>Ga0255336_101750_pt1 | contig 13628 bp, 12 predicted proteins | sample MeOH1_35cm_T3_17_FD_189102 | JGI IMG/M metagenome (GOLD analysis project Ga0255336, IMG submission 189102) | Sandy soil microbial communities from University of British Columbia, Vancouver, Canada - MeOH1_35cm_T3_179 | ecosystem: Engineered > Artificial ecosystem > Sand microcosm > Unclassified ...
CGTGATGCGTGATGCGTGATGCGTGGATCTGCGAGCCCGCGCTGCGTAAGCCGGGATCGCAGTCATCCCGAACAGCACGCCGTTCTCAGCGGCGTGCGTGACTAACGGCCTCATCGACCAGTTCGGCGATGTCGTGAACATCCACCGTACAGCCGGCCTTGTTCTTCACGCCGCGCCCCCACGCCTGCACGTGTACGCCCGGCGTCAGATACTCGACGAGTTCGGCGGCGGCATACGCAGCGAGGTGCCGTCTTCCAGCAGTGCGCCGCGTAGTTCTCCCTTCGGTCCGTAGAGCGGCATGACGACTTTGACTGGCGAACGATAAGCGTCGGGGAACGGAGGTCATGAGTGCGCCGGGAAGGATTTGAGCTGGAAGGCAGCAAGAATCCATCCCGTGCCCCGCCCTTTGCGGCAGGTGGATCGACGATCGCTGGAAGCAAAGGGCGCTGTCCGGCTGTTGCGCGGTTGGACACTGTCTGTCGACGAAACGGACAGGTGACCGGGTCGCCGCGGGCGGTTCCGCTTAGTCGCGACGGCACGCGCGCCAATGGCATATGAATTGCGTGAGGCGGGCAGCCATCCCGGCACTTCTTGCCAGTGGAGTCGTCCGCATGATCCGGTCGCTACGCCCGATCCGTTCGCAACATGCCGCACGTGGGCCGTTCGACGCACGGGGTGCATCGTGAAAGCCATGCGCGCGCTCGAGGCGCTCAATTTCTTCGTGGCCGATGTGCAAGCCGGTATCGGACCGTTTCTCGGCGTGTTCCTGCAGGCGCGCGGCTGGGGCGCCGATCAGATCGGCACGGTCATGACCATCGGCGGCATCGCCGGCATGCTTGCCACTTCGCCGGCCGGCGCGTTGGTGGATGCGACGCGGCATAAGCGCAGCCTGATCGTGGTCGCGGGTCTGATGACCATGCTCGCCTCCGGCCTGCTCTGGATGTCGCACGGCTACTGGATGGTGGCTGCGTCCCAGGTGGCGACCGCGATCACCGGCGCGGCGATCGGCCCGGCGCTGGCCGGCATCACCCTCGGCATGGTCAGGCAACGCGGGTTCGACCGGCAATTCGGCCGCAACCAGGTGGCCAATCATGGCGGCAATGTCGTTGCGGCGGCGCTGTCCGGTTGGCTGGGCTGGCGTTACGGGTTCGGCGCGGTGTTTGTTCTGAGCGCGCTGTTCGGCTTGTTGTCGATCGTGGCCGTGTGGGCGATTCCGGGCAATGCGATCGACCACGACGCCGCGCGGGGCGCCGACGCGCGCTCGGACACTAACGATGCGCCTGCCGCCGCCAACCCGCCCGCGAGCGACCTGCGCGTGCTATTGCAATCCCGTCCGTTGCTGCTGCTCGCGGCCGCGCTCGGCCTGTTTCACCTTGGCAACGCGGCCATGTTGCCACTCTACGGCCTGGCGATCGTCGCGGCCCATCAAGGAGATCCGAGCGCGTTCACCGCGCAGACCATCGTGATCGCACAACTCGTGATGGTCGTGGCCGCGATGCTGGCAAGCCGGCTGATCCGCTGGCGCGGCTACTGGTGGGTGATCCTGCTGACCTTCCTCGCACTGCCGACGCGCGGGCTGATCGCCGCGTCGGTGATCCATGCGTGGGGTGTGTGGCCGGTGCAAGCGCTCGACGGCATCGGCGCGGGATTGCAGAGCGTTGCGGTGCCTGCGCTGGTGGTCCGGTTGCTGGAAGGCAGCGGACGCGTGAACGTGGGGCAGGGCATCGTGATGACCGTGCAAGGCGCCGGCGCCGCGTTGAGTCCGGCTTTGGGCGGAATTCTTGCGCACCGCTTCGGCTATCCCGCCGCCTTCATCGCGCTCGGCGCGGTGTCGACCGGTTCGCTGGTGCTGTGGCTGGGTTTCGGGGCGTCGCTCAGGCACGCCTGCGCGGCCGATGGCGGCGCGGCGCGGGAGGTGGCCGACGCAGCATCCGCGGCATCCTGACGCTTCGCATCGACCCTCGAGGAGACCTTTGATGGTACGGGGCTTGCTGAGCCCTGGTGTTCTTATCGCAAGCTGCTACATATGTCCCGAACTCCGACTACTTGCCAACGGTGGAGCGCCCGCGAAATCCGGGTATTGCACGAAGTACCGCGCGTCCTGGTCGTGGACGACAACGTCGGCGCCGCCGAAGCGCTCGCCACCTATCTCTCCTACGAAGGCGTGGAGGCCCGCGCCGCCAATGGCTGCGAGCAGGCGCTGCGCTGCGTGCGCGACTGGGTGCCGGATGTGGTGGTGCTCGACATCATGATGCCCGAGCGCGACGGCTATGAAACCGCAAGCGCCCTGCGCAGCTATCTGCCGACGCACAGTCTGGGCATTGTCGCGTTCACGTCCCTCGATGAGGATCACGTCAGGGAAACCGGCAAAGCACGTCACAATTTCGACGGCTATTGTCAAAAAGGCACGCCCCCAACCGCGCTGCTCGCGCTGATGCGCAAGTTCTGGCGCGAATAGCGGCGCCACATGGAAGACGCGCGGGTTGCCTGCCGGGAGTTTCGGCGGGGCCGGGCAGAGGCGCCGGCTGGCTCACCGGCTGGCGCGACTCGCGCCGCGCCGGAAACCCGCTTCAATGACAACGGGTCAAGCGAAAGGCGTCAAGCCGGCTCGTTCAACGCCGGTTCCGCGACGATCTGCTTCAGAATCGCCTCCATCAAGCCCGGAAACCGGGCGTCCAGTTCCGAGCGCCGCAGTGAATTCTGATGCACGGTGCCGGCCACGCGCGTGCGCACGAGGCCAGCCTCGCGCAGGATCCGGAAGTGATGCGATACGCTCGACTTCGGGCGGCCGCCGTCGAGTTCGCCGCAGGTGGCCTCATCGACCGACGACAGCCGGCGGACAATCTCCAGACGGACCGGGTCGCTCAAGGCATGGAAGAGCCGTCCGAGCGTGAAGTCCTCAGCGGCGGGGTGGTTATAAGTACGCATGCTGCAAATGATAAAGGTTTCTGCGATACTTCGTTATTCGATGTTTATCGAACTACCGTACAAGCCAGTCTAAAAGGAGTTTAGCCAGATGTCCGCATTGTTCCAGCCCTACAAGCTCAAAGACGTTTCCTTGCGCAACCGGATCGCCGTTCCGCCCATGTGCCAGTACTCCGCCGAAGAAGGCCTGATCAACGACTGGCACCGCGTGCACCTGGCCGGTCTGGCGCGCGGCGGCGCCGGGCTGGTGATCGTCGAGGCGACGGCCGTGTCGCCCGAAGGCCGTATCACGCCGGGTTGCACCGGCATCTGGACCGACGAGCAGGCGCAGGCTTTCGCGCCGGTCGTCGCGTCGATCAAGGCTGCCGGCTCGGTGCCGGGCATCCAGATCGGCCACGCGGGCCGCAAGGCAAGCGCCAACCGTCCGTGGGAAGGCGACGACCATATCGCCGACGACGACAGCCGCGGCTGGCAAACCATCGCACCGTCGGCAATCGCGTTCGGCGCCAATCTGCCCAAAGTGCCGAAAACCATGACGCTCGACGACATTGCGCGCGTTCGCGAAGACTTCGTCGCTGCCGCGAAGCGTGCGCGTGACGCCGGCTTCGAATGGCTCGAACTGCACTTTGCGCATGGCTATCTCGGCCAAAGCTTCTTCTCGACGCACTCGAACCAGCGTGACGACGCCTACGGCGGCAGTCTCGAAAACCGCAGCCGCTTCCTGCTCGAAACGCTGGCGGCGGTGCGCAAGGTGTGGCCGGAGCATCTGCCGTTGACGGCGCGTTTCGGCGTGATCGAGTACGACGGCCGCGACGAGGAAACCCTCGTTGAATCGATCGAACTGGCGAAGAATTTCAAGCGTGAAGGGCTGGATATGCTGAGCGTCAGCGTGGGTTTCTCCACGCCGAAGGCGGCGATTCCGTGGGCGCCGGCGTTTCTCGCGCCGATCGCCCAGCGCGTGCGCCGCGAAGCCGGCATCCCGGTTTCGTCGGCGTGGGGCATCGACACGCCGGAACTGGCGGACGGGGCAGTGAAGAGCGAGCAACTGGATCTGGTGATGGTCGGCCGCGCGCATCTGGCCAATCCGCACTGGCCGTACCATGCGGCGAAAAAGCTCGGTATCGAGCGTCCGTCGTGGACGTTGCCGGCGCCTTACGCGCATTGGCTCGAACGCTACGCCGTCGCTTAAGTTTCCGCCTCACGTCTGTTGCAGTGTGTTGCCGATGTGCCGTTTGTCCCGCCGATTCATGTGCGGGGCAGGCGGCATATCTCGTCCTCCGTTTTCGCGCGAGCGCCCCGGCGCCGCGTATTCCACGCGCGCCGGCCCGCGCATGGCGCCCGCGGCGTTCCGTGAGCGTACGGCCTGCCGCTCAGCCACGCTTTTTCCACTCGCCGGCCGCTCGGCCAGTCACCGCTCAGATTCAGCGCTGTAGGCAGCGTGTCACACGGGCCTTTGCGTGGTCCGACGGTTGATGAGATGACGTGGTATCGATGATTGGCGCGTTGGCGGAACGCGATTTGCTGCACAGTCTTCTCACTGACCCGCACATGGAGGCTTGACGCATGAAACCCTATATCGTCGCGCATATGATGTCCTCGCTCGACGGCCGCAGTCTGACTGACGGCTGGCACCTCGACTATGCGTCGGACCTGTACGAAAACACCGCCGCTACCTTCGAAGCCGACGGCTGGATCTGCGGACGGGTGACCATGCAGGAGATTTCGCACGGCAAGGACTATCCGGCAGGGCTCGCCAGGGGTGCGGTGCCTCGCACCGATCATTTCGTCGAGCGCAACGCGGAGCAATACGCCATTTCGATCGATCCGCAAGGTCGCGTGGCATGGAAGAGCAACACGGCGCTCAAATCGCACGTAATCGAAGTACTGACCGAGCAGGTGGCCGACGATTACCTCGCCTATCTGCAATCGATCGGTGTGTCGTACGTGTTCGGCGGCAAGACCGGCATCGATCTCGACAAGGTGGTGCAAACGCTGGCGCGCGAACTCGGCGTGAAGAAGCTGATCGTGGAGGGCGGTTCGCACGTGAGCGGCGCGTTCGTGAACGCCGGTCTGGTGGACGAAGTGAGCGTGTTGATCCTGCCGCTGGTGGATGGCCGCAGCGCGCACCCTTCTTCGTTCGAAGTGGCGATGGAGAAGTGGCAGGCGCCCGCGTATCTGAAGCTCACGTCCGTTGAAAAAACAGAGCACGATGCGGTGTGGCTGCGCTATACGAAGGCTTGAAAAAGCCGCGCGGCAAGCGACTCTGGAGTCCACTTTGCCGCGCGCCCTTTACGCTTTTTTTTAGGCTACACCAGTGACTTGCCATCAACCGTGGGTGTGTTGCGTCGAGAGCCAGCCGCCGCTTACGCCGATCTCGCCGATCCGCCTCGCTACCGCGTCGGCGAGACGCTTCGCGTCCGCTGAAACACCGGCGTGTTGAGTTTCGGATACGGCATGCAAGCCGCCACCCGCCGCCGAAGTCGCGATACTGCCGGCCGCGGCGCCTACCCCCGCGGTCTCGATCATCCCGGGGGCCTTGCCGCTGTCCGCGCTGGCGTTGAACGTTTGCACCAGTCGCGGTGCGCCGCCCGCGGGCTTGTACAGAATCCGCACCGAGCCGCGCACCTCGCTCTTGCCCGCACCGAGGCCGATCAGTATGCGGCGGCGGCGACTGCCCGAGTCGATCGTATCGAAGCTGCCTTGCACGAGCAGCACATTCTGATCGGCGGGCGCGGGAATGTCCGAGCGGATGGCGCGCAGACCCATTGATTGCAATTGATGCACGATTTCATCGGCGACCTGCTCGCGGACTGCTGCGGCATCGGCGGCTTGCTTCTGCGCCGCGGACGAACCTTCGAGTTGCGTCTTCACTTTCTGCATCATGCCGCCGTCCAGTTTGACCTCGTCCGGGCTGGCGCTGAAAGTGTAGACATAAATATTGTCCGGCCGCACCTGGACCGGCGCGCTCGTCGCGCTTGCATTCTCGATGCTGCCGCCGGCGCAGCCGGTCAGCAGCGCGCTGGCGCAGACCAGCGCCATGCAGGCAAAACGGCCGGCGTTCTGTTTGAGGAATTTCACTGAAGTCAACATGTTCATCCTGTCGTCGGCACACGGTGCCGGTATGGCCGAACGGTTCTGCCGATGATCGGGCAACCGTAGGATCGTTGATCATCGGCGAAACGTCTCGCACGTGAAGCACGCTTGATCTCATGCGTTCTGTTCGTACGCACCGGCAGCGAAACGAAGTATGGGCAAGTCGCTTGCCGAACTCCATTCAACAATTATTTCGTCCTGTGTCACGGCGGAAAGAGACGTCGCGCGGGTCTTTCGCCCGTTACGCAAGCGATCGGGACGTGTCAGGAAAAATGAGGCTGTGCGGGTGAGGATCGACCGCGCCGGCAGGCGGGGTGAAGTCGTACAGTGACGTGTGCGGCTCCCTGTGTATCGGGCATCAGCTCAGGGCGAGCTTGATGATGCAACCAAGGACGAAAATCAGCAGGACGGCGGCGACTGCCATGTTCAGCGGATAGCGCATTCTTCTCGAGGACACCAGTGTTGCAGTGCTCATATCCTAATCACCTGACGGAAGATGAACAGTGGTCAGTGAAGCGTCAATGTGGGACAGCCAACGCAGCATGCCGAATGGTCGCGCGACGTGCTGGCGGGAGCGCTTCCAGTCGCAGATGCGAGCGGGGGTTGCCGCGCGGCCCCCGCGCGCCGCAAGCGCCGTTTATGACGTGCGGCACGAGCCAGGGTGTGTACGCTGGCGCATTGTTTCCGGATGGCGCATGATTGAAGCGATGTGCCGTCCGACCCCAGAACCCGTAGCCTCTGCGGAACGCGCGGCGCACGCGAAGCCGCCGGTGCATGCGTCACGGAAACACAACGCGGCAATGCACCGCCGGCGGGTACTCAACCGTTAAGGAGGATTTCGCATGGACCGACCTGACGCCGCCAATCCGTTTGGCGATTTCACCAAAATGCTGGAGCAGTTCAAGCTCCCCGGCTTCGACGTACCCGCCATCATGGAAGCGCGACGCAAGGACATGGAAGCACTGGTTCAGGCGAATCAGACGGCTTTCCAGGGGATGCAGTCGCTCGCGCAGAAACAGGCTGATATGTTGCGCTCGACCCTGAGCGAATTGCAGTCGCTGACAGGCCAGCTATCGGCCGGTGGCGCCGCGCCTTCGGGCAAAGCCGCCGAGTTGATCCAGCAGAGCTTGCACAAGTCGCTTGCCGATATGCAGCAGTTGGCGCAAGCGGCCTATCAGACGCAAGCCGAGTCGTATGCGGTGATCGCAAAACGCGTAGAAGAGAATGTTCAGGAGCTGAAGTCGCTCTTGCAGCAGAAAAAGTAGCGGACACGACGCGTCTGGCTCGAAACTTTTGAATCGAGCCAGACAGCGTTGCCGTTCGAACAACCGATGCCGCGGCTGACCTTCGAGTCATCCGCGGCATTTTTTTGTGCTGCGAATAGTCACTGCGCCGCCGTTTTCTGTTCAGACAAAAAAAGCCTTTGGGCGCCCGTATCGTCAGAGGAAAACGGTCGTGCGACGCGATCTTTTCAGCGTTCGCTTACATCGATCCCGCAATGCCGCGCGTGTGAAATTTTTTATGCGCGACGCAACGGCAATGTGCACCGTCGTTCGCTTTAAACGAGTAGCGAGGCGAAAAGATGCCCTCAAGCGGCGCCCATCGGTGATCTGGTCCCGAAAAATCAAACGCGCTCAAACGTCCCCGCGTGGCGCAAAGGTTTAAATCGTTTCGCAAACGATTACAGCGCGTCGCCGCGATCCCTAAAGTTTCGCGCCATCACTCCGTAGACGCATTCACGCAGCTTGACCCGTGTGAATGCCGCACCGGCACCACCGGCGAGGCGCGCCCCTAGTTTTCCGTTCGTGACCGGCTCGCCGCGTGGCCATGAGCGTTTCACCTCGAAGGAATTCTCTTGAAACCGATGCTCTATTCCCGCATTGCTCGCGCAATGCTCGGGGCCAGCTGCGCGCTGTCGTTTGCCGCGCACGCGACGCTCGGCCAGAACGTCAGTACTGTCGAGAGCGATCAGTCCCAGTTGCGCGCGCTGGCGCATACGGCCACTACGCAAAGCGCGTATTCAGTCCACCTGATGACGCTGCCGTCCGGCACGCAGGTGCGCGAGTACGTCGCGCATAACGGCATTGTGTTCGGCGTCGCATGGGAAGGTCCGACGCTGCCCGATCTGAAATCCATGCTGGGGATGTCGTTCGACACCTACGTCGCCGCCACCGCGACGCGCCGCGGTACGCCGCTCGCGGTTTCCAGCAGCGATCTGGTGGTCTACTCGGGCGGGCATCTGCGTGCGTTCGCCGGCCATGCGTATCTGCCGCAAGCGGTGCCGGTGGGCGTCGATGTCGGCGTCATTCAATAACGGAGCGGATCATGCGTGATACGTCTTCGTTCAAGACCCTGCTGTGCGCGGCGCTGCTCGCGTTGCTCGTCAGTGCCTGCGGCGGCGGGGGAGGCGGCTCTGGCGGTTCCGGCAGCACGGCCAACTCCGGCAGTCCGAACCCGGCCGGTCCCAACGTGATCAACACCTCGCCGTCATCGCAAGTGCTCGCCGCGAACGCCGTGCGCGTGACGGTCGACTCCGGCGTGAGCGACGTGCCGAACATGCCGTTCGTCAGCATCACGATTTGCGCGCCGGGCACGAGCCAATGCCAGACCATCGACCACGTACTGGTCGATACCGGATCGTGGGGCGTGCGCCTGTTTGCCTCCCAGTTGCCCGCCTCGATGACGCTGCCGCAACAGAAGGACGCCTCGGGCAATCCGGTCGCCGAATGCATGCAGTTCTTCGACGGCTACACGTGGGGCGCGGTAAAGCTCGCCGATCTGCAGATCGCCGGCGAAAAAGCCGCTGCGCTGCCGATCCAGGTGATCGATCCGAACTACGCCGCGCTGCCGGCCGATTGCGCAAGCTTCGGCGCGTCGCGCAACACGCCGGCCACGCTGCAGGCCAACGGCATTCTCGGTATCGGCGTGTTCAAGCACGACTGCGGCGCGAACTGCGTGCAGCAGGCGCTGGCCGGCACGTACTACGGCTGCAACGGCGCGACGTGCACGTCGATTCCGCTCGCCGAGGAACTTCAGGTCGCCAATCCGATTCCCTACTTCGCGACGGACAACAACGGCTCGATGCTGAGCCTGCCGACGGTGTCCGGCGCCGCGCAGTCGGTCAGCGGACAACTGGTGTTCGGCATCGGCACGCAGACCAACAATACGCTGGGCGGCGCGCAGGTGATCGGCGTGAGTCCCTCGAACGGAACCTTCACGACGGTGCAGAACGGCATCACGTATTCGCGCAGTATTCTGGACAGCGGCTCGACCGGCCTGTTCTTCCAGACCAGCGCGTTGCCGGTATGCGCGAGCCCGAACAATTCGTACTACTGCCCGGTGTCGACCGAGCAACTGAGCGCGATGATCAAAGGCGTGAACGGGACCACGAGCGCGGTGAATTTCAGCGTCGGCAACGCCACGGCGATCGCGCAGACGTATATCGGCAACTCGGCGCTGCCGCTGCTGGCTGGACCGGCGTTCGTCAGGTCGACGATCTTCGATTGGGGGCTGCCGTTCTTTTACGGCCGCAATGTGTACGCCGCCGTCGAGCAGCAGCCGACGCCCGGCGGCACCGGGCCTTACGTTGCGTATTGAATTCGCGTATTGAATTCGGCCTGCCGGATGTGAAACGGGCCGCGACGGAAAGTGTTCCGTCGCGGCCCGTCAGTCGAGGCAGGTTAGCTTCCTAGTTGTCGTCGAGACCGTTCAGCAACGCCAACACGGCTTCACCGAACGCTTCGGGGCGTCCCGTGAAAATGCGCTCGACGGTTTTTGAGTCGATCAGGCGCCGGCGCAGCGCTTCGCGCTCATCGTGCTGTTCGGCTAACCGCGCGGCGGCACGCACGTACTCGCCGGTCGAGTGAGTGGTCAGCCATGACGGCAGTCCGGCGCGTTCGAAGAGGCCGCTGTCGATATGCTCGAAAACTTCCCGTCCGCACAGGTTGACGCCGGGCAGGCCCATCGTGAACGAATCGACGATACCGTTGGTATTGCCGAACGGGAACGGGCTCACGAACATGTCCATTGTGTTGAGCACTTTCAGATAGGTCGGGTAGTCGAGCGAGCCGTACACGTCCACGCTCGGTTCCGGCAACGTCGCGTGAATCGACTTTCTGACGTACGCCAGATCGATGCTTTCGCTCCAGCATGTCATGAAGTGGAATTTGACCGGCACGCGAGCGGTATCAACGATCGTCTTGCAGGTTTCGAGAAAGTGCGGATTGATCTTCATCGCACTCGCGGTCACACCGATATTGACGACGTCGCCGCGCGCAGGAACGGACGGCACGATCCCGGTGAGCAGTTTCGACGGCACGTACGGTTGCCCGTCCTTCGGCAGACGCAGCATTTTTTCACTGAAGCACGCCGGGTCGCCGACGAAATCTTCTTCCACGCTCACATAGTCCATATGCGCCGCGTGCATCGTAGCCGGATGGCCGAGACCCGCGATCTGCAGCGGCGCGACGCGCAGGTTCGACAGAAAGATCGTATGCGAGAACATGCCGACGCTCGGCATATAGAGCACCTCGGGCTGCTCGCGTGTGGCGAATTGCTGGATCTGGCGAATGCAGTCGCCGATGTATTCCGGATGCTCGAATTCGACGAAGCGGTCGAAAATCTCGCGCCCGGTTTCGTCCACATGCTGCGCCTCGCCGAACGCGACGACTTCGAAACGGCGGCGCGCGGCGAGCATGGTGCGTGAGTGGGTGCGATAGATCGAGTGGCCGCCCGTGAACCATTCGAGGACCACCAGCATCACCGGCTTGCGGCCCGGCTCGCGTTGTATAGCCGGCGTACGTGGGATGCTCGCCTCATGGTCGAGCAGTCCGAGCGTATCCAGCTTCCTGCGAACCAGCTTGTTGATGCTGCGCTTGATCGCGTGCCGCTCGGGCGAGAGCGAATAACTGCAATGCATGTAGGCGCCGCACACGGCGGCGGTCGGCAGGTCGTCGAGGTCTTCGATGGTGTCCAGTGCGCCCGGCAGCCAGTCGAGCAGCCGTTCGCGTTTCGCGTGCGCGGCGGGCGAGATATGCACGGCCGCGCTCACGATCGAAATACCGAGGCTTGTCGCAAGCACCGGGTCGCACCGGTGGAGGTCGGCGAAGTCGATGTCGTATTGCGAGCCCGACGTGTAGAGCACGAGTTGCTTGCGGGTGAGTGCGTCGCGCGTGGCGGCGGAGTCGCTGTGCCGCGCGGTGTCGAGCAACGTGCGTACGATGTGATCGGTCGATCCATACGACGTCACGGCGAAGATCATGTTGATCCACGGCCGCCCCCAGAACATGATGTTCATCTTTTCCGCGGCGAGCGTGTACTCGGGCGCCGAAAACAGCGCCGTGAAGCCGTCGGCGATGCGCTGCAAGGTGCGCAGCGATGCTTCGTCGCCGGGCGAGTTCGGACTGCTGCGGGCAAAGCGCTCGCTGCCGAGCGTGCCGCGCTGTTCGGACAGCGTTTTGAGCAGCGCGCAGAACTCCTCGTGCGCGGCGTCGTAGTCACGGGACTGGATCTGGGATTCGAATCGATCGAGGGAGAAATCTGTGCTCATCGCTAGGGTCGAGGGTGAACGGCGTGCATTGTTCCGCACGCGCGTTGTGTTCAATGACAGGAAGGCGGGCGGCGGGCACGCGTGATACCCAGGTCGGAGTGCGACGCGTGAGTCAAAACGCGTTGAGCCGAGCGGGGGGCGATTTCCGCATGCTGTGTGTGCCGCCAACGGAATCCGATTGTCAGAGAATTCGACCGGGCTGCATCTAGGAAGACTCTTATTTTGAGAAAGACTTTTAAGAGCGACCTTGATGCGAGGCAGCGGTCAGCGCCGCCGCGTGGCCCGCTTGGGCTGGGCTGTCTGGACGGCGGCGGGCGCCGGCTGCAGTGGTGGTTCGGATGCCACCGGTTGCGGCGCTGGTGGCGGAGCTTGGGCGGCTATAGCCGGGGCGGTTGGCTGCCCCGAGGGCTGCACGGGTGACGCGTCCACAGGCGGTGGCGGAGCCTGTGATGTCACCACTTTGGCGGCTGGCTGCGCCACAGGCTGCAGCGGCGGCGCGTCCACCGGTTGTGGTGTAGCCGTTGAAACCTCAACCGCCGCCGGCTGCTTCCCACCTTGCGCCGCAGCGGCCTGCCCCGGCGGCGTCGCCGCTTCGCGCGGCACGGATTTGTCGCAAGCCGCCTCGATCACGCGATGCACGAAGCGCAACTTCTCCACCACCGGCGCGGCGAGCGTGAACGGATAGCCGTCCGGCATGCCGAGACTCCGGTTCAGGCTGTTCAATGCATAGGTGAGCGGAAACCAGCGCTTCATCAGATTCTCGAAGCTGGCGTCTTCCACCGGCGTGCGATCGGTCAGCGTGGGCTCGCTGGGGTCGTCGGGTAGCAGCGCAACGCCGTATGAGGTCGATGTATCCAGCACGTCGACGATCAGCATGTAGTGCGCCCACGTCTCGGCCCAATCTTCCCAAGGATGCATCGTGGCATACGCGCTGATAAACGACGCCTGCCAATCCGCCGGCGCACCGTCCCGATAGTAGGCCTTCAGCGCCTCGCCGTAGTCGGCGCTTTCGTCGCCGAACAGTTTGCGGAACGGCTCCAGCCAGCGCGGGTTGTTCTCCACCAGCTGGCTGAAGTAGTAGTGCCCGGTCTCATGCCGGAAGTGGCCGAGCAAGGTGCGGTAGGGCTCGCCCATCGCGGTACGCACTTTCTCACGGTACGCATCGTCCGCCTCGGCGATATTAAGCGTGATGAGGCCATTATCATGGCCCGTCATGACGCGCGAACCGTCGCCGCCGTCTTCCAGGAATTCGAAGGCAAGGCCATGCTCCGGATCGGCCTGGCGCGACTTCACGTCGAGGCCGAGTTCGGCGAGGGTGTACAGCAGGCGCCGTTTGGCCATCTCCAGCCGATACCAGTAGAGCCGGTTGTCCGGCGCGCTCAGATTCGGAATCGTCAGGGTCAGCTGGCAGGCGCGGCACAGCACGTCAGGGGACTCGGCAGGGATCATCCAGTTGCAGACGTTCTCGACGGCGTAGTTATGGCATTGGCGGAACAGCGCGCCTTCGGCGCCCGGATGCAGACTGCGCCAGCGTCCTTCGCCGGCGTCTTCGAACGCGCTGATTTCCGCCAGTTCAGGCACATAGCCGAGCAATGACTCGCAACGTTCGCAACGAACGTTTTCGTAGAACACAAGGTGCGAGCAATGATTGCAGTGGAAGGTTTTCATCGGTCGAGCCTGGGAGGTGGGATGGCAATCATGGGCGAACAGTGTCGCAATCTTCATGCCGCATTTGCCAGACGTCACTGGTTTAACGCACATTACGTGCATGATCGTGCATGAGCGTTGCGCCGCTTTGGTGCGCGGCCACGGAAATGGCCGGGGAAGGGCGCTCTGTTCGATCGACCGGACCGCAAGCCAGGTGCGGCAAACTTCACGGCACGCGATGATCCGGGCGGTACGGGCCGTTCACACGGTTTTTCGCAGTTGTTCAGTAAACGGCATGAAGCTTGCTTTTTGGCGGGCTGCCATCCTTCGTCCAGGAGTCCGGTGTGTCCATACGCGTCGCGTTGCATCATGTCACACATTACCGTTACGACAGGCTGGTTTCACTGTCGCCCCA
>Ga0255336_101751_pt1 | contig 13627 bp, 10 predicted proteins | sample MeOH1_35cm_T3_17_FD_189102 | JGI IMG/M metagenome (GOLD analysis project Ga0255336, IMG submission 189102) | Sandy soil microbial communities from University of British Columbia, Vancouver, Canada - MeOH1_35cm_T3_179 | ecosystem: Engineered > Artificial ecosystem > Sand microcosm > Unclassified ...
AGGCGATCAAGAAGGCCGAAGACCGCCTCCTCTTCAAGGATGCGATGAACAAGATCGGCCTCGACATGCCGAAGTCGCAGCTCGTCAACACGGTGAGCGCGGGCCTCGAGTTCACCGCGAAGATCGGTTTCCCGGCCGTCATCCGTCCCAGCTTCACCCTCGGCGGCTCCGGCGGCGGCATCGCCTACAACCGCGAGGAGATGACCGAGATTCTCTCCCGCGGCCTCGATCTCAGCCCCGTCCACGAGTGCCTCATCGAAGAGAGCGTCCTCGGCTGGAAGGAGTACGAGCTTGAGGTCGTTCGCGACCTCAACGACAACGTCATCATCATCTGCTCGATCGAAAACTTCGACCCCATGGGCGTCCACACCGGCGACTCCATCACCGTCGCCCCCGCGCAGACCCTCACCGACCGCGAGTACCAGGTCATGCGCGACGCCGCCATTCGCGTCATCCGCGAGATCGGCGTCGAAACCGGCGGCTCCAACGTGCAGTTCGCCGTCAACCCGCTCACCGGCCGCATGACGGTTATCGAGATGAACCCCCGCGTCTCGCGTTCGAGTGCCCTCGCGTCGAAGGCCACCGGCTTCCCGATCGCAAAGATCGCTGCCCGCCTCGCCGTCGGCTACACCCTCGACGAGATCCAGAACGACATCACCAAGGCCACGCCCGCCTGCTTCGAGCCCACCATCGACTACGTCGTGGTCAAGATCCCCAAGTGGCAGTTCGAGAAGTTCCCCGGCGCAGACGAGACCCTCGGTCCGCAGATGAAGTCCGTCGGCGAGGTCATGGCCATTGGCCGCACCTTCAAAGAGGCCATGATGAAGGCCGTGCGCTCGCTTGAGACCGGCAAGAAGGCCACCGCCGACGATATCGAACCGCGCCGTCTCACCCAGCGCCTCGTCACGCCGCACCCCGACCGCCTCGCCTACATTCGTTATGCCTTCGAGAAGGGGATGACAATCCGGGAGGTTGCGCGCACGACGACGATGGATCCCTGGTTCCTGCACCAGATCAAGCAGATCACCGACGAGATCAAAGCCATCGGTGGAGTCGGCATCGACGAGGTCACCGCCGATCAGCTTCGCACTGCAAAGCGCATGGGTATCTCTGATGAGCGCCTCGCCGCTGTCTGGGGACTGACCGGAGCCGAAGGCACCGCAAAGGTGCGTGAGCTGCGCAAGAAGCTTGGAGTTACGCCGGTCTTCAAGCTGGTCGATACCTGCGCCGCAGAGTTCGAGAGCTTCACGCCTTATCTCTACAGCTGCTACGACGAAGAAGACGAGGCTGCTCCAACCTCGAAGAAGAAGATTCTGATCCTGGGCAGCGGACCGAACCGCATCGGGCAGGGAATCGAGTTCGATTACTGCTGCTGCCACGCCGCGTTCGCTCTTCGCGAAGACGGCTACGAGACCATCATGGTCAATTGCAATCCCGAGACGGTCTCGACCGACTACGACACCAGCGACCGTCTCTACTTCGAGCCGCTGACGCTTGAAGATGTGCTCTCGGTCTATGAGCACGAGGCTTCTTCCGGCGCGGAGATCGGAATGATCGTGCAGTTCGGTGGACAGACTCCTCTGAACCTTTCGCTTCCGTTGAAGAAGGCGGGTGTGCCGATCATCGGCACCTCGCCGGAGTCGATCGATCTTGCAGAGGATCGCAAGCGCTTCGGCAAGCTGATTGAAGACCTCAAGATTCCGCAGCCGCAGGGTGCGATGGCGACCAGTGTTGAGGAAGCAGTTGCGGGTGCGAACAAGGTCGGTTATCCAGTACTGGTGCGTCCTTCGTATGTGCTCGGTGGACGTGCGATGGTGATTGCGTATGACAATGCCGACGTTGTGCGCTACATGACAACGGCGATTGAGTACTCGCAGGAGCGCCCGGTGCTGATCGACCACTTCCTCGAGGACACCACCGAGGTCGATGTGGATGCACTGTGCGACGGCGACGACGTCGTCATCGCGGGCATCATGGAGCACATCGAAGAGGCCGGAATTCACTCGGGCGATTCGTCGTGCGTGCTTCCCTCGGTCGATCTGAGCGCCGAGGTTCTGGATACGATCCGCGACTATACGCGCAAGCTTGCGATGTCGCTCGAGGTTCGCGGTCTCGTCAATATTCAGTTTGCGATTCAGCGGGGGAAGGTCTACGTGATCGAGGTCAATCCTCGAGCGTCGCGAACGGTTCCTTATGTCTCGAAGGCGACCGGAGTTCCGCTGGCCAAGATCGCCTCGCGCATCATGGTGGGACAGAAGCTGAAGGAGCTTCTGCCGAAGCAGGTTGCGTCTGGTAAGGATCTTGAGACGGGCTCGCAGTTCTTCGTCAAATCGCCGGTCTTCCCGTGGGGCAAGTTCCAGGGCGTCGATCCGGTGCTTGGACCAGAGATGCGTTCGACCGGCGAGGTGATGGGAGTTGCGGACAACTTTGGTGAGGCGTTTGCCAAGGCGCAGATCGCAGCCGGTCAGCAGCTTCCGCTGCAGGGAACGATCTTCCTGAGCGTGAACGATCATGACAAGCCCGGCGCGGTCTCTCTGGCGCGGCAGTTTGTCGAGATGGGCTTCCATCTGGTTGCGACGCATGGCACAGCTGCTGCGCTTGAGGCATCGGGGCTGCAGCCGGAGCGCGTGTACAAGGTAAAGGAAGGCAGGCCGAACGTCGTCGACCTGATCAAGGGCGGACGCATTCAGCTGATCGTCAACACGCCGCGTGGGCAGGACACGGTCTTCGACGAGAAGGCAATTCGCCGGGCGGCGGTGCAGGCTCGGATTCCCACGATTACGACGCTGGCGGCGGCTCGCGCTGCGGCTGAGGGTATTTCGGCGCTGCAGCGTGGCACTTTGCATGTGTATGCTCTGCAGGAGCTGCACGCCAACCGCTAAAGATCGACCATGGGGTCGGAGCTGCGTTTTATTCGCTTCGGCCACGTGGATTTTCTCTATCGTCTGCTTCTTTCGAGAGAGTGTGAGTGGGCGAGGAATTTAGAATAGAGACCATGCTGCTTGAAGGCCTTCATCTGCCGCTGACGACGCCGTTCTATCCTGACGGACGCCTCAACCTCCGCAAGATCGAACACAACGTCGACCGTTACTCCCGCACCCCCGTCTCCACCCTTGTTGCCCTCTCGCAGAATGGTGAGCCCGCGTTGTTGTCCGACGCGGAGACCCGCGAGACTCTCGCAACGGTGATGGGAGTGGCCGGGGAGACCAAGGTGACCATTGCAGGTATCGGTCGCGGAAGCGTAACCGGCACGCTCGACCTCGCCGATTTTGCAGCTTCCATCGGCTATGACGCCGCCCTTGTGCAGCGTCCATCTTTTCTGCACGAAGCCCAGCTTCGCGAAGCCCTCACCTTCTTCCAGACCGTCGCGGACCGCTCGCCGCTTCCCATCGTCCTCTACTCCATCGCCTCGGCTCCGCTCCCGGTCGAGCTGATCGCAGAGCTTGCCTCTCACCCGCGCATCATCGGCCTCTCTGACGAAGATGCATCTACAGAGCGCATCAGCGCGATACGTACAGCGACCGCGCAGGTCCAGCGCGAGGTCACGGTCACGACGGTCTTCGCAGCAGCGACCGGGCGAATGCTCGCGACGAAGGAGTCGACCGGAGCAGCGACCTTCGTAGCAGCGGAAGGACTCAGCGGAGGAGTTGCCGTAGCGACCGCGCCTCCGCGTCCCGCGTTGCGCACGCGCAGCAAGACGGTGGGCTTCCAGATTGTTGCGGCTACCTCTGCCGGGATGCTCTCCGGTCTGCGTGCCGGCGCCATCGGCGCGATGCCTGCGTTGGCGGCTTCGGCTCCGCAGGGTTGCTATGAGGTCTATGCTGCCTGGAAGGATGACGATCAGGCTCTAGCTGATGAGAAGCAGGCTCGGATTGCACCGGCGATCGCCAGGGTTGAGGTGGAACTGGGAGTTCCTGGGATTCGCTTCGGGTGCGATCTGAATGGATACTTTGGGGGCCGTCCTCGGCTTCCTCTACTGCCTTTGACTGAGGCGCAACGTGGAGAGATCGAAGCGGCAATGGCGGGGATTCGGAACTAGTCCCCCTCCTGCCTTTTGGTTCCAAAGTCTTCAAAAATAAAACTTTAGGTCCGTACCTTCTGTGGATTCGGACTATGGCTTGGCGGCCCGGTTTTCCGGGCTGTTTTTCTTTAATGCCTACATACTATTTTAGTGGAGGAGTGGGGTGGATCGGCAGTTGGATGTTGTTGATAGGGAAAGGCTTATTTTAATTGCGGCTTGACAGGCTGGGCTTGCCCCTGGCTGAGCATCCTGCGAAAGATACAGGGATTCTTCGCTTCGCTCAGAATGACGGAAGGAATTGGAGGTCAGAATGGCGGGAGGGTTGGAGTGGGTGGTGGGGAGGAGGGTGTGGGTTAGCGGCGGGGGGCTACGGTGACTCCCATGCCGCTCAGCTTGCTGCGTGCCTGCATGGCTTCGGGGGAGTTGGGGAAGCGCTGGATGAGGGCGCGGAGCTCGCGGACACCGGCGTCGTTCTGCTTGAGGGCGATCAGGGCCTGTCCCTTGTGGAGGTGGGCGACGGGAACCTTGTTGCTGTCGGCGTACTGCTCGACGACCTTGTCGTAGAACTTGATGGCGTCCTGATAGTGACCGGCGCGGTAGGCGATCTCCCCCTGGTAGAAGGAGGCGTTTCCGGCCAGTGGATGGTCAGGATAGAACTTGACTACGTCGGAGAACTCGGAGGTAGCGAGCGGGTACTTTGCGCCCATGTAGTCGCCGAGCGCTGTCTTGTAGAGATCGTCGACGGGCGGTGCTGCCGGAGCCGGAGGCGGTTCCGGCGCGGGGGCCGCCTCTGACATGGGAACTCCGGCTGAGGGTTTTCCCCGGCGTGTGGGGGCAGGGGTTGTCGCCGGAGGAGGTGTGTTGGCCGGGGGAGCCGCATTGTCTGTCGGAGCAGCAGCGCCGGTGGCGGGCATATTAGCGTTGATTGACTGCTGCTGGCTCTGGATGTCCTGCGTGAGCTTTTCGAGTCGGGCGAGACGGGCCTTCACCTCATCGAGAGAGTCGTTGAGGGACTGGATCTGTCCGGAGACCTGATCGAGCTTTCCGTTCTGCGTCTCCTGCCGGGCCTGAAGCTGTTTCTGCAGGGTGTCGATGTTGGAGGACATGCGGTTGACCGAGTCCGCACTCTGCTGAACGAGATCCTTCATGACGCCCATGCGCTCGTCATTGGATTGCTGGAGACGAGCGACGGCGTCCTGAAGCTGCTGGACCTGGGTTTGAAGCTGCACGATCTCCTTGCTGACGGCGAAGGCCGGAGAGGCGGGAAGGAGGAGAGTAGCGGCGAGAACCGCGCCTGCCAGCGGAAGTTTGCGGATTGTAATGAGACGGATCATAACGTTCTCTCGATGGTGCTGCCTGTTGACGTTCAACCCTCGCGCCGCTTTGGACGGCGCGAGGGTTGGTTACCGAATGGTTCCTGCCGAGACGACGGTTGCCGGTGAGGAAGCAGTTTCCCTAGAGGCCGCTGCGGTCAGCAACCGCAGATCCTTTCGACTGCGCCTCTCGCGATGGAGCTGCGAGAGGCTTCGCCCAGGATGACACTTCTTCGATCCTTCATCATCTGTCGCCCATGCGCTTTGTTTAGCGGTCGAGCGAGAACTGGGCGCGGCGGTTCTGCTGCCAGCAGCTTTCATTCTGCTCGGTGCAGAACTGCTTCTCTTTGCCGTAGCTGATGACGCGGATGCGGGAGCCGGTGACTCCTGCATTCACAAGAGCGGTCTTGGCGGCGTTGGCGCGGTTTTCGCCGAGAGCAAGGTTGTACTCAGCCGATCCACGCTCGTCGCAGTAGCCGCCGATGACGATCTTGATGGCGGGGTGCGCGTTGAGGTAGGAGGCTGCGGTGTGGGAGGAGCTCTGCGCGTCAGGACGGAGGTCGTAGCTGTCGTAATCGAAGAAGATGTCCTGGACGTTCTGGTGGAATGCGGCCTCGGAGCCCATGTCGCTGTTGTCGACAGGAGCGGCGGGAGCCTGAGGAACACGGACGGTCACGCGGACGTTGGCCTCGGTGCTTCCGCCGTCACCCTTGGCGGTGAGATGGAAGTTGGTGGAGCTGGAGGGCGAGACGGTCTGGGTGCCGTTGGCGGGAACTTCGCCGATGCCGTCGATGGTAACGGAGGTCGCGTTCTGCGTGCGCCAGTTCAGTACGACGGACTGACCCACGTCGATGGCAACGGGATCGGCTGTAAAGGTAGCCGTGGGGGCCGGAGCCGGGGTCGCGGGCATGGGGCCGAGCGAGGCGGGATTCACCGGCTGATCCTTCTTGTGGCAACCAGTGACGGCGCTAAGGGCGACTGCTACAGCAGCCATAACCAGAACCTTGCGATAGCGTGCGGGCGATACGTTCATGGAGGTCTCTCCTGCTCTTTCTTTCTTCGGTCTTGTAATACAAAGGGTTTCAGGTTATCTGCGAGGAGTGCAACCTATAAATTATCTCGCAGGGTAAAGTCGATTACTTCCAGCTCCAGTTCGGCATGTCGGCACCGGCGCCGGTGAGAGCGCGACGACCGGTGCCATCGACCAGCATGGTGGAGATGCGTGTGCTGGAGGCGCGGCCGTCAGGGGAGTTGGCAAAGACGATGTGGCGTCCGTCGGGAGACCACGAGGGGAAGTCGCAACGGCCTATATCGTGGGTGAGCTGAATCCAGCGCTTGGTGGCGACCTCCATCACGTAGATGTCCTGCCCGCCGGGGGCTCCAGGGCCGTACTTGCGATCCCAGGCAAAGGCGAGGAACTGACCGTTGGGAGACCAGGAGGGCGAGGTTGCGTAGCCTCCGTCGGTAAGGCGAGTGACGGCGGAACCGTCAGCGTCCATGATGTAGAGCTGCGGAAGCCCCGTGCGGCCGCTGATCCACGCGATCTGCGATCCGGTCTTGGGATTGAAGACGGGGGAGACGTCGGGGCCGCGGAAGCTGGTGACGCGGCGCGAGCTTCCGCCGTTGGAGTCGGCGATGTAGATCTCGGGGTCTCCGGAGCGCGAAGAGGAGAAGGCGAGGTCGCGTCCGTTAGGAGCCCAGGCGGGAGAGAGGTTGGTTCCGCCGCCGCCGGATGGGAAGTTGACCATGCGGTTGAGCAGAAGAGAGTACATGCGGATCTGGAAGCCGTCACGCCCGAGGGAGGAGAAGGCGATGCGGCTGTTGTCGGGCGAGACGCGCGGGGAGATGGAGACGGTGCCGAGGTGGGTCACCTCATGCTGGTTGGCTCCGTCGTAGTCCATGGCCCAGATCTCTTTGTTTCCGCCAGCGACTTTGACGTAGAAGATCTTCGTTTCTGCGATGCCGGGGACTCCGCCGCCGAGGCGGAAGATGATCTCGTCGGCGAAGCGGTGGGCGATCTGACGGGCCATGTCCTCATTGGCCTCTTCGCTGTACTGCTTGGAGAGGACCTGCGGGAACTGGGTGTTCTTGGCGTCGAAGAGGAAGCCGTTGACGGTGATGCGTCCGCCGGAGCTGCCGAAGGCTCCGAAGGCGACCATGGCAGCATTTGTGGGGGCAACGGACCACTGCGCGAGATTGATCTCACCGGGGGCTCCAGGGGAGGCCTGTGGGAGGAGGCTCTTGGAGACGATGTCGAAGATTCCGGCGTTGGCAAGGTCGTTGAAGAGCGTGGTGTCGAAGGTGTGTTTGAGGCCACCGGTCTGCGGATCGGCAGTGGTGGCTTTGAAGTCAGCTACGGCGATGCGGATGTTGGAGACGCCGCTGGAGGTCTCGGTCTTGAACCAGTCCTGGGCCTGAAGAGGGGAGAGGGAGAGAAAGAGCAGCGCGAAGGCGGTGAAGATGAGCCGGGCGGGGCGCGAAAGATGTGGTGACGCAGGTCGAGCGGGACGGTAGATCATCTCTTTTATCGTAGACGCAAAGTGTGCAGAGGAGGTTATTTTGAAGGGCAGATTACGAACCAACTTTTATACCGATTTGAGATTTTTCGGGTTTACTTAGTCCTGTTTTGCGTTGATGGACCAGAGGATAGCTCGCCGGATGAGGTTGTAGAGGATGGGATTGGCGTAGTCTTCCTTGCGATGGCCGAGGGCAAGGTAAAATTCGCGGCCTCCGTCGAAGGTCTGGTACCAGGCCACGGGGAGAGGGTTGGGATAGGTGGCGGCGTCGGTTCGCATCTTGTCGAGGCCGGTGAGCCGGGTGCGGTCGATGGTGAGAACAGGGTGGATATCGGGATTGAGGTGGTCGGTGAAGTAGCACTCGTCGGTCCACTGGAAGTCGGTGGTCAGACCTTTGGCGGCTGGGAATTTGGAGTCGGCGACGTGCACGGTGAAGGTCTGAAGGGGTGGGTGGGCTACGAACTTTCCTCCGACGACCTGCCAGAAGTAGGGCCAGGAGCGCTCGGAGCCTGAGGCGGAGTGGATGGCGACAAAGCCGTGGTGGGATTCGATGTAGCGCTTGAAGGCGGCGCGCTGGTCGTCGGTGGTGAAGGCTTCGTTGTTGCTGTTGGCGAAGACGATGGCTGCGTACCGGCGCAGGTTGGCGTCGGTGAAGACTTCGGGTGAGTCGGAGGAGTCGACGGCGAAGTGGCTCTCGGCTCCCATCTTTTTGATGGCTTCTACGCTGGTGGCGATGTTGTCGTGGACGTAGCCCTTGCCGTCGGGAGTGTAGCTGCGCGTGTAGACGAGCACCCTGGGTTGAGCGTGGACAGAGACGACGAGGGCGGCGAGGAGGAGGGGGGCGACTTTGGGGAAGAGGGGCACCACAGCATTATGCGACACGATTGCTTTCCTCTATGATCCGGAAGCCTCGATGAGGGAGGCGAACCGCAGGTCCTTCGACTTCGCTGCGCTTCGCTCAGGATGACACTGTGTTGCGCTTTGCTCAGGGCGACACATTTATGACAACAATTTCAGAGGCGGGAGTAGGACAGGAGTCCGTGACCGAACCTTGAAGGCAGTGTAAGCTTCTTCGTGTTATGAAGATGAATCGACGGAATCTGTTAAAGATGGCCGCGGCCTCGACGGTGTGCGGTGTGACTGCTCCAGTGATGAGGGCAGAGGCGCAGGTGGAGAAGGCGACGCGAGGGATGCCGGCGCCGAAGATCAAGGACATCAGCGTGATCGAGTGCGAGCCTGCGGGCTCGCGGCTGACTGTGGTGAAGATCACGACGGATCAGGATGGTCTCTACGGCTACGGTTGCGGGACGTTTACGCAGAGAGCGGACCTGGTGAAGCCCGCGGTCGAGAGGTATCTGAAGCCGCTGCTGATGGGCAAGACGACGGACCGGATCGAGGACATCTGGTGGACGTGCTACGACAGCTCGTACTGGAAGAACGGGCCGGTGCTGAATAATGCGATCAGCGGGATCGATGAGGCTCTGTGGGACATCAAGGGGCGTCAGGCGGGGATGCCGGTGTATCAGCTTCTGGGCGGCAAGGTGCGCGAGGCGGTGGATACGTATGCGCACGCCGACGGCGCGGACTATGCGGATGTGGTGGCTTCGGCGAAGAAATATATGGACCAGGGGTTCCGCAATGTGCGGGTGCAGATCGGCGTGCCGGGGATGGCGGGGTACGGTTCGAGGAGCGGGGGAGAGTCGAAGTATAAGCCGCTGCACGATAAGCCGTTCTTTGAGCCTGCGGCTTACATCCGCCGAGCGTTGAAGATGTTTGAAGCGTGCAGGAAGGAGTTGGGCGACGACGTGAATCTGCTGCATGACATGCACGAGAGGGTCTCACCAAATCAAGCGGTGCAGTTCTGCAAGGATGTAGCGCAATTTAATCTTTTCTTCGTCGAAGATCCGTTGTCGCCGGAAGACATAGCTTACTTCAAGCAGATTCGCGATAACTGCGCTACTCCGATTGCGATGGGAGAGCTGTTCAACTCGCCGCATGAGTGGCAGCCTCTGATTGAGGGAAGGCTGATTGATTACATACGCTGCCATCTGTCGCAGATGGGAGGGCTGACCCCGGCGCGCAAGGTCGCGATTCTGGCGGAGAGCTTTGGCGTGAAGACGGCGTGGCATGGGCCGGGGGATGTATCGCCGGTGGGACACATGGCGCAGGTGACTCTGGATATTGTGAGCCCGAACTTCGGGATACAGGAGTACACGCCGTTCAACGACAGGACGAGACAGATCTTTCACGGATGCCCGGAGATGAGGGATGGATACTTCTGGGCGAATGAGGCTCCCGGATGGGGGATTGAGGTGGATGAGAAGGAGGCCGCGAAGGCTCCGTTTACGCCGAGTAAGAATGGGTTGAATGGTGGCTGGGGTGAGATTCGGCGTCTGGATGGGACTGTGATTAAGCAGTAAGTGGGTTGTGAGTGTTTGGCGGTGTCGGTAGCGAAGTGGGGTTTCCGCTTCGCTACTTTTCGTTGGGGCGATGCACCTTTGGAACGATGAGGAGTGCTTCGGGTGAGGTGGTCTGTCTCTGGGGGATTGTGGCGGAGGCTGGCGGCCTGCAAAAAATACAGGGATTCTTCGCTTCGCTCAGAATGACGGCGTTTGGTTTTGGAGTGGGTGCTTAGGGTTGGGTGTAGTGGAAGGTGTATTCGACGGTGATGTGGTCGCCAGCGGGAAGAGGACCGAAGCCTTCGACGCGTTGCACGGCGCGCAGAGCGGACTGGTCGAGTGAGGGAGAGCCGCTGCGGGTTTCGAGGCGCGGGTTGGACGGCGCGCCGGAGCGGTCGATGTCGAAGATGACGACGACGCTCTTGCCGATGGAGGCGCGGGGATCGGCCTCCTGGGTGTACCAGTTCTGGGCTACGGTGCGATTGACGATGTTGACGTAGTAGGCGAAGCGGCTGCCGAAGGTGCGGTCCTGCACCATCGCGGAGGCGGTGCCGTTCTTCAGCTCCAGAGTGGACTGTGGAATGCGAATGCCCGCGGTCTCGCCGGTCGCGGCCTTGGTGGGCTGCGGCGGTGTGGGCTGCGGATGTTTCGGAGGCGCAGGTGTGGGCTTCTCGGCGACCTTGGGCGGCTTGGCCTTGATCTTGTCCGGAATCTGTACCTCGTGGGGCTCGGGTGGAGGCTCGGTCTTCTCTTTCTCGATGAGGGGAGCGGGGCTGGGGGATTCGGAGGTGAGGACACCGGTGTCGAGCTCGCGCTGCTTGGGGGGAAGAGGAAGCGAGGAGACCATGGTGGCCTGAATCGCTCCGGCGGTGGAGACGTTTTCACCCCAGCTGTGTCCACGGTGGTGGAAGTAGTTCAGGCCGACGATGAGACCGGCGACCAGGGCATGGAGCGCAAGCGAGCCGAAGAAGTTCTTGCGCAGATTCTCGTCTGCGATGTTCTCGTCGGGATTCCAGCTCAGGTCTGCCATGGTTCGTTCGGTGCGGCTACTTCTCGATGGGTCGGGTGACGATGCTGATGTTGGTGATGCCGGCCAGCTTGACCGCATCCATGACGGTGGCGAAGGCCCCGAAGGGGACGCGCTCGTCGGCGCGGAGATAGATGACTCGCTTGGAGGGATCGCCCTTGCCGGTGGCGCGAAGCTGCGCGGGGAGCTGGTTGACGTTGACGGGCTTGTCCTGCAGGAAGACGTTCTGCTCGCGGTCGATGGTGACGACCATGCGCTCGTCGGTGACCTGGTTGACCGAGCGCGTCTTCGGGATCGCGACGTCTATGCCGGACTGCAGCACGGGCGCGGTGAGCATGAAGATGAGCAGAAGCACGAGGACGACGTCGACGAGGGGAGTGATGTTGATCTCGGCGAGTGCGGACTGGGTGCGTCCCTTGACGGTGTAAGCCATGGCTAGAAGGCCCTCCGGCGAGGCGGCTCTTCAACGGGCGCGTAGGTGGTGGCGGGCGGCTGCGGCTGGTTGGGCGTGAGCATCGCGGCGTTCTCGATGGCGTTGAGAAGCTCGCGACCGAAGTCGTCCATGCGTGAGCCCTGTTCACGCAGACGCGCGGTGAGCTGGTTGTAGCCGATGACGGCGGGTATGGCGACGACGAGGCCGGCAGCGGTGGTGATGAGGGCCTCGGAGATTCCGGGGGCTACGGCGCGAAGGGTGGCTGCGCCCGCGGTGCCGAGACCGTGGAAGGCGTCGATGATTCCCCAGACGGTTCCGAAGAGGCCGATGAAGGGAGCGATGGCCGCGATGGTAGCGAGCCACGTCATGCGCGACTCCATGATGGTGAGAGCTTCGCTGGAGGCGGTGGCAGCGGCGCGCTCGAGGGCGACGGGATTGCGGGGAAGGCCGCGTCCGCCGTTCTGGCGCTGGTACTCGTCGTGGATCTCGGTGAAGACGGAGACGAGCGGGCTGGGGCGGAACTGCTCGGCGACGGCGGCGACCTCGCTGAGGCGGCTGGATTTGCGGAAGGCGCGGAGGAAGCGCTTGCTCTGTTTATCGGCGCGGCCGAAGCTGGACCACTTGGAGAGCATGATCATCCACGAGAAGATACTGGCCAACGCCAGGAGGATGAGCACCGTGAAGGCGACCGGGCCGCTGTTGTGAATCATCTCGGAGAGAGCGCTGGTGCTGGCCGCGGCGGGAGGAACGGCGGCGTCTTCCTGAAAGAAGTGAAGGGCGAGGGCTAGGGTCCAGACCATAGTTATTTATCCACCAGAGATTAGTGTAAATCGTAGGAGACGAGGTGGAAGACGAGGGGAGCATCTGTTCAGGTTCTTGTGCGCAGAAGGTCAAGGTTGACGCAATTTGAGGTTCAAGTAGCGGAAGATAATTTTTTATGAGTGCAAGGGTAAGGGGAGCCGGTGGATACGCTTCTTTTCCAGCAGCTTGCCGACGCGGCGCAGGTGCTGATCTGGATCTCTGGTGTGGATGCGGTGTGTACGTGGGGGCAACAGGCCGTGGCTGGGTGGTGAAGGGTTTGCCGGCAGGGTTGCGTGAAAGAATAGGTGTTGAGGCGTTTTTGTGAGCTCTCCTGTCGGCATCTATCTCTCCGTTCCGTTCTGCAAGGCGAAGTGCAGTTTCTGCAACTTCGCCTCGGACGCGTTTGGCGCGGAACGGATGGATGCGTATGTGGACCGTCTCTGCAGGGAGGTCGCCGGTGCGAGAGTCGCTGCGGAGCGGATGGGTGCGATGCTGGAGCGAACGGCAGACTCGGTGTACTTCGGTGGGGGAACGCCAAGCCTGCTTTCGGCGGATCAGTTCAGGCGGATCTTTGCGGCCCTGCGGGATGGATTCGATCTGACTCCCGACGCGGAGATGACGCTGGAGTGCGCTCCGGGCCAGCTTGCCGATGGGACGCTGGATGAGCTTCTGCGGCAGGGAGTGAATCGCGTGAGCCTGGGGGTGCAGTCGTTTGTGGACCGAGAGGCACAGGCGGTGGGCAGGCTGCATACACGAACGATCTGCGACGCGGAGATTGCTCGGTTGCGCGATGCGGGAGTGAAGGCGATTGGGATCGATCTGATTGCGGGGCTGCCGCACCAGACGAGGGAGAGCTGGAAGGAGTCGGTGAATCGCGCGTTGGACAGCGGGGTGACTCACGTGAGCGTGTATATGCTCGAGGTCGATGAGGAGTCGCGGCTGGGGCGCGAGGTGCTCGCTGGAGGAGGAAAGTATGGCGCGGCGAGTGTTCCGACGGAGGATGAAGCGGCGGCGTGGTACGAGACCGGTTGCGAGATGCTGGATGCAGGTGGAGTGCGGCAGTATGAGATCTCCAACTTTGCGCGTGAGGGACATCGGTCACGGCACAATCTGAAGT
>Ga0255336_101752_pt1 | contig 13614 bp, 15 predicted proteins | sample MeOH1_35cm_T3_17_FD_189102 | JGI IMG/M metagenome (GOLD analysis project Ga0255336, IMG submission 189102) | Sandy soil microbial communities from University of British Columbia, Vancouver, Canada - MeOH1_35cm_T3_179 | ecosystem: Engineered > Artificial ecosystem > Sand microcosm > Unclassified ...
CGTCCATAATCAGGGAAATCCACGGGAAATGGGTTATTTTTAACGAAAATTTTGGATTTTCCGCAAAAATACACCCTTCGCAAACCTAAACATAACGCGCTTACGTCAAGTCCGACGGGCTGCTAGACGGTTCACGAGAAAGACCTCCTCAACCACTCGGAAACCACTCTTGAAAACACTCACACCCGCCGACATCACGATGCCCGCCATGCGGACATATATCACCGAGATGTGAGAGCGCTGCGACCTGAGAACCCGCAGCTTTACGCCCCGCGCAATGCGGGGCTATTTTTATTGTTGTGGTCGGCGATACGGATAGGCGTCCAAGACGCATCGGCGATGCTCAGCGCTCATGCCTGCTTCCAGTTCATCGAACCATGCGAACAGTTCGTCCCAGTTGTTGAGGCTGAACACACGAGTGCCGTACCGCTCTGTTAACCGAACGCCCGGATGAGACACCAGTTCCGCCATCGGCTGGTCCATGATGAATGCATCAACATACGGCGCGTATATCGAAATGTGCTTGATATCAAAGAACACCCCGGACAGTCGGTTCAAGGCGCGCTCGCGGTTAATGTACGAACCTGCTTTCACTTGCGCCTTCAGCGTTGCGAACATGTGGGACGCGAGCCACTGGGTGGGCACTAGCTTGAAGTGGTCGGACGCGAAGAATTGCCAGCAGCGGCGCAGTTTTTCATCTGGTGGCATCTCGTCGGGCAACAGGAACATGAAGCCTTGAACGAACATGGCCATCGCGGGTGACTCGAACAGGGCATCGATATCGCCTCTGCCGACGCGTAGCACGAACTCGAGGTAAGTGCCAATAAATCCTTGTGCTGCGGCCATGTTTTCAGCAGCTACGTCCTCGTCAAACGTCCGCTGCGACTGTCGCCATCCAGGGAAACCGTCGACTAACGCTTCGACCGACTGCCGTTTCAACTGAGCCAAAAACTGCGGGTCGCCTAGGTAGCCGCCCACCTCGATTCTGACGTAGCCATCCCAGTCTTCAATGTGCTCCTTTTCAAGCGCGTCTTCCATATCTAGGACGTGTTCCGGCGGACCGCCGGCGAGCCACGCTCGGAATGCTCGCCATAATTGCTCTCGTTCGACTTCCGACGCTCGTTCCAACTCGGCACCCCGACTCGCTTGCTTGATAAACGGGTACAACTGGTCGGCATGGTCACGCCACAAATGGGTTTCGTCCTCGTGGATAGACGAGTAGGGCGCCACGATTAGTTGGTCTTCAGCTAACTGAGCAATACGCTCCGCTGCTTGCACGAAGCGCTCGTTGCCTCCGCGAAAAGCACCCGAGAAAAAGAACTGGTCTAGATAAATCACCTTCTTCCGGATTGGCGGCAGCGTGAGGCCGTGCGAATACCTGCAGTGCTGGCATCCCTGAAGGACATGGTCGCCGTAGACGTCAACGTTGCCGAAGCAGTTCTCCTGCTTACAGCCTGGACAGTTTCCGAGAACGTATGTGACCAGCATATCTTCCCCCGATTTGTTGTCAGCGGCGCGGCGGCCGCGCGCTACACGCGAGCGTACTCCTTCCCAACAGCCCTTCGCCACTTGAATACACAAACGCCATTCCAACGCGCCATCCGTTCGCACCTCGTCCAGCTGAGCATGTCCGTTCCCGTTCTGCTCGCAGCGCTGGCAAGCGCACAAGACCTGTTGCCAAGCCTGCAATCTGTCACGAGTGCTTATTCGGCTGCGCCGGGGGCAAATGCTTGAAGAAAAGTGGCCGGCGATGAAGGATGCTGTGAAGTCCAAGCGTTAACGCGTGATTTTGATTTCAAAGCCCGAGTTGCCGGTTTTTTTTATTGCGAGATTCCATGGTTACTACACGCAGTGATGCCGGTTTATTGGCCGGATATTGCGAGGTCATCCATGAACAGAGGAAAAAGAGGAATAACGGCAGCGGACGTGGTACGTGCTTGCGTCGCTCTGCGCAAGAAGCGACGAATCACTAGTGGTGAGAACGTGAGGACTGAACTGGGACGGGTAGCTACGAAACCATTGTGCGATGGTTAAGAATGCTTGCTTTTCAAGAGCGGGAGAATTGAATAGGGGGCCCGCGACTGCGGGCCTCGCCGGTCAGGATTCAGCCGCCAGCCTTTGACGCTGTCAGTCAGTGCATGTTTCATCGATGGCATCGGACGCGGGGTATGCTGATAGTTTTCGCCAGCGATTGCTTCCAGTTCCGATAGCACGTAGCGACCGCATTGCACTTCTAATGCAGCCTCCGGACCTCCCCGTGTGGATGCGCCCGCCAGATGCGGCGCAGCTCCGCGTCCAACGGCGTGACAGACGGGGAGTCCATACCTGTCGCGTTCAGCGCGCATTTCCGCTCGCGCTGCCACGGCATATCAATCTCCGCGGGCCTTTGCATCTGCAATCATCGTCTCGATACCGTCGGTCACGTAGCGCAGGACGTCCAACGCTGCTGCGACGTCGCGACCGGCGGTAGGTCGTGTGTTCGGAAACGAAGGATATGCAAATGTCCTGCACAACTAGACCGACCGCATAAGCTATTGCGTTGCAGCGACGTCGTCTCGAGATGGCCGTCCCATATCGAGCACGAGGAAGGTCATAATGATTTCGCGAGAATCGACCGTGTAGAAAGCCTTGAAGCCAATCGGCGAAGAATCGTGGTCGGGCAGGTCTTCGACATCTTGGTAGCTAATGCCACTCGGAGGCTTGGCACACGCTTCCTTCAAGAAACTCACGATTCGCGTGCGATTGGCGCCGCGAGAGTACGTAATATGAAAAAAGAACCGGCAACTACCGTAATCAAACAGTTTTTCGAAATGCAAGGTCAGATTGGTTGTGTCGACCGACTTAACAACGAGCGCCTCGATAACAGCGAGCTCCGCGGTTCCCTTGCTGATTACGATGTCTCGCTCACCGACACCACCCGACCGTGCTCTGCCGCCGCGCGGTTGGTCTTGCACTGCCCACTGTGGGACGACCAATCGCGAGAGGAGGAGCTGCTTTAAAACACCAGAAATATTGTCTTCCAGACGGAGCATTTCGAGGTTTTCCATCATCGGCGCGACGGCCACCAAGCTCGCGCAAGCCCCCCGCACTTGCTCCAACAAATATAGGTCGATACGGCCGCGCTCTTGAAGTACTTGTGCCTGCTCGTCGTGTCCAAGCCTTGCCAATGCCTCGAATGCATGTCGTAAGCTAGGAATCGGGTCGCCGTCGACCGTAAGATTCGGTACGGTGGAATAGGGGCGATGCGTGTCAATGTTTTCTCTTACCGCTGCAAGGAACTCGGTGCGACCAAAAACTCGCTGGACTTCGGTAAGAGCCGTAATCGCCTCGCGCCTGCTACCTAATCTCGCCATAGCTACCGCGGCGAAGCCCTCGACGTGTGCGTCGTAGCCTGTCTCTCGCATTTGCAGCGACAACTCGAGCGCTTCTCTCGTTTGGCCTGCTCCCAACTTAAGCATGATGCGATTGACATTGAATGGTTTCAGGTCGCGCGTCGAGTGTTGAATTAGAGGCATTACATCCCGCTCAGCGTCACTCAGGATACGTTTCGCTTCAGCGAGGTCGTTTCCTGCGAGTACCAGGAACACATTGTCGTTCAAGAGTCGGTGAACGCTACTAACGAAAGCGTTGATGGCATACGCAATCACGGTGGGATGTCGCTGACTTAGACGGGTGAACGTGGCCTCCGCGCCCGCAAAATCTCCTCGCTCTTTCTTCAACTCAGCCAAAGCACGATAGAAATCAAGTGCGTCGCTTGCGTCATTTCTCTCGGCCGGTGTTAAGTCCACAGGTAGAGCATATGTGGAAAGGCCGCCCCAATCAGAGCGCGCGACCAGCAATCCGAGGTCGACTCGTATCCTGGCCACCTCTCGACCTTGTACCTTTCCCAGGGTGACAGCATTGCGCTCCTCTGCAATGAACGCTTCGGCCGTTTCAATGAGGCCAGTCGCGAGAAGTGCATTTACTCTCGCCTGTATTGCAGGAAGACCCCACACACTTGAAGACGTTTCCGGCGTGAGAGTTCGTAGGCGGCTAACGATTAGTCCGTTGTGACTTGCCGGAGTGTTCGCGACAATCTCGGCCAACACGACCGGCTCCTCGACCTGACACAGTTCGGCGACTAGGCTTTGCAAGAGGTTGCCTTCAACCCGCCGCAATGCGGCAGCCAAATCAAGTGAGATGGAGGGCTGATTGGAGCCCAAGATACCCGTCGTCAGGGTGACATTGAACGCATCGAGACGGTTGCGCTCACTGCGGTCAATTGCGCCAGCATGTATTGCGGCACACAACCCACTGACTAGTTCGCGCGGAATCGCCGACGGCCACGCAGCGATAGCCCGCGCGAGGAGGTGGATGTGAAGCCTGATGCGCCGGATGAGTTGGTCGCGAAATATGTACCGCTCGCCGGTATCAGGAGGATTCTCTCTTAGCCAACGCTGGACATCGATTGCACCGAGGAACCTGTCACGTACGTGCGTTTCACACCGAAGCGCGAGCTCACACAACAAGCGCGAGCTGCTGGGGTCTAACTGTCCAAAATGCAATTGAGCGGCCTTGGGCAGAACCACGTCAAGATATAGTGTCACCAAATCGGACGGGTCGACGAGGTCTGCGACATCTCCTTCTGTAGCCATGTCCAATGCCGCGCAAAATGCTTCCGTCGGATACATCTCGGTATGCGCGCTGGTAACCAGTGTACGTAGTACCTCCGATTTGAATGTGGGGTCTGCCGCACTTAGTTCGCTGCGGAGCAAAGACAAGACTTCGCGTCGCCGGGATGCCTGTTTCGGGTTCAGACTTAGCTTGTAAATTTCATAGTACAACGCGGCCAACTCGTAAGCAGGTATCTGTGCCGCTTCAATGTGGCTCGCTAACATAGCAAGCGCATCTTCAAACGCAAACACTTCTGCCGTCTGATTAGCGTGAATTTGGTATGAGCGGTTCCATCCACCGCCGTTGTAGTCCCAACGAGCGATAAGCAAACACGCCAGTGGACACGTCGACCCAGACATCAGCATGTCTGCGAGAATTACTGGCGTGCTCGTTGCCACCATGCCAAGCTGCACTAGCAGGATAGGTCGCTCGACTATCAAGTCCAACAGGCGTGTGGCCCATGCCCCGCGAACAAACGGAGACTCTCTCAGCTCATTCGTTAGCACCGCCATCAAGCTATTGCTCTCAGTAACCGCGAAATCGCCGAATGCGTGCCGCATAGCGTGCCCTTCCATCCATCGAAAGCGCGCAACTGTCGACGTCGGTTCCGTGGGCAGTCTGGCGTCGATTTCATTGACTCGATGTGGTTGCATTAAGCGCATCGGTGCGGCGGCAAAGACTCGCAGCTCCTCCCAGCTTGGAGACACAGATGGGCGAGTAAGGACATCGAGAGCCGTATTGACAAAAAAATCGACCTCATTCGATTCCAGAATTTGAGTGAGCGAAAACGAGGGAGCCCCCAGAGACCGCCAGCAATTCACCCAGTGCTTTACGTGTAGCTCCAAATCCTCTCGCGAGGTGCCGGGAGCGTGCGGAGGTGTGTCCCAGATTCGTGCTGCAATCCACGCTTGAGAAATACTCGCAATTTCCGAAGGGGCACGCCTTCCTGCCACCACGTCGTTTGCGAATTCCCGTAATGACTCAGACGGGACAAAGTCTTTTGAAAAGGCGTAGCCCTCGAGGCCACGCGCTTCAATTATCGCCCTGATGGGGGCGGCCATCGCCTCTTGGCTGCGAAGGACGGTTCTCAAAATGTTTCCTGGGACAACGACCCTGTCCCAGGCTATATAAATCCAGCCTTGAGTTACCAGCTCGTCGAAGGCAGGCGGTGGCGAAAGGGCAGTCAGGCTCAGCGGGTTGGAAATGATTTTTGAGGTAACACCCGGCGGCGGCGATTCGCTGTCGTCTTGGGTTTCGTCTCCAGACGCCCCATTGTTCGTGTCGATGCTACCTGCTTCAGGAGTATTCCCTTGAGCCGAAGCCGTCGCGTCCGATAGAAAGGAGACCGGGTTCTCGCGCGTAGTGCCTGCTACAGTCGGACTCAGTTCGAACTCAACCGCTTCGTCGTCCACGTTGGGACTGTCCTGCTCACGCGATTTCAACAGAGCGTCCCGCGCCAACTCATATGCTTCGCGAGCGCGCGAAACTTGGTCTCCTGATAGAAAAACGAGATTTCGGTAGAAGTCGACCAGCTCGGCGTCAAAAACAGGCGGTCGCACCGCAGTGTTCAATCGTCCAAATGAAGCACCATGCGAGGGCAGAAATCGCTGCAACCTGTCGCGCAACAACTTCCGAGTTTCGGCCGGTACCCCGATGCTTTCAATTCGCCTCATTCTTGTTCCCTATTGTCGAGGAGGATATTGCATTGTACGAATCGCCAGAGTTCTTCGAGCCGACGAGGTTCGGGATGGTAGCGCTGGAAACACGATTGCAGTTAGGTGAAAAGATTCTTTCCAGAGTTCGTGCCGCGGAATGGCGGCACGAACGCGGTAAGATTGAGGATAATTCGGCGCTGGAACGTATCTTCGACGAAACTTATAAACCATCGTCCGTAATCTTGTGACAACCTATCTAGACGTTCCTTTCAAAGAGAAAGATGAAGCCAAGGCGCTCGGCGCCAGATGGGATGCTGGTGCTCGCAAGTGGTATATACCCGAGGGCGCGGAAGTTACGCTGTTCAGTGCTTGGTTGCCTGCATCATTGAGGTCCGGAAGTCCTGTTTCCGTCCCTTCGTCTGAGTTGACGCCTGCCGTCGAGGTTGCTGGTCGGGAAGTCGCGTTTCCGAAGAAGGGAGTCACGCTTTCACAGCTACTCGCCGGCGTCGCACAAGCGGTTGCTCAAGCATTCAAGTCCGGCGTCTGGACCATCGTGGAAGTTGTTGAGGCCCGAACCAAAAACGGCCACGTCTATCTTGAGCTTTCTGAGCGCACCCCTGAGGGCAGTGTATTAGCGTCAGCCAGAGCGACCATCTGGGCCAACGTTGCCAACAAAATTCTCCCTGAGTTCGAACGAGCCACAGGTGCCAGCATCGCCTCCGGCATCAAACTTTTGGTCAGGGCAAAGCCGGTCTTTAAGCCGCAGTACGGATTCAGTATTGAGATTGATGCCATTGACCCCGAGTACACGCTGGGCGACCTCGAGGCCAGAAAAAGGGAAATTCGAACGCGGCTACAGCAAGAAGGAATTTTCGACGCCAACAAAAAGCTGCCAGTGCCGTGGGATTTCAACGCTGTTCTTGTCGTTGCTCCGAAGGGGGCTGCCGGGCTGGGTGATTTCCAGGCCGAAGCCAATCGACTTGAGCGCTTCGGCATCTGTCGGTTTGTCTACGCCTCCAGTCGCTTCCAGGGCGAGGGGGCCGCTTTGGAAATACGCGCTGCACTGCTAGATGCTCTGAAGAGCTGGAACGACCCAGACTATCCATGTCCCGATGCTGTGGCAATCATCCGGGGCGGGGGAGCCGTCAATGACCTGGCGTGGCTGAACGATTACGAGTTGGCCAAGTGCGTCTGCAGTCTGAAAATTCCTGTCCTGACCGGGGTCGGGCATGAGCGTGATAGCACCATTATCGACGAGGTGGCAAATATCCGCTTCGACACGCCCAGCAAGGTGGCTGCGGGCATAGAGCAGGCTATCAAAAAAAGGGTTGATGAAGCCAAAGCGAATTTTGAACTGTTGACTACGCAGGCAACAAAAGTTGCAAATGCCTCAAGGGCTGTACTCGATAGAGACTTCACAGCCATCCAGTCCGGTGCATTCAGGCAGATTGCGACTGCGAAACAGACCGCGTCCGAATTGATAGGTGAGCTTCAACTCGGGGCAACCAGCACGGTTCATGACGCAAAACACGATGCCAGGAAACTGGTGACGGATGTTCGGCATGACGCCTACCAGTTGCTGGCGATGGCAAAGCGCGACGTGCCAGGCATGTTCTCAGAAATAAAGGCAGAAGCCGGCAATGTTGTGAGCACGGCACGAGTACTTGCGACGACTCGGCTTGAGGCAATTCATGACCGTACATCGTTGGATGTTCGTAGAAGCCGGGAATCGGTTGAGCAAGGCCTGCAGGATGTCTCGCTGTCGGCACGACAAATAGTTGCTGGCGCGCGAACGGCCGCGACGGCGCTTTTTCGTGAAGTGGCTGGGCAGGGACCTGAGAAAACGTTGGGGCGCGGTTTTGCAATTGTGCGAGATGAGCAGGGTAAGCCTGTTACGTCTGCAACCAATGCAAAATCGGGTGATGGGCTGGAAATCGAGTTCAGGAACGGGCGTGTAGCCGTCCGGGTCAAATAAGGATAGAAGCAGATGAGTGAGAAATCTTTCAAGCAAGCGTATGGGGTGCTGCAAAAGCACGCCGAAACTCTGCGTAATCAACAGGAGCCAAACATCGACGACCTGTTGACTATCGTTACGGAGTCGGTTGCCGCATATAAGGTCTGCAAGGAGCGTATTGATGCGGTTGAGACGGCTCTCGAGCAAGCGCTTAGTGGAGCAGGGGTCGGTAGTGCAGAACCGGTCGCGATGCAGCCAAGAGACTCGGCACCAGGTGATGATGACATCCCGTTCTAGGCGCTGGCCGGGCGGCAACGATGAACCGTGCCGAACTCGTTAAATCTGTAAGTTTCCGACGGAAGGTGAGCCCATGCACGTCGGTGGCCGGCGCTATCGAGAGACGCTGCGGCCATCGACATGTTGTCGCTAACACGAATTTGACCCACACGCCGAAATTCGGTCGGACTCAGTTTCCAGCACTTCCGTTGACGCTTCGTAGCCGCACGGCGCGAAAATCGGCGCCGAACCGCGGCGAAGCGCCGTGTCAATTTCGCTGACCCGTTACCAAGCGTTTTGAAACTGGCCGTCGTCCGACTTTGGTTTTGCGGTAGGTGGTGCGCCGCGCACAGGAAGTTCGCGAACGTGCCCGTGATGGCGCGTTGACGACGCGCGGCGATTGCTCACAGTCGCAGCAAAATTCGTCTCTCAAGGGGACGCCCGCGTCGAAGCCGGCAAGGTCAAGGTTCTGCGTGAGGCGCTGGATGCCTTGGCGTCAACGGTAAAGCTGCAACCAGAACCGCTCGACGCGGTCCGTGCTGCCGTCGTATCCGCCACTGCCGCCGTGAAAGCAGGTCATTACGGTTCTGCGCCTGCTGGCAATGTGCGCGATACGAATGTTTATAAGCGCTGGCAACGTATCCGTGAAGTTGCCGATTCGGGAAACGACAGCCTGCTCAAGGCCTTGCAGGCAAAAGGGTGGGCGACGGTGCGACGGTAACTTCTTGCACCAACACGAGAATCGCCCCGCGAAGTGCGGAGCGGTAGGCTACTGTAAGACGTTCGACCTCAGGCGGTTGCTTTTGGTTTACGCTTGAACGAGTGCTTTGACATTTCTACCATCTGCAACAGCTCATCTCGGCTCTTGTCCAACTTGCGCTTGTGCCTGTTCACCTCGCGATTCGCGCTTTTCGCGGCCGTCGTATCGCCAATTGCTTCGGCTGCCCTTAGCGCTTCTAGCGCCTCGAAGAGGTCCCCGCCTGCGACTTTTAGCGCGTGCAGGGGCATACTAATGTGACTGAGATACGCGGCCGCTTTCGCAGAGTCCGCGTTATCCTTTTGCAGTCTCTTCATCAATTTCTCCAGCTCTGCTATAGCGGCACGCTCGGCCGGCGATTTCGAGGTCAATTTTGTTGCCACGAGTGCTCCATTGAACGTTCGTCGAGCACGTGTTAGCGGCATCGGCCGACAAACCTTTAGGCCGAAGCGGAAGGCGTGGCTCCTCCCCACCTTCGAGCGATATTTGAGATTAGTCGGACGCAGTTCCAGATTGCTCATTTACGAATGCACCACATCAGAACAGTTGTTGGACACTGAAGCACACAACAAGCACGTCGTTCCGGACCTATCGTCTTCGTTATTTGAACATGGACGTCTACGGCAGTCAGGCGCGCGGCGAGTCGTCCAGCCAGCGCACGCTAGCTTTTTAGTCGCAACCAACCGCTCAAAAAATATGAGATTTGTGGTCTATTCAGTCGATTGGACGTCTGCGAGGAACATTACACTGCTTCCCGAAGCATTCTGTCGGCGTAATTCGCCGCCCCTATCAATTCATTCGCCAATGTCTATGAATAGCCAATTAATTGTTGTTGCGCCCGACGAAGTCGTGAAAGCAACAAAAGAAGCCGAAGCTGCAACGGAACAGCCGAAGAAGGACTTCGACTTCATGGATTTCGCCGAAAAAACTGCGAAGATTGTGCTCCAAGGAAACGTCATAGCGAGTGCAATTGTCGGTGCAACTGAAGCCGTGATTGCGCTTGCCAAGGCACGGCAAAGTGGACTAAACATTCGTCAAGTCAGTCATACGGAAGCGGCAACGTTGACTTTCCCGCCGGGTCATCCTCGCGACGGAACTCTCTACGTCGCACATCCGGCAGCGAAGGGTGTCTACTTCACGGTGGCTTCGTTTCATCGCCTTGCGTTCGAGCATAAGTTTTCCGAGGCAATCGACCTGCTGATGAGCTTAGGCGCCACCGATATTAAAGTCGAGCACGTCCGAGGATGGTCAAGAGAATTCGCGGCGCACCTGTCGGCGCCTATTCCGGAAGCGACGAGCAGCGCCGAGTTGTCAGGCAAGCAATCGAGCACGTCAAGTTTGCTATACGAAGCCAGCTTACCGGGCAACACTCGTCCGTGTCTCCCCGAGTCGCTCGTTTGGTATCCGCACGAGCCCATGTGGCAGTCGATTGCAAAAGGACGAATTGAGCACGGCTTGGGACAGTTCTCCTTGTCCGTAAATTACGAAGACGACTTCAGCGTAAACGCAGGGCTCAAAGTAACAGCAACCAAGGCGGGACTAGAATTAGGTGGCTCATTTGAGGACCACCGGGCGACCACATGGACTATACGCGGAAAGTTTCTTCCCGTACTCGTCAAAGCATCTTGACCGCGCGAGAAGCCTTCAAGAGAAAATCGAAACTTTGAGGACATGTGCGATGGAGCTTTACCACGGGTTTGTCGACCGGCCCAAGCTACTTGGCGACCAAGCTGCAAAACAGGCGCGCATGGCGCAATTGCGCGAGCCGCATATCGCGCCGCTTACTGATTTCGTCGAGGCGCTTCGCCAGGAAGCGGGTCCAGGCGCTTCCATACCTAATTTTGACCCATGGGATGCCGGAGTTTCAGCCGAAGTCCTATTCCTGCTCAAAGCGCCGGGAGCCAAAGCTGTTGAATCGAGTTTTGTGTCCCGAAACAACCCCGATGAAACGGCAAAGAACACGTTTGAGCTCAACCGCGACGCGGGCATTCCCCGGGGGAAATCGGTGCTTTGGAATGCCGTGCCCTGGTACATCGGAGACGGAGGGCGCATCCGCGCCGCGACACCGAAAGACCTTGAGGATGGCCTGAAACCTCTCCCACTACTGATTGAGATGCTGCCGAAGCTTCGCGCGGTGGTTTTCATGGGCAAAGACGCACAGCAGGCCCATCCGCAGGTCGCGAGCCTGCGTCCCGATTTAGCGCTGTTTGCCTGCCCGAATCCGAGTCCACTGTTCGTCAATAATCAACCAGGCAATCGGGACGTCATTCTCGGCGTTCTCCAAAAAGTAGCCCGATTCCTCGATGAACCGCGGTGACGCGCAAGTGGCTCCCGCAGAAGTGGCGGCGAAGTTGTCGCCGGCGAAGCGTGAGTATGTTGAAACGAAGGTTGTGCTGCCGGCATGGCGGGCAGCGGTAGAAGCGCGGCGAGTCGCCGAGCAGGAGCGCCGTGTTTCGGAGGCTCGCGAACGCGACCCTCGTTGACGTGTTGACGACGCGCTGCGATAGCGCACAGACGCAGGCAAGCTGGTGTTGGACGCCGGGCATCGTATCGATGCCGCAAAATTCTCCGCATTGCATAAGGCACTAGAGCCGTTGTCAGTTGCGGCGAAAGTGCAGCGCGACCCGCTCGACGCAGTTCTTGCTGCCGTTGCATCTGCAACCGCAGCAGTGAAGGCGGGCCATTACGGTGCTGCGCCTGCTGGCAATCTCCGCGAGACGAATGTATATAAGCGCTGGCGCAGCATCGGAGAGGCAGTCGATTCGGGCAAGGACGGTCTACTCAAGGCTTTGTAGGCAAAAGGGTGGGCCAGGGTGCGAGGTTGAGGAGAGCAATGGGCACCCGCGGGCGCCCATTTTGATTTCAGTGCAGGACTACCTGCGGCAATGTCAATAGTGCTTCTCCATCAAACCGGCCACCAGCGGTCGGCCAGTAGAGCCAATACTTCGATACGAAAACTTCGTCGCCAAAGTTCCACTGGCCGTTGAATCCGACGATGCCTAGCATGAGAACTCCTTTCACAGACACGGAGCTCACCATGACGACACGGACTAAGCAGCAACGAGACCAACGCTCGGACGCCCTGAACGATAATAAGGGTACGAGCGGAACCAACCCGACCAACGCAAAGGTGCACGGGAACAAGGGGAAGCAGTTGAACCCGAATCAGAAAGGCAAGTAAGCTCAATCGCCCCGCAGCAGCGGGGCTCTGTCGTCAATCTCACCGGTTCCTACAATGAGTGTTGTTGGCTTTCCCACCCAGGGCGAAGTACTGCAGTTCGCCTTTGACGCATTTGGCGTCTTGCCTCGAAAACACGAGCGAGACGAGAGCTTCGACGATACAAGAAAAAAGTCGACACAAACTGCGCTGAGGCGCTTGGCTACGGAAGTCGGTCAACTCGACCCGAGTCTAGGTAAATTACTTATTACGTTCAGCTACCTCGTAGCAGGCATACTTTCGCCGCGCGCGTTCTTTGCCTTTGGAGATGTGTTTTTTGACCTGTTCGATATCTATCGACACGGGGTGAAAACCGACGGCACCTACCTGCCGAAAGCGGAAACTGTCGAACACCTTATGTTGACGACGGTCGCCACGAGACTTCCTGTCTCGCTCGCCAAGCACCTCCAACGATACGATGTTACTGCGGACGACCTGCTCGTCCCGAACGATTCGTTCTGGTATCTGCCCCTTCACGATGGACAGAAATGGCGATGGCCTCTCGAACGCGTCATGCGCTGGGCTTACGAACTGGCCGGAACCTCGATTCAGCGTTTCCATTGCCCGGATGACTCAGATTTAGAGCGTTTGAATAAGAATCTCGATAGCGCAAAGAAGTGGCTCGCCGGACAGAACCTCCCGTCTTGGACGTCACTCCAAAAAAACTTCGACGATTCGTTTAAGGCACTCGAAACATCCCAAGCGAAGCAGGGACTACCGGCCCTTACCGAAAGGGAGATGTCTAGCGTACGGACCGCCCTATTCTTAGCTAGGGCGGCGACCCACATCTCAACGCTGGTCCAGAAGCAATTTGGAGACGAGACGTTGCGCGAGTTTTGCGAGCGTATCCGATTGGCCGGGTCGCCCCTCGCGCAAGACACGAAAGACATTCGGGCCTATGTACAAAAGCTTATCGCACGCGAGGAGGTTCCCGAACAAGATTGGCCGGCAGTCTGGTTCAACGTGGTGTCCAACTATTGGGACCAGCTTGCGGATAGACAGATTTCCATTGTTCGCGCACTCGACGGCGGCCGCATCACTATGCAAGAAGCTATCGCAGCCGGTCGGGAGTTCGGAAATTTTGCCGGCTTTCAGTTTGAAC
>Ga0255336_101753_pt1 | contig 13610 bp, 13 predicted proteins | sample MeOH1_35cm_T3_17_FD_189102 | JGI IMG/M metagenome (GOLD analysis project Ga0255336, IMG submission 189102) | Sandy soil microbial communities from University of British Columbia, Vancouver, Canada - MeOH1_35cm_T3_179 | ecosystem: Engineered > Artificial ecosystem > Sand microcosm > Unclassified ...
TCATTGGGGATTGGCCGGAAGAGTGGATCACTGTTCCCGTAACGGAGGGCTGGCGTGTTTTAGTGTACCCGGAAAGAGTCAGTCCAGCCCTAATCCCGGCAGGCCAATTTATCGTGGCTCATAAACACCTTACGGGTTTAGATGTTTGGATACCGGAAAGCAATGATATTAGCGTATTGATTGAAAAATTAAAGGAGAACAGTAATGATATTGGTTGAGGAGGGGAAAACATGGGCTTCCTTTTGGGATTGCTGAAGGTTCTTTTTATTGTACTCACCCTGCTTTTGGCTGTCGCGGACTATTTCACCATGCGTTTGCCTGATAAATTAACATTTCCCTTACTGGGTGTCGGGCTAATCCACGCAGCTTTGCTGGGATCACAAGTCTTACTTCAAAATATGCTGTTTGCGCTTATCATCGGCGGACTGTTCGCTTTGGTTGCACATATTTATCCTAACGGCATGGGCATGGGGGATGCTAAATATGTGACTGCGTTGGCTCTCTTCTTAGGGTTTCCCGCAGTAATCATCACCTTATCCGTGGCAACCTTTACAGCCCTTCTAGTAGGGGGCATACTCCTCTTGCGCAAGCACATCACCTTGAAACAACACATTCCTTTTGGACCCTTCTTAACACTTGGGGCTTGGCTTGCTTTAAAAATATTTTAAAAAATATGAATAAAATGGTCAAAAGCACCTTGAAAACCCCCTAAAAAGGGGGTAAAATAACCTTAAAAGTCGGTGGGCGAAGCCTACCCTTTGCATTTGGGTAAAAATGGAAATACAAAAAATGAAAGCCATTAAAACGAGAGGCTTTATTTTTTTTGCTTAAAATTTAAAAAAATCCCAAAAAATTCTTCTAAGTACCTTCAATAACTTTTTGGTTGGACCTATACTGAGTTTGAAAAGGGGGGAGTGAATATGGATTTACCCGTTTTTCTACAGGGAAGATTGTTAGGGTATAGTTGGATTGATGCTGCGACAAACCTTGCTATCTATGGATTTATTCTTTATCTTGCCGATCACGTTCTGATACGGTCGATTATTATACCAATGATAAAAAACAGGTTTTGGTTTATGTTCCCTTACGCACTGCTCTTGCTGCCTCTTTTTCAACCTCAACTGCGCTCTTACCTAAGGCTCTGGCAAGCCCTGGTTTTAACAACAGCCCTAGCTTTCTTGCTTTATCAAATTTTTATAAGCCCTATTGTTAAGCGCGAGAATGCGAATAAACCTCCGGGCGGGAATAACAATGGCACTCATCCTGATCCAATCCCAAGCGTGAATACCGAACCTATCGTGCTTGAAAAACAAAAGCCTCTTTATTCAGCCAATCATTCAATCAATCCATTGCGCCATTTTCATAACCCTCGCGATATGAAGGCTTTCGAGCAGATTGTGGGCATGGAGAATGCTAAAGGAGAACTGCGGGATGCCATCGAACTACCTCTGATATACCCGGATAAAATCAAACAATATGATCTAAAGCCTGCATCAGGACTTATACTTTACGGTCCCCCTGGGACAGGCAAAACGGCTTTGGCCCGCGCTGCCGCCGCCTACTTTGGGGCAGAATTCTTCTTAGTTAATGCGACATCCATGGTTGGGCAGTATGTAGGAACCACAGAGGCAGCCGTCAAGGAAATTTTTCAAAAGGCCAGGAGCAAAACGCCGTCGATCATCTTTTTCGATGAAATTGACGCGATTGGAGCTAAAAGAGACGGCAGAAACCTGAACAGGCCCAGTGATATAATCCTGAACCTATTGCTCACAGAGTTGGATGGGTTCGAGAAACGCAAAGGCGTATTCGTGATCGCGGCTACGAATCGAATCGACATACTCGATGATGCTCTTCTACGACCGGGAAGGTTTGATGTTAAGATCGAAGTTCCTGCCCCGAATGAGGATGAACGGCTGGCCCTGTTGAAGTTCTTTGGAAAGAAGAAACCTCTTCATCCAAATGTGAATTTATGGGCGATTGCTCAACAAACAGAAGGGCTGACAGGGGCTTACTTGGAAGGGCTGGTTAATAGTGCAGCCAAACGAGCGTTAAAACGGTCCTTAACAAGTGGATGGAACGAAAGAATCACGAATGATGATTTTAGAGCAGTATTACCGGATATTGTTCAATCAAATTAATGTCTACGAGGAGTATTAAAATTATGAAAGAAGAGGGTGAAAGATAATGAAAAAATTAAAGGCATTAGTAATCTCGATTGCTTTGTTTATGGGGTTATTGCCCAGTGTGGCTATGGCAACGACGTACAACAATGATGTACCGAGTGGGTTGACGTTACAAGCATGGAGTGTTGGGCCAAACCAAGGAGGGAAAAAAACAGTAATCAGTTTTTCATATTCAGGAGGATTTAGGGCATCAAATGAAATAGATGCACCATTTGATTCATCATGGCACTCGCTAGATGATGTTCGGCCAATACTTTTGGCTGAGCAAGAAGGATATGGCAATTACCTTGGGGGAACGAACGGAACTTTTGGCAGTAATATAAAGTTTTCTTCCAATGTCCTTGCTGCCATGAAAGTGCAAAACTTTAATCCTAGTCAAGTTGGTGGTGCGGATATTTCTCCTTCCTCCACGACATTGAACTCAGATCAAATTGCCTGGTTGCAAAAAGTTGGGTATTCCGTTCCAACGGCCGTTCAAAATGCCCCTGCTTCTACACCAACGACAGCGAGTGAATCAGTTCCGGCTCAAACGCAATCACATCCTCAGCCGTCACAGCCAACGGCTACAGCGCAAGCCAGTTCAGCCTCTTCAGGCGTTAAGTCCGATCAAGTCGGTAAGACGGCAACAACTCCATCTGGCCCCATGACGCAGGATATGGTGGCAGCAGATCAGAAACTGGCCGCCGAGAATCCGCCAAACCTGAATCCGGCTAATATTCCGATAGCACAACCGAATCAAACCAGCTCGAAACGTAATATCTGGATCGAAGTTGCAGCTGGTGTTGCAGTTCTCGTAATAGCGGTAGTTGTTGGACGAATTGTTTATATCAAACGCAAAAGTAAATTAGCTTAAAAAACTAATGGGCTTCTCACCTTCCTAGTTTATGGAAGGTGATTTTTTATTGTCCGAAAAGTAGAAAGGAGGTTTTATCTTTGCGAAAAAAACGATGGGCCATCGCCCTTCTTGTTTTTATTCTTAGCGTTTCTCTCGGGCTCCCGCAAAACGTTCTGGGCATGGATAACTACACACACGATGCTAATATATCCAGGGATAATACGGTCGTGGATTCCTCGTTTAATGGGCTGGTCTATAATAACAACCCCTATTATATGGAAATTCCTCAGTGGAATGGCTATCAGCAGTATTCCAACACGACTCCGGTAGTCGTTGGCAAGCAACTTTGGCAATACACCTACGATGACTCAGGATATGGACACCTATGGGAATTGAATTTACAAAAACCAGGTTCAGATTGGGTACCCGGAAATGCCGTTTCAACATCGGTAAGTCTCATTCAAAATTTTGATGTAGGGACAAGTGGTGCAAACGGAGAGGTAAATAGTGCAGCGGGGGTTTCCGGGCCGACGATTTCGCAGGGATACTTAGCAATAGCTGTTGGAAACTATCTATATTGGTGGCCGGTCGGTCATCCCGATCAAGAGCAGTCAAGCCCGATTGGTGGAAATCCAGGAAACACAATTCAACTTATTGCAGCATCCCCATTAATAACACCGCCTTTAACCGCCAGAGGAACAGATATGATGACAGGAGATATAGTAACTTGGCAAACCCCTTTTGCCGTGGTGGGGAGTTGGAGTGGAGGAGTAATATCACAGCCTCTATCTACTCCGACGAATGTTATGGAAACTCCTAATTATTATAAAACTACCGATGATGCTTCCAACGCGACTAACGACATCGTGACTTCCTCTCCTGCATGGAACTCTCATACAACAGCCTTGGGGACTCAGGGAGCCGCCGTCTTTGGTGTGGATGCCGCGCAAAGCGGAATGAATCGCTTGATTCTCATGGACCCGGCCAGTGGAAGCTATCAGACGGTCTATGAAGCCAATAACTCGCCTATTTTTTACGGTCCTATCGACTCTTCTCCGGCAGTAACCCCCGACGGGACGATGTTCGTTCCCGATCAGGGCGCAGGGATCTATAAATTAAGCGCAAATGGCGATTACCTGGCAGATGATACGACAGCTATGGATCAAAGCAACCCTTGTATTGCTAATGTCGCGGTAGATGGGAAAAACGTCATTTGGGTTGGAAATGGACATACGACATTAAATGTTGCATCAATATTTATGTTTGGGTCTGGGTCATCGAAAACCAGCACCTTCAGCGGTCTTAACTCGCCTGTTGTTGTTAGTAACGGCTCAACAGATACGGTATTTATGTCCTCAAGCAGTACGAACGGGTTAATCGTGACTGATCCTATCTCAATGAATGATCCAGCCGTGACCTTCGATGCTGGTAATAACAACGTATGGCGAGACATCTGGCAAACCCTTGGCTCGGTTTCACCCGCTTATACCTCAGTTGCAGCCGATGTGGGAACCGATTCTACTGACGGTTCAGCCCTGCATTATCTCGCGACTTGGACCGACTATGGTTATGATTCTCAGGGCTGTGTCGAAATATGGGCACCATCCGATTATGGTGTGACGGCGACTGCTGATCCCAGTCCCGTCAACAGTGGCGAACAAGTTATTATCACGGCTATGCCTAACCCAGCAGGGCTTACCCAAAGTATGAAAGCTCATATTACCGATGGTGGAAAGAACACGATAGATATTGACATGGCTCAATGGAGCAAGTCACCGGAAAAATGGCTGGGTGTAATCAATGCACCCAATAACTATACTGGGGCAGATGCTCATTACACCGTTACGGTTACAGCAGCCGAGAAAAACGGAAAAACAGCGACCGCAACAGCACAATTTACCGTTAATCCGATCCCTTTGCCGCCTCCGGGCAATCTTAACGGACACCTAAAGATAGATGCCTGGCGACGCAATAATACGCTTCAGCCTGCGGGTACGGCCAAATTAGGGGACGATCTGGCAGTAACCCTGACCGTGGATACCCCACCCACACCGTCCGGTTTATTAAACGCTCAAATTACCGGCGCACAAATCACGAAAGCCTGGATACACACTCCTCAAGGAAAACCTAACACCCGCGATAGTAACGAACGAATTCCTATTATTCGAAGTGAGAAAAACATCGACTTAACCCTAAACGGACTGACCGCTTCAACAAAGTATAAAGAGAATTGGGCCGGTTATCCGCCGCCAATTCCCGATAATCAAGTCATGGAAACAGACCCTATCTTTGCCCCGTTTGCCGTTCATGTAGATTACAAATATCAAGTACCCGTAGCAACAAAAGCCGGAGTGACCTATATATGGGAAACTGGTTCATATGATGCCAGCGGCAACGCCTCTACTAGCTTAGATATAACAGGCACAGAGCCTTATATTGTCAACCAATATCATCATGATCAGGGTACTCCGCCATGGGAGCCTTAAACAAAACAAACGAGCGTTTAAAAGGAGTGTGAGAAATGTTTAAAGGCCAAGTTAAAAAAGATCAAAACGATAAGAGAAAACGCAGAATCAATGGGCTTGTGGTAATCGGCATTACCGTTGTGCTTATCTTAGCAGCTAGTGCTGGTTCAATCTTTGTGATAAGAAACAGCCTCGATCATGCTGTTGGCGCGGCATTGGTAGCAGCAGTTGACAAACATTCAGTACCTGATGCGGATACTGGCGTGCCACAGCTTGTAAGTGTCCCAGTCATGCAACAGGATTTCATAAAGAACCTGCAAGGTGAGTTAAAAAATTGGCCGCAAGTCTCGTATACGCTGCAATCCTTTCAAGCTTTCAGCGAAAAGGATAAAGGGTCACAGCCTCCTACCGGGTTTACAACACCGATACCCGGTCCCAGCGTGTATGTAACGATGTCAATGAAAATTTCTCATTGGAAAATCCCGATTCATTCTATGGTTATCTGCAAGTCCTATGAAACTTCGACAGGAACGTGGGTGCAGTAAGATGTTTAAGGAAATTTATCGTCGATACAAACAGTCTCCTGTCAGCGATGAACGCGGCGGCCCCCAAATTTATGTGTTGGGCGGGTTTGCAATTTTATTGTTGCTCGCTTTGTTTACGACCTTTGGGTATGCTCACAAAATACAGATCATGGCTACCAACCTTCACTATGGCATTAAAACAGCCGCGATAACGGCACTAGGCAATCATACGGTGCCCGATGTGGATAATAACTACGGAATACAGATCTATGATGAGTCAGACTTAAAACAGGAGTTTATGGCTAATCTGCAAAATCAGATGAAATACTGGCCTAAAAGCACCTATACGCTGGATTCCTTTCAGGTTTATGGGGAGAGCGATCGAGGCTCATCCCCGCCTGTTGGCTTTTCCCAGCCGATTCCCGGAACGAGTGTTTATATCAAGATGACCTTTAACATAGCCATCAATCCAGGGTTTATCCCCATGAACACGCATTGGTCCATTCCACTCTATGTCATGGTCAGCTCGAATTCCTATGAAAGTGCAACGGGAGCCTGGAACTTAGCTAGATAATATCAGAATTTCATCATTAGAAAGGGGAACGTCAATGGAGTATTCCGACACAATTGCCAATAAACGCGGATTATTTGATCGTCTCATGGGACGAAACGGTATATCCGGCGTAGTAGCGGCCAATCAGATGATTGCTGTATGGGGAACGCAGGGAGGAGTAGGAACATCAACCTTAACGGCCATTCTCGCTAAAATACTGCATCAATGGGGTTTTACAGTGCTGGCTATTGAAGCTACGCCAACGGGAGGCAGTTTCCTACGTTTTTTGGGGAAAAAGCCAGTGGCCGAAGGGCTTGACACGATAACCCGAGAACGGCTAAATACCGAATTAGAGTCGATTAAAGTCAATGTTGTCAAAGGGTTAAGCGTTCTGCCGCGTTCCGGAGCACCATATAACGCACAATGGGTTTGGCAGGAGGATGAAGCCCACGAACTCTTCAGGTCTGTAAGAAAGACGGCAGCCTTTGTTCTTGTCGATGCCGGAAATTTACTGAACGATGCGCTATCCCGTGCCGCGTTGACGGAAGCTGATCATGTTATTCCCATCTTCAGATCAACGACCGTTGGCTTAGATGCCGCCACGCGCTTTAACGAACACGGTAAGTACGCTAATTTGAGTGAAAAACTGGTGTGGGTTGCCAATCAAGTCCATCAATCCAAAGACGTTTCAAGATTGGAAACGTTGATTGAAGAAAAAATTGAATACTGTATACCCTGGACTAAAGGGATGGAACTCATGGAACAAGGAGATGCAGCCCCTCGCAACGTCCAACTAGTAGCGGAGGAATTACTGCAAAAAATCATTAGTGCTCCATCCGCCAGGGTATTTTAAAAAATTTAAAAGGTGGTCAGTATGAATGATTAAAGTCATCGTTGTTATTCCAGACGCAAATATAGGCACTCGATTGTGTGAATATCTCAATGAAAAATATGGAGTGACAGCTACTCTCTATCGAGACATACAGGGAATAGGAGAAGCACAGGCTGATGCTTATATTATTTACCGAAAATGTGTGGATGATTTAAGAGCACTCGAAGTTATCGACGGGAAGATCGCACTGCTCTATGGTAAATCACCGATCCCACCAGCTGATAAATTTCTAACTTTTCCTAAACTGGTCGGAAATTTACCGGAATGTGTAGATGGTTTTTTAGAAACGCTTTTAGATCACAACATTCTTGGCGATTTAAGCTGGGCCGAAAGTGAAAGTGAAAGTAGAAGCAGGAATAGAAATGATTTTGCTTCAGACCGACATTCAAATACATGGTCGCCAGTTCGATCCGTGGCGCTCTTTAGTCCGGGAGGCGGTGTTGGAAAAACGACAACCGCCGTCCATCTGGCGAAACTGGCTGAACAATCCCGGATCAATGTCGGGTTAATCGAAACCGATGAAGATAAAGGCGGGGTATTAAGATATATGGGCAGACCTCCGGCGCATGAAGGACTGGATTCTCTCGAAAAAACGGTATGGGACGATGAAGATTTTTTTAAAGAAAGCATTGAACGATTAGTTCAAAAAGTTGGCCGGATACAGGTCGTGCCAATGGTGAGTACATTTGCTGGTCTTGCTTGTACCGTCAAGAATGTCTCATCACTTTTTCACTGGGCAGATTCCCAATTTGCACTCACCCTGTATGACTTACCCCCACGGTTACGCGATGTGATGACCTTTTCCGTTCTGCAAGAAGTCGATCAGGTTATCCTTGTCGCTGAACCCACGGATGTTCTCATGGATGCGTTGCAGAAACATATGCAGCTCTGTCAAGGTGTCGAACAGTTTCATAACTTACCGAGCAAATATCGGCTTCTAGTGAATAAAGTACCCGAAAAAAATGGACTAAGGCCCGAGGAAATGGCCGAAGCCCTTGGATTACCCTTGTTAGGGGCGATCCCTGCCGATATCGAGCATTATGATCGGATCATCAACCATGCCAAATTTGAAATTCCTGCCGATTCGCCTTGGCGAACGGTCTTTTCTAACTTGGACCTGGGAGGGGATAGTGTGCTGGCAACTGCCAATGAGGGGAACACCTACGAACCGCGATTCTCTACCCCGCGAAAGGAAAATAAAAATAAGAAAAAACATAAAGGCTTGTTTAGCTTTTTCTTTGCTTAACTTCAAAAAATAAAAAGTGAGTGAAAAATGAAAGGGGAATGAATGATGGATATAGATCAAGGGTTAACAATCGCGATTACCTTGATAATTGCTTTGGCAGCAGGTCTATTTTTTTTTATGGTAGCCCCAGAAGTTTTAGGTACCTGGTTTAACACGTTCATGTAAAACATCCTAAATACAGTTCCGACGAACTAGAAAAATAACCCAACTGAGTTTAGAAAGGAATGAATAGCGTGCCAAGACTTGATTTAGAAACCTTAGAACTGACTAATGCCGGGAGTGTCAATCTGGCTGACCTTAAAGTAACCGGGCAAAGACAATCTGAACAACACGGAGAAACCCACAATAAGCAGGATCGCTGGCAGACCCTTATTCGTGATATTAATATTGAACTGATTAAAAGTGCCAATAATTATCTCGTCGATAAAACTCATCACGAAAAAGAGATATTACAACATGTTCAAATGATTATCGATTCCAAACCCTTAACCAGCGACGAAAAAAGAGAAGCCTACGAACACTTGAAAGCCGATCTTTTTGGTTTTGGCATTCTGGAAAAGCACATGACGGATAACAAGATTACTGAAATTATTATTGATGCCCCCGATCGTATCGACGTTGAACTCGGGGGCGTTTTATATCGGCTGGGAAAGGATGCCCCTTTTGAGAAGGATGAAGTCTTTGCTAATGATAAAGCGTTGGAACAGTGGACAGACCTGCTCATGAAGATGGCAAAAGCAGAACGCCCTCTTAATTATGGTAATCCGACCGTTAACGTGGAGCTTGCCAATGGCGAACGGGTCGAAGCGACCTGTCCGCCGGTAACAGAGCATATTTCCATTAACATCCGCAAAAGTGTCAAGCAGACTAAAAAATATTCCATCAAGGATCAAATTTCAGCGGGTACCACAAGCGAGGATATGGCTCAATTTATGCTCGCGGCAGCACGCGGCAAGGCGACGATGTTGATTCTGGGGCCAACTGGAACAGGGAAAACAACTTGGGTTAGAACCATGATGGAAGGCGGTTTCGACCCGAACGAACGGGTCATTATGATTGAGGATACGCGAGAAACAAACGCTAATTTAAAACGATACCTCAGTATGCAGACTGTTACGCAAGGCCAGAACAAAATTGATATGGTCGCTCTCTTTGAGGAGTGCATGAGGAAACGACCCGATCGCGTGTGTGTTTCCGAAATTCGCGGCGTGGAAGCCGCCGTTTTTCTTTTGACCTCAGCCGCCGGGCATGACGGGGCTGTTACAACGATGCACGCCGGGACACCGCAGAAAGCGATTTTCCTGCTCATTATGCGGATGAGGCAGGCCGGATACGATATGAGCGAAGAATTCCTGGAACGGTTTATCCACGAACAAGTGCATATCATGGTTTTTCTGGTCCGTACCCGGGATGGCCGTCGTCGTATTTCCCGGATTGTGGAAGTCAATCCGTTGGAGAGTGATGCTCCGAAATTTAAAGACATTTTTTTGTGGGACCCGGAAACCGATGAGTTTGAATGGGTCAATGATATTGAAAAAGAGAAACGGCGGGAATGGGTTATCAATGGGGCGAGTGTGCCCGTATTTCCCCATTCCAAGAAGGAGGAGGAAAACAAGAGTGTCACTATCGCTAGTTAGTGCGCTGGCGATGGCCTTGGCGTGCTTTTATTGGATCAACACACGGCAGAAACCGGATTTAAAAGCGTTAACGGAGGAGGCCGTCAAGCAAGTGCGGAAAAAAGAAAAGAAGGCGAAAAAGGGAAACGTGATTACCCTGCAAAGCCTAAAGATACTGGGAGTCCCCTATAGCCGGTATCGGATGTTATCTTTCGTCTTTGGCTTTTTGATCGCTTTGGCCTGGCTTTACATCGCTCAAAATTATGTGGCCGCCTCCGTGATGTATGCGGTCGGATTCCAGTTACCGGGTCTTTGGTATGAGCGCAGGGCTTCGGGCCGACTGGATGCTCAGGATCGACAAGTTTCCATTTTCGTTGGGACAACAGCCGATGGACTAGCTAACGGGCGCACGATTAATGAAGCCTTATGGCAGGCCGCCTTGCTCATGCGGGAAGAGCCAATGTATTCGATCGCTCAGAATTATTTAAAGAAGATCGGCGGTAATGTTCCGATTTCAGAAGCGGTTTCGAAAATGGCGCAGGAAGTGAATATGCCCAGCTTTCTCTTTTTTGCCGATTTAGTCGCCACAGTCAAAAGAGTGGGAACCAACGGCAGCAACAGCTTTGAGGTTTTGGATTACAAATTTCATGAAGAGGAAGATATTCAAGGAGATATGCGGGGTGAGGTTTCAATTTGGATGGGAATACTGATTTTCTTTTTTGTGATTTCGCTGGCAGGCCCCTTATTTTATCGTTTCCTCATGCCGGATATTTGGAGGATCATTCCGCGTAATATGGGCTGGCTGATTATCCTTTCCTCGATCGGAACTTTTACGATTTTCACCAGCTTACGAAAATATTCACGTTACCGGGTCACGCTTTAAGAAAGGAGAAAAAATCGATGAATTTTGCCTGGATAGCCGCAATCTCGTTTGCGGCCTACACTTATATCCATTTGGGAATAAGTGAACAAGAAGTCCGGCGGGCCGAAGTTTTTGGCAACAGCGGACAGCCGGTTAAAGAAAAATTTCTGCATTGGATGGAAAGCAAATCTTCGTTTGGCCTGCGTGCGCGGTTAGACCGATTGGGAGTTCCGTTGCAAACGTATCTGAAAATGGGGCTGATTATGTCCTTTGTTTTTGCGTTGCTTCTGGGAATCGCCGGACAAAGTTTACTTTGGGCGGTGATCGGATTTGTCGTCGCATATGGCATCCACTGGCTGCGTTATTATGCGAAATATAGTAGCTGGCGCGAAGAGGTATTAAGCGAAGTCGGCAACCTAACATCGCTGTTAAAGATACGTTTAATCGTCGGAGATACCGTATCACAGGCGATTCCCGCCATCCTGCCGGTTCTTCACGGTGCGATGAGAGAGACATGGACGGGTTTAAATACAGAGATAGCCGGAGGAGTACCTATTTCTGAAGCCCTGGATCACCTTGCAGACAAAGTAAGTGATCGCGATATGAGCGCGATCTTGCTGAAATTAAAGACGTATCATCGCGAGGGCGTTCCCCAAGACCACTTGGGCAGACCTGATCCCTTCGGCGATATGGCCGCGAAAATTGAAAGAAGTGCTGCCAAACGGGTCAAATACGCAACCAAACGCATGACTGGACCACTGACCATTATTACGGGCGTAGGCTTTATTACCGTCGCCCTGTGGATTGTGCCGTATTTTTGGCAGATCATATCCGATTCCTTTAGTCAAATGTAGTTAAAGTTTAACTTTAAAATAATGACAAACTGGAAAAATGAAAGGGGAATGAATTATGGGTTTAGATCAATGGGTAACAATCGCGATTATTTTGGTGATCGCACTCGCAGCAGGGCTAATGATTCACTCGGTAGCCCCAGGAGCCTTGAGTACGTGGTTCAATACGTTTATGCAAAACATCCTAAATGCGGTTCCGACCAGCTAATACGGAAAACAAGAGAGGGGCGTTAAGCCCCTCTTGTTATGCCAACATTAGAGGAAGGAGCAAGCTATGGGACTAAAAACTCGCCTCAAGAATCTCATCAATACAGATCATGGGTTTAGCGACTATATTAGCTTTATGATCGTTTTGCCCCTCTTGCTCATGGTGATTGTCGGCGGCAGTTATATCGCCCAATCCGTCCGCGTGATGGGCACGCTCGATCATGCCCTACAGATCGTCAGCGACAATATGACGCAAAATGGAGCGTTAACCTCAAAGGGGCAGGATCAACTCATCGCTTATGTTCAAAAAAGCGGGTTGAGTACCAGTAAAATTTATCTCAATGCCACCACGACCTCGCAATCCTATGGCAGTCGGGGACTACAGGCTACGATTGGTTATGATTACGACCTCAAGGCCCCAGGGTCCTCAAGTGTGATCTGGCATAAATATTATGAACAGAGCTTACCGATCGCTCAAAGTCAACTGATTCCTAACTCTGGGGCGGATACCTCGGGTACTATGTCGATCTCTTCGGTTTTTACCGGGGTAGAAGGAGGAACCAGTTCGGGCGGCTCAGGTTCAGGATCAGGAGGCGGTCTACAGGCAACCAGTATGACGATGCAGGCCAGTACGACTACGCCTGTCGTGAACGCTTCCGTTATTATCTCAGGGAAAGTTTATGTCGGGTCGAATACGGCCCCCGCAGGGACTCAGGTGGCTTTAAATGGCGGGGGTGTGAATCAAACGGTATCGACGGACAGCACGGGCAGTTATACGGCCAATGTTGCCTTTACTCAGCAGGGATCAGTCGTTCTGCAAGGGACCAGCGGGGCCGCGTCAGCCAGTGTAACGGTGACGGCCCAGCCGAGTATTCCGGCTACGATAACGATGCAAGTTCCAACGACCGTTCAAGTCGGCAATCCGTTTAAAGTCATAGGCTATGTCACGGATACTTCGGGAAACATCGTTGCCGATGGCACAGTGGTCACAATCACGTCCAGTGATACAACGGATATTCTCGCAACCTCGGTCACAACACAGTCGGGCAATTTTTCCTATTCAGTCAATGGCATAACCTCGTTGAATTCGCTGACGATTACCGCAACTGCCGGATCAGCGACAGCAACTCAGAGTATTTCCGTTCTTCCGGGAAATCCCGTATCAATCTCTTTGAATCTATCGCCGTCAAGTTTAACGGCAGGATCAACAATGACATTTTCGGGGAAGGTTCTCGGTCCGTATGGAACACCGCCTGCTACGGGTACGCCCGTAAAAATTCTTTCCGGTACGGATACCGTTGATACCATGCCATCCGTTGTGTCCGATGCACAGGGGAATTTTACGGCTTCAGCGACATTAACCCAAGCTGGAAGTC
>Ga0255336_101754_pt1 | contig 13609 bp, 13 predicted proteins | sample MeOH1_35cm_T3_17_FD_189102 | JGI IMG/M metagenome (GOLD analysis project Ga0255336, IMG submission 189102) | Sandy soil microbial communities from University of British Columbia, Vancouver, Canada - MeOH1_35cm_T3_179 | ecosystem: Engineered > Artificial ecosystem > Sand microcosm > Unclassified ...
AAGGGGAGCCGTTCACGCGGGCACTGACCCCCGCCATTCATGTTGCGACGACTTACATCCGGGATGCGGATAACGGTTATAGCTCAGGCAATGTCTATGGCCGGGGCGACAATACCTCCGTGCGCCAGGCCGAGTCGCTGATCTCCGAACTGGAAGGGGCCGCGGAGTCCCTGCTCTTCGGTTCGGGCATGGCCGCGGCGACGGCGCTCTTCCTGTCGCTGGAGCCAACCCATATCGTCGCGCCGCATCTCATGTATTGGGGGCTGCGCACCTGGCTGCAGCAACTGCCGCGCTTCGGCCACCAGGTCAGCTTCGTCGACATGTCCGACCTCGACGCCGTGAAGGCGGCCATCCGGCCCGGCGAAACCGGCCTGGTCTGGATCGAGACGCCCAGCAATCCCCTTTGGACGATCACCGATATCGCCGCCGTCGCCGATTGTGCCCACAGTGCCGGTGCGCTGGTTGCGGCTGACTCCACGGTCGCCACGCCGATCCTCACGCGACCTCTCGCCTATGGCGCTGATATCGTCATGCATTCGGCGACGAAATATCTCAATGGTCATTCAGATGTGAGCGCTGGCGTCCTCGCTGCGGCCTGCCCCCATGAGCTTTGGTCGCGGATCAGAAAGATGCGGGAACAGCATGGTGCGGTGCTGGGGCCGTTCGAGGCCTGGCTGCTGACACGTGGTCTGCGCACCTTGGACGTTCGGGTCAAGGCGCAGAGCAAGAGTGCCGAGATACTGGCGCGGCGGCTCACGAAGCATGCGGCGATCTCGGCGGTGCTCTATCCGGGGCTTATCGACAGCCCCGGTCATCGTATCGCTGCCAGCCAGATGACGGCCGGTTTCGGCGGCATGCTGTCGATCCGCCTGAAGGGCGGGGTGCGGACGGCCATCGCCGCCGCGGCCAATGTCAACATCTGGCGACGGGCGACTTCCTTCGGCGGCATTGAAAGCCTGATCGAGCACCGCGCCTCGATGGAAGGCGAGGGCTCACCCTGTCCAGTCGATCTCCTGCGCCTTTCCGTTGGCCTCGAGGACCCGGACGATCTGTTCTGCGATCTTGATCGGGCCATCGCCCGCTCGGCGTGACATTCCTGCCTCCACGGAGACATCGCATGCTGCCCACCGTCGCCGTCGCGATCATGTGCAAGACTCCACGTCCCGGCCTTTCGAAGACGCGGCTTTCGCCCCCGTTGCGCCCAGAGGAATGCGCCGAGATTTCCGGCTGCTTCATCCGCGATCTCGCCGGCACCATTTCGCATCTGACGATCGAAGGACAGTCGAAAGGCTATGCCGTCTATACGCCCGTCGGCTCGGCGCGCGACTTGACCCGCTTCCTGCCCTCGAGCTTCGGCATGGTGCCGCAATGCGAGGGCGACTTCGGGGCGCGCCTCTATAAGGGGATCGTCGATCTGTTGGTGATCGGCCATGCCGGCGCGATTCTCGTCAATTCGGATAGTCCGACCCTCCCGCGCTCAATCCTGCGGACGGCGATACAGGCGCTGCTCGATGGTGATCAGGTGGTTCTCAGCCCGGCCTTCGATGGCGGCTATACGCTGATCGGCCTGTCGCGGCCGCATCGCCATCTGTTCGACGACATCCCCTGGAGCACGGAAGCGGTCTTCCGGCTCACTTTGCAGCGGGCACAGGAGATCAACCTGCCGGTCACGGTGATCGACGGCTGGTATGATGTTGACGACGCAGCGTCATACGCGATGCTTGAAGCGGAGATGAATGGCCGGCGGCCGGATTTCGCCGCCGATCTGCCGCTGGAACTGGCCCCGGCGACTAGGCGTTTCCTGGCGAAACGCCGCAGCATATCCAATGTGGCATGAGCATCATGCGATCACCCGTCGTTGCCGTCGTCATTCCCTGCCTCAACGAAGAGGTGCCGATCGGTGCCGTCGTCCGCGACGTGCTGGCCTTACCGGTCGATGAGGTGATCGTCGTCGATAACGGATCCACCGACCGTACCGCCGAGGTCGCGGCAGCGGCCGGTGCGCGGGTCATCCATGAGCCGGTGCGTGGATACGGCCGCGCGTGTGCTGCGGGTATAGCCGCCATCCGGCCGGAAACCGATATCGTCTGTTTCCTTGATGGCGACGGCAGCGATGTCCCGGCTTTCATCCCCGCCCTTATCGCGCCGCTGGCGGAAGACCGGGCAGATTTCGTGATGGGATCGCGCCTGCGCGGTCGGCGCGAGCGCGGCAGCCTGACACCGCAGCAGATCGTCGCCGGCCGGCTTGCCGGTCTGTTGCTGCATATGACCTATGGCACCCGCTTTACCGATATGTCGCCGCAGCGGGCCATGCGTGTGGACCGCCTGCGTGCCCTGGGCATGCAGGAGATGACCTATGGCTGGAATCTGGAAATGCAGATGCGCGTGGCCGCCGCCGGTCTGCGCAGCCTCGAGATTCCCGTCGATCACCGCTGCCGGCGTGGCGGCCAATCGAAGGTGTCCGGCAATCTCACGGCCGGTTTCCGGGCCGCCGGCAAGATCGCCTCGACCTTCTTCCGGCTGGCGAAGGAACTGCCGGCCCGGCGCCAGGATATTCCGCGCGGGATCTATTGATGATGCAGGACGGGAGAAAAGCATGCGCGTTCTGCTGACCGGGGGTGCCGGTTTCATCGGCGGCCATGTGCTGCGAATCCTGCTTGAGAACGGTCACGATGCCCGCGTGCTGGATTCCCTTCGTCCCGATGTGCACCGAGGCGCAGGCTGGACGCCGCCCGCGCAGACCGACTTTCTGATGGGCGATGTACGCGATCCGGCCGTTGTCGATCGGGCACTCGCCGGCGTGGATGCTGTCATTCATCTCGCCGCCAAGGTCGGTCTTGGCGTCGCCATCGGCGATATGCCGGATTACGCCGCCTCGAACGACCATGGCACGGCTGAACTGCTGGCGGGAATGGCCCGGGCACAGGTGGCGCGCCTCACCCTGGCGAGTTCCATGGTGGTTTATGGCGAGGGTCTCGGACTCTGCCCGGAACATGGTGCGGTGACGCCGGCCCCGCGCCAGCCGGTGGCCCTCGATGCTGGCAGCTTCGAGCCGCCTTGCCCGGTCTGTGGTCGTACGCTCGGCCCGATGCTGGTGACGGAGGACGCGAAACTGGACCCACGCAATGCCTATGCGACCAGCAAGCTGGCGCAGGAATTCTATGCCGCCAATTGGGCGCGAGCGACCGGCGGCAGCGTCGCCATGATGCGCTACCATAATGTCTATGGCCCCGGCATGCCGAAGGACACGCCTTATGCCGGTGTCGCGGCGATCTTCACCTCGATGCTGCGGGCCGGCAAGGCGCCGCAGGTCTTCGAGGATGGCGGCCAGCGGCGGGACTTCATCCATGTGAGCGATGTGGCCGCCGCGACGGTGCTTGCCTGCGAGAAGCAGGTGACGGGAGTGGCGGCATTCAACGTAGGGTCGGGGACGCCGCGTACGGTGGGTGAGATGGCACAGGCCTTGTCACGGGCACTCGCCGGGCCCGAGCCCGTCGTCACCGGCCAATACCGGCTGGGCGATGTGCGCCATATCACCGCCGATTCCAGCCGCTTGCGGAACGAGCTGGGATGGCGTCCACAGGTCGATTTTGATGTCGGCATGGCGGAATTCGCGGCTGTTTCCGGGAGCGCGCCGGCCGGGCGCCGTGCAGCAGGATGATGAACCGCTTCGGCCTCATTGCGCTGATCCTGGCGGGTGTCTCGGCCAATGCCCTGGCGCAGTTGCTGCTGCGCTGGGCGGCGAAGCAGGGTCTAGCACCGGCGGGCGGCTGGACGATAGCCTCGTTCATCGAGGTCCTATTCCGGCCGGGCATCATCGGCGGGCTCGCCTGCTACGCGCTCAGCGTTGTCATCTGGGTGACGGTGCTGAGCCGCGCCGAAGTTTCCTTCGCCTATCCTTTCCTCGGCATCGGCTTCGTTCTCGTCACCTTTGCCTCGGCTTTCCTGCTGGGCGAGGCAATCAGCGCCCAGCGCATCGCCGGCACGGCCCTGATCGCCCTCGGCGTTGCGGTCCTCGCGCGTAGTTGAATGGAGAAGCGCGTTATTTCTGCGCTTGCGGTATCGTGACGTCACTGCCATCGGCAGCGACATAGATGCGCCACTTACCCTCAATGGCCTCGGCCAGACGGAACAAGCTGCTGGCGGCGAACGGATCGCGGTTCCAGGCGCCGTCCTGCGGCGTGACCACCGCCGCCCGGCAGCCATACTCGTGATACAGGCGGTCGACATCGTTGGCTGAGCCGCTGCCGTCGAAGACCCGCAGGAACAGCGCCGATATCTGCAATCGCTGCTGCGCCGGCAAGGCGGCGAAAGCGATCGCCAATTCATTGCCGGCGAAGCAGGAGCGGCGGTCGGCTAGCAATGCCCAGGATATGTTGATCGGCCAGGGGGTGATTTCCTGCAGATAAGCGGGATCGTTGGCGATCCGGGTCTGCGGCGTCGTGTATTTGCGCAGCGCCACCCATAGTGCCGGCGACTGGGCGAAGGTCCCAGCGGCAGGTGCCACATGGCCGAAGAGATTGCCGGAGATGTTGTGGATGGTGTCGGGTACTGCCGCGACGAAGGCGACCAGCAACGCTATCGCCGGACTGGCCAGGCGCTTGGTCCGCAGCTTGGCGAGCCAATGCGAGACGGCAATCGCCGCCGTTATGGTGAGGATGAACAATCCTGGCAGCACGGCACGCCAGCCGAGATCGTTGTTATCCCCCACGGTGCTCAGCAGCAACCAGCTACAGCAGAGCGAGCCGAGGCAGAGTATAGCCAAGGCCTGGATCATCAGCTGTTGATGCCGGTCGTTATCGCGCGCGACACGGCGCAGGCCGATCAGGCCCGGCACGAAAATCAGCGGAAACTCGATCGGCAGCAGTACGAACCAGAAGGCCGGTATATCGAGAAGCCGGCGCAGACCGGGCGGAAACAGGATGCCGAGCACGAGCGCCGGGTGAAGCGTGATCGGCAGGCCGCTGCCGCGCGCACCTTGTTCCTGCAACTGGCTGGACAGCAGCGGGAAAGACAGGAGTATTGCGCCGGCCGCGGCGGCGAGACACGCGGCGAGCAGCAGCCGGCGCTCCCGCATCCCGGCCCGGACCAGCAACAGCAAACCGATCAAGACGCCGCACAAAGCGAGGGTGATCCCGCCTACCCAGATCGAGCTCTGGAAGCCGGCCGCCAGCAGCAATGCCAGGATCAGAGTTCCCAAGAGTGATGGGCGCTGTGCCTGTTCTACCAGCAGCAGGACGATGATGATGACCGCCGCCGCCGCGATGACATGGTGCGGGCTCCAGCTCGTCTGGAACAGCCAGCCGGCGAGGCCGCTGCCGTGTTTCAGCACGGCATGAAGCGGCTCCTCGCCGAAGATGCCCACCAGAACCGGTCGCAGCGAGCCCATCGCGCTGAGGACGGGCACCAGCAGCGCCGGCAAGCGGCGACCGGACAGGCGCAGGGCAAGGCCACACATGGTCATCAGCGAAGCGAAAGCCGAGAACCAGCTGAGGCCGATATCGGCTTCCCAGCCACTGGCGCCGGTCAGCCGTGCAAGCTGCGCGGCGCTGAAATGCCAGAGGTAATAATAGGAGACGCGGCCATCGCCGCCATCGGCCGCGAAGAAAGGATTGGCGGGCGGGACGCCGCTGCGCAGCATCTCATCGATCAAGGCGACTTTCGAGTGATCGAAGATCGGCCCCGCGAGGATGACGCCGTCATCGACGAATTTCGGGAGGACGGCGGCGGCGGGGAGAAGGGCGACCAGGGCCGCCAGCAGATAGATTGCCGGCGGCATGGCTGGCCCCTGCGAAGCCGGCGCGCGCCCAGCATCCCGCCCCGCCTGGACCATGCGCCAACCTGGCACAGCCCAGGCCAGAGCGGCCATGATGGCCGCCGAGGCGAGGACAGTGGCAACGGAAAAGCCCGCCGCCGAACTCAAGCCAAGCGAGATGACACTTTGCGTCGCCCAGCCGGTGACCGGCGCCAAAGGCAAGGCGAGATCACGGCCGAAACCAAGCCGCCGGTTGATGAAGCAGCCGAGGCCCATCCACAGCACGAGGGCGACGACACCGCATAGAACGGAACTCGAAAAGGAAGCCATCAGCTGGCGGCAGCTCCGTGGCTAAGTCTCATGACGTCATTCGAGCGGCATTCTACGCCAAGAAAGCGGCTGCGCCCATCCGGGCTTCAGATCCCGCTGAACCAGTTGAAGCCCTGCTTCTCCCAGAAGCCCTCGACATAATCGTTTGTCACCTCGATCGCGCGGATCCATTTCGCGTTCTTGAAGCCGATCTTCACCGCTGTCCGTAGCCGCAACGGGAAGCCGAAGGGATCGGTGATCGGTTCGCCGGCGTATTTCGTCGCCAGGATGGTCTGCTGATGCAAAGCCGACGGCATATCCAGGCATTCAGTATAATCGTCGTTGCAATGGAAGACGACGTATCTGGCGGTCAGATCCGCGCCGATCTTGGTCAGAAACTGTTTCAGGTTCGGGCCCGACCACTGGCCGATATAGTCCCAGCCCTCAACGCAGATATGCTTGATGATCTCTTCCTGTTCGGGGAAGGCATAGATCTGCTCAAGCGACCAGGGCCGCTTGTCCTGGATCAGCCCGGCCAGTTCGAGATTCCAGCCCTTGAGATCAATCGGTCTGACCCGCTCGATCTCATAATAGGCATTGAAGCGCGGCGGCTTCACCACCTGCGATACCGAATAGGTCGGCGCCAGCCGGTTAGGATCGAATAGCAGGCTCTGTACCCGGTCATTGAAGGACGAAATGGTCCGCAGGAAGGCTTGCACGGAATCCCGGTCGGAGATGTTGCAGCCGGCCAGGAATGTCAGCGCCCCCAACGATAGCGTTCCTTTCAGGACACGGCGGCGCTCGATGCTCTCGATCAGCTTGGCATTCTCGGCCAGAACGCTTTGGTCGGGTGCCACCTTGGGCCGGAAGAGCGATCGCGCGGGCAATCGGAAAGACATGGTCGATTTCCTTTCAGCGGTGCGTGTCGGCGTTGGTATTTTCGGAAGTGCGCGTGGAGACGCGCGGGCCGCCAGTCAGCATGGCGAGGATGGTCTTCGGCACGAGCAGTGCCAAGGTTACGTGGACAAGGATGAAAAGGACGATCGCGGCCATGCCGAGGAAATGCGCCAGGCGCGCACCCTGGAAATCACCGAAGAGCGAGATAATGCCGGAGAACTGCACCGGCTTCCAGATGGCGATGCCGGTAACGACCTGAAGAATGATAATCAGGATGACACCCACATAGAGCAGCTTCTGGACGGCGTTGTAGTGCGTAAGGTCGGTGTGTTTCAGGCGGAAGGAGAGGGCGGCCACCATCTCCTGAATGATTTCACGCACGCGAATGGGCAGTAGCATGCGGCGGAAGCGGCCGGTAAAGATGCCGTAGGCCAGGTAGCAGAGGCCGTTCAGCATCAGGATCCACATGATGAAAAAATGCCATTGCAGGGCATGCTGTGCCCAGATGCCGAGCGTGATCTCGTCGGGGAAGTGCAGAAAACCGAAGATCACTTCGTCGTTGTAGATCTTCCAGCCGCTCATCACCATGAGGATCATCGAGATGGCATTGATCCAATGCATGATGCGCAAAGGCAGCGGATGCATGCGTCGCGGGCGCTTTCCGGCGTGTGGGTCCGTATCTGCGATCATGGAATTCCACCTTCTAGCTGTCCGTCCCATCGGGGCGGGTTGGTCGAAAAAGTCTTGCGCGTCCCCTGCCGGTTCAACCGCGAGATGCGCCGCCCAAACTGGGGCGTTGGCGTTGAACTCTAGCGACGGCTGATGGCGATGCGGATCGTCTCGTCCACGCCGAGCTGCGTCGCCTCTCCACTCTTCCAGCTCGCCAGCTTGAAGAAATCCTCCCGCGTGATGTCGAGCACGTCGATCTGCCGAGCAAGGATGGCGACGGTTTCGATCGGCACGGCGACCTCATGGCGGCTCCAGTCAAAATAGCCGCAACAGGTCGAGATCAACTGGATCTTGCCATCCGCGGTCCGCGCGACTCCCGTGACTCGCCCCATGGTCCGATCGTCATAGTCGAGCATCGGCAGGCCGATCAGGTCCCCCACGCGTACTTTCTGCGGGAACCGCCGGTTCATCTTTTCTTCCGGCGTGAGCTGGCTGTTCGGGTCGGGCGTGACTTCGGTATGTGCGCCACCCGGCGCACCGCCGGCCCAGCTCGTTGCCGAAGCGGAGACGAGAAGCAGGCAACCGAAGGCGAGGGCTGATGCGGTCTTGTTCATGGCAGCATGTCTCGAGCGATAGGTTTGATTTTTCTGGGCCGGCTATTGTTCGTTGATCCTTGCCGCCAGGCGGTTGACGGCATCAATGGTCGGGAACCCGGCACGATGCACAGCCAGTGCACGCCCCATCGCCAGCGCGCGGCGCTCGCAGGCTGCCCGCTGCCGTTCGTCAGGGATGGCTTCCAACTCGGCGGCATGGGCAAGGCCGAGAATGCGGCGATGCATTTCGATGCCGGCGAAGCCCAGTGCGTCCTGCCAGATATCGGTCAGCAGGCGCTGCAGGGCGATCTCGCCACCGCGGGTATCGTTCGCGTCTTCGAAGAACTCCCGGCAGCCCAGGATGCCGTTGCGCTCGCGATGCCAGAGGTCGGAGAATTCAGCGATAAAGACCTCCCAGACTAAGCGGGCAACATCGAGGATCCAGGTGCCGCGTTGCCGTGCGGCCTCGGCCGGGCGATGACCCGGCTGGGCGAAATAAGCGAGCCAGAAATTGCCCAGCAGAGAACCGATATCGAAGCCCATCGGACCGTAGACGGCAAATTCAGCATCGATCACCCGGCTGTCCGTTTCAGTGACCATGATCGAGCCGGTATGGAGATCGCCGTGCAGCAGCGTTTCTGAGCAACTGCAGAACTTGGCCTTGAGCGCCCGTGCGGCCAGCTTGAGCTCCATGTCCCCGCGCGCGGCGCGGGCGCTGTCATCCAAGCCGGGCGTGTGGCGGTTGCGCGAATGAACGATGAAGGGGTCGGTGAAGAAAAGATCTTCCGTGATGCCGCTGAGTTCGACATTGCGAGCAAAGAGAGCCAGATCCGATTTCCGCGCGGCGGTATTCATGGAAAGGTCCGAGCCGCGAAACAGGGTACGTGCCAGATAGCGTCCAAGATGCTCGCCCAGATGCGGTAGCCGGGTATCGTCGATGAGCGCCTTGCGCAGGATGACATGCGGATGGAGATGCTCCATCACCATGAGGGCCTGTTCTTCATTGAAGTAAAGGAGCTTCGGCAGGCGGCCTGGGTCTCGTGCCTCGAGGCGTGTCAGGGCGTTGAATTCGAAGAAGGTGCGATCGAGCGACATTGGCCAGCTGTCGCCGACCACGCGTGCATAGGGCAGCGCCTGCTTAACGACCAGCGATCCGCTGCTGCTCTCGACGATAAAGACCAGATTGAGATTGCCGTCGCCGACTTCCTTGACGCGCCAATCACTTGTCGGGCCCAAGATTTTCTTCAATACCCCATTTGAACCAAGCCGCCATGGTAAGGTCGCTGTCTTCAATGGCTCGTATTGGCTTTTTGCTAATGCTTTCATAGGCTTCCAGACGAAGTAGGAGCAGGCGCCATTTGAAGGTCGTCGAGACAACCAGACCCGACGTTAAATCAATTCGACGGCAGCCACTTCTTGGTTACGCTGGCGATCAAATTTGTCCGGGTGGCGCGGACCAATGCGCCCAGGGATGGCCGCTTGGTTCAACTCGTTGGGTGCTTCGTGGCGTCTTGCGCGATGTTGATGGGCCGATTGCGCGGGGTCAGGCGCAACGTCGGATTGAGCGGATCTGTGCTATTTCCGGACGCCTGCTTGGGTTGGTGGTGCGCAATGAAGAACTGACTCTACTTCCGAATGGATGAGCTAAGGGGCTCAGGTCACCGGTTCGGATCATTTGCCGCCGTCGACGCTGAGCACCTGGCCTGAGATCCAGTTGGCTTCTTCTGAAGCAAAGAACAGGACTGCGTTGGCAATGTCTTGAGGGCGGCCGAGACGTTTCAGGGCGATGTTCTGGATCAGCTTTTCCTGGCCGGCCTGACCCATTGCCTCCCATTGCCGTTCCGTTGCGGGATTGGACCGGATGAATCCCGGCGCGACGTTGTTAACGGTGATGTTCCAGGGACCAAGTTCATGCGCCAGTTGCCGGGTCAGGCCGATCTGGCCCGCCTTGGCGCTGGCATAAGCCTGGATGCCGGTCAGGCTGATGCCAAGCCCGGCGCCGCTGGAAATATTGACGATCCGCCCCCAGCGCCGTGCCTTCATGCCCGGGGCCACAGCCTGTGCCATCAGGAAGGCCGCCGTCAGATTGACATCGACCACATCATGCCAATCCTGCGGCGTGATCTGCTCGATCGGCCGGCCGCTCTGGCCGCGAACGCCGCCGGCATTGTTCACGAGGATGTCGACGCTATCGCCGATCACGGTGCTCAGGCTCTTGACGGCGGCGGGATCGGTGACGTCGAGGACATGGCTGCTGCAACTATCGCCGGCGAGCCGTGCCGTTGCCGCGACCTCCTCGGGGATGATATCGCAAGCGATGACTTTGGCACCCGCGCCGGCGAAGGCGAGAGCGATTGCGCGACCGAAGCCATGGGCAGCACCCGTCACCAGGACCTGGCGGCCGGAGAACTGGGCACTCATGCCTGCCCGCCCGTCAGCCGGGCGGCCTCAGCCAGTTCGTCCAATCCTGTCAGGTTCAGGCTGCGCCGGCCATCCTCGGTGCGGTGAATGAGGTCGATCAGCTTCGCCGTGATCGGCGTAGCGATCCCATGTTGCCGCCCGATCTCAACGATTGGCCCGAGCTGCGCATCAACCTCGGTCTTGCGCTTGCGCACGGCGAGGTCGCGCCAGATGCCAGAATGCGATTTGGCGGATTTGCGATTATGCACCACCATCTCATCGAAAGAGTGATTCGTTTCAGTGGCCGGTGCCTCGGGCAGGAAGGCGTTGGGATTGAAGCCGTCAAAGGTTTCGAGACGGATTCTTTCTGCGGCAGCGACGCGGCCGACTTCATGCGCCAGGGCGGTGAGGGCTGGCCGGTAGCGCGTCAAAGCGAGAACATCGGCGATGCTGTCGTCGGTGACGGCGGTGGCGAAGAGCAATGCCCCGTAGATCAGCTTGGACCACAGATAGCCGAAGATATTCTCGGTCAGGATCGCCTTGCCGTCGAAGCGCAGCAGCTGGCGATGCAGTGTCTCGATACGTTGGCTGCGCCGGCCGTCAAGCTCGCCGACGACCACGGCTGCACGACCGCCATGGAGCACGACCCCCGGCCCGAGATAGTCGGCGCCGAAATTGACGAAGGCACCGACAGTACGCTCAGGGCCGATGGCGGCCGCGATCACGTGCTCGTTGAGGCCGTTCTGGAACGAGACCACGAAGCCGTCCTGCGCAAGATGCGGGCGCAACATGGCCAGCGCAGCTTCGGTATGATGCGCCTTGACGGCTAGCAATATTCGCCGGTAGGTCCCGCTCACGCCGGATGGCAGAACGGCACGGGCCTTCACCGAGTGCGGGGCAATGGGACCGGTAATCGTCAGGCCGCGTTCGTTGATCGCCGCGACATGAGCGGCATCCTGGTCGACAAAGAGCACGTCCTCGCCGTCGCGAATGAACGCTGCGCCGATCGTTCCGCCGATGGCACCGGCACCCCAGACAAGCGTCGTCCCGGCCGATCTGCCGCCGCTCATGACCAGTTGGTTTCCAGGAGTTCGCGCGTCTCCGCGACCGCCACATTCCAAAGCGCCATCATCTCTTCGTCGCTACGCTCGTAATAGCCGCCGAAATTGCCGTCGCCGAGAAAATCGCGCAGGGCGGTCGGGCCATAGAGACGCAGCTTTGTGAAGTCGATCATCGGCTTCTGCTGGGTGGGTTGTTCGACCCCGGCGATCCGCGTCCAGGGAAAGTTCTCCATCCATGAGGCATGGGAGGCAACAGGATCGATCTCTTTCACCTTGGCCCAGGTCTTCGGCGCGTTCCACCAATTGTGGAACTTGATCGTCACGTCTTCATTGACCGACTGCCATTCGCCTGCGGCGCTTTGTGCCGGCTGGTTGCCGCCATGGCCATTGACGATGAGGATGCGACGGAAGCCATGGCGCTTCAGGCCGTCGAGAATGTCATGCATGATGCGGGCGTGGGTCTCGACCTTCAGGCTGATCGTGCCCGGATAGGCGGTAAAATAGGGCGTGATGCCATAGGGCAGGGCAGGGAAGACCGGCACGCCCAGCGGTTCCGCCGCATCGGCGGAGACTTTTTCCGACAGGATCGAATCCACCGAGAGACTGAGAAAGGCATGCTGCTCTGTGCTGCCAATCGGTAGAACGGCACGGTCGTCCTTCTTCAGATAAGCTTCGACCTGTTGCCAATGCATGTTGCTGATTTTCATGATGCTTCGTCCAGGCTGGCAGCCGTCGCATCGGACGGCGAGAGAAGCGGACCGACCACGCGATGAACATCGGCGGGGTCGGGGGTATGGCGATATTCGAAGGCGGGTGTGCCTGCAGGCAGCCGGTCGACAAGGTCTTCCGCGCCGGTCGCATAGACCAGGACGTCACAGCGCCGCAGCAGCGCATCAAGGTCGGGGGAATCGAGCAGAGTCACGAAAATCGACGGCACATGCGGGGCGAAACGCTGCACGGCGGATTTCATCAGCGGCGTGAATTCCGGGAAAATCGACACGACTGCGACCTTGGCCAGCGGGTCGAGCGAGGCCAGCGATCGCCGTGTCGCCTCGGACGGGATGAAACTGATGGCGGCAATGACTGAACCTGGCAGTAGCTTCACGACTTCATGGCGGCGATGCGCGAAAGTCAGGACGAGATCGGCTGCCGCTGCCCGCTGATGGGCTGCAGGATCGTGCCTCACGGCGTCGATCGTCATAGCCTCGATCGTGACGCTTGGCCCGAGTGTGTCGGCGATCGCCTGCGCATAAGCGGAAGTGGCAGCTTCGAAATTGCCGACCAGGGCGATATGCTTGCGTTTGCCACCGGCAAGGCGTTCCGCCATCCGGGCGCCGATCAGGCCGACCAGATCGCTTGCCCGCAGTCCCATGGCCAGGCCGTCATCGATAAGACGGTCGATGCCCCGATGCAGCGCCGTCAGGTCGGCTCCCGAACGTGGCATCGGCTTGCCGGCATCGGCGACGAAGGTACCTGCGCCGAGGCGGGATTGCAGCAACCCCTGATCCTTGAGATCGCGATAGACCTGGGCGACCGTCATGGGCGCGACGCCAAGGAGTTCGGCCATCTCCCGCACGGAGGGCAGACGCTCCCCTGGCGCAAGCTCGCCGAAGCCGATACCGTATTCGATGAGACCCCGGAGCTGCGTACCCAACGGCACGGGCAGATCTCGGTCTAATCGGAATTCCATCCCATCGTCCTTCGTCGTTTCGCTGCATCGCATTGTACTAGCCAGATAGTACGGCAACGTTAACACGGGGCTCAGACGCGAGCAATCTTCGTTACTATCGCGAGAAATCCACGCATTGACATACTGCGCTGCACAAGATTACCGTGCTAGTCAATTAGAACACTAAAAAATAATCAAAACACAAATCACAAAGACAGGTCGGAGGTAGGGAGATGAAAGCGTCTTTTCGAAACGT
>Ga0255336_101755_pt1 | contig 13608 bp, 14 predicted proteins | sample MeOH1_35cm_T3_17_FD_189102 | JGI IMG/M metagenome (GOLD analysis project Ga0255336, IMG submission 189102) | Sandy soil microbial communities from University of British Columbia, Vancouver, Canada - MeOH1_35cm_T3_179 | ecosystem: Engineered > Artificial ecosystem > Sand microcosm > Unclassified ...
CCACGTCACGCAAGCTCGAACTGGCCGATTAACAGGAAAAGCGCGCGCGCCGGTCGTGCGGGCACAGAGGAAAGTGGAGAGCGGACATGGAAACGATCGAGATTCCTGCAATCGAATTCCCACAGTGTTTAGACAAAATAAAGTTGTATAGTGATGGCATTGATTTCAAAGGATTTTTTCGAATCGGTGCGTCATCTCCGTGAAAGGTTGTATAGTGGTGCCATTGATTTAAAAGGAAAAAGTATCAAAAATCAGGGGTGAATTTTCAGTTTGTCGCCTTTGACTAACCCTTCTGCCTCGAGTGGCGAGGGCTCGTGCTTTGTTTCGACTGCCGTTCTCCGGATGAATTGTGGGTTCGCTTGTGCTCTGGGTGGGCAGATAGCTATCGACGCAATTAAGGTCTTGACCTCCGCCGAGGCGCCGGCGCCTGCGTTGCTTCTTGGTGATGACAATGGCTTGCGTCCTTCTCTTTTTCGCTGCATCGGGCGTCAGACCTACGGATTGTCCACACGAAGCCTCAGTCTCTTCGTCCGTCGGACATTGCGCTCGTGAGGGATGGACGATGGCCTCGCGATTGGCTGGTGACCGTGTCTTGAGGAACATCAAGTTCTAGCGGCTTTGCGGAATACTAGTTGCCGCTGACGAACCGCGACATGACCCTTGGTGGAGCAGTGGCTAAGATAGATGCTGAAAGGGTGAATATTGTCTCGGACATGCACGTCCCCGGTCGTCAGATCGCACAGTCTCTCCGGTCTCGAATGGCGGCTCCGTGAGCAACGAACGTCTGATGGCTGGGTACGTCTATAGGGTCCCCGACCTTCCGATAGACTCTGCACAAGGGGGCAATACCCGCTCATTTTTTGAGCAGCAACCAGACATGCAGGATACCTAATCGAAATTAACCAGCGGCGAACGACAAGCCGCGAAGAAAGGCCCAATCGTCAACTACCGCGCCTGAGTGGGTGCCGTATGTCGATACGCGAGTTAAATGTTGCTCTTTGAATTAATGCATTGAAAGACGTTCGTTTGCCGCGTTGTCTTTCAACGCGCATCATCAGAACGAGCGCCGCGAAACATTTCCACTCTCGAAACCCGAGCAAGGACCCATAGGAAAAGCAGTCCGACTAGGAGAAACGGTCCCCCGGTAGACGTCGAAAATCCCATCCCGCCTTGCTCGCCAATCGCACCACCGACGACGATATTTCCTAAGAGGGAGCCGACGCCCCAGAGCGAACCGGTAGCCACATACGCTGACGTCAGCTCGTGACCACTGAATCTGTTTCCCACCAACGTCATCCCGAGGGCAAAAATGCTACTACCGAACCCTCCGAACGCAAAGGCAACCATAAATCTCAATACGGGTTGATGCAGCACGCCAACAAGAACGAAGGAGAGTCCGCCGTACACCAAACAGACGACGGAAAGCAACAGCCGTTTGTCTGTTCTGTCAGAGTATGTTCCAACTAGCGCAGGAATCGTAACGCCCCCGAGGAGGCACGCTGACAGAAGGAGCGAGGAGGATGCGCTTGATAAACCCAATTGCATACCTAGGATGACCTTGAGAAAGTTTGACGCGAAAAAACCTTGCTGATCGATGAAAGGGTCAAACATAATCGTTGTCGATGAAACAACTCGGCGCGACTTTTTGGCCCGATTGTCTAACGACAGCGTCAAGGGGCGGTCTAGCAGGTCGGATCGCAGAAAGGCAGAAGAAAAATGTTTCGATGCAAATAAGGACTGCGAATGAAGATCAGTGTAAATGCTGGATACGTTTCCTATGCAAGGGATGCGTTCGCGATGATCGAAGGGCTTGTGAGCGCTCCAGTACACGTCAAGCTGGATGGCTTGAATCCTTGCGGATCAATCAAAGTAGTTCCCGCTATTCAGCTTATTGGAGATTTAGAGAATTCGGGTCGTCTCAAAGACGGAAACACTGTAATTGAATCAAGCTCTGGAAACCTAGGGGTTGCGCTCAGCGCAGTTTGTGCCAATAAAGGTTACAAGTTTGTTTGCGTGACGGATCCAAACGCCTCCACGCAGAGTGTCAACCTAATGAGGGCCTTCGGAGCGGAGGTGCGGGTAGTCACTGAGCGAGATCAAATGGGCGGTTTCCTCGGTACGCGAATCAAGCTTATAAACAAACTGTGCGCCGACGACCAGTCGCTTGTATGGGTGAACCAGTATGCGAATCCGAGTAACTGGCAAGCGCATTTTAATTACACCGCCCGCGAGATATCGCATCGCTTTTCCAAAGTGGACTGGCTGTTCGTCGGCGCGGGCACCACTGGAACTCTAATGGGGTGTGCCCGCTACTTCAGGAAGCACAGTCCGGCAACCAAGATTGTCGCAGTGGACACAAGTGGATCAGTGACGTTTGGGGGGGCCGCAGGACCTCGACACATTCCGGGGCTTGGCACAAGCCGACGACCAGAGATTGTAGATGAATCGATCGTGGATCATATCCATCATGTTGACGAGGCTGCCGCCGTCGCCATGTGTCGGCAGATCGCGCGCGGTGGATTGTTGGTTGGAGGTTCCACAGGATCCGTGCTCTCTGGAATATGCGACTTCGAGCAACACATCGACGAGGGCGACGTGGTCGTCACGATCTCTCCGGACCTCGGGGACAAGTATCTGACGACCATCTACAACGACGATTGGGTAGAAGCACGGTTCAATGTCGGCGTGAAAGAGGTTACAAAGGAAGTGGAGCATCAACTATGAATTATGCGATCAGCGCCAGCCCGGAGTTCCGGGTTATTACAGGAAAGCAAGTTGCTCATGTCGTCAACAACAACAGACGCAAAGTAATCGATGTGATTGAAGATGCGTACCGTCGCCATTTTGATCGCGCGACGGTCAATCCCGATAGCTACTTTCTAAAGTTTCCTGAGGCACCTTCCGATCGGATTATCGCGCTGCCGGCCCACATTCAAGCTAAAGGTGAATCGGCAACTGCGATTACAGGCATCAAATGGATCTCGAGCTTTCCCGGCAATCTGGCATTAGGTATTCCGAGGGCGTCCGCGGTGCTCATTTTGAATGATTCTGCGACGGGATATCCGACGGCTTGCATGGAAGCAAGTATTATCAGCGCCGCGCGAACGGCAGCCAGCGCCGCGAGCATGGCACGGCTTATCTTAGGCCAGCGAGGCACGCAGGCAATCAGGCTGTCTATTGTGGGAGCCGGATTGATCAGCCGCTATGTCGTTGATTTCTTGGATGCATGCAGTATCGAGATAAAGGGCGTGCGAGTGTACGACCTTAACAACGACTATTCATCGGAAACGGTCGCACGACTCGAACGTTGCGGACTCCCGGACGTTTCGGTCTCGGATTGTCTCGAAGAAGCTATCCGCTACGGCGAAATTGTGCTGTTTGCGACCACTGCCGCGACACCACATGTGCGCAGTGTCGACTGGTTTTCGCATAATCCCCTCGTTCTACATCTTTCTCTGCGCGATCTCTCCCCTGAGGTAATCCTGTCGTCCTATAACATCGTTGACGACATTGAGCATTGTATGAAAGCTCAGACCTCGCTCCATTTGACGGAAAGTGCTACTGGCAGTCGAGATTTCGTCACAACGTCATTGCCCGAAATGCTCAGTACTGGTTGTTCGATTCCTCAAGATCGGCCGGTTATCTTCTCGCCGTTTGGTATGGGGATTCTTGACCTGGCGCTTGGCCAGCACGTCCTGTCAGCGTCGAAAGATAGCTTCGCTCCGGTGGAAAATTTCTTTTTCGATCTCGCCCGCATTTAGGGAGTCGTGTTTGTCCTCGCTCAGGCAGCCCCGCTGCAGAAGTTCTAGATCAGAAGCGAAGGACAATCCACGACCATTTGTCGCAGCAGGATCAGGAATCTATGATGGTTACAGAGAACGGTAGCATGCATTTCGCTGACTATCTGTCAGTTTACAGGGACGACGGCGAAGATAGTTGGGACCGCCACGCAGTCGTGAGAAGCAAGCAACGGGTGTCCATTGACGAGCGATTCGATCTAGGCAGGAGCCATCTGTTCAGTCCTTCCCTGACCGAATTTGCTGACCACCGGCATGTCGCTGACCTAGGCCCAGAAGCGATCGCTCGGGTGCGCTGGGGGCGACTGAGCGACTATCTCCTGCGAACGGAGCGAGTTGAGATTGAAATCGTTAACCGAGCATTGGCACTACTGCTTACAGGCTTTGACTTACCGCGCGCGTCGAAAGCAGATTTGCTGAAAATCTACACCGACGAGGGATACCACGTTCTCATGATGTCGGAGTTTGGCTATGAACTCCAGGAAGTCACAGGATTCAAGCTGGTACGCAGGACCTTCCAGGACTTGAACGACTTGGTTAGTGAGGTCAACCGGTTCTCTGGAGATGACGCATGGTTAGCTGCCACTACCTGCGCCATCGTTACAGAAACGCTGATCAGCGGAACCTTGCGAAAGGCAGCTGACGAAAAGGTGTTCGGTCCTGTACGGGCGATTCTTTCAGATCATGCGCGGGACGAATCCTATCATCACGCATCGTTTTCAAGACTGGCGAAGTCCCTCATTCCCTGCTTAAGTCGTCGAGAGTTAGAGGTAGTCGAGTATGTAGCGCCCATTGCATTGCACAATTTTCTTACTCCGGACCTCAAAAATATTTGCGAAGACCTCACGAGCGTTGGCCTCGCGGATTCGCAGATCGAGGAAGTTACCGGATCACTGGTAGATCCCATAAGGAGCCATGCAGCGCTACTGTCAGCATCCGTCGCTACCCTATGCGCGCAGAATCGGGGCAACGGAGCTGAACGCACCGTACCAATGCGCATTCCAGGTTCCGGTTCTCGTTGCGGACACTCCCACATATTTGGCGTATCTCAACGAGATGTTCCTTGAACTCGGAGGTCGATTCCAGAAGGAATTTGTGCAGGACTTGGGCAATCCTCAGATGTCCGGCTACGATGTGACAGTGAATTGCTCGGGTTTTGGAGCGTCGTTGTTGTGTCGCGACAGGACCATGGACATCGTCCGTGGAGTGGTTATCGAGGTCGAAAAGCCGGCTCATTTCTCGGGCTGCTTCATCGACGACAGTAATCAATACCGTCCGACATATGTTATCGAACGAGCCACCGACTGCATTCTCGGTGGGACAGCTGAACCTGCTCAGACCGGGACGCACGTGGATCCGTCTGTTGTTGATGACATCATGGCCCGTTGCGCGCGACTGGCTCCGGAAATAGCCAACGCACGTATTAAGCGATGTTGCGTCGGGTTCCGTCCACGCAGACCGACAGTGCGCCTCGGAGCGGACGATAGCGTGCCCAGACTGTTTCACAACTACGGGCATGGCGGTTCAGGATTCACCCTCTCTTGGGGCTGCGCATCGGAACTTGCGACATTGCTGGAACAGGCTCGCTGAGAGACCGCAGCCGTCCGATGAAACTTCTCTCTAACCAACTCGCCAGGGCGCGCAAGGCATCCTGACGTAAACCATGAAAGGATCGACGTGTTATTTCCTTCCGAAACGATTCAACCAATAGATAGTATTCCTCAGTTACTGGAAAAGATTTCGACCTCTGTAACCAGTACGGCACCAGCGATATCGTTCATTAAGGGAAGCGAAGAGGCTAGCCGGCTCTCTTATGCAGAATATCTCGACGCGATTGAATGCTGGTCGTCCTACTTCCTTCAGCTCGAAATCAAGCCAGGCGACCGGGTCGCAACGCTGCTGAAGAACAGGCTCGAAGTGCCGATTATCTACCTCGCCTTGATGTCGATAGGTGCGGTCGTCGTGCCCTTGAACCCGTCGTACTCGGCGCGAGAGCTTGAGTTCGTGCTCTCCGATTCTGCCGCGGTTGGAGTGTTGACCGACGACGCGACGGCTCGCACGGCTGAGCGGGATTTTAGTCGCTGCCGCTTCGTACAAGACATCGATGCCGTGCAGTTCGGCGGAAAGAATCGCCGGTCGGATTTCGTTCCTAGCAAAACCTCTCCGGCGATTACCCTGTATACATCGGGTACGACTGCGTTTCCAAAGGGGGTCGTTCAGATGCACGGCAATCTCCTTGCCAATGCATGGAGCATGGTCAAGGCTTTGGACATTACTGCGCCGACACAGCTTTCGATAATGCCGTTCTATCATGCGCACGCAGTCGGATTTGGAATGATGACGTGCCTTCTGACGGGAGGTCACTTACTGGTAGCCGAGCGTATGGACCCGCTCGCATGGCCGAAGATCATCCGGGCGCTCAACGTCACGCTGACGAGCATGGTACCAAACCTACTGCATCTTCTCGAGCGAACCGCCGTCCGTGCAGTTGATGTGCCTACGCTGCGCTTTATCTTCGTTTCAGCCGCACCATTACCAACGCATCTTGCTCAATCATTCGAGACCCGTTCTGGTATCCGTATCGCGCACGCCTGGGGCCTTTCCGAATTTACCAACTTCGCGACCTGTCTGCCGGTGACGGTGCAGAAGGATCTGCGCGATCATTTGATGTTCGGCGAAGCTACGCCATGTGTCGGTTCGTGTCTGGACGGCGTCGACGTCGAGGTTCGTTTGCCAGACGGGTCACTAGCGCGGGACGGCGAGATCGGTGAGCTTTGGGTCAGGGGCCCCAGCCTGACACTTGGCTACCACAATAACACGCAGGCAACGGCGGACGCCATCGTGGATGGGTGGCTGCGCTCGGGCGACGAAGGATATGAGATCCGGCGGGAGGGAAAAGCATTTTTCTTTATCACTGACCGGATCAAGGACGTCATTGTTCGATCAGGGGAAAAGGTGAGCCCTATGGCCGTTGAAGCGGCGATCGTGGACAAGGTCCCGAGCCTAGTCAACAACCTCGTCGCACTTGGCTTCGAACATTCGCTTTACGGCGAAGAAGTGGGACTGGTGATCGAGGAGCAGGCCGCTGAAGGCGTGATGGAAGACCTTAAGAGGGCCGTCGAGAGCATGCCTCTCCGACTGCGACCGAAGGTCGTCCTTTGCGGGCACGAGATCATTCCGCGCACGCATACCGGGAAAATCCAGCGTAGGCTGCTAAAGGGAAGTTTCAAGAATTACGCGTCGACGGTAGAAGCGTACCGGGTCGAGCGCATTGCCAGGGGCGTAGAACGTGGATAACGCAACCATTTCGCCGGACGAGGCATTCATCATGCTTCGGAACTGGGTATCGATCCAGTCCGGTATTGCACCTGAGCGAATCACGGAGACGTCGCAGTTGATCGGCGGTGACATTCTGGATTCGTTCGCCCTCATCTCCCTTTCTTCCCTCGTAGAGGAACTCGTTGGGCACCCGCTGAGCGACGCTCAGTCAGAAGCTTCAAATTTTGTTGATCTGAAAACCATCATTCGGCAATTTTTTCCCCGGAGCAGTCATGTCGACGCTTGACCCGTCCAGCCTTTCAGAGCGACAAATCTACAATTTCATGATGAGTTCGATCCTGCCGCGGCCGATCTCGTGGATCAGCACTATAAGCCGCGACGGAAAGACCAATCTGGCGCCCTTCTCCTATTTCATGGGGGTGTGTTCGGTCCCGATGACCGTGATGTTCTGTCCGAAGGTGGGTCCGGCTGACCGTATTAAGAACGACACGTTGCTCAATCTCGAGCAGGTGCCGGAGTTCGTCGTTCACATGGTGAACACCGCGAACGTCGAAGCTGCCAACCTTTGCGGGACAGCGTTGCCGCATGGGCACTCGGAATTTGAACTGTGCAACGCCACTCCCGTTCGATCCGAGCGCGTGAGCCCCCCTCGTGTGAAGGAGAGCCCGGTCGCCTTCGAATGTACCGTGCGGGATATACATCAGATCAGTGACCGGCCAGGAGGAGGATGGATTGTTGTGGGTAACGTGGAGCTGATCCATGTTGACGAGGCGATGCTGGATCCAGAGACATTCCGGCTTGATCTTGAGCAACTTTCTCCGGTAGCGAGGCTCGGAGGCCCACATTTTCTCCGGTCAACCGACACTTTCTCTCTTGAACGTCTGGGATAAAAATTATGAGCCTACTCGACGCAAACAATATGGCCAGATACGTCACCTTGGGAGGGGAGCGGTACTTGGTTGACCGAGACTGGATTGAATGGTCCGAAGCATCCCCGAAAGGATTTGTTTCTCAGGTTGCGGTAGACAGTCATGGAAACCTTTTCCTGGTGAACCGCGGAAATCCCGTCATCCAGGTTTTCGACCCGGACGGGAAACTGGTTCGTCAGCTCAGCAGCGATGTACTATCGCATGGACACGGTATTTTCATCGCCACAGATGATTCGGTGTTCATCGTTGATTCGGATCGGCACTGCGTTCACAAGTTCGACTCCGACCTCCAGCACGTACTTACCATCGGCCGGCAAGACTACCCCACCTACGGGGAACCATTCAATCATCCAACGGATGTCGGCGTCAGCGCCGATGGTCATATTTTCGTTTCGGATGGTTATGGAAATTCCCACATTCACAAGTTCGCTCCTTCTGGAGAGCATCTCAAGACTTGGGGGGGCTCCGGCGACGAAGACGGGCAGTTTTCAAATCCTCATTCGATCTGGGTGACTCACGATAACTCGATCCTCGTTGCTGACCGCGAAAACAACCGGGTGGAGAGGTTCTCGCCGGATGGGGCAAGGCTTGGGACTTTTTGCCGCGCGCATCATCCGACCGAGATTTGCCAGGCTGCGTCAGGAATCGTCTATGTAACCGACCTGACCCCCCGGATTTCGGCCTACTCGGCTGAAGGGGAGCTATTGGGGCGTTGTCGAACGTTTGGTGCGATCGGTCATGGCGTCTGTACTGATCACAGAGGTGACATTTACATCGCGGACATGATGCCCAACACGATTACCCGTTTCCGGAAGATCTCATAGAGGCTGGCTCGGGGACCAGGCCTGGCGAGATTTTGCTATGCCTGGAGGTTAAAGACAGGTGCCGCTTCGCGGCTCCTGTCGATGTGGAGGCAGATAGATACATTGACATGAAGAAAATACATGGATTCCTCGACGCTATCGAAAGGCGTTTTCCTGGCGAGAAAACGCCGGGATATGTTTGCGCCGTTATTCGGGAGGGAGAGGTTGAACTGGAGCGGACGTTCGGATACGCGAATCTCGAGTGGGACGCGCCAGTTGCAAAAGACACGATCTTTCACATTGGCTCGGAGACGAAGCAGTTCACTGCATGCCTCATCCTGAGGCTTATCGACGAGGGGTGGCTCGGGCTAGAGGACGACGCGCGCTCTATTCTGGACTACTGCCGTGACTTCCCCTACGAGCTTCGCATCGTGGATCTGGTGCGGCATACCGCCGGCGTTGCCGACTACGTTTCGAAGAATGTCGAGATACTTGACGCGCATGGTGACGTGGCGACAGGCTTCGCTGGTGGGAAAAGCTATTTCGGAATGGCGCGCGCGAGACAGGCAATCGCGGAAAGAAGCGCGCTGCAGTCGCGTCCCTGCCGGGAATTTGCTTACAGCAACTCGAACTACATAATCCTTGCGGACGTTGTCGAGCGCATTGCGGGCAAGGATTTCGCGTCGGTAGCGGATGACTATATCTTCGGTCCCCTAGGCATGAAATGCTCCTTCTTCGAGACGGCGCGGTCTCGCGTCGTTCAGAGGCGGGCGACCGCATACGCGCCCGACCTGCGGAAGCCAGGAAAGTACCTTTCGAAATTCAAGAATTTCGATGTTGTCGGCGATGTCGGTCTGCTGACGAGCGCAGACGATCTGGTCAAATGGGAAAGGAACTTCTGGAACGATGCCCTTCCGCCAGGCGGTGTCATCAAAGGGATGTTGTCCTTTCCAGCAGTGCCACGCCCGGATGATCTGATGTACGGATGCGGCATGGAATTTGGAAACGTTTCGGGGGCGCCATACATTTCCCATGGGGGAAGAATGGATGGCTTCAAGTGCGTCATCTTGCGGATGACCGGGCCGAGAGTTTCCTTCATATATCTCTCCAATTGCGATGTGCCTTTTATCAGTAGCGAGGCGATCGGCCGTGAGATCGCGTCGTTGTGTGCTTGAAGTATAAAAAAGGAAAATTTATGACCAGAGATGAGAATCTCGATGTGAAGTCGGATCGAAGTGTTGTTGCTGTTACAGACGAAAAGCGGCTCATGAGTAAGATCTGGTGGCGCATCGTTCCTCTGCTTTTCCTTTCTTATCTGTCAGCATATCTCGACCGCGTCAACGTGGCATTCGCCGCGCTGCACATGAACAAAGAGCTCGGGTTCACCAGTACACAGTACGGTCTGGGTGCAAGCATCTTCTTTATTGCTTATTTTCTGTTTGAGGTGCCAAGTAACTTGCTGTTGCAGAAGGTTGGTGCGCGGCACTGGATTTCCCGGATCATGCTGACCTGGGGAATCGTGTCTGCGATGATGGCGCTGACAACGTCGCCGTCTTCGTTCTATCTTTTCAGGTTCTTGCTGGGCGCGGCGGAGGCGGGATTCTTGCCCGGGGTCATCCTTTATCTCGGGTGGTGGTTCCCACAGCGCTACCGGGTTCGCGCGGTTAGCGCTTTCTTTCTTGCCATGCCCGTGTCGTCTGTTGTGGGCGGCCCGATATCCGGTTTGATCCTTGGCCTTGACGGCTACTTCGGACTCGCGGGCTGGCAATTGTTGTTCATTCTGGAGAGTTTGCCGGCGCTTGTGCTGGGAGTCGTCGTCTTTACCACACTGCCCCGCAGCCCAGAGACTGCGGGATTCCTCAACGAGGCTGAAAAGCGCTGGCTGTTGCTGGAACTCGCCTCGGAGTCTGGGCAAGAGCACGGGCGAGATAAACGCGCTTTTGCCGCTGTACTGACTCCCACCGTATGGTTGTTGGCAGCGGCATCGTTTGGGGTCAACTTTGCGCAGTACGCGTTCGGCATGTGGCTACCGCTGGTGGTTAAGGATTTCGGCGTGTCTGATTCGGCAGTGGGTTGGTTGTCTGCACTGCCTTACACACTTGGAGCTGCGGGCATGTTACTGGCTTCATGCGTAGCTCAAGAAAGGAAGCGACAGATACCGCTGTTGTACGTCGGGTGCGCGATTGCATCTGTCTCGCTATTCGCCGTCCGTTGGGCTCATACGGCGTCAGCAACGCTCATTGTTCTATGTGTATGGGCTGTCGGCATCTTCGTGTTTTTGGGGACTTTCTGGGGGACTGCTCCTGGAGTTTTGTCCGCGTCAACCAGAACGGTCGGGATTGCTCTCATCAATTCGATCGGGGGGCTTAGCGGATATTGTGGTCCTTACGCCTTGGGGTACCTTAAAGACGCTACAGGGAACTTTAATGTGTCGCTCGCGCTGATGGGCTTTGGACCCGTCCTCGCAACGGTTGCGCTTTTTTGCCTCACTATGCGGTTATCGCGAGCGAATTGGGCCCCGCGCGCGGTGCTCGACTAACCTCGTTTATTCGCCGGCCAGTGCTGAAGCGCTGCCAGTCAATACTAGCCACTCCTGGAATGCCTGCACAGCCCTGTCATCTGCGCGGGAGACAGTCACATATGTGAAGTATCGCCACGGCGGAAGGGTCGGCTTTTCAAAGGGGAGAGCGAGCCGACCTTCAGCGATATCATCTGCGACGAGTGCAGTCGGTCCCATTGCGACACCAAGCCCGTCAAGTGCGCCCTGGAGCGTCAGGTAGAAGTGTTCGAGTGTCAACGAATGTCGCGGTTTGAGATGCGGATTTCCGGTTGCCGCCAGCCAGTCCGGCCACATGCTGGGATATGTCGCGGAGTGCAGAAGTGTGAAATTGACAAGATCCTCGGGTTTGCGAAGTGTTTTGGCTTCTAGGATCTTGGGCGAGCATACGGGGAGACGGACTTCGGAGAGAAATTCTTCGGCAACATAACCCTCGATGCTTTGTGGTCCACCTCGAATAATGAGGTCGACGTCCTCGCGCAGCTTTTCAATTGGTTCGTTCGATGTAGTAAGCCGAACCTCGATGTTCGGGTTGACGAACTGGAAAGAGGAAAGCCTCGGTACCAGCCAGCGTAGCGAGAACGTTGCCGGCGCGCTAACACGAAGCACTCTTTGTTGCCCACGTTGCAACTGCTGCGTTGTCGCAAGAGCGATCCGGTCAAATGATGCGCCGACCTCGGCAAGGTAGCTACTTCCGGCGTCTGTCAGTGCGACCCGTCTGTTGTACCGCTCAAATAACGGCCGTCCCAACCACACTTCCAGTTGCTGCACGTGCCGGCTGACCGCGCCATGGGTAACGCATAACTCGTCGGCGGCCAGCGAGAAGCTGCCCAGACGTGCGGCGGCCTCGAAAGCGCGCAGCGAATTCAAAGGGGGAAGTTTGCGACCCATATATTTCCTCGTGTGATTTTTAGTAACACGGTCTCTCAGGTTAAATCGTTTGATCGTCCTTCAGTAGCCAGCCTATATTACCAACATACAGTTCGCCACGCCGGCGGCATTGTTTAAAATTCTCACACGGAGTTCGGAATATGTCGAATGTAGTTGTAGTTGGCGCTCAGTGGGGCGATGAGGGAAAGGGTCGCCTCGTGGACTGGCTTGCGGGCGAGGCCGACATCGTGGCGCGCTACAACGGCGGTCATAATGCCGGGCACACGCTGGTCGTTGACGGGAAAACGTATAAGCTCGCGCTGCTTCCGAGCGGGCTGGTGCGGGGCAAACCTGGCGTTATCGGCAATGGCGTGGCGCTCGATCCGGAGGCACTTCTCGCGGAAATCGCACGCATGGAGCAACTGGGGCTAACCGTGACGCCGGACAATCTGATGATTGCGGAGAACGCCACATTGGTGCTGCCGATTCACCGGGCCGTCGATCTCGCCCAGGAAAAGCTTCGTCGGCAACCCATCGGCACGACACTACGAGGGATTGGCCCAGCATACGAGGACAAGGTCGGCCGCCGAGGTTTGCGCGTTTGTGACCTGGCTGAACCGGACGTGCTCTCGGAAAAACTCGAGGCGCTGCTTGACTATCACAATGCTTGGTTCAAGGGGTTAGGACTGGAAGCTTTCACCAAGGATTCGATGTTGCCGATGCTCCTTGACATAGCCCCGAGGGTGCTCCCCTTTGTCCGTCCGGTTTGGTCGATGCTTAACGAGGCCGACAGTCTGGGCAAAAGGATCCTTTTTGAGGGTTCGCAAGCTGTTATGCTGGATGTGGATTGGGGTACCTATCCTTACGTTACCTCCTCCAGCACGGTGGCGTCGGCTGCTGCGACCGGGACGGGACTAGGTGCCTCGAAGATCGGACACGTGTTGGGGGTAAGCAAGGCATACGCGACCCGAGTCGGCGAAGGCCCTTTTTCTACGGAGCTTGCGGACGAAGTTGGCGTGATGTTGCGCGAGAAAGGACGCGAGTTTGGCGTCAATACTGGTCGCCCACGACGCTGCGGGTGGCTGGATGGCGCGCAACTGCGGCAAAGCGTGAAAGTTTCTGGAATTGATTCATTGGCGTTGACGAAGTTGGATGTGCTTGATGGGTTTGATTTCATCAACATTTGCATCGGATACGAAGTCGACGGGGAGCATACGGACTTTCTGCCGGCGAGCCTCTCTGCCCAATGTTACGTCCCGGTCTATTTGAGGATCGGCATCCCGCGCTATTCGAGATGAAACGAAACGGGTTGTCTCGCGCTGCGATAGAAGTGCACATGATGAAGCAAGGCGCGGGACGAAGTTCGATGTGGC
>Ga0255336_101756_pt1 | contig 13602 bp, 11 predicted proteins | sample MeOH1_35cm_T3_17_FD_189102 | JGI IMG/M metagenome (GOLD analysis project Ga0255336, IMG submission 189102) | Sandy soil microbial communities from University of British Columbia, Vancouver, Canada - MeOH1_35cm_T3_179 | ecosystem: Engineered > Artificial ecosystem > Sand microcosm > Unclassified ...
AACTAGGGCTACCACCTTCGCTAGGGCTTGGTGCTAGCCAAGTTTTCTTTATCCTACGATGCAAGTGGTTAAGTCCGGCAGGATAAGGTAACTAGGGCTACCACCTTCGCTAGGGCTTGGTGCTAGCCAAGTTTTCTTTATCGCTGAAGCTCGGCGAAAGCCGGGTTTTCTTTATTCTATCCTTTAAAAAGGAGGAGCTCGTTTTGAGAAAGGAAAGTTGGCGTTGGCTTTTCGTCTCCTTTGTCTTTATCTTAGGACTTATCCTGTTCGTGTTAGTGAAACCTGTGCTCGGACCGTTTTTACTGGCGTTTGCGCTTGCTTATTTATTAAGCCCCGTGGTCGAGAGCTTGGAAAAGCGAGGAATCGGACGTCGGTGGGCTATTGCCTGGGTCTTTAGCGGGATTATTTTTCTTCTAGGCTCAACTCTTTTTCTGATCTTACCAAGCCTTTATAGTGAACTGTCTAAACTCGCCTTGATCTTACCCACGACGATGCATTCCTTAGATCAATCCATCCAGAGCTTTCGCGCCAACTTTCGTTCGTCAGGGCTGCCAAACCAAGTCGCTCAAGTTCTGGACGGACATCTCGGACGAGGGGAAGTGTTTCTAGCTGAGCGCTTGCAGGCCTTCCTTCAAACGCTGCCGGAAATGTTGGCTTCTCTTAGCATGTTTGTCCTTTCACCTGTTTTAGCGATCTATTTTTTAGCCGATTGGAAACGGTTAAATCAAGGGTGCCTGCGCCTTGTTCCTCAAAAGTGGCGGTTGGAGTGGCAACGATTACTCCAAGATATTAATCATGTTGTGCGGCGCTTCGTAAGGGGAGATTTGATCGTGGCAGTGATTGTGGGCATCCTTACAGGTATTGGAGTTAAGATCATTGGGATGGATTATGCACTTTTGATTGGTTTAATTTGCGGCGTATTTGATTTAATTCCCTACTTTGGCCCTGTGATCGGGGCTGTGCCCTCAGTTTTGCTTGGGTTAACCAAATCTCCGGTTATGGGATTAAAGATCGCGATCGTGATTATTATTGTGCAACAACTGGAAAGCGACCTGATATCACCCAAACTCATGGGAGATAGTGTGGGACTCCATCCCTTATTGATTGTATTTGTTCTATTAGCGGGGGGAGAACTTGTTGGCTTCTGGGGAATGCTACTCTCCGTACCATTTGCCGCCGTGCTCAGAGTCATTTTAAGACATATATATTTCCGACTGGTCTCACCGGAATTGCAAAGTCAGGAAGAAGAGCTTAAGGTAGCTCCGTCAGTTGACAAGTTGCCCTGAGTTCCGCTATACTTTTACATAAACGAATGAAGAAACAAGTAGTATTTCTCCCTTTCTCAGAGAGGCTCCAGTGGGTGAAAGGTGATTTCAGGCTTCTGAATTCTGGTCTCGACTTCAAATCTCTGGCTTGGTAAGCAGGGTGGTACCACGGTAAGATCCCGTCCCTGATCAGGGGGCGGGTTTTATTTATACTAACAGAAAGTATAAGTTTTGGGCAGATAGCATTAGTGCAACTAAGGCTTCCGCCTACGCCAGAGGCTTGGCGCAAGCCAAGTTTTCTTTAATTTTCTTTTGTTAATCTTTTTTTAATGTTGATAGGGAGGTTAAATATGTATACTGGCAACGAACTGCGCGAAATGTTTCTCAAGTTTTTTGAATCGAAGGGGCATAAGATTTTGCCCAGCGCATCCCTGATTCCGAAAGATGATCCGACGCTTCTTTTAACCGTCGCTGGGATGGTCCCATTTAAACCCTATTTTATGCGCAAGGTTGAGCCCCCGTTCTTACGGGCAACAACGGCTCAAAAATGTGTCCGGACACCTGACCTCGAAGTTGTAGGGAAGACGGCTCGACATCATACTTTTTTTGAAATGCTGGGAAACTTTTCCTTTGGCGATTATTTTAAGGAAGAAGTAATCCCTTGGGCTTGGGAATATGTTACCGAAGTCTTAAAAATTCCCGTTGAAAAGCTCTGGATTACCGTCCATCCTGAGGATGAGGAAGCCAGACAACTTTGGATCGACAAAGCCGGAGTCCAAGCGGAGCGAATTCTGAACGATCCGGAGAATCTCTGGGCGGCAGGGCCAGTGGGTCCGTGTGGCTATTGTTCAGAACTGTATGTGGATCTCGGCGTGGAGCGTGGTTGCGGGAAGCCGGATTGTGCAGTAGGTTGTGATTGTGATCGATTCTTGGAAATCTGGAACTTAGTATTTATGCAGTATAACCGGGATGAAAATGGAATGCTGACCCCGCTCCCGAAAAAGAATATTGATACTGGGATGGGGCTCGAACGGATTGCTGCGGTTATGCAAGGGGTCCCGACTAACTTTGATACTGACCTTTTCCGTCCGATTATCGATAAAGTCGCGGAAATTGCCGGGGTTGAGTATCATGTCAATCCAAAGACGGATATGGCTTTAAAAGTTGTCGCTGACCACACCCGTGCTGTTTCCTTCATGCTTTCGGATGGAATCCGACCCGGCAGTGATGGAAGAGGGTATGTTCTCCGGCGGATTTTACGGCGGGCGATTCGTTATGCGCGTTTGCTGGGAATTGAAAAATCATTCCTTGAGCCCGTCTTTAAAATCATTCAAAGGGACTATGCCCATCATTATCCTGAACTCAAAGAGAATGAAAACTTTATCTTGAATCATCTGCGCTTGGAGGAAATGAATTTCCAAGCGACTTTGGAACAAGGAACTCAGATTATTCAAGATAGAGTGAAGTCCCTACAGGAAGCGGGAGAGACAGTTTTAAGTGGAGCAGACGCTTTCTATTTGTATGAAACTTACGGTTTTCCGGTTGAACTGACGGAAGAGATGTTGGTTGAGCAAGGATTATCCGTCGATATGGCGAATTACGAGGTAGCGGCCGAAGAACATCGTCGCTTGGCCAAGGAACAATCCCAACAGATGAGAGCTGTCCAGGAAAGCCCAGCGATTGCTGAAAGAGCGAAATCACTGGGTACGACTCAATTTGATGGCTACGAAATTCTTGAGGAAAGCGTGAAGATTGAAGCCTTGTTCCTTAACGGCGAAGAAGTGACGGAAGCAGCGGAAGGGGATGAAGTGCTCTGCTTTTTATCTCAAACTCCCTTCTATGCCGAAAGCGGTGGACAAACTGGTGACCAGGGAATTCTCCGGACGGTTCGTGCCGAAGCGAAGCTCCTTGAAGTTAAAAAAGGTGTCACTGGAACGTATTATCATAAGCTCGTCGTGACCCAAGGAATTCTGCATACCGGCGAAACTGCGGATGCAGTGCTTGATCAGGAGGCAAGAAAAGCAACAGCTCGCCATCATAGTGCTACTCACCTTCTCCAAGCGGCCTTGCGTTCCGTTTTGGGAGAGCATGTCCAACAAGCGGGTTCCTTAGTGACGCCGGAACATCTCCGCTTTGATTTTACGCATTTCCATGCCTTAACCGAGGAGGAAATACGGAAGGTTGAAGACCAACTGAACCAGGCCATTTTGGCAAATCTTCCGGTTTCCACGGCCCAAATGGGAATTGAAGAAGCGAAAGGAAGCGGAGCCACGGCTCTCTTCGGCGAAAAGTATGGCGAGGTTGTGCGTGTCGTCTCAATGGGAGACTATTCGAAAGAACTTTGTGGAGGGACGCATGTCCGAGCAACGGGTGATATTGGTCTTGTCAAAATTCTCTCAGAGGGTGGAATCGGTGCTGGACTGCGACGGATTGAAGCAGTTGCTGGTCTTGCGAGCCTAAACTATGTCCGGGAGCTTGATGCGGAAATGCTTGAACTCGCACAACTTCTTAAAGCTCAGCCTGCTGATCTCACGAAACGGGTTCAAGGGCTTGTGGTTCAAGTGCACGATTTTGAAAGAGAACTCCAACAACAGACAGCCAAAATGGCGAAGTCAGAAGTTGAAGGGTTATTACAACGGGTGAAAGAGGTTGCAGGAGTGCCTGTTCTAGCGGCTTCAGTTCATGCGACCGATATGGATGCTCTACGCCAAATGGCGGATTTGCTACGCGATAAATTAAAATCTGGGGTTATTATACTAGGTGCTGCAGTTGAAGGGAAAGTCAATTGGGTCACAGTTGTAAATCCGACAGGTTTAAAGGGTTTACATGCGGGGCAGATTATTAAAGAAGTCGCGAAAGTCACCGGAGGAAGCGGAGGCGGCCGACCTGACATGGCCCAAGCGGGTGGTAAAGATCCTTCCAAACTTGGCGAGGCTTTGGACCAAGTCCCGAGGATTATCCAAAGTTTCCTCAAAAAATAGAGGATAATTGTGCCGAAGAGAGAATACTTCTCTAGAAGATAAAGAAGATAAAGAAGATAAGTCCGTAGAGTCGATTGCGAAGGGGGGAACGCTCATGGACGAACATATGGAAGAAACGATGATGTTTAGATCTCAAGGAGGGGAAGCCTCACCTCGTGACATTTTGGAACAGGTTTATGCTGCCTTACAAGAGAAAGGGTATGACCCGATCAACCAATTGGTGGGGTACCTTATGTCAGGAGATCCTGTTTACATCACCAGTTATAATCAAGCGCGCTCCCAAATTCGCAAATTGGAACGCTACGAATTATTAGAGGAACTTGTTCGCTCATACCTAGAAAAGTAGAATTTCAACAGAAGCCCTCACAGCCAAAGTTGTGGGGGCTTTAGTTATCATTAGCCGCAGGTGAGGGGTGTTTTTATGCAACAGGTTAAATTGGGTTGGAATGGCCCGATGGTCTCGGAAGTGTGTTTTGGCAGCTTAGCGGTTTCACCTTTACAAGGGCGTGTAACCTCTGAAGAAGGGGTAGAAGTCATGCGCTATGCCTTTGAACGGGGAGTAAACTGGCTGGATACGGCTGAGATTTATGCAAATTATGACCAAATTAAAATGGCCCTCCAAGGTTTCCCAGAGGTGCGAGTCATTAGCAAATCCTATGCCGTCACGGGTCAAGAAATGATTCAAAGTATAGAGAAAGCGCGTAAAGGGCTAAATCGGGATGTCCTAGATTTCTTCCTTTTGCATGAACAGGAAAGTGCTTTTACATTAAAAGGCCATCATGAAGCGTGGGAAGAACTTTTAAAGGCGAAAGAAAAGGGAATCGTTCGAGGCATCGGAATCTCGACCCATGCCGTTGCCGGGGTCAGAGCAGGAGCGCTTCAGCCAGGCCTAGACGTCATTCATCCGATCATCAACCAGGAAGGCATTGGGATCATTGATGGAACTTTGCCGGAGATGCTTTCGGCAATTGCCTTTGCTGCCGAGATGGGACTTGGGATGTATGCTATGAAGGTCTTCGGTGGTGGACATCTGGCTACGAAGCCCGAAGAATCACTTAATTTTGTTCGAAGTATTCCCGGGATTCAGGGTATGGCCCTGGGGATGTCGAGCAAGGAGGAAGTGGATTTTAACCTTAACTTTATTGAAGGTAAAGAAATTTCCGAGAATTTGCGGCAAAACGTCAAATACCGAGAACGCAAACTTTACATTGCTGACTGGTGCCAAGGGTGCGGACGTTGTGTGGAAACTTGCCCGCAAGGAGCACTTTCGATGACGGTGCAAAGAGAAGGTAGAGGAGAACAGGCTGAGGTTGACCCAAAAGCCTGCGTCCTTTGTGGGTATTGTGGACGGGTTTGCCCACATTTCTGTTTGAAGATTGTTTAGAAGTTCATATTGGCGCTTTATAGCGTTGGGGAAGATTGCGGGAACTGTAGCTTTTCGCGCATCCGTTCACTCAGCATCTCCGGGGCTGACTCACTTGCTTCCGAGGCAGCTCTGCCAAACCTCGTTCTGTATGTGCGTCGCTCCTGCGCGTCCATTGCGCCCGCGACATCAGGCTATCCATGGCCAAGTCCACTGGCGCCGCTAAGCCTCAAAAGCTTCGTTTGTCTCAACGCCCCTCCGAAGAAATCGTTCATTCCTGCACGAAAAGCTATGCTTTCAGGTCTTATATTTCTTGGTAGCTTGTTGGGTTTCTTGCTCAAGCAATTCCAGAAAGTCGTGCACGAAGTTATTCTTCGAAGCAAGATACGAGTACAGTAAGCGAGGACTTTGCGCGAGCAGGAACCAAGCTTGGGCAAAACTGCTCCTGCTTTAGAGGGACGAGTCACACACGAAAGCCTCCGGTGACAAAATTCTCCGGTGGAGAGTTTTGGCCAAGCCGCATGCCTCAGAAAATTGCTTACCGGCGTAGGATCGGGTTTCGCCCAAGCCGCCTGCCCAAAAAGTAGCTCAACGGCGAAGGTCGTGACTCGCCGACCGTGAGCCAAACAAGTGCGATACTCTCCACTGGAGACTATCGGGAAGGCGAATTGGAGGGCGATGACACAGGACGTGTCAAGTGTCGCGGGTGCCAAGGATGGCGAAAACACGCGACCAGCCCGCAGCTTGCATCAGCAGTTATGCCCCTAGCTTGGTCTGCGAGCGTCCGTTCGAGCGTCTGTAACGTAACTCTGCTTGCAAGAAACTTAAAATGAAAGGATGTGCTGCGATGCGGATTATGGGATTAGACTTTGGACAAAAAACAATTGGCGTGGCGATAAGCGATGAACTGCTCTGGACAGCGCAGGGAATTAAGACGATTCGCCGCTCCAAGCGTGAGATTGAGGAATTAGCCGAATTGATTGCCGAATATGATGTTCAAGAAATTGTTCTTGGTTATCCTAAAAATATGAATGGAACTTTGGGGCCGAGGGCACAACTATCAGAAGAGTTTTCCGCGCTTTTGCAGGATAGTTTCCAACTCCCGGTGAAACTCTGGGACGAGCGACTCAGCACAGTTGCAGCTCAGCGTTCCTTAATCGAGGCCGATGTTTCGCGGGCGAAACGTAAGAAGGTTATCGACAAAATGGCGGCAGTTTTTATCTTGCAAGGGTATCTCGATCATCGTCTGCGGAAAGTTTGACAATCATTACCTCTAGGAGTAAAATTACACTATCTTTGATAAGAGGTGAATTAAATGACTGACCATCACCACGATCACGACCACGACCATGATCACGATCATGATCACGAGCATGAGCATGAGCAAGATACCGAAGAGTTTGACACAGTTATCCTAACGGATGATGAGGGTCACGATCATGAATTTCTTCATTTGGACACCCTAGAAGTTGAAGGATCCACGTATTTCGTGCTCTTGCCGGTCACAGAGGAAGAGTCTGAAGAAGAAGAAGACACAGATGAGGCTATTATTTTGAAACTTGGCCATGATCCAGAAGGCAATGAAATGTTACTCGACATCGAAGATGATGAGGAATGGGAAAAAGTTGCTGATGCTTGGGAGAACATGGAAGAAGAAGAATAATCCCACAGAAAGTCAATCATAATGAATGGAAAACTCGCTTGAAATTTAAGCGAGTTTTTCTTATTTCAAGCGATAATTTGCGTTCAAATTGCAGATTATAATTAAGGTGAATCCATTTTAATGATATGGGGGCCAGAGTGTATATGAGAATTATAGCTATACTCCTATTGAGCTTATCACTACTGGTCATTCCCGGATGTACCATGGGAAAAACAAGCACCGGGAATCTGGATTCTGCACAAGTCCCCTCGAGTGAGAGCCAAAGCAGTTTGAGGAATGGGACCTTCCTTGATGGTCTAGAATTATCGGGACTCACGGTTCAGGAAGCCAAAACGAAAATCAAGGACTGGGAAGAGGACAAACTGGCGCAAAATATGCTCTTGGTGTACAATAAAATTGAGGTTTCTGTCACTCTTAAGGAATTGGGAATCACTTTGGAGTTTAATAAGGTCTGGGATCAACTTTGGCAGGGGTCTGGTCGAAAAATCGACAGCGTCTTAAAGATAGATTCAGTTCAAGCACATCAGGCTTTACAGGAAAAATTAACTCAAATAAATCGGGCGGCGGTGGATGCCTCCTACACGATTGAAAAGGATCAGTTTGTTATCAAACCTGCAGTTCCGGGGCGAGTTGTTCAAGTGGATGCTATTCTGGACAAGCTCCAGAACCAATCGTTTGCTACGTTACCAAAGCAAGTGGAGATCCCCGTTGTGGAAGTGCCAGCAACACAAACCACAGAACAGATACAAACCTTAGCTTTTGATGGAATTATTGGGGAGTACACGACTCAGTTTAATGTTAAGGATCAGAACCGGTCGGCCAATTTAGCGGCAGCTGCGAATAAACTCAATAAAACCGTACTTATGCCGGGCGAAACCCTTTCTTTTAACCAAACGATCGGGCCGAGAACGGCTGAGACAGGTTACAAAGATGCTTATATAATTATCAATAACGAATATGTCCAGGGAATTGGTGGAGGAATCTGTCAAGTTTCGTCAACCCTTTATAGTGCTGTAGTGCTTGCCAATCTGCCGATTGTGGAGCGATACCCTCATGCGGTGGTGATTTCCTATATTCCAATGGGTCAGGATGCTACCGTAAACTATCCGAATCTGGACTTAAAATTTAAAAATAATACTGCTTCTCTCCTTTATATCCGGACCGAGGTAAAACCTGGATTTTTAACGGTCCGTTTATATGGTAAAAAAACAGATAAGATTATTCGTTTAGAGCAACAGATTGAAAAAGAAATGGATTTTAAGACGATCATGCGTCTCGATCCGAACCTTCCTCCAGGGAAAATCATCCAAGATCAGGCAGGATGCAAAGGATATTTAGTTCAAACTTACCGGGTCGTGAAAGATGCCTCGGGGACGGAGAGCAAACAGTTATTGAGTCGTGATGAATATGCCCCCACGCACAAGATATTACGGGTAGGGGCGGATTGACAATTCCTAGAAGAAAGAGAGCGTGGGTATGCGGAAATTGAAGATGGGGATAATCGGTTTTGTTATCCTGCTAGCACTCGCTGTGATAAGCGGGGGCGTTTGGTGGTCTTGGGCTACTCACTCTTATTCGAATGAGAATACATCCGAGATGATTGCGATCACTCCCGGAATGACGGCCAGTCAAGTTGGAACGGAATTAGAGCGGAGACATTTAATTCGGAGTGCCCAAGCTTTTACCTTTTTAGCGGGTCAACTCCATGCCGATTCTAAACTTTTCGCAGGGGATTACTTTCTCTCTGCCAAAATGAGTCCCCAAGAGATGCTCAGCAAATTACTTTTAGGGCCGGAAGTGGCGGCTATCCGGGTGACTATCCCTGAGGGATATACAACTGAGCAAATTGTTAATCTTCTGGTTCAAAAAGGAATCGGCACGAAGGAAGAATATTCAAAGGTCCTGTCGACAGATTCGTTTAGTTATGCTTTTTTGCAGGGCATTCCTCAAGATGCTCACCGTTTGGATGGCTTTTTATTTCCGGATACCTACTTTCTGGATAAAACGGCAACCCCACACGCAGTTATTGATTTGATGCTCCAAAGGTTCCAAAAAGAGCTCACCCCAGAAGTTGAAAATCAGCTTATGGGGATGAATTTATCGATTCGGGAGTGGGTTAATTTAAGCTCGATTGTTGAAAAGGAAGCAGTCAAGGAAACGGATCGACCAATCATTGCCGGCGTCTTAATGAACAGACTTGCCAGTAATATGCCCCTCCAAGTTGACGCGACCATCCAATATATTCTGGGTACCCCAAAACCGAAACTCTATGAGAAGGATTTACAGATCCCCTCGCCGTATAATACCTATCTCCATACCGGGCTGCCGCCTGGACCAATTGCCAGTCCGGGCCATGCTTCCCTTGATGCGGTTCTGCATCCGGAAAAGACGGATTACTTATATTACTTGGCTAAATCGGACGGCTACCACGCCTTTGCAAAAACTTATTCTGAGCATTTGCAAAATCAGAAGAAATACCAGTGAGCATAAGCGTATTAAACCATTAATTAAATAGGGCTTTAAATCTTAGCGTGTACCTCGGGTACACGCTAATTTTCCTACGATGCAAGTATTTAGGTACGGCAGGATAAGGCAACTAGGGCAATCGTCTGCGCTAGGGCTTGGCGCTGGCCGAGTTTTCTGTATTAGCGCTTGCTCAGGATTAAGCCGTGTTTGATCTAGGGCTATGCCAATTTGTGATTCATGTCAAAGATTTGTTTGACATCCTTGTCGCCCCGACCTGAAATATTAATAATCAAAATCTCGTCAGGACTCAGGGTCGGTGCAAGTTTGCTCACATAGGCAACCGCATGTGCACTTTCTAAGGCCGGGATAATTCCTTCCGTACGGGAAAGGAGATAAAAAGCGTCGAGTGCCTCTTGATCTGTGACGCTGACATATTCTGCACGCCCGGAGTCTTTAAGATAGCTGTGCTCTGGGCCAACTCCGGGATAATCTAACCCTGCGGAAATCGAGTGTGTGGGTAAAGGTTCACCATTTTCATCCTCCATCACGTAACAACGGAAACCATGAATGACGCCGGGTTTACCCGCAGCAAGGGGAGCTGCATGTTTACCTGTTTCTAACCCTAAGCCTGCGGGCTCAACCCCAATCAGTCGAACGAAGGGGTCATCCATAAAGTTCGCAAAGGCTCCAATGGCATTACTTCCTCCTCCGACACAGGCCAGCACGGCATCCGGGAGACGGCCTTCGGCTTGTAAAATCTGCTCCCGAGCTTCCTTGCTAATGATTGCCTGAAAATGTTTAACGATCGAGGGGTAGGGGTGAGGACCCACTGCGGAACCCAGCAGATAAAAGGTGTTTTCATAGTTTTGGGCAAGGTCTTCAAGCGCTTCATCGATCGCCTCTTTCATGCTTCCATCTCCGTGGTTCACCGCGACAACTTTAGCACCGAGAATTTCCATGCGAAAAACGTTCAGGGCTTGCCGGTGGGTGTCGTGCTCTCCCATATAAATGACACATTCCAAATCAAATAATGCACAGGCAGTGGCTGTCGCAACACCGTGTTGCCCAGCGCCAGTTTCGGCAATAATCCGTGTTTTCCCCATGCGTTTAGCGATCAGGGCTTGACCAATAGCATTGTTGATTTTGTGTGCCCCAGTATGATTGAGTTCTTCACGTTTAAGATAGATCTTAGCTCCACCTAATTTATGCGTGAGTTTTTCGGCAAAATAGAGCGGATTGGGGCGTCCAACGTATTGGCGGAGATAGTAGTCTAATTCTCGGTTGAATTCAGGGTCATCTTTATACGTTTCGAAGGCATCTTCAATTTTGTCCATGACCGTCTGTAATTCCGGGGGAACATAACTCCCACCAAATTCTCCGAAATACCCCTTTTGTGTTTTTGCCATTAGAAATCCCTCCACTATCTTTTGATTTTGGACAAATAAAAAAACCTTCTATCATTTGCAAGCGTTTATCTTGCAAGGACAGAAAGCTTATTTCCGTGGTGCCACCTTGTTCATATTGAACCATAACCTAAAAGAGGGTACAGGTTCAATATCTCATTTCCAGATACGGAGTAAGTCCGCTGCTTTTCATCATCCTTAGGGTGACTAGAGAGCGCGTCTTCTCGATATCCTGTTCCTGTAACGGGAAACCCCCGGCATCACCTACTAACGGAAGTGTTCAGATTGCAACTCGAAGAGCCATTCATCCTAAAGAAACTGCATCAGGCTTCCACCCTTCCCGATTCGCTAAACCAGTTCATAAAGAACTACTCTTTCTTCTCATCGTTTGTTTTACTATTTGAAATGCATTGTACAATACAAGAATAAGGAAGTCAAGGATATAATATGCTCGGTAACTGGAAAAAGTTCCGACAAAATGGTATAAATAAGGGGTTCAATTTTATAAGATAATGGGGTTAGAAATGATGAAGACACGTATGGCTATACAAAAAAAGCCTGAATTATTAGCACCAGCAGGTGACTTTGAAAAACTAAAATATGCGCTGGCTTATGGGGCGGATGCCGTTTATGTCGGAGGATCATCCTACGGTCTTCGTGCTTATGCAGGCAATTTTGGACCAGAGGAACTCGAAAGCGCGATTAAATATACGCATCAGGCCGAAAGAAAGATTTATGTTGCCGTCAACATCTTTGCACATGAAGAAGATTTTGAGGGGATGACTGAATATCTTCAACAATTGGAGTCCTGGGGTGCCGATGCGGCAATTGTCTCGGACCCTGGAATTATTGCCTTAGCCCAGGAAGTCGCTCCGAAACTGCCCTTACATTTAAGCACTCAAGCGAATAATACAAATTCACAAAGTATGCGTTTTTGGCTCAAGCAAGGAATTGAGCGGATTGTGCTCGCTCGCGAGCTGACGGGGGAAGAGATTGAAAAGGTCCGGAAAAATGTTTCAGGAGAACTCGAAATGTTTGTTCACGGAGCGATGTGCATGTCCTATTCCGGCCGTTGTTTGCTCTCAAATTACCTAACTGGGCGCGATGCGAACCATGGAGAATGTACACAGCCTTGCCGTTGGAGTTACGGCATGGTGGAAGAAAAACGCCCAGGCCAAGTTTTCCCTATTGAGGAAGATGGGCGGGGAACGTATATTTTTAATTCTCATGATCTCTGTCTACTCCCGCATCTTCCTATCCTAGAACCCTTAGAAGTAGACAGCTATAAAATTGAAGGACGGATGAAGAGCGTTCACTATGTGTCTTGTAATGTAAAAGCTTATCGGGATGCGATTGATACATTATGGGAACAGGGCGAAGAAGCTTTCCAAGCTAAGCTTCCAGCTTGGTTGGCGGAAATGGATAAAGTAAGCCACCGTGATTATTCTGCAGGCTTTCTTTTTGGAAAACCCGGTGCCGAAGCGCATAATTTAGAGACTTCAAACTATATCCGGGAATATGACTTTGTGGGCGTGGGAGTATCCACAGAAGACTTACAACAGGCTAACCCCGACCTCGAAACGCTTAATACAGATAACGGCTATTGGGTCGAACAGCGAAACTATTTCAGACAAGGGGACACGATCGAAGTCCTCACGACTGAAGGAGAACCCTGGTCGTTTGAGGTGAAGCAGATGTGGGATATCGACGGTGAATTAGTGGATGTAGCTAATCATGCGAAACAAATCTTGCGCTTAGAATTACCCCAGCCTTTACCTGAATTTAGTATTCTGAGAAAGGCCAAAGTGAGAAAAGAAAACCGACTCCTGTGAAGTAGACCGTAAAACGAAGAAAAGAGGAAAATACATGTCAGAGCGAATTATCCCTTTTGCCAAATCTGATAAACTTGTCAAAGCCCGTTTACCCCGTTCCGAAATTCAAATGCTGGCTAAACTTGTGGAAGGGTTAGGTCACCTTGGGGTGGTTACGACGACTGATAAAGTGACCGGGGAAGTCTTATTTCAGGCGACTCTAGATACGTGGCCTGATTTGCGGAGAGCGGTCGAGCAAATGGGGTTAGGCGTAGAATTTTTAGAGGAATAGATCAAATCTTTTGGTAAATTTTATATAAGTTTTATTGAAATTATTATAGAATAGGATTGAAGTTTCGAAGCGAATCCTGTAGAATAAAGCCTGAGATGAGGAGAGTCAATAGGTCTATAGTCCTAAATTTGATAAAAGTCCAATTTTCACGAAGATTAATACATATAAAAATACAGTACTAATTACTCATCTCCATTTAGTGAATTAATGAACATAGAAGGAGTGAAAACATGGACGAAATTAAAATGGATGTTCAAAAAATGGTCAAACGGAGAAAAGACAGTGGTTTCACCTTGATCGAACTTATGATTGTTATTGCGGTAATTGGGATTTTAGCGGTCGTGTTAGTGCCGAAGGT
>Ga0255336_101757_pt1 | contig 13602 bp, 12 predicted proteins | sample MeOH1_35cm_T3_17_FD_189102 | JGI IMG/M metagenome (GOLD analysis project Ga0255336, IMG submission 189102) | Sandy soil microbial communities from University of British Columbia, Vancouver, Canada - MeOH1_35cm_T3_179 | ecosystem: Engineered > Artificial ecosystem > Sand microcosm > Unclassified ...
TTGCCGCATTCTGCCGCAACCAGCCCTGCATCAGCTTACTTCCCCTACACGCGTCAAGCGTTCGCTTCGCCGGGCTTGCGCCCGCGCTTGACCCGGCAGTACACCCACTCGAAATTCGAAAGAGGCTCTTTCCGCTACATCGACATGGATCGCCGTGTCCTCGCATGCGTTGCTCGACATACCGCGAGGTGTTCGTGTGCAGCAGGGAGCCTGCGATGAACGCTGACCTGCGCATCCCTCCGTTAAGGCCTGTGGCCGCGAGCGGACATCCTCGTGAACCGGCGCGCCGACCGCGTGCACCGTTGCCGCGTGTCCGCGCACGACGCGACGCCGCGGATTGGGTTTTTATCGTGCTGCTTTTCCTGTTGACGATCCAGTTCGTTCAGGTTGGCGGCGCACAGTTGGCGCAACTATTCGCTGTGGTGGTGCTGCCGCTTCTGCTCGTGCAACGGCGCGTTACGGTGAGCGGCTGGGAACTATGGAGCTATGGCCTGTTCCTCTCTGTGACGCTCGCGCTTACCTGGTTCTCTGGCTATTCGCATATCAAGGCGCCCGAGCAGATCATCAAGTTCGCGTTCGTATTTCCAGCGTTCTATCTGATTGGGCGTTATTTCGGCCAGCGTTATCTGACGCGGTTGCTGCCGTATGGCTATTTGGTGCTGTGGGGCTTTCTGCTTTATCAGGTTTGCCTGCAATACCTGAACGTGCCGGTGCTGTATCAGCAAGTCGACTTTATGCAGGGGGCGCTGCATGGCTCGTTCAAGGAGCGCAACTGGCTCGCCGCCACATTCTTCCTGGCGAGTTACCTGTGCTTTCTTCAATCGCCGCGGCGCATACCGGATATTTTGCGGTTCCTCTCGTTGGGGCTTGCCGTGACGTTGCTCAGCGAATCGAAAACGGTCCTGATTCCGTGCGGAATCGTGTTGCTGCTTCAAGTTCGTGGATACATGGTGCAAAAGGCCTTGCTGATTGCGACGGGTGCGGCCTTTTACGTGTACGAGTTCTCGCGCGAATTATCGGGTGACATGTTGCAGGTCAAACTCCAGGAGGAGCGCGGGCTGGCCTTCATCGAGTCGGTCAAGTTACTGGCGCACGACTGGCTCGGGCACGGGCTCGGCTTTGTCGAGTATCACTTTGCGCACTCGGCCGTGGACGTCAGAGGGCTGGGCGAAGGAACCAACGCGGTGTTCTGTTCGCCGCTGGATCTGATGCTGGTCGCCGGACCGTTCGGCCTGTTCGCGTGGGCGGTCTTCTTCGCAGGCCTCGGGCTGGGCCGGCGGGCCACGCTGATGATGATTCCGCTCGCTGCGTGGTCACTCGTCAATCCCATGCACGAGAGTGAAACCTCCTACCTGTTCCTTGGCGTATTGGCGTCGTTTGCGATGTCCGCAAGCTTGAGCCGGCGTCCCGGCCTCGCGCCGGTTCAGCAGGTCATGCCTACTCGCCACCAGTCTTCCACTCGAGGCTCTTTCCTATGAAATTTTCGCTCATCATGGCGACGCTCGGACGTAGCGACGAGATCGTGAGATTGTTCGATTCGATCGTGCTCCAGGATTATTCGGATCTCGAAGTGATCGTCGTCGACCAGAATCTCGACGACCGTGTAGAGAAGGTGATAGACCGGTACAAGGACCTGTTTTCTATCGTGCATCTGCGGTGCGAGAAGGGCAGATCACGCGCACTCAATGTCGGCCTGCGGGCGGTGACTGGGTCGATCGTGGCATTCCCGGACGACGACTGCTGGTACAAGCCGGGCACGCTGAAATATGTCGCGGAGCAGTTCTCGGCCAATCCCGGTATAGACGGTTTGACGGGCAAAAGCGTCGCCGCCAACGGCACACCATCCCAAGGCCGCTGGGCGATCCACGCGCAGGATGTCGACCGGTTCAACATCTGGACCTGCGCGACGGCGTACACGATTTTCTTGCGCCGCGCCGCAGCGGAGGCGGCAGGCGACTTCGACATAGAACTCGGTGTGGGAACCCATTCGCGCTGGGGAGCGGGTGAGGAAGTCGACTACCTTTTGCGCGTTCTTGCGCGTGGACACCGGGTACGTTACGAAGCGGATCTTCGCGTTCATCATCCCGAGCCGCTCGCCGTTCTGGACGCGCAAGCATTCAGTCGGGGTCGCCGCTACAACCGCGGCTTTGGCCGGGTGTTGAGGCTGAACCGTTACCCCGCGCATTACGTGGCCTACATGGTTGGCCGTCCGGTCGCCGGGTGCCTGCTTTCATGCATTCGATATCGCCCGGCGCAAGCACGGTACTACTGGATTGCGGCGTCTCAAAGACTACTCGGCTGGATGGACTGAACCATGCACGTTGCCGAAGCTCGCCATCCAGTCATGGCCGCCCAGACGCACCGCCGCGAGACGTTGGCCGTGTACGCCGATCTGCGTTGGCCGATTGGCACGGGTATCTACAACGTCATGGAGGCGTACATCTCCCGCGCGCCGTCGGAGATCAAAGTCGAGTCGCTTTCCGTTGCAGGCGGAGTCGCGCGTCCGTTGACGCCGCTCGCGTTGACACGTGCACTGCGTGCCCATGCGTCGCACGACGGCGTGTTCTGGAATCCCGGGTTCGTCCCGCCCGCGGGTTTGTTGCCTGGGCGTTTGCAATCGGTGGTGACGGTGCACGACCTGACGCATCGTCATTTCTACGGCCGCGCGCACCGGATGTATTACGACCTGGTGTTCCGGGCGCTTTACCGCCAATGCGCGGCAGTGGTTTGTGTGTCTGAATTCACCCGCAACGAGTTCCTCGAATGGTCAGGCATGCCATCGGACCGAGTGCACGTGATCGTCAACGGTGTTGACGCTGCGTATGCGCGTAATCGCGAGACGCTCGACTATCCCTTTCCCTACGTGCTCTATCCGGGCAATCGCCGCTCGTACAAAAACCTGAATCGGTTGATCGAGGCGTTTGGTGACAGCGGGTTGGCGCGATCGGGTATTCGTTTGCTTCTCACAGGCAATCCCGACTCCTCTCTCGTCGATCATGCGCGCCGTCGCGGCTGCGAGGCGGCGCTTGCGTTCACCGGCGTGCTGCCGAACGAAGCAATGCCGAAGCTCTATCGCGGTGCGCTTTTCCTGGCGTTCGTGTCGCTATACGAAGGATTTGGCCTTCCGATTCTGGAGGCCATGGCCTCGGGTGTGCCGGTGCTGACGTCGAACCTGTCGGCGATGCCCGAAGTGGCGGGGCAGGCAGCGGTTCTCGTCGATCCGCTGTCGGTGGACGACATCGCGACAGCCATGAAGGAGCTCGGCCGGGACCACGTGTGGCGTGCGGAGTTGATCGCGCGCGGATATGAACGCGTTAGGCACTTCGATTGGGATGAGTCGGCGGCGAAGCTGTGGTCGCTCGTCGACGACGTTGGCAGTGAATGCGGGAAATCGCGCTAGTTGTGCGAGTGGAAGAATAAAACATACGATCCGGGGTGAAGGGTGAATACACAAGGACGCTTGAACGTCATTATCGTCAACTACGGTACGCCGGAATTGACGCAAGACTGCGTGGCATCATTGGTCGAACTGAATGTCGCGCTTCCCGAGGACGTGGTCGTAGTCGACAACGCATCACCGGACGACTCATACGCCCGTTTCCGTGCCAGTTTGCCCGCAGGCATCCGCCTGCTTCGGGCCGCTTCGAATCGTGGATTCGGATCGGGGGTGAACTTCGGAATGGCGGCGTGCCGGCGGGACTATGTCCTGGTTGTTAATCCCGACACGCGATTCACGGAGAATCGTTTAGCGGCGGTACTCGAACTGCTCGACACGCGGCCGGAAGCCGGTCTGGTCGGTCTCGATCTGCAATACCCCGACGGGCGCCGCCAGTATTCCGCACGGCGCTTCTACAGCTGGCTCGACATCCTGGGGCGACGCACCGCGCTTGGCCGCATGGCGCCCTTCAGGGCGCGTCTGCAGAATCACCTCATGGTCGAGGCATGGGGACGCGACGATGCCTTCGACGCCGAATGGGTCATGGGCACGGGATTCGTTGTGCGCCGTGAAATGTACGAATCGCTCGGTGGCATGGACGAGGCGTATTTCCTGTACATGGAAGACGTCGATCTGTGCGCGCGCACATGGCTAGCCGGCTATCGGGTTCTGTGCATGCCCGGGGTGAAGCTGGTCCATTTGCATCAGCGACAGTCCGCGGCAGGTCCGTTGTCGGGCGCCGGCCGGCATCATTTGCGCAGCCTGTTACGGTTCCGGCGCAAATTCCAGGTGCCTTTCTCGCTGCCGCCGGGCATCTCGGGAATCTCGCGGTGAATACGTCGATTCGATTCCGCTTGCAGATGATGAAGCTCGCCACGCTGGCGGTACTCGCAACCATTTGCGCGGTCGCCGCCGGCACGTCGCCGCCGGCGCCATTGGCGGGAAGCGCGGCAGTCCCCGCGCGCCAGGATTTCATCACGCTCGCCGACAATGGCCATGCGCATTATGTGATCCGCGCCGGTGCGGCGGATGCCGTGACGCGGCACGCGGCGGCCGAGCTTGGTGACTACCTGTCCCGCATCTCGACCGCGCGGTTCACTGTGGTGGAAGAGGATACGGGCGACCTGCCGGCGATCGTCGTCGGCGGTCAGGGCGCAGTGCAACATTGCGGCAACGGACGCGATGCCGAGCTGGGGGACGATGGCTTTGTCATCTGCCAATGGTCGGGAAATCTGATTATTTCCGGCAATACGCCGCGCGGTACGTTGTTTGGCGTCGACTGGTGGCTGGACCGTGAACTCGGCGTGAAGTGGCTCGCGCCGGACGCCGAGGAGGTGCCGGTCACGCGGACGTTGCGCGTTTCGAGTCGCACTATTAGCGAGAAACCGCGCTTTGCCTATCGGGAAGTGCTCAGCGCCGAGGGCGAGGACAAACCGTTTCGCGCGCATAACTTGCTGAATGGCGAGTCGCATGGCACATCGTTCCGGCCGTCGCCGCCAGGAATCGATATGTGGGACCGCCGTTGGCTCGCGCGCGGCGGCGACTTCGATTTCTGGTCGCTCGTGCCGCGCTCGCGATACGCAGCGGCGCATCCCGACTGGTTTGGCGGCGGGCAGCTCGCCATGATGTCGCCCGACGTGCGGCGTGTCATGGCGCAGGAGATCGTTCAGCGACTGCAAGCACTCAACGCCCCCGCGCCAATCTGGTTCGGCATTCACGATATGGACTGGGGATGGGACATGGACGCCGCGAGCCGCGCGTTCGCCGACGCGCACGGCGGCGCACCCTCGGCCGCGTTCCTCGACATGGTCACGGACGTGGCATCGCGCGTGCGGCAGTCCATTCCTGACGCACGCTTTGCGATGCCCGCCTATCACTGGGGCTTCATGCCGCCGGAAGGCATGACCGTGCCTGACAACGTTCTGGTTTATCCAATGACGATTCAGGTCGATTACAGCACTGCATTGAACGAAGGGCGAAACGTGCCGCTCGGTCAAGGCATCCGGCGATGGAACGAGATTGCCAAGCACGTGCTCGTCTGGGACCATATCGTCAATTTTGGCGGGTATTTGCAACCCACGCCGAATCTCTACCCTATCGGCCGCAGCATTGCGTGGCTGGCGACGCTTCCCCATGTCGAAGGTTATTTCGGCGAAGGCGACTGGCAATCGCGCGGCGGCGAGTTTTCGAGCCTGCGCGTCTGGCTTGTCGCGCGGCAACTCTGGTCGCCTTCCGACGATGTGCGAGGGCTCGTTCGGCAGTATTGCGACGCGTACTACGGCGCGGCCGGGCAGGACATCGTCCGCTATATCGACCGGATGCATGAGGCCGCGCGGACCACCGACGACGTGCTCGCGGAGCAAACGCCTGTCGACGCCCCGATGTACACGTATGAGTTCGTTCGGCGATCCGATCAGGACTTCGATTCGGCTGAGCGCGCGGTGGCCGGTGACTCGACGAAGCTCGCGCGGGTCCGCCAGACGCGCATGTCGCTCGATTTCGTCATTCTCGCGCTGCGCTCGCACTACGCCGAGCGTGCGCAGCGCGATGGTTGGGACATGGATATCGCCGCGCGCAGGGCTCGTCTATCTAGCGCGCTCGCCGCGGCGCACGTGACGAAATACCGGCAGAGCGGCGATTTGAGCGCGCTTCGGGATTTACTCGATGTGGCGTGGCGTGAGGGGCCGGGCACGGCTCCAAGCCTGATCGCCAAATTGAAGGAAGCTGACTGGAGGGAGATCGGCGCGCTCAAGTTGAACCTCTACGATAGCGCGCGCATCGTGGCCGATTCCGAAGCGGTACGCGGTGGCGCGGTGTCGCTAGGCGGAGATTCACAGGCGTGGGGCGTCCAACTCAAATTCGACAAGTTGCCGCGAGAGGGCAACTGGGATCTCTTCGTCGAAGTCCGCACGCCGGACGCGGCTCTCGTGCCACCGGCCGCGGCGATTCGCGTCGGTGCCTATCCGCCGATGACGCGCCGCATCGACACGCCTGTATCGACGCTTTCCGGCACGGCATATGGCTGGTTGGCGGTGCCCGGGGGCCCGTTTTCATACAGTACCGACCATGAACGTGGCGTTTATGTGCACGGGCTTGGTTTCGCTAAAGGACAACGTTTCCTGATCGATCGCTTCGTCGCTGTTCGTCACGACGCGGCCACTGCCGCTACTTCAGCCATGCTCAACGGGAATGCACCGTGAAAGTTGCTATTGTTTCTCCAATTCCTCTCTTTCCGCTTAACGCGGGAAATCGAAGCCGTGTCCTGAATCTTGCGCGGACGATCCGCTCGCTAGGCCACGAGGTGCATTTCATTTATCTGGAGAGCCGTCAGCCCGAACCTTTCGACATGGAGGCGCACCTCAACGAATTTGAGACTGCTGGCGTGACGGTCTTGCGACGCAGTGGGTCTGCACTCTGGGCGTACCGGGTCAAGCGCGTCGCATGGTTGCTGAAGCGCGCGGCAGAGCGCTTATTAGCTCGTCAGGAGGCTTATTACACGGGTCTCGACGAACTGTACAGCGTGACGTTTTCGAACCAGTTGCGCCACCTGCAGGATGAGCACGGGTTCGACGCGGTATTCGTCGAGTATGTCTTTTACTCGCGGGCGCTCGATGCGTTTCCCGACTCCGTGATCAAGGTACTCGATACGCACGACATTTTTGCCGACCGGCATATTCCTTTCATTGGACGCCCCGGAGCGAAGAACTACATGTTCTCGATTTCTCCACGCCACGAGGAAAGAGGGCTCCGGCGGGCACATGTCGTCGTGGCGATTCAATCGGAAGAAGGTGCGGTGCTGTCCGCGCGCCTCGCAGATGGGGGACCGAAGGTTGCGGTGATTAGTCATCTGCTTGAACCGGCCACGGGTACAGATAGCAGGGCCTATGCCGATGCGGCATTTCTCGGCAGCGACACTCAGCCTAACCGCGACGCATTGGCTTACTTCATGAACGACGTGATGCCGCGCATTACGGCTGAGGTGCCCCAATTCAAGTTGCATCTGTTGGGCAGCATTGCCACCGCGATCGACGCCCATCCCAACCTCCTCCGGCGTGGACGGGTCAAGGATCTGGCCGAAGCCTTCTCGGTTGCGCCGATCTCGGTCAATCCGATGTTGCTTGGTACGGGCATCAACATCAAGTTGCTCGAAAGCATGCAGTATGGTTTGCCGGTTGTGACAACCCGTCTCGGTGCCCGTGGTCTGTCGTCCAACTACCTGCGTGGTGTCACGATAGTGGACGATCGCGACGCACAGGGTTTTGCCGATGTGGTGATACGACTCGTGCGTGATGCCGAGCTCAGAGCGTCCCAAGGAGTGGCCTCATGCCAGTCCGCGCACGCCTGGCATGAGGCGCAACTTCAGGTGCTGCGTGACACATTGAACGGAAATTCCGTGCCGATTTCGCTCGAGGAATGTGCCGTATCGGAAGTTTGAATAAGCTCGGGCGACGATGGTTCGACCGGGCGATTTAAAGTGATTCACCTGTATTCTGGACGTCGAAAGACCAAGCCTTCAATACTTTTCAATAATTAGAATGGCCTTTTGAGGAATTGCAATGGACCGCGAAATCTATTTGATGTTGTGGCGATGCTTGAGCAGAAGCCATCGCATGAAACTCCTGTCGCTGCTTGTGCTGATGATAGTGGTTTCATGCTCGGAGGTGCTGAGCGTCGGGGCGATCTTCCCCTTTCTCGCGTTGCTTGCCGACCCTGAAAAAGTCATGAAGTACGGGTTCGTGCGCGCTGCCGCGGGCGCGTTCGGCGTGACGACCGCGCAAGACCTGCTCGCACCGCTCGCGATTGTTTTTGCGGCCGCAGCAATTTTCGCGGGCGCAATGCGTGTACTGTTGCTGTGGGCCAGTAATCACTTTGCTTTTTCGCTGGGCTCGGATTTGAGCGTCGACGTCTACGATCGCATTCTCGGGCTTCCTTATTCGCGACACATTGCTTCGAAAAGTAGCGAATTGATCAATACGGTGTCTTACAAGACGGGCCTCGTGATCGATGGCATCCTAATGCCCGCGCTGCTTTTGATGAGCGCTGTCTTCATGGCGGCCGTGATTTCCCTGGCAATGTTCTATGTCAGTCCTCTGGCCACGTTGCTGTCGGTGACAGGATTTGGACTGCTGTATGTCCTGGCGTTCATCGTCTCGAAGAAACGCTTGAAAAAATGCGGGCGCGAGATTTCGTCGCAGAAGGCACTCGTCGTGAAGGCGGTGCAGGAAGGACTGGGAGGTATTCGCGACGTCATTCTGGACGGAACGCACGGCGAGTACGTGGAATGCTATCGCCAGGCCGATAAGAAACTGCGCGACGCTCAGGGCCGTTACGCGTTTCTCTCGCAGAGCCCACGCTTTGCAATGGAGTCGTTGGGTATGGCGCTCATCGCGCTTCTGGCTCTGGTGCTGGCAAGGGGACATGGCGGCATCGCCGCGGTCGTGCCGACACTCGGCGCGTTGGCACTTGGCGCTCAGCGCCTTCTGCCGGTTCTGCATCAGGCGTATTACGCGGTGTCGGCAATGCAGTCCGCGGCGGCGAGCTCACGGGAGACACTCGACTTTCTCAGCGAAGAGCGCACGTGTGCTGCGCCGCGCGCCAAGGTCACTCCTTTGCCTTTCACGCAAAGCATTGTGTTTCGCGACGTCGAATTCAAATACGCCAATGATGCACCGAGCGTGCTGTCAGACATCAATCTCGAGATCAGAAAGGGCGCGCGAATCGGTTTTGTTGGCAAAACGGGAAGTGGCAAGTCGACGCTCATGGATATTCTGATGGGCCTGCTCGAACCGAGTCGCGGGATCATTCAAGTCGATGGGGTCGGGGTTTGCCAGGAGAATCACCAGCGGTGGCGAGCCAACATCGCGCACGTGCCGCAGGATATTTACCTTTCCGATCAGTCTGTCATGGAGAACATCGCCTTTGGCGTTCGCAGGGGCGAGATCAACGTCGATGAGGTTCGCCGGGCTGCGAGGCTGGCGCAGATCTCCGACCTGATAGACGGCTGGCCGTTGGCGTATGACACCCCGGTGGGCGAACGCGGGATTCGGTTGTCGGGGGGGCAGCGGCAACGTCTAGGCATCGCCCGGGCGCTTTATAAAAAGGCGAGTGTGATTGTCCTCGACGAAGCGACGAGCGCGCTCGATAGCGAAACAGAGGAAGCGGTCATCAAAGGCATCGAAAGCCTGGATCCGGATATCACGATTATCGCCATCGCGCATCGAACCAGTACGCTCGCGGGCTGTACGAAGATTTTTGAGCTGGACGGTGGGCGGATTATGTTTGTTGGCGGATATGGTGATATGCGGCATGCAGAGAGCGAGGTTTCAAGAGTGTAGAGAGCTAGCGTATGGACACGCAAACGTCGCATATGGCACGTAGAAAAACTAAATAAATTTGGTCGAAGGGGTTCGATAGCAATGAAAGATTCAATAAGGAAGCCGGTTTTGCAGCTTGACGACGCAAGCGGGCCTTCGCCATCGACCGGCGTTTCCGTGGATAACCAGAATATTCGGGGAACGGGTGCGAAAATGACAGACGCGGTGTTGAAACCGTTGCAGCTGGGTCTGGCGCTCAGAAGACGTTTGGGACGTTGGCGGCGGCTTCATGGAGTGCGTCGCTGGCAAGACTATCAACGTGCGATGACTGGCGAAACAGCTGTTTGCAGTTACATCGGTTGGGTCGGGCACGGTAACGTTGGTGATGACGCGTTGTATGAGGCTTTTCGCGACGTGCTTTTTCCGAAACTGCTCATGACGCTGGAGGACGACGTTTCAGCTCTGTCATGGGTGGCGAGACGCAGGCAGGAAGTCGCGCCAACTCTGCTCGGTGGCGGCACGCTGATTAACGTCATGCCCTATTACGACGCACTCGTTCGTGCGCACAGCAAGGGTGCTCCATTCGCAGTGTTCGGAACGGGCGTCTCTGATTCGACGTTCTGGTCGCGTTTCCCCGAGCATAAGCTGAGAGGCGGCGCGGCACTTTGGCCTGATCTGTTAAGGGAAGCGCGCTACATTGGCGTGCGCGGACCGCGCTCGGCCGAGTCGCTTGATCGTCAAGGCATTCGCAATGTGGAAATTATCGGTGATCCCGCATTGTCACTGCCGAAGCTGCCCCGGCGAAGGAACAGTGAGAAGTTTGTTCTAGGACTTAACCTGGGTAGTCACGATCCGGTCGACGGCGGCGCCCCTGCGGTTTTTGACGCGGCGCTTGATTTGGCTCGTCACGTCCTGAAACAGGGGGCGGAAATCATGTATGTATGCCTTCACGCCATTGACGCGGAACTGGGGAAACGCCTGTATTTTGCATTGGGTAAGCCGGACCGCTTTCGGTTGTTGCCCTGCAATGGGGATGTGAGTCGCGTGTGCTCTCAGCTTGCAAGGTGTGATCTGGTCGTGGGACAGCGGCTCCACGCAACCGTATTGGCCTGCGCGCAAGGCGTGGCAAATTTGTCACTGTCGTATCAACCGAAATGCTTCGATTTTCTTGAATCGATTGGACAATCCAAGCTTGCTATAGATACGGTCGGAGTTAGCGGCGGCGCGCTCATCGAACGATATGACTGGTTGCTTGCGCATCAGGATTCCGTCGAGGCAGAGATTGCCGTTGCTTGCGATCGATTTCGCCGGCTTCAGAGTACTCGAGCACGCGAAGTTCAATCAATGCTTTTTGATGAGCACGACCAGCAAGGTTGATCTGGGCGATGCGACTCTATGTGTTGCTTACAACCAATTCGCCGCTGTTGCCAATCCGAGACTTCAAATAAAAATGTTGAACTTGAACAAGAATAGCAAGACCCACAAGCTTCTTGCGAAAATAAAACTGAATGTTCTTGATCGGTCCGGATTCTATTGGACGCGCTCAAAAATTTTGCATCGCTACAAAGTTCGTTGCTCAGAGCCGCTCGTCTTAAAAGATTTCGGCCTGTATTCCCAGCAGGTCGACCTCGGCGGGAAATACTATTCGTGCAATCCGTCGATTGTCGCCGACGGCAACTCTTATGTCGCCACCGTCAGAACGGTGAATTATCGTCTGGTTCGCAACGGCTGGTTTATCGTGGAAGGGCAAAGCCACGACACGCGTAATTTCATCGTCAAACTGAACGACCGGTTTGAGATCATGGAAAAGGCCATGGTCGATGATGTGCACGAACGTGAAGCGTCGGCTGACGCCATCAACGGTTTTGAAGACCTGCGGATTTTCTTCTGGAAGTCGGAACTCTGGGCACTCGGCAATGCATGCAACTTTGAGTTGCAGAAGAACGTGATGGCGTTGCAACGCATCAACGATGGACGTGTCGTCGAGAATTACTATATTCGCTCGCCATTTTCCAGCGCGAGAGAAAAGAACTGGATGCCCTTTGTTCGAGAGGATCGGCTTTACGCGGTCTATTCGTTGAATCCGTTAGTCGTATTGGAGATCGATAAGAGCGGGAGCAAGGTCAAGCTTGAAAGGGATCTCAATCTCGGCTGCGATCTATACGGTTCCTCGCAACTGGTGCGCTGGAAATCGGGTTGGATATGTGTCGTTCACGACCGCATCGATGTGAAGAGGGCGGGCCGGTTATATCGTCATCGATTTCTCTACATCAATGACGACTGGAGCGTGACATTGTCAGCGCCGTTCTGCTGGAAAATTTACGGTGTGGAGTTCTGCTGCGGACTCGCATTCCAAGGTGGGAAATTTGCTGCGTCAATAAGCGTTCATGATCGCCAGGCATTTTTCGTGGAAATGGACGAACATGTGGTCGAAAGTATTCTGTGTGGTAATTTGCGAAAACGTCTCTGAACAGAAGTTATTTCGTCTGAGAGGGCGGTATGCAGCCCTAGCGGACCGACTGTCTGGCGAAATTGCAGCGCCATTCGACGCTCGATACGAATGAACGATCAGATAGTCAGCAACACCGCGGTCTCCAAGGCGCCCGAATCTGCCCACCCACCACCTTTTTCTTCGCGCACTTTTCCGCCTCAAACTTATCCAGATCTCCCAGCAAATGCTGTATCTGCGACGCTTGCATCTCAGTCAACCGGAATTCGCTCTGTATCCGCTGAAGCCGCCTTCGCCAATAAGCCGGCTGCAAAACGGGCTCACCGCGAAACGCGCTCAGCGACGGCACCATCACACGCGCCACGTGCGCGATGTCTTCATCCATTGTCATGCCATAACCCCGATGACCTCACTGTTCATTTAGTAGTGGCCCTGTTCGTATGTTGCGGGTGGACTGATGTAGCATGCAGTGTGTCCGATTGCGGCGGCCATCATCCTACAAAGCCGCAATCCCTGGGTCAAGGTTTCCGATGCTCGATCACGCAAAGACGGCCCGACCCAAGTCGGGCCGTCAAGCGGTTTATTCAATCCGACATGCGCTTGCTGCGCTGCATGATCTGTTGTTTCGTCATCGGTTTACCGGCAATTGTGTAGTCGCGATCGACGCCAATGGTGATCCGGCCGCAACGATGATCGATACTGAGAAAGACGTGCTGGCCGGGGCGGAAGCCGGCGAATTCGAGCATCGTGTCAGTGATTTGCATCCATGGAAAGGCGACTCGCTTACGGTGGTCATGCAATGCGTCCGATGGTGCTGCTTGCTCGAGAACAACAGAAATTCGCGTGCACTCTTCGGCACGGGTTCGGCGTGGTTTAAGATTGGCGTTAGCCATGAGCAACTCCTTGGTTGAGTTGGTTGTGGTTAGCGGGCCTTGAGTGTTGGTTGAGCTTGCCCCCGAAAAACGAATCCCTTGCTGAGCGGGTAAACTCACGCAAGGAGAAGAAACGATGACAGGCAAGGCAAAGCGGGCACAGTACACGCTCGAATTCAAACTGGAAGCAGTCCGGCTGGTGAAGAACGGCCAGAGCCTGGCTGCGGTGTCGGCGACGCTGGGCGTGGTGCAGCAGACCCTTCACAACTGGGTCAAGGCAGACAGGGAAGGCAAACTGGTCGGAGCCGGAGCGAAGCCGGTCAGTCCAGAGCAGATGGAACTGGCGCGGTTGAGAGCGGAAGTGTCTCGCCTGAAGATGGAGCTCGACATCACAAAAAAAGCGGCGGCGTGTGTGCTATGAAAGCTGTTTGATCGATGAGGGTGGGCCCCTCGATGTCGTCTTTCAGGAGAAGGCATCAAACCACTTCAAGCTGCTGCGTTTAAGAGGCGTGGTGGTTAGCGTTGAAGGAA
>Ga0255336_101758_pt1 | contig 13575 bp, 14 predicted proteins | sample MeOH1_35cm_T3_17_FD_189102 | JGI IMG/M metagenome (GOLD analysis project Ga0255336, IMG submission 189102) | Sandy soil microbial communities from University of British Columbia, Vancouver, Canada - MeOH1_35cm_T3_179 | ecosystem: Engineered > Artificial ecosystem > Sand microcosm > Unclassified ...
CGCAGATTCCGTCGCACCGGCAGGGCCCGCCGTAAAGATCGTGGAGGTTACGGACCAGCGGACATTCCAGGTGGATCCGAAGGCCGCGCAGACACCATCCTTGAAGGATGACAATATCGACGACAAATCGATCACCGAACGGGCCATCGCCCGCAAGCGGAACGGCTGGGGACAGGCGGCGGGCGATGTGCTGCTGCCGGAAGGCGACAGTGTCGCCAGTCACCTGCGGCTCGCCGTGGCAAACGGCTTCCGGGAAGCGGGCTACCGTGTCCTCTCGCCGGGGGATGCCGGCTACGATCAGGCCATTCCGGTCAAGGTCGAGATCGATAAATTCTGGTCGTGGCTTTCGATCGGCTTTGCCGCCAACTATCCGCTGTCAGAAGCAAGCATCAAGCTCGATGCGCCCCTCCCCGCTTTCGCCCCGTCGCCTATCATCTCCACCAGCACGAGAGGGGGTGGTGATCCCCTGCTCACGGATAGCAGTTGGCAGAGCATCGCCGAACAGAACCTGGCCAGCGTGACGACGAAAGTGACAGCGCTGCTGAAAGCGGACAAGACATCCACCCAGTCCGGCAGCGCGAATTAGCAACCGCATTGCGCTCAACCCGCCGAAGCATTATCCAAAGCGGCACTGCCGCAAGTCGCGACGAACCCGGCCACGCAGGGATTCCTGTTCGCGGATGACCAGAACAGCAGCTGGTCGATCGTCGGCGGATCGGCGACGCGCTTGAAGACAGCGCCTTTGACCTGCGAGCGCCGCATCGAGGCCGGCACGAAGGAAACGCCCAGCCCCTCGGCGACGAAATTGACGATGGTTTGCTGCAGATAGACCTCCAGCCCGATGATCGGCGTGAAGCCCGCCGCCTGGCATCGTCCGACGATGCTGTCATGGAGCGAGGGCGCCTGATCGCGCGGCACGATGAGAAACCGCTCATGCGCAAGATCTTCCACCTTCAGCCTCTTGGCGCGGGCCAGCCGATGATCGGCGGGCAGCACGACATCGAGCGGTTCGCGCAGCAGCCGCCGAATCTCGAGCTGTGCTGCCTCGACGCCCGGAAAACTGATGCCGAGATCGATCACGCCGTCCCGCAGCTCCCGCTCCAGGACCGTCGGCATCAATTCGCGGACGCGCAGATCGATATTGGGATAGGCCGTCTTATAGAGGCGCGTCAGCGCAGGCACCACGCTATAGGCGGCGCACATGGTGAAGCCCAGGGTCAGCTGGCCGACCTCGCCGCGCCCGGCGGCGCTCGCATTGCGCTTCGCCTGATCCGCGAGGCGCAGCACCTCGCTGGCATCTTCCAGGAACTGCCGCCCCGCCGGCGTCAGGGTCACCCCTTTGGGCGTGCGCTCGAACAGGGTGGTCCCCAGTTCTTCTTCCAATGCGGCGATCTGCCGGCTGAGCGGCGGCTGCGACATGTTCAGGCGGTCCGCCGCCCGCCCGAAATGGCCCGCCTGGGCAAGCTCGCAAAAGTATCGAAACTGGTTGAAGGTCGGCGCCATACCGAAAAGGTATCCGGATTGCTGAATTACGTATTTGATTGGAATGAAGCCGTCCGATAGTCAAGTCTTGTTTTGTCGTGTCGGAGAATTCCCGGTCATGTTGACCTCGCTGCTCGTCATAATCCCCATCTTTGCCATGATCGCCGCGGGATTCTTCTGCGGGCGCAAGGGGTTGCTGGGGCCGACCGCGAGTTCCGAGCTCAACCGGTTCGTCGTCTATCTCGGCCTGCCGGCCCTCCTATTCGAGGTCATGGCGGAAGCGGACTGGTCAAATTTCTGGCAGCCGGGCTTCGTCGCCTCCTTCGCCATCGGTTCCTTCGTCATCTTCGGCGGCACGCTGGTCTACCGGGTGGCGCGCGGCCATCACCTGACCGATGCCTCCATCGACGGGCTGAATGCCGGCTATGCCAATACCGGCTATATCGGTTTTCCCCTCTGCGAGCTGGTCTTCGGGCGCGAGAGTTTCGCCCTGGTGACGATCGCCGCCATCATGACCGTCAGCGTGCTGTTCGCGGTGGCGATCATCTTCGTGGAGATCGGTCTCCAGACCGAACGTCGCGTGCATCACCTCGCCCTCAAGGTGGGGAAAGCCCTGATCCGCAATCCCTTGCTCGTCGCTCCGGTGCTCGGCGCCCTCTGGTCGCTGCTGGGCACGCCGCTGCCCGACAGCGTGAAGGTCTTCGTCCATCTGATGGCAGGCGCGGCAAGCCCCTGTGCCCTGGTCTCGCTGGGCCTGTTCCTCGCCGCCAAGCATCGCGGCAACAAATCGAGCCGGCCGTTCGCCTTGGCGCTCACCGGCCTGAAGCTGATCGGCCAGCCCGCGATCACGGCATTCTGCGCCTATGTCCTCTTCAAGATTCCCGCCGGGTCGGCCGCCGTCGTCGTCCTGCTATCAGCCTTGCCGACGGGAACCGGCCCCTTCATGGTCGCGGAATACTACAAGCGCGAAGCCGTGGTGACCTCGGGCACGATCCTCTTCACCACGGTGGCCTCTGTCGTCACCCTGACCGTTTGCCTCATCCTGCTCGGCCACGGCCAGCCTTGACGGCGATATCCGTCAGTTGACCTGGAAAATCTGGTACGCTCACAAAGAACGCCAACCAGAAAAGACGTGACTCCACATGCAAACCCTCTCTATCCGGCCGGCGTGCATCGACGATCTCCCCGCGCTGATCCGATTGCTGGCGGATGACGAGATCGGCGCGGCACGCGATCCGGTGGAGATGCCCCTCTCCCCCGCTTACGAAGCCGCCTTCGCGGCGATCACCCAGGACGCGCGCAATCTGCTGATCGTCGCGGAGCAGGACGATGCCGTCATCGGCTTCCTGCAGATGACCTATATCCAGGGCCTGAGCTGGAAAGGCGCCGAGCGCCTGCTGATCGAAGACCTGCGCGTCGCCTCGGCACAGCGCGGACAGGGCATCGGCGGCCGGCTCATGGCGTGGTGCCTCGATCAGGCAAGGTCACGCGGCTGCCGCGTCGCGGAGCTCTTCGCCCATCAATCGCGCAAGGAGGCGCATCGGTTCTATAAATCCTTCGGCTTCCAGGACAGCCATCTCGGCATGCGCCTGGTGCTGGAGAGCCGATAGGCGACCCGCCGCTAAACGACCCGCCGCCGCACGGCCTCACACCGTGGGCACCGTCCCGCCATCGATGACATATTCCGCCCCGGTGATGGAACCCGCCCGTGGCGAGGCGAGGAAGGCGACCAGCTCCGCCACTTCCCTCGGCTGCGCGGGGCGTCCGATCGGAATGCCGCCGAGCGAATCCATCAACGCCTGGCGGGCGGCCTCCTCATCGGTGCCCATCTTGGCGGCCAGCCGCTGCACCAATCCAACAGCCGCTTCGGTTTCGACCCAGCCGGGGGAGACCCTGACCACGCGGATGCCTTTCGACGCCACCTCCTTGGCCAGCCCCTTGCTGTAGGTCGAGAGCGCGGCCTTCGCCGCGGCATAAGCGAGTGTCGCTTCGAAGAGCGGCATCTGGCGCTGGATCGAGGTGATATGGATGATGACACCCGAGCCCTGGTTCAGCATCGCCGGCAAGAGCGCCCGGTCCAGCCGGACCGCCGGCAACAGGTTCTGGTCGAGCGCCCGCTGCCATTCGCCGTCATCGAGCGCCGCGAAGCCGCCCGCCGGCGCCGAGGAGCCGCCGACCACCTGAACGATGATGTCGATGCCGCCGAGGCGATCGCGCACCGCATCGGCGACGGCGGCGCAGCCTTCGGCGGTGGCGATATCCGCCGCCGCGAAGAGATCGCTATCTCCAGTATCGGCCGGCGGCGTGCGGGCGGTGGTCAGCACCGTCGCACCGGCCTCGCGCAGCCGCATGGCGACCGCTTTGCCGATCCCCCTGGTGCCGCCCGTGACGAGCGCCCAGCGGCCATCGAGCTCGAGAGCGTCACGCATCAGCGGACCTCTAGCCTGCCGATCCGGCCGTCACTGGCAAAGCCGAAGCGATAGGTCAGGTTCGCCGGGCTGCCCTTGAAGGTGCCCGACACTTTCACGACGACGATGGTCTGGTCGCCCTCGGCACGGCACTCGATCGGCTCCGCCGTGAGGCGGTATTTGGCGCTGGTTTCCGCCTTCCACGCACGGATCGCCGCCGTACCGACGATATCGCGGCCCTCATCCCGCACGGCGGCATCGGCCGCGAAACAGCCCACCATCGCCTCGATGTCGTGACGGTTCTGCGCCGCGTAATAGCGGCCGAGGATATCCGGCAAAACAGGTTTCATGAGGGTCTCCCATATTGGCTGCTGTGACGGACATGATGTGCTGCTATACTGAGGCGATGGCAAGAACCGACAAAAAAGTGGGGTACTCACCCACAGGTAAGCTTGAAGACGTGACGCCCGACATGGCGGCCAGCGGCGTCGAAGCGGCGTTCCGCATCCTGGAGGGACGCTGGAAGATGATCATCATCTTTCATCTCTTCGGGCGCGGCGTCCTGCGCTTCTCGGAACTGGAAAAAGCCATCCCCGGCGTGTCGCAGAAAATGCTGATCCAGCAGCTCCGTGAACTCGAACGCGACGGCGTCGTCAGCCGCACCGTCTATCCGCAGGTGCCGCCGAAGGTCGAATACGACCTGACCGATTGGGGCAAGGCGATGTGCCCGGCGCTGGATGCGCTGCTCGAATGGGCCGCCTTGCGGCCGGGCGGCGCCCAGCCGCAACAACCCGGATCGGAACCGCGGAAGCCGCGGGAAACCGTGCGCCGGGCCGAGCTTGCGCCGAAGACGGCACGCGGCACCGGACGCCCCTCATAACCGGCTCCACCGCTCGGATCAAATCCGCTCGATGAAGGTTGATATCCCATGTCGACCGGCGAGAGGATTGACCGATGATGTGGGCTGAAAACGCGCCGGACCAGCCATCATGAAGCGCCAACGGGTGAAATCATCGAGCATTCAGTCCATCGGCTATGACGAACCGTCGCAGACGCTCGAAGTGAAATTCGCCCATGGCGGCATCTATCAATACTTCGATGTCGCCTCCGAGGTGTTCGAGCAGTTCCTGGCAGCCCCGTCGAAAGGCCAATTCTTCCACGACGAGATCCGCGATGCCTACCCTTATGCGCAGATGGAGTAGCAGGCGCTGCCTGTCGCCCCGTCAGTTCGCCGATGCGAGGTTGCGGTCAAGCTCGGTCAAAATCCGATGGGCCGCCGTCACCCGCGCCTCGATGGGATAGTTCTTGTTCGCCAGGATGACGATGCCCAGCCGCTTCGCCGGCACGAAAGCGACATAGGCACCGAAACCGTTCGTCGACCCCGTCTTGTTGATCCAGGCCGCCTCCTGAGGCTGCAACGGCGGCACAATCTCGGTCACCGGATTGGCTTGTAGGCTGGTCTTGGTGGAGTTGCCGGCCAGCAGGGTCTTCAGATCCACCGGATAGGGATACTGCTCCCAGATCAGATCCTGCGTCATCCCGCCCACCTTGAAATAGCCGGTATGGGTGTTGGCGATCGCCTGCCGCAATTTCTCGCCGGGATCGGTCACCTGCATATTCGCTTCGACGAAGCGGATCATGTCGGCGGCCGTCGACCGCACGCCATAGGCTTCCGGCCCCAGCACGCCCGGATTCATCCGGACCGGCTTGTCCTGCTTCGTATAGCCTTGCGCATAGGTCGTCATCGCGGCCGAAGGCACCTCGACATAGCTATGCGTCATGCCGAAAGCCGGAAAGAGTTGCCCTTCCAGCAGCGACCCGAAATCCGCCTTCATGCTGTTGGCGGCGATCACGCCCAGCAGGCCGATGCTCGGGTTGGAATAGGTTCGATAGGTGCCCGGCGCGTAGCTCGGCTTCCATGCCTTGAAATACGCCATCAGCTGATCATCGTTCGTGATCCCGTCCGGCACCTGCAGCGGCAGGCCGCCCGGCGTATGCGTGCCGAGATTGAGCAGGCTTACTTTGTCGAAGGCGCTGCCGCGCAGATCCGGCAGATAGTTGCTGGCGCTATCGGATAAGGAGAGCTTGCCATCGACCGCCGCATAGGCCGCAAGCGTCGCCGTGAAGGTCTTGCTGACCGACCCGATTTCGAAAAGCGTGTCGCCGGTCACCGGCTTCTCCGTTTCCGTCGACATGACGCCGTAATCATAGACGTAGCGCTTGCCGTCGATCGCAATGCCGACGGCCATGCCGGGAATACTGAATTGCGGCAGGAGCGGCCGGATCGCTTTGTCCACGGCGCCCTTGACACGCGCTTCGCCGATATCGGCGGCATGGCTACCGCCTGTCCAGGAACCCATGACGCCCAGGACGATGACCAGTCCGACAACAGGTTGAAGCCGCATTTTTCTCATGATCCCCTACTGGTTCTTCTTGCATCGTTGAATAAGGACGAGTCACCTTAAGGTTCCGTTTCTAACAATGCCGAGATGGCAAAATTAGGGCACTCATCAAGGGTTGCAGCGCCAGGTACCAGCGACCGCCCAGCCTCAGAGCAGGTCCCGGACGTGGATCGAAGACAAAAGACCGAGGCAAACCGGGCGCCTCGCGCAATCGCCTAAGACCTGAACGGGACAGCAGTGGATTCCATCGGCTGGTGGCGCCCAATGGCGCGCGGCTCAAAGGAATCGCCCATTACAGCCGTAGCGCGAAAGCCTGCCGGTTGCAATTGGCGGGTAACGCGACGCCGCTAAAGATAGAGTCCATAGACAGCCTGGCCAGTCTGGATCGATCCAATCGTTGCTTTGATCTTGCAGCATCGCGCGAGCGGCCCTTCAATCGATGGGGGTTGGCGGCCGCCGCGTTCTTCGGGAGATGGAGAATGCGATTAGCTTTAGCGCTTGTTTGTGCAGCCTTGATATCGGCCGGCCCGGCACGCGCCGCCGAAAGACCGGCACTCGCCTCTGAAAGATCCGACAAGATCGAGATCGTCGCGCGGATTCGGGAGGCCGTCGATGCCTGCAACCGGCACGAGGTGACCGCCTTGACCGGCTATCTCATGCCCTTGCCGATCGTGATGGACCAAGTGCCGCCCTATCAATTCCAGGGCCAGTTCCAGGGCACGCATGCATTCCCGGGTTGGGAAACGTCCTACGATGCTGATTCCAGGGCCGATTCCAGGAAGAACGCCATCACCGAGCCCGAGATCACGCTGCTCAGGGTGAAGGATATCGAAATCACCGGGACCCATGCCTATGTCGTCTGGCCCGCCGCCTATGGCTTCAAACAGGCCGGCAAGCACTCCGAGCATTACAGCACGATCACCGTCGCGCTGGAAAAAAGCGGCCGGGACTGGCGCATCACCACCTGGATCCTGAACATGGAGTAAGTCACAGCTAACAAGCAACCGCGGTTGCCTCGATCGCCGACCGGGCATGCATGGTTTCTTTGGAGATGGAAATGCGATTGGCTTTGGCCCTCATCGGCGCGGCAATCATGTCGGCCAGCCCCGCCCTCGCCTCGGACGAGACGGACGCTTGCGGATTGAAGGCAGCATGATGTCAGCGTCATCCATCATCAATGTCACCGAGTTAATCGATCGTCGGCCGGTCGGTGCTTTGCAGGTGAGAATTATCGTGCTGTGCGGCTTGGTGGCCCTGCTCGATGGATTCGATGTCTTATCAATCGGCCTGGCCGCCCCCGAGATGGCCGATACGCTGCACATAGCGCCAAATCTATTCGGGACAATATTCAGCGCCGCTTTGCTGGGTCTGATGCTGGGTGCCTTCGCGCTTGGTCCGGTCGCCGATCAGATCGGGCGCAGGCGCGTGCTGATCGGCGCAACCGCCGTCTTCGGCATCTTCACGATATTAACTGCCGATGCGGCGACACTGCCCCAGCTATTGTTGTTCCGCTTCCTTGCCGGATTTGGATTGGGCGGCGCCATGCCGAGCTTCATCAGCCTGGCCGCGGAATACACCCCGAGACCGAGGCGAGGAACAGTGGTCGCGCTGTTGTATACCGGCTTCCCGTTTGGCGGCATGATTGTCGGGTTGCTGGGGCCACGGCTTATCGACACCTTCGGCTGGCCATCGTTGTTTTATATCGGCGGCGTTTTGCCGCTCGTCATGTGTCTTCTGCTGGTCCTGTTGCTACCCGATTCGATCGGCTTTCTGGTAGCCAAGGGCGCCGCCTCACGGGATATCCGGAATCTGGTGACCAGAATCGACCCCGCGGTCGAAATCGCGGCCGACTGCGAATTCGTCATCAGCGAAGAAAAAAGAATGCCCGGCATGCCGCTGTGGCACCTCTTCAAACAGGGCAGAACCGTCGGAACTCTTCTGCTGTGGTTCAGCTATTTCGTCACTTTTCTGATCCTTGTAACCAACGTCTCCTGGACACCGATTCTGTTCCGGCAAGCAGGAATCGACGTCGCACAATCGGCCGCTGCCATCGCAATATTCTCCTTCGGTAGCGTCATCGGGACACCGCTTGCCGGGTTCCTCGTCAACCGCCGCACCTCTTCTATCGTGCTGCCCGCATTGTTCATCGGCGGTGCACTGATGCTGGGTGCAGTCGGTTACGGAGCTTCTTCCACCGCGATGGCAATCGTGCTTCAGGGATTCGCGGGCTTCTTCCTGGGGGCCGGAAGCTCGGGCATAATCGCTCTTGCTGCGCTATTCTATCCTACCGTCATCCGCTCCACCGGTATCGGCTGGGCAATGGGTATGGGCCGCTTCGGGTCTTTTGTCGGACCGCTCTATGTCGGCATGCTCGTCGAGTGGGGTTGGGATATCGGCGACACGTTTGCGGCACTCGCTGCGCCCGCCCTCTGCGCCGCTCTGTTCACCGCGCTGATAGGCGCCGGCCGGCTCCATCAGGATAGCGACGCAGACGTTGCGATCGAGGCCGGGCCGTGACCGGTTTGCATCAGCCGGTTTGCATCAGAAGGTACATGATCGACATCAGGATGAGATCTGTGCTCAATCCGATGCAGGAGGCACCTTCCCGCCGTTGGCGCGATGAAGCTTCTGCATGATCATTTCCGATAAAGGACCGACGGCGGACCAGCGGATATGAATGGCATCCGTAAAGGCAGCCTCCTTTAGGCCGGCATCGGTGCTGGCATTCCATATTTGCGCCTTGGTGCTATCCAGCGCTCTGCCCAGATATGCGCCGAATGCCTGCATCGATCTGTGATCTGGATCGTACAGCGCCTGCCACGCCGGGTTAATCGGTGACATGACGACCATGAAGGGCCGATTTTGATCTTGGAGGGCCAATGCCAACGCGCGGAGCGCGTCGAAGCAAGCAGGGTCCAGATTGCCGAGCCTGCCATAGACCAGCCCCGGCGCGTCGACATGGACAGGCCCATCGCCATATTTGGTGAAGACCATTGAAAGGGGATTCAGCTTGTTGATGCGGCGATCGGCGACGGTCGTGCTGTTGCGGGCCAGGGAAACGGGATCAAAATACTGAAAATAAAACGGCCATGGCGACGCGTGCCCAAAGACGAATGCATCCGCGCTGTCGGCGCTGAAAACTTCCGATGGCGCTTCGCAGGTCTCGAAGTCCTGCGGTGCGGTGATCATGATGACCTGTTTTACCGACGGCATGCGTTCAATAAGCCAATTCGCGGTATAGGCAATTTGATTGGCGCGCAAGCCGCAAAAACCGCCATTGAGTGGCGAGGTGCCGGGCGCCATCCTGGTTGCAACGCTGCTGTCGAAATGCCGCCACGCGACCGACGAGCCGATGATAAGGAGGTTCGGCTTATCCGGCGGGTGAGCGCGAAGAAAGGCCAGCTTTTCGTCGGCACATTCGCTGTTCGTGATCGCCGGCGCCGGCAGCATGCCCTTCATTTCCAAAGCGACAAGCAGGCCCGAGAAGGCAAGGACCGCAAGAGCAGCACCCAGGGCGACGGCCAGGAGATAGCGTCGCATGGCATCGGCGATGAGCACCGGTGCCGGTAAATGCGCCCGACCCGGATTGCCCGCATTATCCGGCGAACCGGAATCACCAGCTGGCCGCCTCATGGCGTTTTGCTCACTGCAGCCACTGGGCTCGTTCCACGCCCGCCATCACCCATGACGATCAACCTGTGATCAGCACGCAGGCGGTGACGGCCGAGGCATATAAACCGATTTTCGGGTCGATACCGGCGCTCAGACGAGAAGCCTATCGCCTCCGGAATCAGAGCGCACGCGACGACGATGTCAGAGAAAATTTCGACACGGGAGTTTGCGGACCAGTCGCGAAAATAAGAAGAGAAATTCATGGGAAAGCAATCCGCAACAGACGCACAACACCGCCGTTCATCGATACGGTGGACCGGGTTGCCTGGTCATGTGCATTGTCCGGCGGATCGGCGGCCGGAAGAGCCACCCGGGCTTTCACCGGGTCCATGCGAATGCCCCATAATAGCACGGTCCCGCATCGAGGCAAGCCGAAGGCCCGCGCGGCAGCGCCGGCCCGGCTGCGATATCGGCAAAACCATCGACAGCACCGTCAGCGCCATCAATGCCGAACTGGACCAAATGAAAAAAGGGCAACACGCCGCTGGGCAAGGTCGCGGGGATGATCGACCGGAGCGTTGGGATGGATAGCTGAATGCACCAGGATGGGACACCATTCCCGGAGATGGCTCATCAGACTGATGAGTGGGGCGCTGTCATTGCACGACTTCCTAGATCTGGCGATCGGTCTGGTGGCCGCCTATGCAGACTTGGCCATTCGGATCAGAACCACCGAAATGCTTTATATGCATGCGCGTTACTGTGTGATGTTTTTTATTGTGGGCCAAAGTGGCGCCTCGTTAGTGTGTTGCGATCTTTGCCAGTCCAGCAACGCGAGATGGACAGCTGGAGGGCATCTGGGTTGGCTGCCGCCAGATCCGCCGCCCATACACCGCCCCCCACTGGCAATGGCATAGGTGCCGACCTGATGGGTTTCCGCCAAGGCGCGGTCGGCGAAGCCGGCAAATGCGATTGTAGCTGCGATCAGGGCAAAGCCCGCGAGTATTGCGCGGGGTATTTTCATTCAGGCTTCCTTTTTGAAATTGCGGGCCATTGCTGAAGCGACCCGCTCGGCCACGGCGAGCATTAATTCATCGCGCGGCAGCGCTTTAAACGCCTCGATATCTGGCGCGCCTTCAATCTGCTTTAACAGGTGCGCTTCAGTATATTCCGCGTAGATCCCCATCAGCCATTCGAACGCTTCAAAGGCTGAATTTACTCTGTCGGTAGTATTACGGAGTTCACCAAAAATGGCGTCGCCGTGCCGGCTGTAATCGTCGATCTCAGCATCCGACATATCATCGCATAGAATGAACGCCTTGTTGTCTGGTGTGCTGACACCGACATACTTCTTGCGCTCGGCAATGATCGCAGTGGCCGAGGTGACCTCCGCCACCCCGATGGGGTCATCAAAGATATATCGCTCACCGACAATGATTCGCCTAGATTCGGTGGCTGGATTTTCGGACAAGAGACTGCCGTCGAAAGTCATCGGCAGCTTGGTATAACTCGCCACACGATCCAAAATATCGTAAGCTACTTTGTATTTCTGTTTGCGGCGATAGGCTTCGGGCAGGGAAATCTGGTCGTTCTTACCAAAATCGGCAATGCCATAACCAAAGGCAAGCGCCGCACCATCGGCGCGCTCATCATCAAGGTGCCGATGATAGTTCATATTGGTGACAAACACATAGGCCGTTGGCCCGCCCGCGCGACTCTGTTCGCTCTTAAGCAGCTTTTCGTAGACGCGCGAGCCCCAGGCCGGCTCACCCGCCTCGCGAATTCCTTCGGCATTGATATCGATGAATACCAATCGCTCGCCCGCTGCCGGCTTTTTCAACGCCTCGCGAAGGTGGTCGGTGACCTTGCGTGTGGGGTCGTTATCCTTCCCACCGTCCCAGGCGCTTTTACCAAAGATGCCGGCAACGCTACGCGTTTTCGCTTCGACGGAGAACAATCGCCCAGTATCTCGATGCCGAGCGGCAAACTCGCAATGGCCAACGTTGTTATCTTGTTCGTCTTCCAGTTCCAGATCGAAGCCGGCACGGATAAGCAAGTTTGCCACAATCAGCTCGTAATAGGCGCCTTGGAACTGCTGCGGATCGCGCAATCTTACCAATAGTCGGTCCTGCAGTTCGACGTTGTGCTTAATAAGGTACAGGTTATAGGCAAGCCCCAAAATGCACCAAACGACACCGATGCCGGTGGCGCCCCGAATTTCACCTTGCCGGTCGCCCAGGCGTTGCAAATAGTCGCTCAAGCACCGAAGCCACTGCAGGATCGGATGCTGCTGTTCGTATGGCTTAGCCTCCTCGGCCTTTCCCCACTCGATCCCGAGCTTTGTCTTGAGGTAATGCATAAGAAAGTCGGGAAACGTTTTCCATTGTTTTGACCAATGCATTTCATCGCCGGCTATGACGATGCGATGGTCGGCCACAGTGGCGGAAATAATGGGGCGGCCGAGGCCTTGTTGCTGTCGCCGGATCTGTTCGGCCACCTCCCTTAGCCGCGCCGCCCACGCAACATCCGGACGCGCTCGGATGGCTGCTGGCCTGATTCTTCCACAGCACCGCTTGTACTTTTGGCCGCTACGGCATGGACAGGGCTGGTTTCTGCCAGTTTTCATAAATCCTCCCGCATCAAACGGCCTTTCACGATTATAGCTGCGTCCGATAATGTTTTTTATCGGAACCTGTGAGCCCTCCTAAACAACTAATTAATCCCCTCACCCCAGCCGCGGCAGCCCCTTCTGCAGCTTCTCCAGCTTCTGCATCGCCAGCCACCAGCGCGACAGACGCAATGAGTTTGCGATGACCGTCGGCCCGTGATCGGTCTGCATCAGCAGATGCAGGATCGGCATCAGGATGAGATCGGCGAGGCGCGGCTGGTCGTCGACCAGGTAGTCGGCGCGGTCGCCGTCATGGCAGAGCATCGAGATCTGTTCGACGAGTTGCAGGCTGTCCTGCATCTTCGCCGTGGCGGCGGTCAGGGCCTGGGTGTCCGGGCGGCCGCCGAGATGGGGCACGAAGAGGCGTTGCGCCACCACGCCGCCGATCGCCGCGGGCTGCAGGTGATCGCGGATCACGCTGACCATCTGCCACATCAGTGCCCGGTCGCGCGGCACGCGCGGCAGCAGCCGCGTCCGGCCGTCGTCATGGGCGAGGCCGTCGATGTAAAGCAGGATCGCCTCGGTATCGTAGAGCGCCAGATCGTTGTGCAGCAGGCTGGGCGATTGCGACACGAAATAGGGCAGCATGTCGGTCATCCGCACGCCGTCCAAGCGGTGCAGGTCCGGCTCGACGAATTGATGCGGCTGATCGGTGGCGAGCAGCGCCAGTCGGGCACTGCTGACCAGGGTGCTGTGCGCCGGTCCATAAAGGGTCGGGTCCCCCATTCGCCCGCCACTCCTACGCAACTGTCATCTTCCAACCAAGTCGTGATCTGCCGCGATGATCACGTTTATGCTATAATTTTACAAGCTTTAGCTGCCTCGACCCGAGCGGTCGAGGCCCGGCGAGAGGTGCATCAGATGGCTGACATCGACTTCCTGGCAATCTGCCGCCCCGGCACGATCCTCCATACACGCGACCGGCGGGAGGCGCGCATCACCGATATCGATTCGCAACGCGGCATCATCAGCGGCTCGGTGCAGATGATGGGCCCCTGCCGCT
>Ga0255336_101759_pt1 | contig 13572 bp, 10 predicted proteins | sample MeOH1_35cm_T3_17_FD_189102 | JGI IMG/M metagenome (GOLD analysis project Ga0255336, IMG submission 189102) | Sandy soil microbial communities from University of British Columbia, Vancouver, Canada - MeOH1_35cm_T3_179 | ecosystem: Engineered > Artificial ecosystem > Sand microcosm > Unclassified ...
TTCATCACCAGTAAATGCCTCTACATCTATTAAATCAACTAAGCCTGATGCTGCCACAGCTTTATTAAGCTCTGAATAGGCCTTTGGCTCAATTACTTTTTCACCGCCTTCTTTTGCTGTTCGGAAGGTAAATAGAACTGGAATATTATTAAGTGCAGGAACAAAATCCTTTAAAACATCTTTTACCTTTGCAGTATCAAATGCGTCCTTAAACCAATCCACCCGCCATTCGACAATGTCAACTTCCATAGCAGCAATATATGACGCCTCTTCTAATATTTCTTCCTTTGTGTTTCCAGTAATGGATACACAAATCTTTGGCATACCATCTCCTATTATTACATTTTTTACCTTCACCATTCTCATTCTTATCACCTTCAAAATATTCACATAAAAGTATAATGGTATAATTATAAGATATTCTATTAAAATTCTCAACATTTACAATTTAAGTTATTATGCTGCAATACCTGTTTATCTCTGAAAAAGTGTAGAATCCATATTTTTATAACTTACTAATTAATAATATAAAGGACGTTTAACAACTCTAGGTATTAAAATTGTTAACCGTCCTTTATTTATTATTTCATAATTTTGCAGATATTATTTGTAAATTCTACAGGGTCATTTATTGGTAAGCCTTCAATTAGAAGTGCTTGGCTATACAATAAATTGGTATAAATTTCAAGTTTTTCTTTGTCATTTTTAAAAGCATCCTTTAATACCTTATATATATCATGACTAATATTTATTTCTAAAACTTTATCCGCCTTTATATTTTGATTATTTGGCATTGAATTTAATACCTTTTCCATTTCAATTGAAAGTTCACCCTCATTTGATAAACAAACTGGATGTTCTTTTAACCTTTTGGAAGCTTTGACTGCTTTAACTTTATCTGATAAAAGGCTTTTCATGCTGTCAAATAACTCTTTACTAGCTTCATCGTCTGACTTAGATAATTTATCATTTTCATCAGCCTCAATTCCTAAATCACCACTTGATACAGACTTAAATTCTTTTTCTTTATAATTCATTATCATTTTAATTGCAAACTCGTCAATATCATCTATAAAGTATAGAATTTCATATCCTTTATCTAATACAAGCTCCGTTTGTGGAAGTTTCTCAATTCTTTCCTTAGACTCACCTGCAGCATAATAAATGTATTTTTGCTTTTCAGGCATTTTAGAAATATATTCACTTAAAGTGACCATTTTTCCCTCTTTTGAGGAATAGAACATTAATAAATCCTGAAGTACATCTTTTTCACTGCCGAAATCGCTGTAAACGCCATACTTTAACTGCCTGCCAAAGGATTCATAAAACTCTTCATACTTTTCTCTTTCATTTTTCAGCATACTTTCAAGTTCATTTTTTATTTTAGTTTTTATGTTCTTTGCTATAAGTTTTAGCTGTCTATCGTTCTGCAGCACCTCTCTGGATATGTTAAGAGTTAAATCTTCAGAATCTACTATGCCCTTTACAAAGCCAAAATAGTCAGGCAGTAAATCAGCGCATTTATTCATTATCATAACGCCATTTGAATATAGTTCCAAGCCTTTTTCATATTCTTTTGAATAAAAATCATAGGGAATTTTTTCAGGTATATATAAAATAGCATTATAGTTTACTGCTCCATCAACACTAATATGAATATGTTTTAGTGGTTTATCAAAGCCATAATGTTTTTCTGAATAGAAATTGTCATAATCCTCTTTAGTAAGTTCATTTTTATTTTTTCTCCATATTGGAACCATACTGTTTATGACTTTCTCTTCAGTATAATCTTCGTATTCTTCTTCACTACCTTCTTTAAGTCTACTTTCACTTACATCCATCTTAATAGGATATCTAATAAAATCAGAATATTTCTTTATAATGGATTTTAATCTATAATCATTTAGGAATTCATCGTAATTTTCTTCTTCTGTATTTTCTTTAATTTTTAGTATTATGTCTGTACCTATAGAATCTTTTTCACATTCTTCAATGGTATAACATTCTATACCTTTAGACTCCCATTTATAGGCTTCTTTACTTCCAAAAGCTCTACTAATAACAGTAACTGTATCTGCTATCATAAATGCAGAATAGAAACCAACTCCAAATTGTCCAATAATATCATAGCCATCTTTTATTTCATTCTCTTTTTTAAACTGTAAGGATCCACTTTTTGCAATAACTCCAAGATTTTCATCAAGTTCTTCCTTAGTCATTCCAATTCCGGTATCAGAAATCTTTAAAATTCTATTTTCCTTGTCTACTGTTACTCTAATAAAGTAATTTTCTTTATCAAATGTTAAAGTGTCATCAGTTAATGCCTTATAATAAATTTTATCAATAGCATCGCTGGCATTTGATACAAGTTCTCTTAAAAAAATCTCCTTGTTAGTATAAATTGAGTTAATCATAAGGTCTAATAGTCTTTGAGACTCTGTTTTAAATTGTTTTGTTTCCATAGAAATATCCCCTTTCATTATAAAACCGTACATGGCTATTGTATTATTGTAATAAACTTAATTCATTATTATTTAATAGTAATGTAAGTAATTTTTGTTAGCACTCTCATCTAATGAGTGCTAACATATATTTGGTATACCACTTTTTATATATAAAGTCAATACTCCTTAATCATTGACAGAGATTTAACAGATAGAATCCACTAAAATTTCTATTTTTACTTGATTCTATCTGCTAAATCTCAAACTCAATATCAAATTCTCAATAATATTATTAAAAAGAAATTACTGCAGCTTGACAAGCTTTTAATAATATTTTTCTTCTAATGGGTAATGGTAACTCCATATTTGATAATAGTATCTGATTAATATCATTTTCCAAATCCAAAGTCTTTTCTGTTTCTCCAAAATTAGCTGCTATTAATACTTTTTGGCTATCTAATTGCCTGTAATAAGCATATATTTTTTCATGCTCTAAATATGCAGGAATAAACTTACCATAAGTAAATATATCTCCATATTGCTTCGACTTTCTTAAGGCAATTAGTTTCTTGTAATATCTTAACACAGATGCTTCATCCTTCATCTGCTTTTCTACATTTATATACTTATAATTCGGATTGACCTTAATCCAAGGTTTTCCTGATGAAAATCCTGCAGTTTCTTTTCCATTCCACTGCATCGGAGTTCTAGCATTATCCCTGCTGTGTACATAGCACACTTCCAAGGCTTCCTCTTTTGAAAGACCTGCATCTATAGCTGTTTTATACTGATCCTTTGTGCTTATATCATTATATTCTTCAATTCTTTCCATCCTGCAATTTTTCATACCAATTTCCTGGCCTTGATAAATAAAGGGAATTCCTCTAAGAAGAATACTGGTTGTGGCAAGCATTTTTATTCCAGCTTCCCCTTGAGCATATTCTGGAAGGTAAGTTGAAACACCTCTAGGTTCATCATGGTTTTCAATTATATTAGCAAGAAATCCTATTCCTTCACATTTCATTTGTGACTCAAACATGGCATTTTTCCAAGCATTAAAGTCTAAAGGTTTGGCATCATACCACCCTTTCTTACCATTTGTCTGAATATGCGCGGAAAAATCAAACATGGTAGAAAAATAACCATCTTCGCCTATAAATTTAATTAACTCATCTTCCTTCATATTAAAGACTTCCGCAACAGTAAATGCTTGAAATTTATCAAAAGTTTGCTTCTTTAATTCTTGGAGCATTTCTCCAACCCCATTTACTTCATCTACCATTTTTGACACAGTAACAAGTCCATCCTGACCATCCGGTTCATAACTTGGAAATGCTAAATCTTTTTTTATGCTGATAATAGCGTCTATTCTAAATCCTGCAACTCCCTTTGCAAGCCACCAATTAATCATTTGAAATAATTCATCTTTTACCTTTGGATTATTCCAATTTAAATCAGGCTGCTCCTTTGCAAACATATGTAAATAATATTTGTCTGTACCTTTTACTAGTTCCCAAGCACTCCCCCCAAAATAAGAACGATAATTACTTGGTGGATTCCCATTTTTACCTTTAACAAAGTAAAAATAATCTGCATATTGGCCATTTGGCTCAGCAAGTGCCTTTTGAAACCATTCATGCTTGTCAGAACAATGATTAATAACTAGATCCATCACTATATACATATTTCTTTTCTTTGCTTCTTCTAGAAGCTGATCAAATTCATTCATAGTTCCGAATTCCGGTGATATACTGTAATAATCTGCTATGTCGTATCCCTGATCTATAAAAGGAGATTTATATATAGGACAAATCCAAATAATATCAATTCCTAATTCCTTTAAATAATCTAATTTTTCAATTATTCCTTTTATGTCTCCAATGCCATCTCCATTTGTGTCATTAAAACTTTTAGGATAAATCTGATATGCTATTTTATTGTGCCACCACTGCTTTTTCATAAGTGCCTCCTTTGAAATATCTAATTTAAAAATTATATTGATGAGAAGTTGATGTTATTCATTACTTCTCATCAATATAAATTAAATTTATATATTGCTTATCTCTAGTATAGCATGAATATTAAGGGTAAACCAAAATGTTTAAAATCTGCAGTAATTAATAAAAAAAGAAGCATCCACCAATAATTGATGCTTCTTAATATTGTAAAATATACAATTTACATTCTTTAAAATCTAAAATCTCGTTTCCCATCCTTTAATTCAGAGAGATGATCTTTTGCTATTGCTTTAACCTTCTCATTAGGTATCTTTTCAACTTCCTCTGCAATTAATGCCTCCCCTTTCTTCTTTGTATCTAAAGAAGCATAGTCCTCTAAATATTCTTTAAGAGTCATCAAAGCATTTGGATGACAACAGTTTGCAATTTGACCTGATTTAACTAGCTTCATGAATCTATCCCCAGTTCTTCCTTCACGATAGCAAGCCGTGCAAAAGCTAGGTATAAATTTCATTTCTAAAAGCCAATTTACTATTTCGTCAAGTGTACGGATATCACTTAATTCAAACTGAGCAGAATTATCCTCCTCTGCTTCATGTTCAACATAGCCTCCAACACTTGTACTGGATCCACCGCTAATTTGAGATATACCAAGTTCAAGTACGCGTTCACGGGTATTCTGTGACTCACGAGTTGACACAATCATACCTGTATAAGGTACTGCAATACGAAGTACTGCTACAATTTTTGCAAAAATATCATCAGATATAGAATTTGAAAAATTCTCAGGATCAATATCATCTGCAGGTCTAATACGAGGAACACTTATGGTATGAGGACCTACTCCCATAGCAGCCTCTAAATGCTCAGCATGCATTAGTAAACCTACAAAATCATATTTATACATATTAAGTCCAAATAGAACACCTAGCCCTACATCATCTATACCGCCTTCCATAGCACGATCCATTGCCTCAGTATGATATGCGTAATTGTGCTTTGGTCCTGTAGGATGAAGCTCTTCATAGCTTTCCTTATTATAAGTTTCTTGGAAAAGTATATAAGTTCCTATTCCGGCTTCCTTAAGTTTTCTATAATTTTCAACTGTAGTAGCAGCAATATTAACATTTACACGTCTTATTGCCCCATTTTTATGTTTTATGCTATATATTGTTTTTATACTTTCAAGAATATATTCAATAGGATTATTTTCAGGATCTTCGCCTGCTTCCAAAGCTAAACGTTTGTGTCCCATATCTTGAAGTGCAATTACTTCTTTTTTAATTTCTTCCTGTGATAATTTTTTTCTTGAAATATGTTTATTCTTATAATGATATGGACAGTAAACACACCCATTTATACAATAATTAGAAAGATATAGAGGAGCAAACATTACGATACGATTTCCGTAAAATTTCTGTTTGATTTCCTTTGCTAATTTATACATTTTTTTATTTTCATCTTCTAAGTCACATTCCAGTAAAACAGCAGCTTCGCTATGGGTTAAGCCCTTGCAAGCCTTTGCTTTCTCAATAATTCCATCAATAAGTTCACGATTACTTTTGTTATTTTGCGCATAGTTTAGAGTATCATTAATTTCTTCAGCATCAATAAATTCAGTTGCAATTTTAGACTTGCTGTTATACATAAAAACCCCTCCAATCCAAAACTCTATTCTCTCGCCTTCTCATTCGGGCTAACCCTTATGCATTTAGTACGATACTTTTTACAATTTGCATTCTTATGGTTAACTTCAAGAAAATACAGCAAAGGTATTTCTCAGATAGTGCACCAGAACATTGTTTATTTTATCACAAACTTTTATAAAGTACAATGGCATCATTGAAAGGATATTTTCCAAAGATATATGGAAGCCACAGAACCATAAGGTGAGTATCTATTTTTGCATTCATTAAATTGTTCTTTAGATAGTTCAGAAAGGCCATATAGCTTAGTCATACCTCGCCTAATTGCTATATCGCCATAGCTTACAATATCTGGTCTTTCCATTGAATTAATTAAAAGCATTTCAGATGTCCACTGGCCAATGCCAGGCATTGAAGATAATCGCTTAATTACTTCTTTATCAGGTAACTTATAAAGTTCATTCAAATTAAAGTTACCATGATGTACATCATTTGAAATATTATTAATGTATCCAGCTTTTCGTGTTGTCATCCCACAAAGCTTTATATCATCTATTGAAGTTTTTGAAATATTATGTGCAGTGATTTCACCAAACCGGTCTTGCATTCTTTGCCAAATAGTATGTGCAGCTTTTACAGATATTTGTTGACCTACTATTGCAAAAATCAGAGCTTGGAAAAGGTCTGGAATTATCTCCCTTTCAACCTTGCCAAGCCTATCTATGGCCTCTCCCAAAGTTCTATCCACTTTTTTTAAATAAGAAATTTCTCTTAAACCATACTCAAAAAACTTAGTTTTCACAGTTTGCATATCATTATTCCTTTTCAAAAGTTCCCTTATTTCTCATCCTCATTAAAGTTAAGGTTAAAGCCCTGTTTGCAAATAACATTTATCATTTTCTGACGCTTAGGAATAACATTTTTAAATTGGAAAGTCACCTGATCGCTGAAGCAATCAACTCGTCTATTAGCATCTCTTAGATCATAATAAGTGTTCATTTCTTTATCATAATCTTTAATTTCTTTTAAATAATTATCAAAAGTAGTATATTTATTTTCAAAAACTCTTAGTTTCATATCCATTCTAGGTTTTAGCTGTGGATTTTGATTTGGATATCCTATTCCAAGACCTACAACAGGAAATGTTAATTGAGGTAAGTTTAAAATTTCACAAATTTTCTCTGAATCATTAAGAATGCTGCCTAGAAATACGGTTCCTAAATCCATAGCTTCTGCAGCATTAACAATATTTTGAGCTGTAATAGAGGCATCTGTAAATGCTGAAAAAAAGCGATCCATGTCTTTAGCACTATCATTAAAGCAATTTTTTTCACTTGTAATTTTATAATTTCTATATTGGTCTACTATAAAAATTAAAAGCTCAGGTACTCTAGAAACGTACTCCTGTTTACAAACATCGGCAATTTCCTTTCTTATAACTGTATCTGTAACTCGAATAACTGAACAGGCCTGCATGCCGTTTGAAGTAGCAGTTCGTAAAGCAACTTCCATTAATTCTTCGAATATCTCAGCTGGAATCTTTTCATCTTTAAATTCTCTTATAGTACGATGTTCAAGCTGCTTTTGAAGTATTTTATTTAATCCATTCATAGTAGGATCTCCTTGTATCGAAAATTTTGTATTATTATAACTATTATATCACTATAAAAACAAACATATAAACAGCTTCACTATTATATTTATTACTTTGTCTATTAATTATAATTTATAAAATAATCCTCTGCAGTTTTTTAGCAGAGGATTATTTTATAAATATTATATTTAGTATTACATTTTAAAGTTTAGCTCCATGTAAGCTTCTCCAAAGCTATGTGACTGCGATACCAATCATCATTTTCTAAAAGTATCTCAGGAGAGCCTGCGTTTTTAACCCTGCCATTTTCTAATATTACTACAGTGTCGCTGGCAATCACTGAGGATAAGCGATGAGATATAGATAATATTGTATGGGAATCACTTGCCTTTTGAAGTACAGACACTACTTTTTCTTCTGTAATAGAATCTAGATTTGCAGTAATCTCATCTAATAGTAATATAGGAGGATTTGTTACAATAGCTCTTGCAATTGCTAAAAGCTGCTTTTGTCCCTGTGAAAAAAGTGTATCGCTTTTTACCATAGTATCTATACCATTTTCCAAGGATGCTGTATATTCAGTAAGCCCCACAAAATCCAAAGCCTTTTCTACTTCTTCTCTTGTAATGCTTTCGTCCATAAGGCTTATTTGATCTGCTACGGTACCTTTAATTATATGAAAGCTTTGATCAACATAGCCGAATATTTTACGTTTTTCAGAATTAGGGATATCGTAAACATCATTGCCGTTAATTGTAATGCTTCCCTTTGATGGTTTTAAAATACCCATAATGAGCTTAAATAATGTAGTTTTCCCAACGCCTGTTCTTCCCACAAAGGTAACCTTCTCATTTGGTTTTAAGCTAAGATTAATATTTTGAAGAACATCAGAGCCCTCTTCATACTGAAAGGTAATATTATTAAAACACAGCCTTAAATCATCACCTACAGGAATAATATTTTCTCTCATTAGTTTATTATTTTTAAGGTCATCCTCTGGTTCGCTGTAAAAATCATTTATTCTTTTAATGCCTGAAGCTGCCTGCTGAATATTTTGAAGCTCCATTCCTAAATTCTCAATTGGGTCAAACAAGTTAGATATTAATTCTATTGAAGCTGCAATCATGCCTAAGGATATGCCTAAATAGTTAAGCTGTTTTGAGGATAATATTACAATGAAAGCAATAACTACAGCACGTGTAAGCTGAATTATGGGAGAGTATACAGAATCATAGAAATTTACCTTTTCAACTGTTTTGTAATTATCAAGTAAATACTTCTTATACTTTTCTTCCATATAGCTTTCCTTACTATAAGACTTAATCATCTGTACATTTTTTAAGCTTTCAGAGATATGATTGTTTACTTTACCTACTAATATTCGATTTTCAATCTGTGCCTTAAGCATTCTTTTTTGAAAAAGCCGTGTAATACCATAGATAACTGGAAGCAGCAGCAAAGTTACAATTCCAAGCTTGCTGCTGAAGAACCAAATTGAAATTACAATACCTATTACCTTAAAGCAGTCAACCATCATTCCAATAATACCGCTTGAAAATAGTGAATTAATTGTATCAACATCATTTGTAAACCGTGAAACAACAGCTCCAGAACCATTTGCAGAAAAAAACATTGCATTTATTCTTTCTAGCTTTTCCATCATTTCAATTCTTATTTCTTTAGTAATCTTCTGTCCTAGAATTGTAAGAACTGCTTCTTTAACAAAGTCAAATATTCCAATGAACAATATAATACCAATATAAGCAATAGCTAAACTAAGCAATTTGTCAGAATTTCTTGGTACAAGGTTATGATCAACTATATATTTTAAAATCTGAGGAGGAACTAAGCTTGTGACAACAACACCAATAATAGCAAACACAAGCAATATACTTGTTCCTATATTGCTTTTAATTACTTTTATTATGGATTTTTTTATTAAACTACTCTTCATTATTGTCTCCCCCCTCTGTACACTGTAAATTAAATATTTCGGCATAAACTTCAGAGCTTTTTATAAGCTCATTGTGTGTACCGTATTCCATGGTTTTATCCTTGTTAAGCAATATAATCTTATTGATTTTATTGAAAATAGCTAAACGATGAGAAATTATTATTATTAAACTGTCTTTATAATTATTTTTTAAATTCTCAATTATTTTCTCCTCTGTTTTCATATCTACAGCTGAAAATGGATCATCTAAAATTATAATTTTATTTTTATTAAAAAGGGCTCTTGCAAGGGCTATTCTAGCCCGTTGACCGCCGCTTAATTTAACTCCGCTATTTCCAACTAAAGTGCTTTTCCCATTAGGCATTGCCTCTAAGTCTTTATCAAAACACACATCCTTTAAAACAGAAGTAATATCTTGTTTATTTCCAAAAGTTATATTGTTATAAATAGTATCTGAAAGCAGCTGTGGTTTATGATCTAAATGTGAAATCATCTGAGTTCGCGCATATTCAGAATAATCCTTTAGCTCTTTTCCATCTATTTTAACGCTCCCTATATATGGATACAGACCAAGTAAAGATACCCCCAGTGTAGATTTGCCTGTTGCAATAGCTCCTGTAATACCAATTATTTCCCCTTGCTGCCCTTCAAAACAAATATTTTCAATTATGTTTTCCTTTTTCTCCTCGTAAGAGAAGCTTAAGTTTTCTACACTAAGTGTAGTATCCTTATTATTAATACTCAATGTTGTATCTTTAGTTTTGTATTTTGTAAGATAGGGTTTAATTCGCTTCCATGAAATCTGTGACTTTTGCATTGAATTAAATAATTTGGCTGCTTTACTTGCCTTAACAGACATAGCTGTAAACATAGCAACATAAGTAGAAAAAACCCCTACAGTCCAGCCATTATTAATGACCTGTAAGCCTCCAAGATAAATTACCATAATTATTCCAAGCATTGCTATGACATTGTATATAGGCTGCATTGAATTTTCTAAAATGTTAGCTTTAATAGCCTTATCCTGTAAATCTTCTAATTCATTACTATATCTTCCTCTATTTTTAGTTTCCATTCCATTTACACGGTAGAGCATGGAATTTTCAATTATATCATAAGTAATATCCGCCACTTCACTGCTTTTTTTACGAAAAGCAATAGAATACTTATAAATAATGCTTTTTAACTTTTCAGCTATTAACATTGCAACTGGAATAAACAAACTTGAAAGTAAAGTAATTTTCACGTCGTAGACAAGCATTGATATTAAGTAAGAAGTCATTAATACACCAGTATCAAATATTTCAGTAGTAAATTTTCTCATGCCCTCAACACAAAGGTCTACATCAGAAATTGCTCTTGTCATCAAGTTACCTGTATTTTCATTATCCAGCTCATAGATAGTTTTATTCATTATGTTATTATATATCATTAGTCTCATAGTTGAACTTGTACTGTTTGCAAAACGCCTTATATAAAAGCGCTTAAAATAACGCATGAGCTGAGCTAATCCAATAAGTATAACAAAGGTAGCTGCAAGCACTGTTACAGAAGATAGTTTATCTCCTTTAGCAATAGAATCTATAAGCTTTCCTTGATAAATAGGCCCTAAAATAACTGCTATGTTGCAGGATATTCCAAATATTATAATGCAGGTTACAACAAATTTTTCTTTTTTCCAATAATTAATAATTTTATCTGGCTGCATCATTGGTTCGATTTTCAATTTTGACATAATAAATACCATCCCCATATATTACTAATTAATGCTAAAAAATATTAATTGATTAATCAATTTATGTTTTTTTATTTACTATAATAATTCTAATATTTCTACTGAATATTTTTCTATTGGGGCATCAACTTCAACAATATCGTGGGATTTCTTGCCCAATAATGCTTTTCCTAAATCTGATTCAATACTTATAAGCATATTATCAGGATCTCTATCCATAGTAGTTACTAATGTTACAATAGTTTCATCGTCATCTTCTATAAATTTGATTCTAGCTTTGCCATTAATCCCCAAGGCTGACTTATCTACATTTCCATCATATATTACTATTGCAGTTGAAATCATGGTTAATAAATATTGAATTCTATTATCATTTTCCCTATAGTTTGCACAGGCTTCTTTATATTCTGCATTTTCTGACCTGTCTCCATGTGCAGCTGCTATTAATTTCTCCTTTGCGATTTCAGCTCTTTTTACGGTCATTCTATAATCTAATTCTTCTCTTAATTTTTTAATATTTTCTTCTGTTAATGTATTATTCACTTGCACAACCTCCCTAAAAAAATCTATAGTTTATATCAAGTTTATAATCATAAATATTCATAATCATTCTCCTTATTTTTCTAATTTTTTGCTTATAAATCAATTCCCAAAACGTTTTTAACAATTAACCCAACCGCAAAGGAAATTGTCGCCACACCCATACTGATACCTACCATCACGAAAAAGCTGCGCCTGAATGGTCTGTTTTTTGCAATGGAAATATAAAAGTTAAAGCAGGCAATGATGGCCACAGCTATAAGCAATGTTATTCCCAATGCCCAAAGATACTCGCCCGATGGGAAGAGCAAATATGGAATAATTAGCAGCGCAACAGTAAATAAATAAGCAAGTCCCGTATAAGCGGATGACTTGACAGCGTTCTTTTCACCTGCCTCACGGGATGATAAATATCCTGAAGCCGCCATGGAAAGTGTTGCGGAAATGCCTGTAATCAACCCAGCCATAGCAATGACGTGGGTGTTATGCATCGCAAGCGTATACCCCGCCAGCGCTCCGGTAAGCTCTACCAGCGCATCATTCATGCCAAATACCATGTCGCCCACGTAGTGCAGACGTTCCTCATCCAGCATATCGAGCAGCTTTTGTTCATGTATTTCTTCCTCACCTAATATTTGCTTTAATTCAGGAATTTCGGAAATTTCGTTTTCATAGGCCCAGATTCCATAACCCTCTCCCCTTTCCAATAATTTTATCACAAACGTGTACCCGAGCATGCGGGCGCCTAATGTATAGAAAAATATCCGAATACGACGGGGCTTAATTTTGAAGCCTGTATACTTTTCAAATATCGCAGCATGTTTATACTCATCATTTGAGATAGCGAGCAATGTTTCACGTTCCCCATCATTTTTCGTAAACTGGGCAATTTTCTGGTATATAACCGCTCCATCTATTTCATGTTGCTGAAGTATTCTAAAAGATGATAAATCTGATTTTGTTATCATTTTAAACCTCCTAATTTCTTCAATTTAAGCTGCCATAGCAAGTATACCTTCAGGTGAAACTATGGCAAAAGCATGGGCTCCACTTATCCAGCCGTGACATCCGCATCATATTAAATCATCATAAACAATCCAGATGTCCTGTAAGTTGTTAAAAGACCTCCATCCTCTTTATTTATATGAGCATAAAACGGCTTCTCTTGTTTTCTTTTATTACAATAATATATTATATCAATAATTTCATTTTTTATAAATCCTGAAAACCTGATAGCAATCTTCTAACTTCAAGATCCCGCTCAAATAAATGGTAGCCGCATGGTTTAGCAGGTTTTCTTGGCATAGCTATCAGCCCTCCAAAATAAAAAGCTCCCAAGGTTGAATCCTTAGAAGCTATATTTATATTATTAAATTTATGGTATGTAACCGCCATCATTTCTTCAAAAGTTCGGCACATCCTTGAAAATAATTATTTCTCACTTAGACGAGGAATTGTGTTCACATCAACTTTCTGGTTGCGGTTTTCATCAAATAAAGGGAAACTGTGGATTGTCGCACGAATTTTCTTCTGAGGTGCGCCTGGATTGCCCCAAATAATAACAACCTCAGAACCCTCGGCAGCAAATTTCCGGTCGATAATACATAAAGAATGCATTTTTTTATAGTAAATGCTATACGAACGTCCGGAGCTGACACCGATAAAGTTACCGTCTTTGTCCTCTACCCTATCCTGGTAAAC
>Ga0255336_101760_pt1 | contig 13568 bp, 11 predicted proteins | sample MeOH1_35cm_T3_17_FD_189102 | JGI IMG/M metagenome (GOLD analysis project Ga0255336, IMG submission 189102) | Sandy soil microbial communities from University of British Columbia, Vancouver, Canada - MeOH1_35cm_T3_179 | ecosystem: Engineered > Artificial ecosystem > Sand microcosm > Unclassified ...
GGGGCGCGCCATGGTCAGCCTCGTAAATGCCAACCTCCCATGAATCAGTCAAAAGCCGATTCGGGAATCCTAAAAATAACCAAACTCAATAAAATATGCCAAAGTAGTGTTAGCCAGCCGATATGCACATGACGGGCTGTCGCGAGCGCTGAGAGATCGCGCGTGTCGACCCGGTAGTCTTGCACGATGCCGAATTCTTCAAAGACGAACCGCCGGTCTCCCTCGACATTGCGCTCAACCTCGGTATAGGCAGTGGTCCCGTCGACCGTTCGGACGAATTCGACATCGACGCCGTTCTGCTCAAGAAGCCGGACCGCCCTTGCGCCGTCGGGATCGGCGCCGACGGCGCCGAAATAGGCGGACTTCCGTCCGAGCCGACTGAGCTGGACGGCGACATTGACCGCATTGCCGCCGACCAGGGAAAATCTACCCGCACCTGCAAAGCGGTCGATGCAGTTGTCACCCACGGTTGCGACTTCGAAGCTGGCCAACGCTCCAATTCCCCCTCTCGGTTCTCAATAGGCGACCCGTTTATAGTAGCGGCGTGTCGTCAGCGGATGGTTGCGCTTCACTTCGATGTGGGCGCTCACGCGCTCCAACAGCGCCGCGAGCACGATCGGCGAAATTAGGCCACGCAACTGGCCGCCGATCCCTGGGAGCTTGACGTCCGCCGTGTCGAGGACGGTCAACTGGTCGGTGTATTGCCGCGCGAAAGAAATCACGCGTTCGGTGAGCGGCCTGCACTCGTCCTCCCCCTGGAAGACGATGACGCTGACGTCCTTTTCGATCAGCTCAAGCGTGCCGTGGAAGAAGTCCGACGCATGGACGGGACGAGTGCGGATCCACTGCATTTCTTCCAGGATGCACATCGCGTAATAGTGCGTCTCTGGCCAGGAAAGGCCTGCGCCGGTGAAGATGTGGTAGTTGGAGGAGGCCAGTAACCCTGCAAAGGCGTCGGCCTTATCTTCGAACGAGCGCTTGGCCTCCAGTAGGGCTTGCGGGAGAGCACCTAGTTCGCCCACCAGTTTGTCGTAGTTACTCAACTCGCCGCGATGTTTGAGAATAGAAAGCGCGATCAGCAGCGACTGGATGTAGAAGGACTCGCTCGACGTATCGTCCTCGGCAAAGTTGACGAAGACGTGGTCGCCCTGCTCGCCCAGAGGCGTCTTCTTGTGGCCGACGAGTGTGATGACCTTGGCGCCAACCTTCTTTACGGCCTCCAGTAGAGCGATGCTCTCGCGCGTGGTGCCCGACAGCGAGGGCACGACTATGATTGAGCGCTCGTTCAGATTGACGGACCCGGTGATAACGAGTTCGGCCGAGTAGCCGAGATAGACCAGGAAGCGGGACTGCCGCTGAAGGAGCAGAGCGGCTGGCTGCATCAGGAAGGCCACGCCTCCGGTGCCAAGAAAATAGATGCTTTCAGCGCCAGCACGCAACAGATCGCCAATCACCGCGTCGATCTGCGGAGCCAAGCCGACGGCTCCCGACTGGATAGAGAGATATCTCGGCTCGTCGAAATTCAGCATGCAAATGCTCCTACATTTGAGAATGATTTGAGGGCACGGGCGGGGCTATTCCATCCACGCGCCGCCGCTCACCGTGAGAGATATTCCGGTCATGAAATCGGCCTGGCTGGACGCGAGGAAAGCGACGACGCCTGCCACGTCGTCCGGCGTTTCCAGGCGTCCCAAGGGGGTGTCGTTCAGATAGAGCTGTTTCACCGCTTCCGGGCTTATGCCGCGCAGCGACGCTTCCCATGCGATCTCGCGGTCCTGCATGGACGTGCGCACGTAGCCAGGACAGACGGCGTTGACAGTGATGCCCGAGGGGGCAAGCTCGCTGGCCATGGCCTGGGTCAAGCCGACGACGGCGAATTTCGAGGCTATGTAGTGTGCGAGGAACGGCGCTTTGCCCGTCTTACCGGCGACGCTGGCGGTATTGATGATCTTGCCGCGCAGACCGCTCTCGCGCTCGTTCTGCACCAGCATCTGTCGCGCCGCGACCTGGCTGCAGAGGAAGGCTCCCTTGGCGTTGACGCTGAAATTGAAATCCCACTCTGCTTCGGTCAGATCGACAAAGCGATTCATCGAGCTCACACCAGCATTGTTGCACCAAATGTCGATATTGCCCCAGTTAGCGACAACTGTGCTGGCGGCCGCCTCGATCGAGGCGCGGTTGGTCACGTCGAGCTCCAAGGCGATAGCTGTGCCGTTGGCGGCCGTGATCGCGGTGGCGGTCTTCTCGGCTTTCGCGGTGTCCCGGTCAGTGACGGCGACCCGCTCACCAGTCGATGCTAGTTTGAGAGCTATGGCGCGGCCTATGCCTTCACCGGCACCCGTAACTAGCACAACGTGACTTGCAGACATCGGGCCTCCCAATCTCAAGCGATTATGACGTTCGTAAGCTTGCTCAGCGCGGCCACAATCGCCGGATCGGCGTCCTTGCTGGTGATCAGCGCAGTTACTGAAGAGAGGGTGTCGATTACGCCGAGCGAATTACGGCCGAGCTTGCTGTGGTCGGCGAGCACGATTACCTCGCGGGCGGCCCGCATCATGCTCTGCTTGACTAGCGCCTCCTCCACGTCGGGCACTGTTAGTGTGCCGGCTTCATCGATGCCCTCGACCCCCATAAAGAGGCGGTCGCATCGGAACGACTCAAAGAACTTGGCTGCAACTTGACCCACCGCGGCTACTGGGCCGCGACGGAGAGCGCCGCCACAGAAATGCAGGTCGATTTGGCGACCGTCAATCAAATCGGTGGCGACGTTTAGCGCATTCGTCACGACCGTGATGCGCCGCTCTTTCAGAGAACGGGCGAAATGTCCGGTGGTTGTGCCAGAATCAATGATGATGCGATCCCCGTCGCTCACCATTTCGGCCGCCCTTTCCGCAATACGCTTTTTCTCCTTGACGAACTGTGTCGTCTTGGCGGCGAACGACACCTCGAAGAACGCCGCCTCCATAAGCTTGGCGCCGCCATGGGTGCGAATAAGCAGGCCTTCTTTTTCGAGCTCTGAAAGGTCGCGGCGGATTGTCATCTCCGAAACGCCAAAGCGACGGCACAACTCGTCGATGCTGCCTGTCCCCGTCTCGCTTAGGTGGTCCAGCAGCGCTTTATGCCGGTCGTTGCGTCCGTTGCTCATGCCACTTCCAGGTCCAATACGAATATGTTCGTTTCAAACATCGATTACGCGGCTATCACGCCAATTGCAAGCCAAATCCTTCGATTTATGTTTGGTTTATGTTTGCTATTGACATTAATCGAACATCACTCCAGCGTTGCGCGGTACTGGTCATCAGGCCGACGGAGCCAATGAGCCCGTCAAATCGAATGAGAAAACAGCAAGCGTGGGAACAGGAGGTACGAAATGTCTTTGAGAACATGGCTAATACGCGCCGCGTCAGTTTTGGCGGCTGCAATCAGCGTCTCCGCGAGCCCGGCGCTGGCAGATGATTTCAACTGGAAACAAGCTCAGGGGCAGACGGTCAGGGTCTTGCTTAACTCACACCCCTGGCAGGAAACGCTTGAAAAGCGGATTCCTGAGTTCGAGGCACTGACTGGCATCAAGGTCGAAGTGTCTTCGCTCGCTGAGGCCACCTTTTGGGACCGTGTGACCTTGGGTCTGAGTTCCAATGAGCCGCCTTTCGACGTCTTCATGCTGTCGCCAAACCAGACCGGCTACACCGGCTATCAGAATGGCTGGATCGAGCCGTTGGACGGCTACATTAAGGACGCCAGCAAGACCGATGCGGCTTATGATTTCGAGGACATCTACAAATACACCGTGGACGGTTTCCGCCTGCCCACCGCCGATGGCAAGGTCTACGGCATCCCTATCTCGCTTGAGACCTACATGATCTTTTATCGGACGGACTTGTTCGCCGAGCAGGGCATTGACGTGTCAGCCTTGGGGACGGTGGACGATTGGCTAGGCGCGCTGGAAAAGGTCAACGCCGCCTACAAGGATAAGGGCATCGCCGCGGTTTCGATCCGCGGTCAGGACCCTACCATGCCGGATGAGCTGCTGGCTGCGGTCAACAATTACTGGGGCGATCGACCCTTCATGGCCCAGCGAATGTTCTATTTCGATGAGAACTGGAAACCGCGCTTCACAGATCCAGCCGTGATGAAAGGGTTCGAGCTGTGGGCAAAGCTCCTCAACTTCGGACCTCCGGGCGTCGAGAACTTCACTTGGTATGAGGTGTCCAACACCTTCGCTCAGGGACGGGCAGCGACGATCTGGTTCGATGCGAGCGTGTTTGCCGGGATGCTCAACGATCCAAAGCAGTCGACCGTGGTCGGCAAGGTTGGTTACGCAGCGGTCCCCAAGACTGAAACTGGCCACGGCACGACGCATTGGGGCTGGGGGCTCGGTATGACGGCGAAGTCGCCGGTAAAGGACGCGGCTTGGCTTTTCATCCAGTGGGCGACGAGCAAGGAGTCGGACCTCGACACGGGTAAGGCCACGTTCGGTCCGGTGCGTGCCTCCACCTGGGCGGCGCTCGGTGGCACGTTCCCGCCAGAGTTCACCAAGGCAGCTGACGAATCCTTCAAAATCTCGGTGCCGGGCTACATGTACTTCGACGGAGCCCGGGAAGTTGCGGATCGCATCATCGACGCAGTCATGCGTCTCAAGGCTGGCGAGGATCCCGACGCAGTCATGGGTCAGCTCAATGACCAGGCGGCCAAGATTGTCGAGGCAAACCATCTGAAGAAATAGTTGGAAGGAACAGCCTGGCCAAGGTCGCCCTTGGCCAGCGCATTTTTGCGGAACTCCCTCATGCAGCCAGCCACCTTTGCCCTCCCGTCTCGACGGTCCTTTTTCGGTAGCAGGGCCTTCTATGGTTATCTTTTCACCGTGCCAGGACTTCTGGTGGCCGGCGCCCTTATCCTTTATCCCCTCTTGTTCGGGCTTTATGTCAGCCTGAACGACTGGAACTGGGCCAGCGGGCAATCCGCACAGATGACCTTCGTGGGCCTCCGGAACTATATTGACCTCGTCCACGACGAATTGTTCTGGAACGCGCTCCTGAACACCTTTTACTTTACGGGAGCCGCGCTCGTCGTCGAGATGATGCTCGGCACCGCCTGCGCCCTTCTGCTCAACAGCGTTGCTGCCGGATCGGCGTTCTTCCGAACAATCCTCATCTTTCCGCTCATGATCTCTGACATCGTAGCGGCGATCATGTGGAAGATGCTGCTCGATCCGAGCTTGGGGTTCGTCAACTACCTCCTGTCCCTTGTGGGGATAGGCAGCATCAATTGGCTCTCCGATAGCCATCTTGTCATCCCGGCGATCGTGCTCATCGACGCGTGGTGGCAGACGGGCGTGATCACGCTGATCATCCTAGCCGGGCTGCAAAGCCTGCCGGAAGAGCCGCGGGAAATCGCGCGAGTCGATGGCGCAAATGCTTGGCAGATTTTCGTTCATGTGACGCTACCGGCGATCACGCCCTTCCTGTGGACCGCGGCCATATTCCGCGCGATCGACCTCCTGCGGGTGTTCGCCATCGTATGGGGCACGACCGGAGGCGGTCCGGCTCGGGCCTCGCAGGTCGCGCAGCACTATATCTACGCTCAGGGCATAGGCGGTTATCTCCATATCGGCTACTCGACGTCCCTCGCCGTCACCTTCGCCGCCTTCATCTGCATCACGGTGGTGATCCTGCTCGGGTTGTCGAGGAAGGGACCAGCCGAATGAGAGCGTCCCGCCTTGGCGTCTATGCCAGCCTCATCCTGCTCAGCCTGTTGTTCGCCTTTCCAGTGGCCTGGCTGATCTGGACATCGTTGAAACTACCTGTCCAGGCCTCCGCCATTCCGCCGGTCTGGGTCTTCGAGCCTCAGTGGTCGAACTATGTAGATGCATGGTCCGATCGAGGTTTTTCATCTGCATTTTTCAACACTGTTGTGATCGGCACTGGCACCGTGATCGTCTCGATCGCCTTCGGCCTGCCCATGGGGTACAGCCTTGCCCGTTCACCGATCCGCGGCAAGCAGTTCATAGGTGTCAGCGTCCTCTTTTTGCGGATGCTGCCGGAAATGATCTTCCTCATCCCGCTGTACGGCATCTACCGCAGCATCGGCCTGTTCGATACCTGGACAGGCATGATCCTGGCGTTCCAGATCATAACCTTGCCCTTCGCTGTCTGGTTGTTGCGCGGCTTCGTGGAAGGAGTCCCTGTCGATATTGAGGACGTAGCGCGTGTCGACGGGTGTACCGACTTCCAGGTGTTAACCCGCATCACCATGCCCTTGATCCTGCCAGGCATCGTGGCCGCCGCGATGTTCACGTTCGTGTCGGTTTGGGGCGGCCTGCTTTTCCCGCTGGCGCTAGGCTACACGCGCGCGGAAACCATTTCCGTCGCGATCGCGAATTTCCGTGGCTACAGCAATTTTCAGTGGCCGGTCATGGCGGCCGGGGCCGTCATTGCGACCATTCCTCAAATCCTCTTCTTCGGGTTCATACAACGTCATCTGATCGCCGGACTGACGGTCGGCAGCGTCAAGGGATAGTAACAGGATAGCTTCGTGGCAGAAATCATCTTCGAGAATGTCGGCAAGTCTTATGGTTCCACCGAAGTCATCAAGGATCTCAACCTTCGCATCGACGATCAGGAATTCATGGTCTTCGTTGGTCCGTCCGGCTGCGGAAAATCCACGGCGCTGCGCATGGTCGCCGGCCTGGAAACCCTCACAAAGGGAAGTCTTCTGATCGGTGGTTCCATTGTCAACGATCTGGAACCGCGTGAACGCGACGTTGCCATCGTGATGCAAAGCTATGCCCTCTATCCGCACAAGACGGTGCGCCAAAACATTGAGTTCGCCCTAAGGATAAGGGGCACCAAAAAAGCGGAAATGGATAGGTTGGTCGAGGAGGCCGCGGGTATTCTGGAGCTAACCCCGTATTTAGACCGCAAGCCGCGCGCGCTATCAGGTGGTCAGAGGCAGCGGGTTGCGTTGGGACGTGCTATCGTACGCCGCCCTCGAGCTTTCCTGTTTGATGAGCCGCTTTCCAATCTCGACGCCGAATTGCGTGTCGGCATGCGCGGTGAGATCGTCAAGCTGCGCAAGAACTTCTCTACGACTACGATCTACGTAACGCACGACCAGACAGAGGCGATGACCATGGGCGATCGCATAGCTGTCTTTGCTCCCCTCACGTTGACGGCTGGGAGCAATCTTATGCAATGCGATACGCCGATGAAACTTTATCGAGAACCCGCCAATGTGTTCGTAGCGCAATTTATAGGCAGCCCGAAAATGAACATTCTGGAGATGGCTGTCGATACAGAAGGCAGCCGTTTTGTGGCTTCCGGTCAAACGATCGCTGTGCCCGAGGAATGGCGCGCCAGGGTAGCGGATCGACGAAAAGTCCTCGTCGGCGTCAGACCAGAGCATCTGCACATCGAACCGAAGTCGGCCCCATTTCAAGACGGACTGGCAGGCGAGGTGGAAATGGTTGAAGTGCTCGGCGATGAGGCCATCGTCCATCTCAATGGACCTGGGCAGCAGATCACCGTGCGAACGCTGCGGGGCGAGCCCGTCCCCTCGGCCGGGCAAATCATTCGACTGCAACCGGCCGCTGGTTCAATACACGTATTTGACGCGGAAACGCGGCAGCGCTTGCCTTCCTGAATCGAGCGCCGCCCTTATCCGATTGCCAGATCAAAGGTAAGCGCCACGCCGCTCCCCTCGTGCGACGCATGAGGTGAATGTGCCAAGAATGCCCCTGATCGCGAGAGACGGAGGGTCCAAGTGGGAGCAGACGGCAAAATGGACGTCCATTTGGACGTCCCGACTACTGGCTACGCAGGCCGGGTCGAGGTTCTGGAAGGTCTGTCAACGGCGGAGTAAAATCCGGCCATTGGGGTGGCGCAAAGTTAGGCCATTAGGTGCTGATGGCAGGCCGCGAGCGAAGCGCGCTATCATCGAGCGCCGTAGCGAGCTCGCGGCCGGGGTGCCGTGCGGGGACTTTGTCAGCTTGAAGGCGCGGAGGGTTCCGGTCTGTCACCGGTCTTGACCGAGGCGGCGGTGGCCTGATTTTGCTCCGCCGCGGCGGTCCTGGCGCGGTGGGCGGATTGTTTGTGTTTCGGCATGCAATAAGGGCTCTGAATCACATTTGATGCAGGCCTTGTTCTTTCTCATGTGGATGGCATGAGCCGGGCGCGGAGCAGGTCGAGCTTGGCGCGGCCATACATCTGGCGTTTCACGAGTTTGAGGTTGGTGATCTGTCCTTCGGTTTGCCCGTTGGACCAAGGTTCACAGAGCGCGGACGCTTCGCGATGCGGCTCGCCGACTACAAGGACGAGGATGGCGCCGTCGCCCGGCTCGGAGGCGTGCGAGATGCGTTCAACTCGCCGTTCCGGCCGTTCGTTCTCGCCACCACGTCGGTCGGCCAGGAGGGGCTGGATTTCCATCCCTATTGCTATCGCGTCTATCACTGGAACTTGCCGGGCAACCCGGTGGACCTCGAGCAGCGCGAAGGCCGCGTCCACCGCTTCAAGGGCCATGCCGTGCGCCTCAATCTCGCCGAGCGCCAGGCTGCGGTCGTCAGGGGGCGTGGGCAGGCTCCTGACGATCCGTGGAAGCTGATGTTCGAGCATGCGCGATCCGAGGCGGCAATCGACACCGACCTCATCCCCTATTGGATCTACGAAGGTTCCGTGCGCGTCGAACGGCGCGTGCCGATGCTGCCGTTCAGTCGAGAAGTCACGCGACTCGCCTGGCTCAAACGCAGCCTTACAATCTACCGTCTAGCTTTCGGCCAGCCACGGCAGGATGATCTGCTGGACTACCTGCAGACATTGGTTGGGGCTGGGATGGATGCTGTCGATCTGGCCGATCTCCAGATTCGACTTGAGCCGAGAGTTCTCGATGATACGGCGTGATAGTTTGATCGAGACTGCTTACCCCCGATCGCGGCGCAAGAAGATTTGCGCATTTAGCTTGATGGCTGAGCCTACCCGCCGATCATGGAAGCGGCAGGCGGTAATTCCTTTAGTATTCAACTAGAACAAGGGTTCGGTGGGGGGGCGACTCGATGGCAAACTTAGAAAATGAGCAGAAACCGCTTGAAGACATAGCCCGCGAGAGCCTAGTCACTTTCGCGACGATTGCCGAGGCTGCCAAGGACCATCTCGCTTCTGCTGCTGGAGGCAGCCTTTCGGTACCGATCGCCGACAACACCTGGACATCCCCGGAGCCTGACAGGAATAGGCGCCGCATCGATCAGGAAAACGCAGACGGTTACCGGCTGCTTTCACTCGAACCCGCCATCGCGCGCGTGGCCGTCGTCGATGAAGAGGGCTCCAAGACAACATACTACATCTGTCGCGCAGCGCCCGTCTCCGTCGCGGACAAACAGATCAAGCTGGCAAGCTATCGTTCCCCTGTAGGCCGGTTGGCGGCACTCCCCGTCGGAGCGGACCATACCCTGCATCGCGACGGTCATGCCGTTTCAGTCGAAGTTCTGGAATATGCGCGGTTTCAGCCAAAGTCAGCCGATGGCGAATGGGATGCTCGAAATTCGATAGTCGAGGGCGGCGCTTACGGTCCCCTAACGATCGAGTCGCTTCGGAAGCTCTTGGAACGAGGCGAGCCGGACATTGACACAACCTTGCTCGACAGCCTGTTGGGCGAGGAAAGCGAGGCAGAGAACGTTCGCGAGGGACTCCGCCGCAGCGTCATCATGAAGATGGATCTGCGCGATCAGCCGATCCTTGACCAGTATCAGGACGATATTTTCCGCCTGCCCCTGAACAGCCGCCTTCTGATCTTGGGTTCGCCGGGCACCGGCAAAACGACGACCTTGATCCGTCGCCTGGGCCAGAAGCTCGACATAGCATTTCTCGACGAAGACGAGCGGCGCGCCATCGGCACTGGAACGCCCGACGGCCAAGCCAGTCACGCCCAGGATTGGGTCATGTTCACCCCAACCGAGTTGCTGAAACTCTATGTAAAGGAGGCGTTCAACCGCGAAGGGATACCTGCGCCAGACGATCGAATAAGCACTTGGGCCGATTTTCGCGATGACCTCGCCCGGAATGAGTTCTCCATCCTTCGATCCGCCTCCAATAGCAGTTCCCTTGTACTGAAAGACGGTGTGCGCTCCCTCAAAGCCGAAGCGGAAAGCGACGCGATCGGCTGGTTCAACGACTTCGACCAGTGGCAGAAGACCGCCTTCTGGGATGAAATGCGCGCCTCAGCAAAAAGCTTGAGTGAGCATGCAGATCCCGGCGTGTCGCGCCTCGGCGCACGGCTTCTCGCCACGATCGGCACAGATGGGACAGAAGCGCCGCACATTTTCGTCTCGCTGCTGCCCATCGCCGATGAAATTCGCTCGATAGTAGAAGCCCGAAAAGCCGACACAGACGCGAAGATTCGGGGAGCTCTCAATCTTCAGGTCAATAAGGACCGTCGCTTCCTCGACGAGTTCGGGAGCTTCATTGAACGGCTATCCGATCTTTCCGACGACGCGGAAGATCAGGACACTGAGGACGACGATGAGCCCGCCCAGCCGCGCGTCGGACGAGCTGCCGCCCTGAACCACTATATGCGCGTGGTGCGCACTCTGGCGCGCACGCGCGCCAGAAAGCGTAACGTCGCCAAATCCAGTCGAACGGGTCGCATCATCGAGTGGCTTGGCAACAGGACTCTCCCTGATGCCGATCTTCAGGCCATCGGCGAGAACCTGTTGGTTCAGTCCGCACTGAGATGGTTCGTCAACCCGGTGCGCAGATATGTCGACGGCATGCCTCAGCGCTATCGCCGCTTCCGGCGGACACGTCAGATCGATGCTCTGTGGTATCAACCCGATGGATTCAGCCCGACGGATATTCATCCGCTTGAGCTCGACGTTGTTCTCCTCGCCATGATGCGCAGTTCGGACGAATTGGTGAGACGTGCCCGCCGCCTCGGCGACACGGAAAATCCGGCCCGATCCGTGTTGGAACGGTTGAGTCGCCTATACCGGACTCAAGTTCTCGTCGATGAGGCCACCGATTTTTCGCCGATCCAGCTTGCGTGCATGGCGACCCTGGCGCGCCCAGGAACACGCTCCTTGTTCGCCTGCGGTGACTTTAACCAGCGCGTCACGAGTTGGGGCACCCGCTCGCTGGAACAAATGCGATGGGCGGTTCCCGACATCGAATCCCGCTCGATTTCGGTTGCCTATCGGCAAAGTCGTCGGCTGCACGATCTTGCACGACAATTGATCAGCCTCGCTGGAGGTGCTGCGGCCGAAGTCGTGCTGCCCGACTATGCCGAAAACGAAGGCGTTGCCCCGGTTCTGGCACTAAACATGAACGATCGGTCGACGATTGCGGCATGGCTGGCACAGCGAATTCTCGAGATCGAAGCGTTCGTTCGCGAATTGCCATCCATTGCCGTGGTCGTGAACAGCGAACTGGAGGTTCGTCCCGTCGCGGCGGCGCTTGGTGAGGCGCTGATCGAGCACAACATCCGCGTGATACCTTGCCCCGACGGCCAAGTGCGCGGTCGAGAAAGTGCCGTGCGTGTTTTCAATGTCCAGCACATCAAGGGGCTGGAGTTCGAAGCCGTCTTCTTTGTCGGAGTCGACACGCTTGCGGAGAATCAACCCGGTCTGTTCGACAAATATCTCTACGTCGGTGCAACGCGCGCAGCGACATACTTGGGCATGACGTGCGAGCAATCGCTCCCCGCCCGGATCGAGGCCTTGCGCGAACAATTCGAGGAGTCGTGGCGGTAGCACTCTGACGCCGAGGCCTGGATCAGGCTTTCGTCAGGTACTGGATCCGATGCAGATATTGCGGATCACGACAATTGGGAATCAACAGCATGACGATTGGAACTCAAGGAGACGGCAGCATCGTGTAACAGGTTGATGGGGAAAGCCTTCCCCCTGGCCGGCGCCATGGTCGCCGGCGCACCCCCTTCTGCGGGGAGAACCCCGCAACGCCCCCGTTTAGAGATCCTATGGGGCGAGTCGCGCCGCCTGATACGGTTCGGCTTGTTGAACCGAAACAGGAGAAAGCACGATGCCCCAGGAGAAGGAAGCAGTGATATCGGCTGAGGACGCGCCGACCGGCGGCGACGTCTTCGCTTCGGTAGAGATGAGCCGGTCGAAGTGGGTGGTCGGTCTCCATACGCGGATGACCGACAAGATCGCGCTGCACACCTTGGCATGTGGCGACGTGGACGCGCTGCTCAGGTTGATCGACCAGGCACGAACGAAGCTCGCCCTGGCCGCGACCGGAACGCCGACCGTCGTAGTCTGCTACGAGGCGGGATACGAGGGTTTCTGGCTGCACCGCCGCCTCGTTGCGCTCGGTATCCGTGTCGTGGTGATCGATCCGGCCAGCCTGCTGGTCGACCGGCGCGCCAAGCGCGCCAAGACGGATCGGATCGACGCGAGGGCGATGGTTCGCGCACTGATGGCCTGGGCGCGGGGCGAGCGGCAAGTGCTGAGCGAGGTTCGCGTGCCGACCGTGGAGCAGGACGATGCTCGCCGTGGACTGCGTGAGCGCCAGCGCCTGGTCAAGGAGAGGACGGCGCACGGGAACCGGATCAAGGGGTTACTGAAGACGCAGGGGATCATGGGCTTCGATCCCCGTGCCACGGATGCGGTCGCGCGTCTGGACGCCATCGTGACTGGTGACGGCCGTCCCCTCGGTCCCTGCCTGAAGCGGGAGATCGTGCGCGAGTTGGAGCGTCTGGCGCTGGTGATGCGGCAGATCGCGCAGTTGGAAGCCGAGCGCGACGCGGTTGTCCGGGAATGCGGCGATCAGGCAGATAGCGCTGCTAATGCCGCGGAACCGGAACGGGACGCCGCGATGATCGCGGTGCTGAACCGCCTGAAAGGGATCGGGATGAACGATGCCACGATCCTGGTACGGGAAGCGTTCTGGCGCGACTTCCGCAACCGGCGCGAGGTTGGCGGATGGAGCGGGCTTGCGCCGTCGCCTTGGGCGAGCGGGTCGGTCTCGCGCGACCAAGGGATCACCAAGGCGGGGCCGCCGATGCTGCGAGCTCACATGATCCAGATGAGCTGGCGCTGGCTGTTCTGGCAGCCCGATAGCGATCTGGCGAGATGGTTTAGCAAGCGTACCGAGGGCGCGACGGGACGGATGCGGCGGATCATGGTGGTGGCGCTCGCCCGTAAGCTCCTGATCGCCCTGTGGCGGTATGCGACGACGGGCATGGTTCCTCACGGCGCCATCGTGACCTGAACGGCGACGGCGAGCGTTTCGAATTCCCGCGCGGCTCGCGACCGGCGGGGATGCCGGGCGGACGTGTGACCGAACTCTCACTGGGCTGAAAGACGCCGCTCGTAGAGAAGGGTCCCGTCCCTCGAAGGGCAGTACCCGCAGCAAACGGGATTAGGGTTGCGGCACCGGCACTGACCGGGATGCCGGACCGGATAAAAGTCGAGCCGGTGACGGGCTCTTGCGAACCATGCCCTTGCCACGGACATCTCAAGGACGGAGCGTCGCGTTCATGATCGCAGGGCGGGTCTCAGGCTGGGGCGTGCCGGATTGCCTCGCCGTGCCCTCTTGACTCGGAATGGCCCCATAAAAGTGAGAGTG
>Ga0255336_101761_pt1 | contig 13549 bp, 14 predicted proteins | sample MeOH1_35cm_T3_17_FD_189102 | JGI IMG/M metagenome (GOLD analysis project Ga0255336, IMG submission 189102) | Sandy soil microbial communities from University of British Columbia, Vancouver, Canada - MeOH1_35cm_T3_179 | ecosystem: Engineered > Artificial ecosystem > Sand microcosm > Unclassified ...
GTCACTGGTCGCGCCGGCATCGTGCATAAAGAGCACCAGCGGATAGGACTTGCTCGCGTCGTAGTCCTTCGGTGCAAACAGGTTGTACCGGAGCATCTTGCCGGTCTTCGGGCCGTGAAATTCCCGTTGCCGGAAATCGTCGACGATCAGGTTCTTGACCTTTGTCGTCGCCAGCGCGCCCGCACCTGGTGTCACGGTCGATGCCTCGGCCTGCTTGTAGACCGTGTCGTAGCTCGGAATATCACCCGCGTTTCCGGGATCGCGGCCGGCACCGGCCGGCGCCTGCTTGCCGTCTTGCGCTTGCACCCTCTCGGCCGGGACAGCACTCGCATCCTCGGGCGATAGAGTGACGTGACGAAACACCCGGCCGCCGCATGGTCTGCCGGGTCGGCGGTAGTGCTGGTGAACACGCCGGTGATGGTCCGGCCTTCGACACGGAAGCCCGCAGCGGAGAGGTCCGCGCCCTTGACCGGCGCATCGTATTCCACTGCGACCGCGCCCAGGCGGATACCGTCGCCAAACACCTGCGTGATGGCCGTGGCGCCCTTCGCATGCGGGGTGCCGTTGCGTGCGACAGCGGGTGCGCTGATGGCCAGGAGCGCTCCCATGCCTGCGCTCATGATCAGAAAATCCCTACGCGTTTGCAAGTTCACTCTCCTTCAGTTCTCAATGCTCTTTATCTGTTTCAGCTTGCCGACGATCGCCGTGGCCGCCGTCTCGGCCGCGCCTCTGCCATAGGGCGAGCTACGTGCTTCGTAGGTGAAGCGGTCGTAGCTTTGCGCATCGGGCATGTACTTGGCCGCGCCATCGACCATCGTCGCCACGATCGTGTGCGGATACGGTGAATGGGTCCGGATGTGCACGCCGATGCTCGCAGCGAGCTCGGGCTGTACACCTACCAGTGTCATGCCGCCGATGCGCATCAGCACGACCGGAGCGGTGACCTTCGCACCGGGCTCGTAGTGAAAGGCGTTCGCGCGTAGCGCTAATCGAATGGTTGCAACAGGAGACTGATCGCGGCCGGATGACGATCGAGGACCCGCTGGTTTGTGCAGGCATGCTTGGACATCGTCTTCGGTGCACTTCTACCACGCAGAAGGTTGCGGCAAGCGCTGGACAAGGCGCGCAGAACACAAGACATCAAGAAAAGGCTTGAGATATTCCTGCGCGGTATCCGATCCGAGGCATCATAGGCCCGAACGAGTGACGTTTCACGTGCGTAAAATCAAATCCGATAAATCCGTTCCGCATTCTCGACAAACAGAGCCCACTGCTCGGCGGCTGTCGCACCTGCGACGATTTTCGCATACGCATTCCACAAAGCCGCGTAGCTGGCATGCAGCCGGTCGACGGGAAAGTTCGACGCGAACATGCAGCGCGGCACGCCGAACGCATCCATAGTTTCGAGCACGTAAGGACGGAAACTCTCCACCGTCCAGTGGTGATCGAACATCGCGAGGCCGCTGATCTTCACCGAGACGTTCGCGTGGCGCGCAAGGCGACGCAGGCCGTCGCGCCACGCCCGATAGCCGCCCACTGAGTCCCGGTCGACGAACATGCCTGCATGATTGACGATGAACGACGTCTGCGCGTTGGCCTCGATTAGCGCCAGCGCGGCATCAACTTGAGAGGGGTACAGTTGCAGATCGAACGACAGTCCGAATTCGTTCAGCAGCCTGAAGTGTTCGAGCCAGCGCGGCTCCGTCAGATAATCGATCGCGACATAGTTGTACCAGGGATCGCTATGCCGGTTGAGCACCTGGCGAATCGGCGATGCCCGCGTCGCGCAAGGTCTGCGCGAGTTCTGGCCAGATTGCGTCGTACCGCGCGCGGTACGCTTCCTCCTGGCCCGGCCTCAATTGCATCCGGAACGCAATCGTTTCCATACGCCCTCGCTCATTGCAGATTGACGAACAGGCCGCCGTCGACCAGCAGCGCCGCGCCGTTCACGTAGCGCGCCATATCGGACGCGAGGAATACCACGCAGTCGGCGACCTCGTCGAGCTCGCCAAGCCTGCCGAGCGGAATCCTCCCCTCGAAATAGGCGCGCTTGTCAGGCGCGCTCAGGACGGCCTCGTTGATCTCGGTCCGAATCGTGCCCGGCAGGACCGAATTGCAGCGGATCCGGTGCGGCCCGAGCGCGACCGCGCACGACTGCATCAGTGCATGCACGCCGGCCTTGGTCGGCATGTAGTGGGTCTGCAGGGCGCCGCCGACGAGCGCACTGATAGAGCTCGTCGCGACGATCGAGCCGCCCGTGCACTGCCGGACCATTTGCTTCGCCGTCGCCTGCGCCACATGGAACGCGCCATGCAGATTGACTTCCATTGTCCGCTGCAGCAGCTCGGGCCGCAGGTCGAGAAACGCGTGGAACGGACAGATGCCGGCGTTGCTGGCGAGCACGTCGATCCGCCCGAATGCATCGACTGCGCTAGCCACCAGATGCGCGGCCGTCTCCGGCAACGCAATGTCTCCCGGCACGGCGATCGCTTCGCGCCCGGTGCCGCGGATCTCGTCGAGCAGGCTGTCGATCTGATGGTCGACCTGCCCGGGGAGCGGCGGGTTGCTCCAGTAGTTCAGCACGACATCGGCGCCGTGCCGTGCGCAGGCCAGCGCGATCGCTCGCCCGATGCCGCGCGAGCCGCCTGTCACTACTACCGCGACCTTGTGTTCCAGCAGCATGTACGTGCCTCCTGTGCTCGATCCGAGGGCGGGATCAACGCGAATACAGGCGCTGGGTGCGCACGTCCCGGTTCGCTGCAAGCGGCCGGGCTCAACGAGCCCAGCGCAGCACGAGTGCGTCAAGGCGCCGGGCGATCTCGACGAGGCCCTGGCGGGTGGCCGGATGAAGCGGCGCGAGCGGCCGGCGTGGGGCGTCCGAACCGATGATCCCCCCTTCCTTCATCAAAGCCTTGCACGCCATCAGGCCGCACTGGCGGTTCTCGAAATTGATCAGCGGAAGCCATTTTTCGTACACGCGTACTGCCTCGTCGCGATTGCCAGCGAGGTATTCGCGGATGATCGGCTGCAGCCCGTCCGGATAACCCGCGCCGAGCAGGCTGCCGGTCGCGCCCGCGTCAAGGTCCGCAAGCAGCGTGATCGCCTCTTCGCCGTCCCACGGGCCTTCAATGGCATCGCCGCCCAGCGCGATCAATTCGCGCAGCTTGGCGGCCGACTGGGGAACCTCGATCTTGAAGTAGCGCAGATTGGGAATTTCGCGAGCCATTTGCGCAAGGAACACCGCCGATACTTGCGTGCCGCTCATCGGCGCATCCTGGTACATGATCGGAATCGCGATACGCTCCGACACCTCGCTGAAGAATCCGTGGATCGCCTGTTCGGCGCACCGGATCGTCGCCCCGTGATAAGGCGGCATGATCATGACCATCGCCGCTCCGCGAGCCTGCGCGTCACGGCTGCGTTCCGCGCAGATGCGCGGATTGAAATGCGTCGTGGTCACGATCACCGGCACGCGCCCCGCCACATGGTCGAGTATCGTCTCCGTCAAGCCCTCCCGCTCTGGGTCCGACAGCGAAAACTGTTCCGAGTAGTTCGCCAGGATGCAAATGCCGTCCGCGCCGGCGCCGATGATGAAATCGATGCAGCGCTTCTGCCCTTCGAGATCGAGTTCCCCCTGCTCGGTGAAGATGGTCGGGGCGACGGAAAACGCTCCCGTGTAACGGCGTGCACCGGACGATATCTGGTTCATTGCGGTTTCCTCACATTGATTAGTATTCCAAATCGATATATCCGGTTAAATCCGTCTCGCGGCATGCTGAAGAGCCATGATAGAAACGAACCGCTCCGGCGAATGTCAGACGCGGCCGTACCGCCCGCGCAACCCGTCCGTCACACCGCAAAGGATCGCCTTCAGCTTCATACGCTTTTCCTTGCCGTGGAGCAGCACGAACGCGACATGCTTCAACGTGATCAGATTGATCAGCAACATTGCCGGATAGCGGCGCCAGTAGTCGCGCGCGACCAGGATGCAATTGCGCGCTGCGTAATAGTGGCGCAAGGCGCTTTGGTCGAAGATCTCGACCTGCGGCCAGTGCTGGCGCACGGGCGGCGTGCCAAGCTCGTGCGGCAGTGACACATCGGCGTTCACGCACACAGGCACCCCGTGGGCCTGCGCCCGCATGCAGTATTCGGCGTCCACGTGGTCGATGAAGAAATCCTCGCGAAACTGGCCGAGCTCCCGGTACGCTTCGCGCGAGATGGCGGTTCCCGACGAGATGATCACCGAGCAACGCAGCAGGCCGTGCGCGCCGTCGTTGATTCGCGTGATCTGCGCCGACCAGCGGCGCACCGTGAAGAGCGGCAGATCGCGATTGAAGTTGAGGTTGAATATCCGCGGCCCGACCAGGAACCGGGGATCTCCCACCGCGGCGCAACCTTCGAGCATGCGGTCAAAATAGTCGTCGGGGATATAAGAGTCCTGATCGAAAATGAAGAAGACATCGCAGCCGCGATCGATCAGGAACTGAACGCCCGCGTTGAACGCCCCGGCAATGCCGCCGCGATTCCGGTTCACCACCACATCCACACCGTGTGCCCTCAGTCGCGCATGCAACTGCTCGTCGACGGCCGGAGAATTATCGACGGCCACTACCACCGGACTCAATCTGGGCAAATCCAGTAAGTGTTCGACCTGCTCCGTGGTCGGTTTGTAAAGCGTGATCAGCGTGCCATGGTTCATGACGGCGCCTCGTTGCGAAGAGATGATGGTCTCTCGCCCCTGCCTGCGGGCGAGTCCGTCCTCCTGTCTATCGACTGCGTCCCATGTGCCGGCGCGGTGCTCTTCGGTGCTTCCAGTCCTGGCTGGAAGCACCGCGGCCCGCCCGTTATTTCGCGTACAGCTTGACCACGCTCGCATGCACGACGCGCGTGATCTCTTCCATCCGCCAGCGGATATGCGTGTCCGTCAGCGCAACACAGCGTGTGACGTCGCGCTCCGCCAGCGCATCGAGAATCTGCATATGCTCGGTGAACGCCTCGTTGCGCCGCTGATCGACGTCCACCCATCGCACGTAGTGAATCCGTGCATTGATCCCCTGCAGCACCCGGCCGATCTCCGCGTTGCCCGACAGCGCGGCCAGTTCCAGGTGAAACGTCTCATCTCTGAGGACAAGTTCGTCCGACGGCGTGCGCTCCGCGCTCTTCATCACTTGCTTCCACGACCTGCGCAACGTTTTAATGTCGTTGTCCGACGCCCGTTCGCAAGCCAGCATCACCGCGGTCGATTCGATCGTGCGGCGCAATTCAAAAAGATCGAACACGTCTTTCCCATCCAGTTCTCGAATGAAAAATCCCCGGTTCGGCACGAAGGTCAGCAAGTTCTCTGCCACCAGACGATTCAGCGCCTCTCGGATCGGCGTACGGCTGACGTCGAGGCGCTCCGCCAGTTCCAGTTCGTTGACTCGCTCGCCGGGACGGATCTTGTACAGCACCGCCATCTGCTTCAACTGCTCGTAAACCTCATTAACCGTCAGCCCTGCCCGCTTGGGCGCGCCGGTTTCCCGCACCATCACGGAATTCGCTGCCATTGTGTCTCCTGGTTCGTTTCGCTACCGCTTATTATCGACTACACCTGCCGGCGGCCTCGGGCCACCGCCCCCATCCATTCAAATCGTGAACAGCCGGCCGAACTGCGGCAAGCGGTCCTCGACATTGCCGAGCCGCAACGCATGCCACGCCAGTGCATGGTTGCTCGACAAAACCGGCTTGCCAAGCTTCGCCTCGATATCCGCCATGGCGTCGACCAGCCGCAGGCTCGTGCAGGAAACGAAAACCGCGTCGACGCCCGGATCGCGACCCAGTGCGAGCACGGCGTGTTCAAGCGAGGCGCGATCGATGCGCGCGACCTCGTTGTCGTCGCGATGCTCGAACGACCCGACGCTGACGACATCGACACCGCGCGCCTTGAGATAGCGGCTCATCGCGTCGTTGATCGGGCGCTCATAGGGCGTCAGCAAGGCCACGCGACGCGCACCAAGCGCGGCGAGCGCGATGCGGGCGGCGGTGATGGGCGTCGTGCAGGCGATTCCCGGGCGCGCTTCCCGGATGCGTTCGAACACCCGCTCCTCGCCCAATACCGTTGACGCCGACGTGCAGCCGAAGGCAACCACATCGAGATGCTCGCCTGGGCGAATCAGTTCGACGGCCGCCCGGATCCGGCCATCCATTAGGGCGAGCGTCTCGGCCGTAATCTCGGCCGAATTGGCGATCCGGCTTTCGTAGAACGCCACGCCGTCGAGCGTCAGCATGCGCCGCCATTCGTACTCGATCGTGTGATCGGTCGCCAGCACGACGAGGCCGATCGCTGCGCGCCTCGCGATTCCTTCGTCCAGCGAAAAACCAAAACGCGCGTACGCACCCGGAGGAGAGTCGATGTAGCTAGATTGAAGTTCGCTCACTGCAGAGTCATCCCTGTGATGTCGATGTCGGGGCGGCGGCCGCTCATCATGTCGACGAGTATCTTCGCGGTGCCGCACGACATGGTCCAGCCCATATGGCCGTGACCGGTGTTGAGGAACAGGTTGCGATGCCGGGTCGGGCCGATCAGCGGTGTGCCTTCCGGCGTCATTGGCCGCAGACCCGCCCAATACGACGGCCGCCGGTAATCCGCGCCGTTCGGAAACAGCGCTTGCGCCGTCTGGAGCATCTGAGAGAAATCCGCCGGCGAATGATTCGTGTCGTAGCCGCAGAACTCCGCTGTCGCCGTCAGCCGCAGGCGCTGCCCGAACCGCGCCCACGCAACCAACTGGTTCTCCTCTACGCCGCCCAGGCTCGGCGGCTCGTGCCACTCGTCGATCGGCAACGTGACCGAATAGCCCTTGACCGGATAGATCGGCAGCCGATAACCGAGCTGGCGCGCGAGGAACGGGGAATACGAGCCCAGCGCGAGCACGTAGCGCTCGCCGCTGATCTGGCCTGACGACGTGTCGACGTAGTCGATCCGGTCAGCGCTCGCGCGCACCTCACGGATCGTCGTGCCTAACTGGAACTCGACACCGAGTTCCCGGCAACGCAGCGCGAGTTCGCTCGTGAACAGATGCGCGTCACCGCTTTCGTCGGACGGGCAGTAGATGGCGCCTTCGATGCTGTTAGCCGAAGCCGCAAGCGCCGGTTCCAGTGCGACCACCGCGCGCCGGTCCAGCGTCTGGAGCGGCAGCCCGTTGTCGGCCAGGATCGACATGTTCGACACGCCGCGCTCGAACGACGCCGGATCGCGGTACAAGTACAGTAATCCGCCACTGATGCGTTCGTAGGTCAGCCGCTCGTCTTGCGTCGTCTGTTGCAACTGCTGCTGCGAATAGCGGCACAGCCGCACCTTGCGCGACGTGTTCAGGCGCGAACGTTCCGCGGTACAGTTCTGCAGGAACAGCCAGCACCACGCCCACATCCGCCAGTCCGCGTTCAGCTTGAGCCGCAGCGCCTGCCCCTCGGTAAAGAGCGACTTCAACAGGATCTTCGGCGCACGCGGCGACGCCCAGGTATACGAATGCCCCGGCGCGATCAGCCCCGCATTGGCGAAGCTGGTCTCGAGCGCGACGCCGTCGCACCGATCGACCACAACGACCTCGTCGCCCGCTTTCGCCAGGAAATAGGCGGTGGTCACGCCAACGATGCCACCGCCCAGAACGACCGTTTTCATGCGCTTGGTTCCTATAGGGCCGCTATCGCCGCGATTTCCACCGTGTACTCGGGAAACGCGAGCTTCGATTCCACGCAGGCGCGCGCCGGCGCATCGCCTTTGGGCACCCATGCATCCCAGATCCGGTTCAGGTCCGCGAAGCTGCGGTAGTCGGCCAGCCAGATGCTGGCGGACACGATCCGGTGCTTGTCCGCGCCGACGCTCTCGAGCAGACGATCGATCTTGTCGAGGATTTGCTTCGTCTGGCCCGCGACGTCGAGCCCGGTATCGTCCGCAACCTGCCCGGCAATGAATGCCAGTTCGCCGGCCACGACCAACTGACTCATCCTGTCTCCTGCTCCATAGCGCTTGATGTCCATCGGTCGAGCCTCCGTCAATCGATTCAAGTTGAGTGCATTCTATCCATCATAATTCATAACTGCATACACTTTTTATCGATTTCGTTCGATTCCCTATATCGGTTCACGGCCGTGATTGTGGTGCACGAAGTGTCTCCAATGTTGTGCAAAAAATGCTTTAAAACAGGGATATAAACCGAAAAACAGGCACGCTTAAGATTTTTCTTTGCGGTTCAAAAAAATTGTCCCAAACTATTTTTGTTCAGTAATTGTGTAGACACTTGTGTATATCAACCACTGATTATCGATGCTTTGGGAGAAGGACAATGAAGCTACGCCGCTGGGGAATCGAAGCCTTCGTGACACTGTGTTTGGGCCTGTCTCATCTGCCTGACGCGCGCGCCGACGTCAGCGTCGGCGCCGTGCTGCCGCTGACGGGTTCGAGCGCGTCGATTGGCGAGGACCAGCGCCGCGGCATCGAGCTCGCGGTTGCGAAGATCAACGCCCAGGGCGGCGTGCTCGGCCAGAAGCTGCAAGTCAGGATCGAGGATTCCGGCGGCGGTGCGAACACCGCGCTGGACGCCACCCGCAAGCTCGCCACGGTGGATCGCGTGCCAGTCGTACTCGGCGAATTCTCGTCGTCGATCACGATCCCGATCGGGCAGTTCCTGGTTCGCCAGGGCAACGTGCACGTGAATATCGGTTCGTCGAGCCAGCAGATCCGCAAGATCGGCTCCGGCTCATTCAGCGTGATCGGCCTCGACGACCTGTCCGCGCGTTTCGCAGCGCAGGATGTGTTCGACCGGAAGCTGCGTCACGTCGCGTTCATCGCGCCCAACAACGGCTACGGCCAGGGCATCGCCAGCGAATTCAAGAAGCGCTTCGAGGCGCTGGGCGGCACGGTCGAGGCCCTCGTGCTTTATACCGAGGGGCAATCGACCTATCGCCGGGAGCTGGAGCAGATGGCGCGCGCCAAGCCCGATGCGTACATCTACAGCGCGTACGGCCAGGAAGCGGCGACCATCAACCGCCAGGCATACGACATGCAATTGAACAAGAGTCCGTGGTACGGCATCTACCTGACGATGTGCACGAGCGATACGCCGCCGGAGATCGCGCGCGGGCAGATCGGCCTCGAGGTGGCGTCGAGCGGCGCGGGCGCGAATGACTACGCGCAGGCGTACGAGGCCGCCTACAAGGAAGCGCCTCGCTCCGCCTTCGGCAGCTACGCCTATGACGCGACAATGCTGTCCGCCGCCGCGATCAACCATGCGCACTCGACCGACCCAGCCAAGATTCGCGCGGCGTTCGACGCGGTCGGCAAGTCGTATGCGGGCGTGACGGGCGCGATTTCGTTCGACAGCGACGGCCAGCGGATCGCCCAGCCTTACGAGAAAGTGTCGTTCAAGCAGACTGTCGCCGTCGCCGCGCAGTAAGGGCAGCGAACGCTACCGGAGCCCACCATGCTGCAGTTTCTTCTCGACGTCCTGATCCGCACGTCCGATTTGTTGCTCGTCTCGGTCGGACTGTCGACGCTCTATTCGCTGATCCGTTTCCCGAACATCGCACACGTGCAGTACGCCATGCTGGGCGCGTTCCTGTCGCTCGCCGGACAGCGTGCGGGCCTGCCTTTAGCGCTCTCGGCCGGGGTGTCGTGCGCGCTCGTCGGTTGCCTCGCGGTGTTGCTGAACGTCTTCGTCTTCACGCGGCTGCTGCGCTCGGGCAGCGCGGTCGCGATGATCGGTTCGCTCGCGGTGTCGCTGATCGCGGTCGCGCTCATGCTGGCGACGGCTGGTTCTCGGCCGCTGCAATACACGCAGGATCTCAGAGCACCGTTGACGATCGGCGGGGTGGCGGTCCCGGACGCGCAGGCTTACTCGATCGCGTGCGGCGCGCTCACGCTGCTGATCTTCTCCGTGCTGCTGTATCGAACCAACCTCGGCCGTTCGATGCGCGCGCTGGCGTCGAACCGGCCGCTCGCGCTCGCTTCCGGCATCGACGCGAGCCGGGTAACGAACCTGATCACGTTCGCGAGCGGCGTGTTGGCGGCGCTGGGTGGCACGATGCTCGGTCTCACCGAAAGCGTGCACGTCAATCTCGGCAACAACCTGTTGATTCCGGCATTCTCGGCGGCGATCCTCGGCGGCCTGGGCAACCCGCTCGGCGCCGCCGCCGGGGCGCTCCTGATCGCATTGGCCGAGACAGTGGTCATTAACGTCGATTTCGGCTCGCTGGTAGGCCGTTCGATGCAGTTCTTCCCGGTCGCCTACGTCAGCGCGGTCTCGTTCCTGATCCTGCTCGTCGCACTGATGGTCCGCCCGTACGGCATCTTCGACCGGGAGGTGCGGCGTGTCTAGCTTCCTGGTTCACCTGCTGACCTCGGTCTGCCTGTACGCGATGATGGCGCTCGGCCTGAACCTGCAGGCCGGCTACGCCGGGATGGTCAACTTCGGCTTCGTCGCTTTCGCCGGTCTCGGCGCCTATGCGGCCGGCATTGCGTCGCAGTTGGGTTGGCCGATGCCTGCGGCGCTGCTGCTGGCCGTGACGGCCGCCGCCGTGCTCGCCGTCGCGACCGCCCGGCTCGGCCGCCAGTTGTCGTCCGACTACTGGGGAATCGCGACGCTCGCGATCGCGGAGATCCTGCGCACCGTCGCACTCAACGAGTCGTGGCTGACGGGCGGCGCGCAAGGCATAGGCGGCATCCGCCCGCTGTTCGCCGGCCTCGCCGCACCGTGGAGCGATGTCGCGTTTCTCGCGCTCGCCGCGCTGTGCCTCGTGCTCGTCTACGGCGGCTACGTGCGGATCAGCAGCAGCCGCTTCGGACGCGCGCTGAAGGTGATGCGGGAAGAGCCCTCGCTCGCCGTGTGCTTCGGTTACGACCCCGTGTCGCTGAAGACGCGCGCGTCGGTCGCCGCCGCCCTTCCCGCCGCGCTCGCGGGCGCGCTGCTTACCTACTACATCAGCTACGTCGGCCCGGACGTGATGGTGTCGTCCGAGACCTTCGCGCTCTGGACCATCGTGATGGTGGGCGGGCTCGGCAGCAACCTCGGCGTGCTGCTCGGCGCGCTGCTGGTGCAGTCCGTGTACTCGTTCGCGCCATTCCTTAAAGACTGGCTCGGGGTCAGCAGCGACCTGGCTGGTTCGGCGCGACTCGGCCTCGTCGGCCTGATGTTGCTCGCCTGCCTGGTGTGGCGGCCGCGCGGCTTGCTGCCGGAACGCCTGGAGACGCTCTCATGACGACGCTTCTCGACCTGGACGGCATCGCCATCCGTTACGGCGGCAACACCGTGCTGTCGGGTCTCACCCTGTCGATCGACAGCGGCGAGATCGTCGGCCTGCTGGGACCGAACGGTTCCGGCAAGAGCACGGTGCTGAACGCGATCACCGGTTTTACGCCGCTCGCGAGCGGCGCGATCCGCTTCGGCGGGCGGCGCATCGATCCACTCGCTCCGCACCGCATCGCGCAGCTCGGGATTCGCCGGACCTTTCAGTTGCCGTCGATGCCCACCCGGATGTCCGTGCTCGAACTGACGATGGCCTCGTCGTCCGCGCATCATCAGCTGTGCGCGGCGCTGCTGCGCGGCCGCGCGACGCGCCGCATCGAACAGGACACCCATGCCCGCGCCCGCGCGCTCCTCGACCAACTGAAGCTCGCCGCGGTCGCCCACCTGCCCGCCGCGTCGATCTCGGGCGGGCAGAAAAAGCTCCTAAGTATTGCCTGCGCGATGATGACCGAGCCCAAACTGCTGCTGCTCGACGAGCCGACGGCGGGCGTGCACCCCAACCTGCGCGGCGAGCTGATCGGCGAGCTACGGCGCATTCACGGCCAGGGCGTGACGCTCGTCGTGATCGAGCACGATATGCACTTCATTCGTGAACTGTGCGACCGCTGCGTGGTGCTCGACCGCGGCGCCGCGATCGCGAACTGCAAGCCGGCCGAGCTCGACAAGAACCGCCGCGTGCTCGACGCCTACCTGGGGCGCTCGCACCGTGCCCCCCGGCCGCTGGAGGCGTCATGATCGAGGTCCGGGATCTCTTTGCGGGCTATACGCCGGAAGTCGACATCCTGCACGGCGTCTCGCTGCAGGTCGGGCCGATCGACATCGCGACGATCCTCGGGCCGAACGGCTGCGGGAAATCGACGCTGCTCAAGGCGATCGCGGGCTTCCTGCTGCCGCGCTCGGGGACCATCACGATGCACGGCCGGGATGTCGCGCGTATCCCCGTGAACCGCAAGGTTCGCGAGTACGGTGTCGGCTTTGTGCCGCAGACCGACAACGTATTCGGCGCGCTCACCGTGCGCGAGAACCTGATGCTGGGCGGCCACGCGCTGTCGTCGTTCCCGCGCGAAGCGCGCATCGAGGAGCTGTGCGAGCAGTATCCCGTGTTACGCCGCCGCTATCGCTCCCCCGCCTCGGCGTTGTCGGGCGGCGAACGCCAGATCGTGTCGCTAGCTCGCGCGCTGATGCCGAGGCCCGTGATGCTGCTGCTCGACGAACCGTCGGCCGGCTTGTCGCCGAAAATGGTCGACGAGGTATTCGACGCCATCGTCCAGATGCGCGACGCCGAGCACATCGGAGTCCTGATGGTTGAACAGAACGCGATCGAGGCGCTGCGCATCGCCGATCGCGGCGTCGTGCTGACGATGGGGCGCGTCGCGCTCACCGGGCCCGCCGCCGACCTGCTCGATAGCGATGAGATGCGCCGACTATATCTCGGCGGGAGAGCCGCATGAATCCATCCGCGGCGGATACCGCTCCAGCCGGAACGGGCGCAGGCAGCGCCCGGCCGGCCACGATCATGATTGCGGTTGCGACGGGCTTCGTGATGGCGATGCTCGACGTCACGATCGTCAACGTGGCGCTGAAGGCAATGCAGGACAGCCTTTCCCTGTCGTTGACGGCGCTCGTCTGGGTCGTCGATGCCTATGCGCTGAGCTTCGCGGCGCTGCTGCTGCTGGGCGGTGCGCTCGCCGACCGGTTCGGCTCGAAGACGATCTACCTGACGGGTCTCGTGATCTTCGTGACCGCCTCGCTGCTGTGCGCGGCGGCCGCGACCTCGGCGATGCTGATTGCGGCCCGGCTGCTGCAAGGCGTTGGCGCGGCGCTCTTCATGCCGAGCTCGCTGAGCCTCCTGACGCTTGCGTTCCCTCCCGGAGCGCTGCGCGTCCGGATGATCGGCATCTGGGGGGCGCTGGTGTCCGCGGCGATGGCGTTCGGCCCGTTTGTCGGCGGTGTGCTCGTGAACGCCATCGGCTGGCGCAGCATTTTCTGGGTCAACTTGCCGGTGGGCCTGATCGGCTTGTGGCTGACGCATCGGCATGTCGCGCGCTCGCCGCGCCATGCCGGCCCGCTGAACGGTTTCGGCCATCTGTTCGGCGCGGCCGCGCTGATCGCGCTCAGTCTCACGCTGATCCAGGGGCCGAGCGCCGGCTGGACTTCGCCGGTGATCGTCGGCAGCGCGCTCGCGACGCTCCTCGCCGTCGCGGCGTTCGTCGTGCGCGAGCGGCGCGCGCGCCATCGGATCCTGTCGATAGCGCTCCTCAACAACCCGC
>Ga0255336_101762_pt1 | contig 13546 bp, 16 predicted proteins | sample MeOH1_35cm_T3_17_FD_189102 | JGI IMG/M metagenome (GOLD analysis project Ga0255336, IMG submission 189102) | Sandy soil microbial communities from University of British Columbia, Vancouver, Canada - MeOH1_35cm_T3_179 | ecosystem: Engineered > Artificial ecosystem > Sand microcosm > Unclassified ...
GATGGTCGCGTAGAAGACCAGCACCCACCAGCGCGGCATCGGGGTGTCGAGCTCCTTGATGCCGTCCCATTCATGGCCGGTGGTCGCCGTGCCGGAGATCTTGTCCCGTTCGACATCAGCCATGATTGTTCTGCTCCTCATCGTTACGGAACGGGATCTGGGCGCAATCATCGAAATGCTTGCGGTTACCGGGGCGATAGGCGGTGAAGATGATGATACCGAAGAAGATCAGCAGCCAAACGACCCAATATTGCCGCAGGAAATCGGACCAATCATGCAGGCTCATTCCTGATCTCCACTTGAGTTTTGTGCCTCGCCGAGGTCGGGGCGATAGGTGGTGAAATCCACCATCCGGCCGAGCGACTGCAGATAGGCGACGAGGGCATCCATCTTGGTGATGCGGGTGGGGTCGCCGTCGAAATCGCCGGCGACGGCCTTCGGGTAACGCTGCTGCAGGCCGGCCACATCGGCATCCGGCGTCGCCTGCGCCCGAAGATCCGCCAGGGCATTGGCGATCATGTCGGGCGTATAGGGAACGCCGACGATCTTCAGGGTCTTGAGGTGTTCGGCGATGTCGTTGCCATCCAGATCCTGTCGCGCCAAATGGGCATAAGAGGGCATGATGGATTCCGGCACCACCGTGCGGGGATCCATGAGATGGGCAACGTGCCATTCATTGGAATATTTGCCGCCAACCCGGGCGAGATCGGGGCCGGTGCGCTTCGAGCCCCATTGGAAGGGATGATCATAGATGCTCTCAGCCGCCAGGCTGTAATGGCCGTAGCGCTCGACCTCGTCGCGGAACGGGCGGATCTGCTGGCTATGGCAATTGTAGCAGCCTTCGCTGACATAGATGTTGCGGCCTTCCAGCTCCAAAGGGCTCAAGGGGCGGACGCCATCGACCTTCTCGATCGTCTCGCCGATGGTGAAGAGCGGGACGATCTCGACCAGGCCGCCGATCGCCACCGTCACCAGGATGCCCAGCAGCAGGATGATCGAGTTGGTTTCGAAATGTTCGTGTCTAATCATTTTTTACCCCGATCTCAGGCCTTGGCGAGGGCGGCTGCCCCGAGCCGCCGCTCGGTGCGGACATCACCCCGGATCGTCCGCAGCAGGTTGTAGGTCATGATCAGCGAGCCGCTGAGGAACAGGATCCCGCCGAAGGCCCGCACGATGTAATAGGGATGCATGGCGGCGACGGTCTCGACGAAGGAGTATTGCAGGAAGCCCTGGGCATCATAGGCGCGCCACATCAGGCCTTGCATGATGCCGGAGATCCACATCGACACGATGTAAAGCACGATGCCGAAGGTCGAGATCCAGTAATGCCATTCGACGAGACGGGTGCTGTAGAGATGTTCGCGCTTCCACAGCTTCGGCACCAGGTGATAGACGGCGCCGAAAGTCACGAAGGCGACCCAGCCCAATGCGCCGGAATGCACATGGCCGATGGTCCAGTCGGTATAGTGACTGAGTGAGTTCACCGCCTTGATCGACATGACCGGGCCTTCGAAGGTCGACATGCCGTAGAAGCCGACCGCTGTCACCAGGAAGCGCAGGATCGGGTCGGTACGCAGCTTGTCCCAGGCGCCGGACAGGGTCATCAGGCCGTTGATCATGCCACCCCAGCTCGGCATCCACAGCATGACCGAGAAGACCATGCCGAGGGTCTGCGTCCAGTCGGGCAAGGCGGTGTAGTGCAGGTGATGTGGACCGGCCCAGATATAGATGAAGGACAGCGACCAGAAATGAACGATGGAGAGGCGATAGGAATAGATCGGCCGCTCCGCCTGTTTCGGCACGAAGTAATACATGATGCCGAGGAAGCCCGCCGTCAGGAAGAAGCCGACCGCATTGTGCCCGTACCACCATTGCAGCATGGCATCCTGCACACCGGCGAAAGCTGAGTAGCTCTTGGCGCCGAAGATCGATACCGGCACCGCCAGGTTGCGCATGATGTGCAGCATGGCGATGGTGACGATGAAGGCGAGATAGAACCAGTTGGCGACATAGATATGCGGTTCTTCGCGCTTGATCAGCGTGCCGACGAAGATCAGCAGGTAGACCACCCAGACGATGGTCAGCCAGAGATCCGTGTACCATTCGGGTTCGGCATATTCCATGCCTTCGGTCACGCCGGTGACATAGCCGACCGCCGCCATGACGATGAAGAGCTGATAGCCCCAGAACAGGAATTCCGCCAGCGCCTCGCCGCCGAAGAGACGGGCACGGCAGGTACGCTGCACGACATAGAGGCTGGTCGCCAGCAAGGCGTTGCCGCCGAAGGCGAAGATCACCGCCGATGTATGGAGCGGACGCAAGCGTCCGAAGCTCGTCCATTCGAGGCCGAGGTTGAAAGCGGGGAAGGCGAGCTCCAAAGCGATATAGACGCCGGCAAGAAAGCCAACCACACCCCAGAACATGGTGGCGAGGGTGAATTGCCGCACGACCCGTTCGTTATAAACAGGATGGGTGGAGATGATTGCGATTGACATCAGCTTTGCCCCTTATCAGCGACGGCCTCGGCAGCAGTGGCGATGGCAATCAGACGGAAGAGCATCAGTACCGCGAAGCCGGCGAAGAGCAGGCCGAGATAGTAAAAGGTTCCGTCAGCGGCATTGGCGCTCATATCGAGGCCCAGCAGGCCGAGAAGCGTCAGAATGGCTGAGCTGAACCATGTGCCGGTGCTGCTCAATTTTCCCTCCTTTGGATTTTCATGATCGGATTTCCGAAGGCTTTCCTGATTGCGGAACGTCGTCAGTAGTCGTCGCGGCTCACGAGGTCGCGATAGGCATGCCAGCTGGCATGGCCGATCAGCGGCATGGTGATGGCGAGGCCGATGCAGAAGGTAGCGATGCCGGCCGCGGTGAAGAGGACGATGAGTGCGCCCCAGCCGATGAGGATGCGCCAATTGACCTTGGTGGCGAGGACCGAGGTGGCGATCGCCCGCAACGTGCCGCAATCACGATCCTGAAGCATTGGGAAAGCGACGACGCTGATGGCGAAGGCAATGACGGCCAAAGCACCGCCGACGAGGGTCCCCGTGATGAGGAAGGCGATGCCGTCGGTCGAGAAGAAGATCGACTTGATAAAATATTCCCAGCTCGCCGGCTCGGTACCGTAGAACAAGGCGTAGATCAGGAGCGCGAGACGCTCCCACAGGAGATGCAGCAGCATCATGACCAGGCCCATGGTGCAGATCTGTCCGGGATAGCGGCGCCAGGAAAGCATCACATCGAGCAGCGTCATGGTTTCACCGAGCTCGAGCCGCCGACTGATCTCGTAGAAGGCCACGGCCAGGACCGGCGCCATGAACATGTAGCCGGCGGCGAGGGGGAGGACATAGGGCAGCCAATCCTGCTGCCACATGCCGTAGATCAGAAGCAGGCTGGCCAGACCGATGACCGCGCCAAAAAACAGGCTGATCCCGAGGCTGCGATTGAAGTCGCGCCAGCCGAGGCGCAGCCAGTCCCAGGGCTGTTCGACATTGATCCGATAGACCGGCGCCGCCAGGCCGGCGAATTCCCGTGGCATTTGCCCCGCTTCGTCGACCTTGGTCATGTCTGCATGTTTTGTAGCCATTTCGGCCCCATTGATCGCTACCATCCGCCCGTGGCAGAGTCGGCATGCAAGTCCGGGCAAATATTAAACTGGGGTCGAAAGACCATCTTGATTTGAATCAAGCCGACCGCCGATAAATCCCGGCAGATAGCGGGTTTATCGCGCTCTATCATATTTGAGAGAGACGGATTCAGCCTTTCGGTGAAATCGCCCAGCGATGCCACCGAAAGCCATCCGGCTCTAGACGGGTGTCGATGTGGCAAATGCGCTTGATCTTGTTTCGCTCCTGGCCAGTCACTGCCGCGTTGCCGTGCAGGACCACGGCTCGGTCATGCTCAGCCTTTTCGCCACCGGCCTGATCGGCAGCTTTACCCATTGCACGACGATGTGCGGGCCCCTGGTCGCGGCGCAATCGGTCGAGGTGCTTGGCCGCATGCCGGCCGGCCGCGGTGGCGATTTGCGGCGCTTGGCCGGCGCAGCCTTGGTACCTTATCAACTGGGGCGGACCACGACCTATGCCGGTCTCGGTGCAATGCTGGCACTGCCGATCGGCTTTGCGCATCTGCTGCATCAGCTCTGGTGGGTTGCGCCTTTGCTGTTGATGGCGGCGGCCATTGGCTTCGTCCTGCTGGCCCTGCAACGGCTTGGCATCGCATTGTCGCCGCGTCATGCCTGTGCGCCATCCGGCAGTGGCGTGCCGCAAGAGGCGGGCAGGGCCAAAGTAGACTTCCTCGGCCCGGCCTTCACCCTGCTGACGCGCCTGGCGCGGCCGCTCTTCAGGCAGCCGACCGGCTGGCGGGGTTATGGCCTGGGCCTGCTGCTCGGCTTCCTTCCCTGCGGTTTGCTTTACACCGCACTGATGATCGCCGCCGCGACCGGCAATCCCTGGGCGGCCGGAATCAGCATGGTGGTCTTTGCCGCCGGTACCTTTCCCGTCTCCTGGGCGATCGGCTTTGGCAGCCATCTGGCGGCGGCGAAATGGACCAACCTCGCGCGACGCCTGCTGCCCATCATGGCTGCCGGCAACGCCTTGCTGCTCTTCGCGCTGGCTTATCGCTACGCCACGCTGTGAAACGCCAAGGCCATCGGCGTCTTTGTCAGCGCGTGGCCGGTATCGGCGCCAAGGTATAGATGGATCGCGTAACCTGCTCGGACCCGACCAGCCGATCGAGTAGGGCGCGATCTTTGTTGTGACCGGTATGGGGAAGCGGTTCGGCGGGGGGCGGCACACGTGTCGGCGTGGCCAGCCGGATCGCCTCGCACCCCAGGTTACGTGCATGGTGTTCCAGTGTCAGGAACAGGCTGCGCGACAATGTGCCGCTATCGCCGAGATCGAAGACGATGAAGGGATCGACGTCGAAGATCCGTCCATGTTGCGGCATTTCGCACACGCGGCCGATGCAGATTCCCATGAAATAGCCGCGCAGATTCTCGACACCGAAGATGACCGGCCCATCCTCTTCGGTCTCGGCGCAAGACATGTCGATGAACTTGCTCCATTGGTCGCGCGTGAGTGCCGGATAGGCTTGCTGTGCCAACGCAAAAGCAAAGGCGGCCTGTTCCGGTTTCAGGCGATGCGCCATATGCAGGAGGGCGGGTGCGGCAGAATGTGGCATCTGTGCCTTTAGCCAATGAGCAGAAGAGGTTAGATCGGATGCTGCACGGAAAGCGCGGTCACGGCCATGACTTAGATCAAGAAGCGGCTTGACGGTCATGCGCGTGCAGCACGAAACTTAAATCATTCGAATGCGTGAGAGCGGGAAGCAATATGGTGGTCGTTCCTTCGAACCTGCAGGCAGCGGATCCATGGGGCCGGCCATGCGGAACCTGTGAAATTCGCTCTTTCAGCGTGTGCAGCTGTCTCGACCCCGCTGAACTTGAAAAACTGCGTTCGGCACTGACGACGTCTCATTTCGCCGCCGGTGAATCGCTTATTCACGAAGGTGAGCCGGCCGCGGCACTCTTCAATATCGTCAAGGGAACGGTGAAGCTCTATAAGCTGCTGTCCGATGGGCGCCGGCAGATCACCGGCTTCCTCGTTCCGGGCGACTTCCTCGGCATCGCCCTCAACAAGACCTATGCCTATTCCGCGGAAGCCATCGAAGACGTCCACGTCTGCCGCTTTGATCGCACACGTTTCAGCGCGCTGCTCGGCGACCTGCCGAAATTGGAGCATCGCCTGCTGGAAGCAGCCTGTACTGAACTGGCGGCGGCGCAGGACCAGATGCTGCTGCTGGGTCGGCGGACGGCTTTGGAACGGGTCGCCAGTTTCCTGCTGCAATGGCATCAACGCCTGGTCGCCCGTGGCACGACCGACAAGATCGTCTTGCCGATGTCGCGCAGCGATATTGCCGATTTTCTCGGTCTCACCATCGAAACCGTGAGCCGCAGCCTGACGGCCTTGCGCCGCTCGAAGGTCATCGATCTCGTCAGCCGCTCCGAGCTCGTGATCCACCATCCGCACAAGCTGGCGGCGATGACGGATTGCGATACGGCGGCTTGAACGAGGGCTGTTACGCCGCCGGCGGTGAATCCGGCTGGCGGTCCGGGTGCGCAGCCTGGAAGGCGGGCAGTTCGCCGCAGGCCTGATCGATGGCGGTCAGGCGGGGAAAGGCTGCCAGGTCGATATTGAAGCGCCGGGCATTATAGATCTGCGGCACCAGACAGGCATCGGCAAGTCCGATGGTATCGCCGCAGCAATAACGCCCGGCATAGCCATGGCTTGTGATCAGCGATTCCAGCGCCGCGAAGCCGTCCAGCACCCAGTGCCGATACCAGGCAAGTTTCTGTTCCTCGCTGACGCCGATTGTGTCCGTCAGATAGCGCAGCACCCGCAGATTGTTGATCGGGTGGATGTCGCAGGCAATCGCCGCCATCAGGCTGCGGACATAGGCGCGCTGCAGGGGAGCCCGCGGCAGGAGCGCCGGGTCCGGCCAGACTTCGTCGATATATTCGCAGATCGCGGTGGATTGCGTGAGGATCGCCTCATCATGCTTGAGGCTGGGAACCAGGCCTTGCGGATTGATCGCCAGATAACTCGGCGCATGATGTTCGCCGCCATTGCGCACCAGATGGATGGCGACCTGGTCGTAATCCAGATCCTTCAGCCCCAGGACGATGCGCACGCGATAGGCGGCGGAGGAGCGGAAATAGCTGTACAGCGTCAATCCGCTCATCGCCTCAGCCTTCGCTGCCGGTTTGCGTCACCGTCTGCTCGATGGCGCCGAACAGCGAATGGCCGTCCTTGCCGGCCATCTCGATCCGCACCGTATCGCCAAAGGCCATGAAGGGTGTCTCTGCCGATCCGATGGAGATCGTCTCGACCATGCGCTGTTCGGCGATGCAGGCATAGCCGCGACCGCCCGCGGATACCGGCTTGCCGGGTCCGCCCTGGGCATCGCGGTTGGAAATGGTGCCGGAACCGATGATCGAGCCGGCGCAAAGATCGCGGGTCTTGGCAGCATGGGCGATCAATTGGCCAAAATGGAAAGTCATATCCTCTGCGGCGCGCAGCTTGCCGAACGTCTGGCCATTGAGGAAGGTCTTCATCTCGAGACCGACCTTGCCCTTCTGCCAGGCGGTGCCCAACTCGTCGAGTGTCACGGCAACGGGCGAGAAGGCGGAAGACGGCTTCGACTGGAAAAAGCCGAAACCCTTGGCGAGCTCGCCCGGAATGAGGTTGCGCAACGAGACGTCGTTGACCAGCATTACCAGCGCGATCTTGTCGAGCGCCGCCTCAGGTGCAATGCCCATCGGCACATCGGTGGTGATGACAGCGATCTCGGCCTCGAAATCGATGCCCCAGCTGGCATCCGCCAGCGATATCGGTGCACGGGGTGCCAGGAAGCAATCGGAACCGCCCTGATACATCAATGGATCGGTCCAGAAGCTTTCGGGCAGGCTGGCACCGCGGGACCGGCGCACCAGGTCGACGTGATTGACATAGGCCGAGCCGTCAGCCCACTGATAGGCACGGGGCAAAGGCGAGAGGCAGTCATGCTCGTGAAAGCGATCGCCCGGCACGGCGCCATGTTCCAGGCTCTCGGCCAAAGCGGCGAGGCGCGGTGCGGCCTGTTCCCAGTTGTCCAAAGCGTTCTGCAGGGTCGAGGCCACTTCACGCGCGTCGGTGCAGTGGCCGAGATCGCGGCTGACGACAACCAGGCGACCGTCTCTGCTGCCATCTTTCAGGCTGGCTAATTTCATGCTGTCTCCCCGCTGACCCGATTATTTGGGGTCGAATTGTTTTTTCAGGTCCCGCCAGCAATCGATGTAGTCGTCCTGGCGGGCTTCATGTCCGGCGGCGTAGCGCGTCACGCGTTGCACCAGCCGCGTCTCGAACATGAAAGCCAGCGTGCCAGCAAGTTTGACCGGTGACAAGGATGCATTGCTGGCCTTGTCGAAGGCTTCGGCATCCGGGCCATGCGGCATCATCATGTTGTGGAGGCTCATGCCGCCGGGCGTGAAGCCGTTGGGTTTGGCGTCATAGATGCCGTAGATCAGCCCCATGAATTCCGACATGACATTGCGGTGGAACCAGGGCGGCCGGAAGGTGTTCTCGGCCACCGACCAGCGCTCGGGGAAGATCACGAAATCAGCATTGGCGATGCCGGGCAGGCCCGATGCCGAGGTCAGCACGGTGAAGATCGACGGGTCCGGGTGATCGTTCAGCACGGCATTCATCGGCGAAAAGCGCCGCAGATCGTATTTATAGGGCGCATGATTGCCGTGCCAGGCAACGACGTCGAGCGGTGAATGATCTAGTGTGCAGCGATACAACCCGCCACCGAACTTGACGATCAGCTCGCTCGGCGCCGCGCGATCCTCATAGGCCGCCACCGGCATCAGGAAGTCGCGCTCATTGGCAAGCCCGTTGGCGCCGATGGGCCCTCGCTCCGGCAATTGGAAAGGCAGGCCGTAATTCTCGCAGATATAAGCGCGGGCCGGTCCCTGGGGCAGTTCCACGCGTGAGATGACGCCGCGGGGAATGACGCAGATCTCGCCGGGCGCGATCTCGATGACGCCGAATTCGGTGCAAAAACGCAGTGATCCCTGCTGCGCAACCACGAGCATCTCGCCATCGGCATTCTGGAAATAGCTGTCTTCCATTGCACGATTGGCGAGCAGCAGATGCACGGCGATGCCGCTTTGCTGCGCCACGTCGCCAGCTGTGGTGATGGTATGCAGCCCGGTGACGAAGGTCAGGCTCTCGCTCGGGATCGCGATCGGATTCCAGCGCAGCGCACCGATCGGCAGATCGGTCGGCTCGGTATCGGGGGCGGAGCGGAGATAGCCGGTGCCGATCGGCGCGAAGCGACCGACATGCCTGACGCTGGGGCGCAGGCGATAGAGCCAGGAGCGACGGTTGCTGCTGCGGGGCGCGGTGAAGGCGGAGCCGGAAATCTGCTCGGCATAGAGTCCATGGGCCACGCGCTGCGGCGAATTGCGCCCGACCGGCAAGGTGCCTTCCAGGGCCTCGGTCTCGACGTGATTGCCGAAACCGGACAGATAGGCCAGCGCCATCACTCTCTACTCCCCGCTGATGCCGCGTCTTGCTTCAGGATTTATTCTGCGGCATGGGGCGATTGTAGCACACCGCGGCGGATCTGATCTTCCTCGATGGATTCGAACAAAGCGCGGAAATTGCCCTCGCCGAAGCCCTCGTCGCCCTTGCGCTGGATGAACTCGAAGAAGATCGGGCCCAGGACCGTGCCGGAGAAGATCTGCAGCAGCAAGCGGTTGCGGCCATCTTCCAGGCTCTCGCCGTCGACCAGCACGCCGCAGGATTTCATCCGCTCCAGCGGTTCGCCGTGATGCGGCAACCGGGTGGCGATCTTTTCGTAATAGGTCGCCGGCGGCGCGGGCATGAAGGGCAGGCCGGTCGCACGCAGTTTTTCCACCGTGCCGTAGATGTCATCGCAGCCGCAGGCGATATGCTGGATGCCTTCGCCCTTATAGGCGCGCAGATATTCCTCGATCTGGCTCTTGTCATCGACCGATTCATTGATCGGGATGCGGATCTTGCCGCAGGGGCTGGTGAGCGCCCGCGAGACGAGACCGGTCAACTTGCCTTCGATGTTGAAGTAGCGGATCTGGCGGAAATTGAAGAGCTCATTGTAGAACTTGTACCAGACGTCCATGCGGCCGCGATGGACGTTATGGGTCAGGTGATCGAGATAATAGAGGCCGGCACCAAGCGGACGTTCGATGGTGCCGGGAATGGGGGCGAAATCGGCCAGCCAGGCCATCTTGTCCTGCGCCATGAAATAGAGGACCGAGCCGCCGATGCCTTCGATCGCCGGCGCGTCCACTGCCAGGATGCCATGCTGCCTGGGTGCCGGCTTGGCGCCGAGCTTCAACGCACGCTCATAGGCGAAAGCGGGATCGACCATGTGCCAGCCCATGCCGACGGCGCAGGGACCATGCTGGTCGATGAAATGGGCGGCGAAGGAATTGGGTTCGGCATTGGCGAGATAACAGACATCGCCCTGGCGCCACAATGTGACATTGCGGGTCCTGTGTCGCGCCACCGCCGTGAAGCCCATGCGGGTCATCAGATCGGCAAGCTGGACAGGATCCGGATGGGCGAATTCAACGAAGGCAAAACCATCCGTGCCGGCCGGATTGGCGGCATCGATCGTGGCGGCAGCGGCATCGTGCGGAAACGGACCCATGGGCAGACTCCTGCGAAGAGGCGAGATTGCTCAACAGGTTAGCGGATCTGTCCCGCACGGTGTGTGCGGAATGGGCGCAATTTTGATCTTTAATGCAATATTTGTGCGTGATATTATTGATTCATGCAAAATATCGGCGATATCGATCCGTTCGACCTGAAATTGCTTGCGGCGTTGCAGGAGAATGCATCTGCCACCAACGGTGATCTCGCCGAGCGCGTCGGTCTCTCGCCGTCGCAGATTTCGCGCCGCCGCCAAGCCCTGGAGCAGGCTGGCCTTATCCAGGGCTATCATGCTGTTCTCGATCGCGAGAAGCTGGGGCTCTCCATCCTGGTCCTCATCCATGTCAGCATGGCGAGCCATTCGCCGGACAATGCCTCTAGCCTGCGCAAACTGGTGATGGAGCGGTCGGAGATTCTCGAAGCCTATGCCCTGACCGGTGACGCCGACTACGTCATCAAGGTGGTGGTCGCCAGTTTGAAGGATCTCGCGCATCTGGTGAACGAGGTGCTGCTGCCGCACGAGGCCATCGCCCGCGTGCGATCGGAAGTCGTGCTCGATACCTTGAAGCAGGTGGTGGCTTTGCCGCTGAATGCCGGAAAGCGCGCCGATCGTTAACTATCAGGCTTCAACCGGGATGCCGGTCTTTTCCTTGATCACCGAGAAGACGATGCTGGAATGGGATTCCCGCACCCCCGGCATGCGGAGCAAGGTCTTGGTGGCGAAGTCGCTCAAGGCATCGAGATCGCTGGTCATCACATGTAGCAGGAAATCGGTGTCGCCGGTCATGGCATAGCAGGCGACCACTTCCGGCCGCCGCAGGATCATCTCTTCGAACCGTGCGACCGTTGCTTCGGCATGATCGCTGAGGCGCACTTCGATGAAGGCCTGCAACGGACATCCGGCACGCTTGGGATCGAGATCGGCGCGATAGCCGCGAATGATGCCGTCGGCCTCCAGCCGCTTCAGCCGACGCAGGCAGGGCGTCACCGACAGCCCCACCAGCTCCGCCAGTTGCACGACGGAAGTCCGGCCATCCGCCTGCAGCGCGCGAAGGATCTTGCGATCGATATCGTCGAGATCAGGAATTAGCTTTTTCATCTATATAATTCATATTTTAGAGCATTTATTTCTAATAAAATATCATAGGTGAGCCGATTTGGCAAAAATAACTCCGTTTCGCGGTGCATACTTATCCTCATGAAAGCGAGGTGCCGTATGATCCCATCCGTTCCGTCTTCATCCACCAATGTTGCCGCGCTCGATCCCACGCTCGGGCTCCGCGGCGATTACAGCCGGATGAATGCCGATTGGGTGACGGCGCAGAACTGGGAAGACTACACAGCTGCTGAACACGATCTGTGGCGCCAGCTCTATGCACGCCAAGTGGTGGTTGCGCGCAAATATGCGGCCAGTGCCTTTCTCACCGGCCTCAAAACCCTGCAGATGCCGGAAGACCGCATCCCACGCTTCGACGAGGCGAGCGAGAAGCTGCGGGCGTTGACCGGCTGGATCATCGTTGCGGTGCCGGGCCTCATCCCCGAAGACGCCTTTTTCCTGCATCTCGCCAAGCGCCAGTTCCCGGTGACGGTCTGGCTGCGACGCCCGGATGAAATCGATTATCTCGTCGAACCCGATGTGTTCCATGACTTCTTCGGCCATGTGCCGCTGTTGAGTCAGCCGGTCTTTGCCGATTACCTGCAGGAATATGGCCGCAAGGGCATCGAGGCGATCGAGCTTGGCACCACGAAGATGCTGACGCGGCTCTTCTGGTACATGGTGGAATTCGGCCTCATTCGCAGCGTCGACGGCATCAAGGCCTATGGTGCCGGCATGCTGTCTTCGGCGACCGAGACCACTTTCAGTGTCGAGAGCAAGGAGCCGCATCGGATCAAATTCGATCTCATGCGCATCATGCATACGGATTATCGCATCGACAGCTTCCAGCAGACCTATTTCGTCATCGACGATTTTGCCGAGCTGTTCGGCGCCATGCAGCAGCCTTTCGCGCCGGTCTATGATCTGGTGAAGCCGCTGCCGCTGATCCCCGCCAATAACATTCTCGATACCGATACGGTGCTGCAGATCGGGGCGCAATCAGGTCAACGACATTGACTTTGACACGATTGCGACGCCATTTGCCCGCGCGGGCCAACCATCCGTTCATCTGACCTAAGCAAGAATGCCGGCCTTCCGATGATGAATGGCGGCCGAGCGTTACCGACTCTCACTGCAGTTGACGCAGCGGCGGGGTGAGCGCTCACTGTTCCCAGGAGAAGCGGCGCGCGAAGCGGGAATACGCCGCCGCAACAAAGAGAGGAGATCGCTCATGCGCATCATCGTCACCGGGGCGAATGGCGCCTTGGGGAGCGTCGTTGCGGGCCATCTTGAAAAAGCTGGCGCGCAGGTTGCGCGCATCGTGCGCAACAGCGACCGGGCCGCTCCCGGCCTGTTTCTCTGTGATGATCTCGCGGATGCGTCCCTGGCCGGTCAGATCCTCAGCTCGGCGATCGAATGGCTGGGCGGCATTGACGGGCTCGTCAATATTGCCGGTGGGTTCACATGGGAAAAGATCGAGCAGGGCAGCCCCGCTACCTGGCAGCACATGTTCACTTTGAATGTCCAGACAGCACTTGTCTGCTCTATGTCGGTTCTCCCTCATCTGAAGGCCGGGGGCAGCATCGTCAATGTCGGCGCCGCGGCCGCAGGCAATGCGGGCGCCGGCATGGGGGCTTATGCGGCGGCAAAGTCGGGCGTGGCGCGATTGACGGAAAGCCTCGCTGCCGAAGTGAAGATGCGCGGCATCCGCGTCAATGCCATCCTTCCTGGTACCATTGACACGCCGAAAAATCGCCAGGACATGCCCAAGGCGGATCACCAGCAGTGGACCGACCCCGCCGCGATTGCGGAAGCCATTCATTTCCTGCTGTCGGATAGTTCCCGGGCAATTACCGGCGCCCTCATTCCGGTGACCAACGCTGTTTAGGATGGCGGCAGCCGGTCGATCCGACCGCTTAGCCGATAGGCGAGAAGACCGAGCCATTCATGGGCGGCGATATCGGCGCAGAGCCAGCCATGGGCCGCACTGCCGAAGAAGCGATCATCATCGGCAGGACCTTGCGTCTTGTAATCGGCGCAGCAGGGGATGAGCTGCGTTGCCTTGGCGCCGAAGGCCGCCATGGCCCGCGGCATATGTGCGGCCGAGGTGACGAGAAGCCAGCGGTCATCAGGGCCGGCAAAAAGCTTCTCGCTTTCGCGCGCATTCTCGAAGGTGTTGTGCGACCTCTCTTCCATGACGATGCGCTCCGGCGCGA
>Ga0255336_101763_pt1 | contig 13535 bp, 15 predicted proteins | sample MeOH1_35cm_T3_17_FD_189102 | JGI IMG/M metagenome (GOLD analysis project Ga0255336, IMG submission 189102) | Sandy soil microbial communities from University of British Columbia, Vancouver, Canada - MeOH1_35cm_T3_179 | ecosystem: Engineered > Artificial ecosystem > Sand microcosm > Unclassified ...
GCCACTGCAACTCCTGCATCGTCACACTCTGCGTAGCCCCGGCGCCCTCGCGAGGCCAGGCAAACTTCTCCTTCTCGGCGCGCTTGTACCACAGGCAGAACCCGTTGCGATGCCAGTACAGCGCCTTAAGCTTGTCCTTCTGGCGGTTGATGAACACGTACAGCGCGCTGCCAAACGGACTCAGCTCCAGTTCCTGCTCGACCAGTGCGCTCAGGCCATCGATCGACTTGCGAAAGTCCACCGGATGACGGCACAGATACACCTCCGTGAGGGTACAGCCCGGGTGCATCAGCGCGCTCCCTGCATGGCGCGCCCGAGCGCGGCCAGCCACTCAGGGGTGGGCAGCGCCGGTAACTCCACGCGCACGCCCGGACCGAGCACCAGCGTGCAACTGCCAGAGGGCTGCGCGAGAACGGGCTCACTCACCGTCAACGCAACGAATGCGCTGCTCCGCTCAGGTGAGCCCGATGTCTGCGCCGCAGCCGTCTTTATCTTCTGCCGCCAGTAATACAGGCTGTGCAGCGCCAGCCCGTGCCGCTTCGCATACACCGCCGTTGCTACAGACTCCTGCTCTATCGCAGCTACGTGGAGTGCCCAGAATTCCAGTCCCGCTTGCATGTTCCCTCCGTCTCAGAAAGCACAGGACGAAGCATCCGGCTGCGCCGACTATCAGGCAAGGTTGGGTTTGCTGGATCGCTTACAACAAGTCATGCGTATAGCGCCGCTGTCGAACAGCTTCTCGCCCTGCTCCGTACCTGTTCGAAGCGTATAACAACTTTATCGGAAAACGGGTAAGCCAGCGTGTAACGGCTTCCACGTCAAAGGGGAAGACTTGCTGTTTCACGTTACGGGTAAGCAATCAGAATTTATGCGCGGGCGGCTGCCGCGCGCATATCAACTGATACAGTGTCTCCGTTGTTCGGATGTCCACGTCTAATTCTCGCCCCAGTTTGACGACCGCGCCGTTGATCGCTTCGACTTCCGTACGTCTACCCAATTCAATATCCTGCAGCATGGATGGTTTGTGCTTGCCATGCTTATCAAAAGATTCCTGGACGTTATGCCATATTGCCGCTTCATCAACGCCTATATGCTGCTTGCGTGCAACGGCACACACCTCGCCGACAATCTGACGAGCTAGGATGACACCCGCGTCCGTAGCGCCGAGCTTTCCTACCGTCAGTCCCGTTATGGCACAGATACTGTTCAGCGCTGCGTTGAATGCCAGTTTCTCCCAAATAACGATGTCGATAGCTGGGTCGCATGTGCAATCGAATCCTGCCATTCGTATCATCTGTGCGATTTCCTGCGCAGCCGCTTGAGCGCGCGGGTCCAAGGAATTTAATCGGACGATGCCACCGCCATGAGAGACGACATAGCCAGGCTCCCTGACATCAGAAGGGAGTGTGGTAATGCCGTAGAGAACGCGATCTTTGGAAATCAGCGTAGCTGCTGCCGCACCGCTTCCGAGCCCATTTTGCAAGGTGAGAAGCTGGGTTGTTGGTCCGACCAGATGATATACGGATTGCAGCGCGTTGATAGAGTCGAAGGTTTTCGTCAGGAGTATGACAAGATCTGGCACGCCGGTAGCATTTGTAGGAAGGCATGCAGCCGGGCGAGCTACTTGTTTCCCGAAGTCTGTTTCAATGGTTAAACCATGCTGGCTGATTTTTTCGATATGCTCGCGCCACAAATCTACCAATAAGACGTGGTGACCATGTAACGCGAGTTTTCCGCCGATCAGCGATCCCATCGCTCCGGCGCCTATAACAAGAATATTCACTTGGGAGCTTGACTAGAATGTGCAATGCCGTACTGAGGTGCGAGCCCTCGGCTGTCGAGCGCGAGCATGAATTCCGAAAGCCGCTTCTGCGTATAAGCCGGTACGTCGACGCTGCTGTAGTTATAAAATCCGTTGCCGTCCCTCAGCCCGTCCCGATGATTGTGCATATTTTCGGTAACGATATCCGCAGGGAGAAAGCGTGGATCGATGGCTTTAGCTAAACAATGGGACGCGTAGTATAAGATGTCGCAACCGCCCCAGTCGATGAATTCCAGCAATCCCAAGACCGAGAAACGCAGACCGAACCCGACTCGAATCGCGGTATCGATATCCTCCACACTCGCAACGCCTTCCTCGACTATGCGCGCCGCCTCGTTCATCGCCAACGCCTGAATGCGCGGAACGATATAGCCAGCGGCCGGGTTACACACAATGGGTACCTTGCCTATTTTACGGAGCAATTCGACGACGGTCGTCACCGCTTCCTGACTGGTGATATCGCTTCGACTGATCTCGACCAATGGCATTAAGTGTGCGGGGTTCAACCAATGCGCATTCAGGGCACGGCGAGGATGCGTAATAAATTGCTGAAGCTCTGTTATCAAAAACGTCGAAGTGGTGGAGGCGTAAAGCACATCGGGCCCGGTATGCTCCGCTAACCATGAAAATGCTGCCTGTTTGGCCGCCATGACTTCCGGCACGGCTTCGAACACGATTCTGCTGGATGCGATTGACGCCGCCGCGTCTTGACAGTCAACGATCGAAATGCGTGCCGCCGCTTCGTTGCATTGTGTCTCGGAAAGCCGTCCGAGTTTCACGAGGCTTTCAAGCTGCTGCTGAATACCAAGTTGGACTTTCAGTTCGAACGCGCTTCTACTGGGCAGATCACGCTCTTTGAAGTCAATAAGCGTCACCCGCAAGCCGGCGTACGAAAACGCCAGAGCCATCCCTTGTCCCATCCGACCGGCACCTAGAATATGGACTTCCTCGATTGGCGGCAGGGCGCTCATCGTGCCTCCTTAGCCGTCAGTCCGCGCTCCAGCATCCCTTTCATGTCGCTGCGCGATAGTTTATCTAAGCCCAGGATTTCCAGCGTACGGCCGTTTTCGTAGAGGTCGAGTTGGGTAATCACACTGGCGACGCACAATAAACCCTCGGACAGCGGCATCGGCACGCCAGCCCAACGTCCTACCGATACGAGAAAGGACAGCCCCAGGCGGGTGTCTTCCATCATATATCGATGCTTCTGTAAGTCGATATCTTCGCGCCAATCGCCACTATCCGTCAGCTTCCCATGGGCGCCTCTCCCATACATCCATTCGTTGCCATCCTTGGCGTAATGATCAGCCAACGGAAAATGGGGCGCTTGGTATCCCAGTGCTTCGCGCAGTGCCATACGCTCCGCGTCCAATGCGCTGGTTACTCTGCGCACCGACGGCTGAGTGCCTTCATTATGAATATCCCATACATCGAAATGCTCCAAAGGCGCGGCATTCATGATGATCAACGGCGTGTGAATCACCGTTCCGGCGTTCATTAGTGCGCCACTCAAGAGATCCTCTATATGCTCAACCGATGGATAGGCCGTGCGTAAAACCTTGAAGGCCCATTCCGCGCTGTCGGCGGGAAATATTCCTGTGGGCAGTCGTGTGGCATAGGCACTGATCACCACGGTTTGCGCGCCGTGTTTGCGGGCAAGATAAGGTAAGGTGCCAGTCTCGGCAAACGCGACACGCTGGTCATTGGCACACGCGCGCATTGCTTTGGCAAATAAGTAGCTTCCAAAGGTACCTGGCGGTAAGAAAACCACCTGTCCCTCGGAAAGTAACGGCGCCAGTTGCTCCGCGAGATCGTCATGCGTGGTGGCGGGAAGAGGAATCACCACCAAATCCACGCCGTGCACCGCTGTTTGCAAATCCTTCACAAGATGAATTGCGTCATCACTGTCGCCTAGCGCAACGTCGCGTTCGCCCCGGAAATCTTTGACTTTCAAGACTCCGGCCGCTTGTAATGCTTCAGTCGTTGTTTCATCGCGACGCCACCAATTGACCCGGTGACCCTTTTCCAACAAGTCCACAGCTGCCGCATAACATCCATTACCGCCGCCCAATACGCATATGTTCATGATCTGCTCCGATTATTGAGACTTCCCTAAAACATGACAACGGATTCTGTGCTGGCGCGTTATATCTCTGGCGGAAAATTTGGAGATGCGTGCCATGGCGAAAAAGCAGTTGAACGATGCAACGAAGAAGCGCTTGCGGGCTAGCCGGATGCTGTTGGCGGGCAAGCGTTCTGCGGAAGTCGCGTTGACCGTAGGGGGGTAGCCCGACAGACGGTGTACACGTGGAAGGGGTTACTCGATGATGGTGGACTCGATGCATTACGGGCCGTGCCAGGTCGAGGCCGCCCGGCCAGGCTCGACCGAGAGCAATTGGCGCAACTGCGGCATGCGCTATTGCAAAGCCCGACCGAGCACGGCTTTGGCACCGAGCTATGGACGCTCAAGCGCGTCGGCACGCTCATCAAGCGGATGTATGGCGTCGAGTTCGGACAGACGCAAGTTTGGCGCATTCTTGGAGCGCTGGGTTTCAGCGCACAAAAGCCTGAGCGGCGCGCGATCGAGCGAGATGAACAAGCCGTGCGCAAGTGGAAGCGGCACACCTGGCCTGCGCTCAAAAAAAAGCCCAGCGCGAAGACCGGCTGATTGTCTTCATCGACGAAACTGGCATCAGCGAGCGTCCCGCTCGGGTGCGTACCTGGGCGCCCAAGGGGCAAACGCCGGTCATTCAGTTTCACTTCAACTGGAATCACGTGTCGGTAATCGCCGGCCTCAGCCGCACGAACTATCTGTTCCGGTTGTTGTGCGAGGGCAGTGTAAGGAAAGAGCAGGTGGTCGAGTTTCTCAAGGCGCTCAGGGCACACCTCAAGCAGCCGCTGCTGATCATCTGGGATGGCGCCAGGCCCCATCGCGCCGCGATGGTCCGCGACTATCTGGATTCCCTCGACGGACATATTCACATGACCTTCTTGCCGCCCTACTGTCCCGAGCTCAATCCTGTCGAGTACCTGTGGGCATGGCTCAAGCGTCATGCGAATGCAAACTTCTGCCCTGACAACCTCGACGAGTTGCATACCACCGCTCGCAACAAGCTCAAGAGCGCGCAGCACCGACCCTCTATCATCGCGGCGTGCTGGATTCAAGCGAGCCTGTGGTGATGTCATGATTTACGGAAAGATCAATAGATACGTAGCAGCATAGTTCACGCGTTACCGGGCAACAGTTCATGGAAGGAAGGCACTATACGATTCACGCAACTATTTTCGTACTGAGAGTAGTTGCATGGGGATTTTTGAGAACGTATGCTGGTGCATATATTAGCAGAGCCGCCTGATACGCGTTTTATGGACGCTCCCATGACTTTTGGTATTTCGCACGTTTGCGTGAATCGGTTTCACCCTGCGTCCAGTTTCGCCGACATCGAAGAAGTGGTGGCACAAACGCTGTGCCCCCACAGGATGGAGGTAGTCGGCGAAAAGCATGTGAATGCCGAGCTGTACAGCATGGCCCTGGACCGTGCCACGCTGTTAGAGCTTCATTACGGGCGTGCAACGCGAATCACCGCAGGCGATATTGCAGAGCATTATCTTTTCCGTACGACGCTGGATGGGTGCTGTGTGCTCGAATCCGGCGACGAGCGTATCGGATTGAGCGCGGGCGCCCTCAGTATTTCGTCTCCGCATTGCAATAGCACGATCATCACAGATCGCGATTGTCGCAATCTCCTATTGCGCGTGGATCGTTCGGCTATGGAGATGCGACTGGCGGACATGCTTCAAAAGACAATACGGGAGCCGATCCGATTTGACCTTTGTGTGGCGAGGAATCATCCGGGATGGGAAATTTTTCGGTCCACTTTGCGCTATCTATGCGAGCTATCGCAATACAAATTCACTTCTCAGTACGCTGGAATATTCGGGGCTGAGTTCACGCAGTGGCTGTTGACACTTTTGTTAAGCGAACTACCTCATTCCTACAGTGACGCTTTGTGTCATGCAACGTCTGCGCCGCTTCCCGTGCATGTGACGCGGGCACGCGACCATATCGAGGCTAATCTCTGTAGCGCATTGAGCGTGCGACAGGTTGCCATGGCCATTGGCGTTTCTTCCCGTACGCTCCAAAACGTTTTTGTGCAATTCCTTCGCACATCGCCCGGCGCGTACATCAGGGAGCGGCGCCTGGATGCCATCCATGCTGCATTACAAGCGCACGGCGGTCGTTCCGTCACGGATATTTTGCTGGAGTATGGTGTTCATAGTTTTGGACATTTCGCGAGACTCTATGCACATCGGTTCGGTTGCGTGCCGTCCGAAACAATGAAGCAACGTCCGTTGGGGCGTGGCTAGATATGTCAATGGGCTGATCACGGTGGTCCATGTTTTTGCGAATACCTGTGCCCACCAGACCGTTTCCACCTGTCGTTGTCATCGCGTACTAAAGTTCTGCCCCGCACGTGTAAAGGTTCCTCCCTATTCAAATAGAATTCGGCGACCAACGATAAGCGCACTTCGATCATCTAGGATTGGGATATGGAAAAGCAAGTCATAGCCAAGCTGTATAAGCGCTTTATGTGGTACCTCGTCATACTTTTCTTTTGCACTGTGATAGATCGCGTCAACATCGGCTTTGCAGCATTGCAGATGAACAAGGCGCTCAATCTCAGTCATGCGGTGTTTGGTCTGGCAGCGAGTGCATTCGCTGCTGGATATCTGCTGTTCGATGTGCCGAGTAATATGCTTATGTATAAGTTCGGCGCGCGCCGGTTCATCAGCAGAATCATGGTGATATGGGGACTGATTACGGCTGCGACCTGTATGGTTGCTGGTGCGACCAGTCTGCTAAGTCTCCGATTCATTTTGGGCTGTGCCGAGGCCGGATTTTTGCCGGGTATCCTGCTTTATCTTGGTTACTGGTTTCCCAACCAACACCGTGCCCGGGCGAATGCCGTATTACTTGTGGCGATGCCTGTCAGCCAAACAGTCGCATCCATCCTCGCGTCATTTATTTTCAAGTTGGATGGGCTCGCTGGGCTCGCCGGCTGGAAGTGGTTCTTCTTGATTGAAGGCATTTTCACGGTGTTAGTTGGCTTAACAGCGGCGTTTTATCTGACTGATCGTCCCTCGGCAGCAAAATGGTTGAAGGAGGAAGAGCGCGATTGGCTTGAAAATCAACTGGCCTTGGAGGCGCAGGTACTCGACAAACGCGACGAACCGGCATGGTGGAAGGTGCTTTTTGATAAGCGAGTCCTCGCACTCGGGGCGATCTATTTCTTTCTAGATATTCCGCTGACGGCCATTCCCGTTTGGCTTCCGCAAATCGTCAGGAGCTTCGGCTATAGCATCGGCTTGACGGGTTTGCTCGCGGCGCTCCCACCGCTGATAGGCGCCGTCGTCATGGTGATATGGAGCCGCAGCTCTGATGTCAAACGGGAACGGACCTGGCATCTTGCCGGTGCGTTGTTCATGTGCAGCGCCGGTTGGGCTTTGACAATTATTGCGCATGGCAATCCGGTCATGACGATCTTCGGAGTGGTATTAGCGAACGGCGGCATTCTGGCGGCGCTCAGTATTTTCTGGTCGCTTCCGGCGATGATTTTGCAAGGCGCCGCCGCTGCGGTCGGCATTGGTCTGCTGTCTGCGATTGGCAATGTGGGTAGCATGATAGCGCCGGTCTTGATCGGGTATGCACGCGATCTGACAGGAAGCTTTCGAGGCGCGTTTATGGGGCTTGCTAGCGCGGCATTCATCAGCGCGCTTCTTGTGCTGATGGTTACACGGCGGTCCGTGAAGAAGACTGCCGATGGAACGGTAACGACCAGTCTATAGCGAGGACGACTTCTACCTAGAGATATGGTCAAGACTGGTGTACGAGCAATTTTATGAGCGGCGATTTCAAGCGGCGAGTTTCTGCTGATCCGGTCGATCGTCTTGCATCGGTTCACCGTCTTTGAAGGCAACGCCTTCCAACAACAGCTTGATCTGTTCGGGGCCGTTGATACGGCGCCAAGTTTTCTCGGCTTCCTCGATCAGCTTGAATGCCAGACCCAGGAAGGTGGGTCGCGATACGCAGTTGCGCGTACGGGTAGTACGGTGGCGTACCGTCGCAAACGTCGACTCGATCGCATTGGTCGTTCGCAGATGCTGCCAGTGCTCAGCCGGAAAGTCGTAGAACGCGAGCCTTTGGAAGTGCATTGAGCACGTTGCCCATCTTGTGAAACTTACGCCGATATCGGCGTAAGTTTCATTAGCGGCATTACGCCTGTCGACATCGGCCTTTACGAACAACCGACCCGACTGGCGCCGTCTACGACGCCGCAAGCTGTCGAAAAACGGGATCTAGAGTCCAACCACAGAGGCATGCGGTCTTACCGGGAAAAATGTCGCAATCGCGAAAAGGCTTTCCAAACGGTGCCATCGGATATCGCGGTGCCCGCAGTGCTATATTAGATCCGATTTGCCATGGCTCGCAGAGGCGACTGTAGCGCTTGATCCGCTAGCCGACGTATGAAGGAGCGAGGCGCCTCCACAGTTAGATACGGCCCATATTGACTTCCCGCACGCCCTTTACATCGCGCAATGCAATCGCCGCGCGGTTAAGCTCGTTGCGCAATTGTTCGGCGTCCTTCATCCCCGGCAATCGCCACACCGGGTTGTTCGAATCGCTCGTCATTACGACGACTGCGCCGATTCCGAACATGCGTTGCCGCCAAGGATGAACCGAGGTCACGTCCTGAATCCTGAACAGCTCGACGCTCTGCACCGTTCTATTGAGGATCCCCTTGCGACAGGTGATTCGTTCCTCGTCGATCTCAAACTCGGTGAATTTGACTTGAAGATACGCGAGTCCGATGCCGCCAAGCACTAGAAGGACAGCGAGCACAGGAATGAACCATGGCACGGGCCGCTGGGTAGACGCATACCCGAAGCCGATACAGATGGCCAAGATGGCAACCGCGCCTTTGATGAAGGCCGGCAGGTTAATCAGCTGCGACGGCGTGCCCTGAAATATCACTGCGTTAATAGGTTCGCTTCTCGGAACGATGCCATAACGTGCCATAGGTTTTTGCCTTTAAATTGTGCTTTCTTACGCGCGACCGAACGCGGCCGTGCCGGTGATTATCGATCACGCTCGGGCTGGTCAGGCTCGTCCGAGTCGGGTTCTGGATCGTCATTCTCTCTCTGCTGTTCCGATGCGCCGGGCGCGTCCCGATTCGAAGTGCGCGCAGGCAGTTCGTCACGGTTCTGACGACGCGCGGTGTCATCCCGCTCGCGTTCAAGTGCGCGCCGGTCATCTGCCTCGGCATCCAGTTCAGCGCGCCGTGCATGCAAGATGCCGCTCAACACCTCATCATCAAAATCCACATTCATGCGCGCCTCGGCCGCGACGCGCGCAGTCGCCATCTTGAAATCCTCGGGCCCGGTGAGCGTGAGCGTCGGCCCGAACTTCTGCTGCGCGAGGCGTAGGCCGATCTCGATTGCGTCGCGGTCGTGGACCCACATCCGCACCGTGCGGCCTTCGTCGACCATTAGCGCCGCGCCATCGCGCTTGTAGTCGACGTTGCCGTTCTCCTGCACATGATGCGTGATGACCGGCCCGCTATAGATGATTTCGTTCGGCTCGCTGGCGCTGACCCGATGGCTTGCCCCGAACGCGATACCGGGGCTCTCGCGGTCGTCGCCCGTTCGCTGTGTTGGCTGAATTGGCTGCATCCTTCTCAGCTCACGCAGTGCCCGCGCATGACCGAGTTGCGCCTGTTCCTGCAGGAAGTCCCGATACTGGTCCGTCAACGGCCGCCGCATCGCCGATTTCAATGCATCCCGCTCGCGAACGATCTGTTTTCGCAAGACGGCCTCGGCTTCAATCCGCTCCACGCGAGCCACAGACACCGCAGCACGGCGCGCGGCCGACGACATGCCGCTGTTGTCGACGACGGCACTGCGTTTCGCGTAAAAGGTCGATTTAATTGCACTGCGCCGCGCTTGCTCACGAGCACCCTGCTCCAGCCATTCGGCACGCAATGCATCGCTGTCCTGCTTCCGGAAACTCTGAAACTGACTCCACAGATCCTGCTCCGGCGTGCGGCGGGGCGCATGCGCAGGATCGAGTCCGGTCTGCGCCCGGTATTGCTCGCGCATCAATTGGGCGGCTTCTGACCACGGCAAATTCATTTCGTCAAAAAATCCGAGACATTCAGGTTACGCGAGCCTGCCTGAATCCGGTCGCCACCGTCGCGTCCCTTCGTGATCTGATATCGGATGCGATGAGGGCCGATTGCGCCCTATTTTTCAGGTCTGGTAATCGTTATTATCAGACTTGCATTTGATAGCCGAATTTAGCGATATGGCGATCGCGTCACGCCTTTCGCTGAGGATGATTTACTTTTCAATCTCGGGATTCCAGTGATGACACGTACGTGGCTCGATACCATCACTGAATAAACATCCCCGATCCAATCGACCGTGACTTATATCCAGACACGCAGGACGTCTGCACCTATTCCTGTTGGCCCCGCGCTTTAATTTGCACCTGTCAACTCGGCACGATCATGCATACAGGCGCCGCGCCGATGGAGCAGTCCGACATGGCGTCGTGCTTGGCATTCGAGTCGCCACGTTACACTTCGACCACCAGCGCCGGGTCAAATGCCGGGTTCTCCCATTTCAGGTCAGCGGGCGCGCCGGCCATATTGATGTTCTTCGCATAACCGCGAGGATTGGCAATTACGCGCGCAGCGCCTACCCGGTAATCGAAGGAGTCGTGGACATGGCCGTGAATCCAGAGATCGGCCAGATCAAGGACGTGACGCAGATCGCTGACGAACCCGGCGTTCACCGGATCATCGCGGTAACGCGCGTGCACCGACGCTGGCGCCACGCCGTGGTGGGTGACGACAACGGTGTGGCCATCGAACGGCGTCACGAGCTGTTCCTGGAGCCAGGCGAAGGATTTTTCGTGCTCGGCCAACGCGTGCGTTGGCATGAACCACTCAAGTGGACTGGAACGGATGACGGTATGGTCGTGCATGAACTGCCCGGCCATCCGCATGCTGAGCTCCCGGTTGCGATATAGCTCGTAGTCCGTCCAGAGGCAGCAGCCGAGAAACCGGACGTCCCCTATGACCAGCACATCGCGCTCGAGAAAGTTCACGGCCGTACCCGAAGCACGGTCACGAATGGCGCCGGCCAGCAGCGAATACCGCATGCCGTAGGCCTCGTGATTGCCATGCACATAGATGACCGGGACAGGCCAGCGGGCAAAGACGTCCACCGCATCCGCATGCGAAGCGATGTCTCCCGCCAGCACCAGCACGTCTGCTGGTGCTGCTACGACCGGGTTGTGGTCCGGGAACCTGCGATGAAGCATTTCAAGATGAAGGTCAGAAGCGATCTGGATGCGCATAGTGGTTGCATAACGTCAATGACGGACCGCGTGGCGGGTACGTGCGCCGCACGGACTGCACGACGTTGCACGGCGTATCGCGAGACCCGACACGATGGTGACTGGTAGGTAACCGGTTGGCTACTGGCGGGTGCGCCGGGCGCCGGTGCGCTTTGCCAAGGTCAACACGCTGACCAGCTCCGGCCGGGTGTCTGAACGCAGCCACATGCGCGAGCAGGGCTTCGGTTCACCGCCGCCGATGGCGTACCAGAACGACGGCACGCCGCTCTCGTGAATCTGTTCGCGCCAGAGGCCCGTGACCTGCCCAAGATGGATCTCTCCAACGTCGGTGGCGCGGTCCAGCACGTAGACGGTAAAGGCGCCGGGTTCCAGTTGTGAAGCCACGTCAAGCAGCGCCTCCGGACCACCGACCAGCCATCCGTCGGGCAAGTGGTCGCCCGCACGCATGGTGCGCGACGCGACGATCAGGAAGTTCAGGGTCTCGTCGGTCCATCCGACGCAGCGCCATGCCTGATAAGGCTTGGCGAGCGCTCGCTTGACCGGGTGGGACTCCGCCCAGCTCGTATCTGTCATTAACATCCACTATTCCTTAAGGTAATTCCAATCTTGCCGCCACGTCCCTTCTTCTCTGCCCAACGCCTGCGCAGGCGTGACGCGCGCGGCGTGACCGGGCCGCTTCCCCAGCAAAACGCACGGCCAATAACAACACACGCTTGGCGTGTGGGGGCGAGCAGTTGTGCTGATTTTTCAGGCGGTCGTCGAGGTTCGCACGCGGTCGATGCAAAACGGCCGAAGACCCAATCCAGGCGTGCACTGTCGCACCGCAACCGGCACCGAATTCCCAGTGTACTGGGAAGACAAATTATACCGATAAAACCACAGTGCTCCCATTTCACTGGGAGCGGAATGTGGAAGCGGTCGAAGCCTTCGGAGCTGTATTGCGTGAGCGCCGCCTACAGGCGGCCCTGACGCAGGAGCAGCTCGCCTTCGAGGCCGACATCCGCCGCAACTACGTCAGCATGCTGGAGCTGGGTCAGCACCAGCCGACCTTGAATATGCTGTTCACCCTCGCCACGGCGCTGGGCTGCGCGCCGAGCGATCTGCTGCTCGAGGTCGAGCAGCGGCTCGCGGCCGCGCGCCGGGGGCGTAAGAAGAAAAAGCTCAAGCCGTCAACGCCACGGGCGGGGTCGACCAAGCGCACCGCGAAGTAAAGCCCGCGATCGTCATATCCCAGCTTGGAGGTCGGCGCACTTCGCACGCCAACGGCCGTGCTCGCCTCCCAATCAGTCGTGCCATTCACCGTCGCCCCGTTGGGCACGTGCCAGCGCTCAATCATCCCCACGCGAGTCAGTGATGCGCCCGAGCACCGGATGGTCGCCCACCAAAGAAACGCGATGCCGCCAGCCGCACAGACCGCGCGCCTCACGTTGCTGAAGATTGAGCAGGCTGCGGGATGGGCGTCACCACTGGTTTGCTAACGCCACCTTACCCAGCCAGCCCTCCGCTTGGCGCCTGACGGGACCGCCCAACGCCCCGGGTAGGACGGTGAGGCGAGCGGTCGGGCAAGCCCTCCCGTGCCCGTCGCCGAGCCGCTAGCGGGATCGCCGTGGTTTGCCGCAATAAGGGGGTTTATCACTGCAACGCTTTCCATTTCCGGTGCAAAAACGGTTGTCTGGCGTTAGGACTGTGCGTTAGACCCGTGCGTGTTCTAGACTGGAATTTCCCGCCTGCGCCCAGCCATCCGCGCTGGGTCTGCTGGAGATCCTCCATGTCCCGCCCTGCCGCCGTCTCCCCCGACCAGATCCGCACCACGGTGCTCGCGATGCTCGCCGAAGCGGGCATGGACAACGACCACCAGCCGCCCTCCGGCGAGCGCTTCCGGCGCGTGGTGTCGGTACGGAAACTGCGCGCACGCCTGGGCGCGGGCGACCCGGCGACGCTCGCGCGTATCCTCAACACCATCGAGGCCGAGGTCGTGCGCGCGGGCCTGGCCGGAGTCGCGATTCCCGGGCTGCCCGAGACGATCGCCGAACAGATGCGCACGCTCTGGCAGGCGGCGGTTGCCGTGCAGCTCGACGAGGTGGTCAAACTCAAGACAGAAGCCTCTGATGCGACCAAGGCGGCCGACGCGGCGCGACGGGACGCCGACCTGCGGGTCGAACTGCTGCGGGTCGAACTGGCGGACCTGCGCGAGCAGATCTCGGCGCGCGATACGGCTCTGGCCACCGTGCGCGCAGAATTCCGGGCTGCCTCCGGAAAAATGACGGCAGCCGAAACGGCCGCCCTGGACCT
>Ga0255336_101764_pt1 | contig 13531 bp, 12 predicted proteins | sample MeOH1_35cm_T3_17_FD_189102 | JGI IMG/M metagenome (GOLD analysis project Ga0255336, IMG submission 189102) | Sandy soil microbial communities from University of British Columbia, Vancouver, Canada - MeOH1_35cm_T3_179 | ecosystem: Engineered > Artificial ecosystem > Sand microcosm > Unclassified ...
TATGCAGTTCGACCATGATGAGTTCCTTTCCTTTTCAAGAGTAGATGGGGCTATACGCGACGCGCACGGCGTATGCCTGCTTCATGCCTGCTCGCCACCAAGGCGAGCGGCTACGACTTGTTCGCCAGCTTACTTCGCGACCACGCTGGCCGACTGGATCACGACATTCGTTTGCGGCACATCGGCCATCGGGCCGCGCGTGGTAGTCGGGGTGCCTTCGATCTTCTTCACTACGTCCATGCCCGAGACGACCTTGCCGAACACGGCATAACCGTTGCCGTCGCCGTTGGGGTAATCGAGGCCGGTGTTATCGACGGTGTTGATGAAGAACTGCGAGGTGGCCGAATTCGGATCGCTCGTGCGCGCCATCGCGAGCGTGCCGGTCGTGTTCTTCAGCCCGTTCTTGCTTTCAAGCGGAATGGGCGCGAGCGTGGGTTTTTCGACGAAGCTGGTCGTGTAGCCGCCGCCCTGAATCATGAAGCCGGGAATCACGCGATGAAAAATCGTGCCGTTGTATTGGCCGGACTTCACGTAGTCGAGAAAGTTGGCGACACTTTTCGGCGCCTTCTCAGGATACAACTCGACCTTGATGTCGCCTTGCGAAGTCTTGAGCAGCACGGTCGGGTGAGCCGCGCTCTGTGACGACTGGGCAAAGGTGGGCGTCTGGGCGATAAGTGCAGCGCTGCCGAGCGCCAACAACAAACTTTTCATGAGCAATCGATCCTCTGGTTGGAGCAGCTACGTGTGAAGACTCGCCGAACGTTCAAACATCAAACTGTTTGAACGTTCGATCCCGCCGGGTCACGGATTCGTCGGCGCGAAGTAAGGTGTGGTCGAGAGCGGCACGCTCGGTCCGGAGAACGGCGAGTAGAGCGGCGATGACATGTCCGTCGTGTCCGACGTGGTCCCCGAGCTCGTGCCGGAACTCTGCGTCGACCCGTCATTAGAGGTTGCACTCGACGAAGATGCGGCCACAGCCGCCGAAGCGGCCGATACATGCGAAGCACCCGACGCAGCCGCGGCCGCTGCCGCTTCCGGACGGCGTCGCGGCGGCGGCGACACGATTTTCTGGATATCGCCCACGCGTTGCGCCGTCAACGGACTCTTCGATCCGAGCGACTGAGCCCGCTTATACGATTCGCTCGCAAGCCGCAGATACAAATCGCCGAGATTTTCGAACGCCAGCGCGTAACTCGGATTCGCCTTCGTCGCCGTGTCGAGTGCTACGCGTGCTTCGTCGTAGCGGCCTTTCTTGGCGTAGAGCGCCGCGAGATTGTTATACGGTTCGGGCAGTTCCGGGTAAGCCTGGGTGAGCTCGGTGAACGCGGCAATGGCTTCGTCGTCCCGGTTCAAACGCGCGAGTACGGTCGCACGCTTGAACTTGGCCTGCACGTCGCGCGGGTTCGTCTTGAGGCGAGCATCGAGTTGTGCCAGCGCGTTCGGCCACTCCTTCTGCGCGATGGCCTGGTCGATGGCGGGTGTGTCGTCCGCGATGGCGGTGGAGACTTGCGCCGTCGCCGGCGTAACCGGCAAAAAGCTTGCGCCAAGTCCGAATGTGACGGTTGCAAGGGCGGTCGCCGCGAGCTTGGCAACGCTTGACGCGCGGCCGCTGGAAGGTTTCATAGGCTCTAGTCTGGATGTTATACTCCGACCCATTCTAACAAAACGTCTGCAACGCTCCGCTGAACGTCCAGACAGTCTTTACGCCACTCGCGGCCGCCTCCGTTTTGATCGCAACGCGACCGTCATGTTTCTTGCGACGGCGTGCACGGTTCCCAGCGCTTCGAGTTCGAAGCCGGGCCGGGTCAGACATGTTGAACGTGCTGAAACATGCCACCCGCAGATGTTCGCGTCGACGTCGCTTTTCGTCGCTGTTTCTCGTTACCATTCTCGCTGTTGCTGTCGTCTCATGGCTAGCTGTAGCATGGACCACAGTAGTGCACAAAGCACCGTTGTCGTCGGCAGCCAGGAATGAATGCGAACGAATGCGAACATGAAGCACGCCGTCACAACATCGGCCAGCAATCGAAACACACGGATGTCCCGGCCCACGCACCATCGTTTATGAACTCATTGCGCATCTACAACACGCTCGCGCGTGACAAGCAAGCTTTTGTGCCGCTCCGTGCCGGAGAAGTGCGCATGTATGTCTGTGGAATGACGGTGTACGACTATTGTCATGTGGGCCATGCCCGCGTGCTGGTCGTATTCGACGTTGTCCAGCGCTGGCTCAGGACACTCGGCTATCGCGTGACTTATGTGCGCAACATCACAGACATCGACGACAAAATCATTCGCCGCGCGGTCGAAAACGGTGAACCGATCAAGGCGCTGACGCAGCGGTTTATCGACGCGCTGCACGAGGATTCGGATGCGCTCGGCGTAGCCCGTCCCGATCTCGAACCGCGCGCGACCGACTTCGTTGCGCAGATGCTCGGCATGATCCAGACGCTCGAGCAAAATGGTTACGCGTATCAGGCGAAAGACGGCGATGTTAACTATGCGGTACGCAAGTTCGCGGGCTACGGCAAGCTGTCGGGCAAGTCGATCGAAGACTTGCGCGCGGGCGAACGCGTGGCTGCAAACGACGCCAAGCAAGATCCGCTCGACTTCGTATTGTGGAAACGGGCGAAGGAAGGCGAGCCGCCGGACACAGGTTGGGACTCGGCTTGGGGACGCGGCCGGCCGGGTTGGCATATCGAGTGTTCGGCCATGGGCTGCACCTTGCTAGGCGATCGATTCGACATTCACGGCGGCGGTCAGGACCTGCAGTTTCCGCACCATGAGAATGAAATTGCGCAGAGCGAGGCAGCAACCGGCGTTCAGTTCGTGAACTACTGGATGCATAACGGCTTTGTGCAGATCGACAGCGAAAAGATGTCGAAGTCGCTGGGCAACTTCTTTACCATCCGCGAAGTCCTCGAAAAATTCGATGCGGAAGTTGTGCGCTTTTTTATTGCAAGGGCACACTATCGTTCGCCGCTCAATTACAGCGACGTTCATATAGACGATGCACGTGGGGCGCTTACGCGCTTGTATACAGCGTTGAAAGATGTGACGCCGGATGCTGGGCCGCTCGACTGGAACGAAGCGCATGCGCAACGTTTTCGCGCGGCCATGAACGACGACTTCAACACGCCGGTCGCGATCGCCGTGTTGTTCGAATTGGCAAGCGAAGTGAATCGCTCGCAGGACGCAGTGCTTGCGCGTCAATTGAAGGAACTGGCCGCCGTGCTCGGATTGTTACAGCGCGAGCCGCGCGCGTTCCTTCAGGACACACCGCGCAGCAGTCGTGATAGTGGTGGCAAAGAAGGTACAGAAAGCCTCACGCCTGCCGATATAGAAACGAGGATCGCCGCTCGCGTTGCTGCGAAGCAGGCAAAGAACTATGCCGAAGCAGACCGGATTCGCGCCGAATTGCTCGAAGCCGGGATTGCACTTGAAGACAAACCGGGTGGGTTGACCGAATGGCGTCGCAGCTAAGCGCCTCTCGTTCCCTTTGATCGACTCGCCAGGTAGGAGGCATGATGGCAACGGCCAGGAAGGCGCCGGCTAAACGAGCCGCGTCCGGAAGTATCGCAGTGCCAGCGAGCAAGGTCGCTCGGCGCGCGCAAGTGAAAACGTCGAAGGTATCGACGCCCGAGGCCAAGCTCGCCAATGGCGCCGGCCACGACGGAGAACGCAAGACTGCATCGAAGAAACGAGCGCTCAATGGCGTGGCGCATGACGGCGTTGTTAAATCGAACGGCGCCGTCCGTGCACACAAGAAGGTGCGGGCAGCGGCGCCGAAAGTGTCGCAGAAGAAGGTGAGCGGCGACGCGAACGGTGTGCTCGATGTCAAAGCCGTCGCGACGGATGCCGGCGCCGACACTGCGCAGGTGCTCGTGCGCGATCCGCAAAATGACAGTGAGATTGTCCGCAAGTCGCGTGCGGTCACCACCGAGAAAACCGTGCCCGTGCAGACGCCCGGGCTGTTGGCGGAAGCTGCGCGTCCCGAGTATTGGGACAAGGCCTGCGCCGACCTCGTCAAGCGTGACCGTATCCTCAAGAAACTGATCCCGAAGTTCGGTCCGGTGCATCTGATCAATCGCGACGATCCGTTCACCACGCTCGCCCGTTCGGTGGTCGGCCAGCAGATTTCCGTTTCGGCTGCGCAGGCTATATGGAAGCGTGTGGAGGGCGCGTGCCCGACACTCGCGCCACAGCAGTTCATCAAGGTGGGCCCGGCGAAGTTGCAGTCATGCGGGTTATCGAAACGGAAGTCCGAATACATTCTGGATGTCGCGCAGCATTTCGTATCGGGTGCGCTGCACCTGGATAGCTGGACATCGATGGAAGATGAAGCCGTGATCGCGGAGTTGACGCAGATTCGCGGCATCGGCCGCTGGACGGCGGAGATGTTCCTGATCTTCAACCTGTCGCGCCCGGACGTCCTGCCACTCGATGACCTCGGCCTGATCCAGGCCATCAGCGTCAACTATTTCAGCGGCGAACCCGTGACGCGCAGCGAAGCGCGCGAAGTCGCGGCCAACTGGGAACCGTGGCGCACCGTCGCGACCTGGTACATGTGGCGCAGCCTTTACCCCGTCCCCGCCGATCACTAAAATGCGCGGTCGCAGTTATTGCACTATCGATATCTTATAATTGATAGTTGCGACCCGAAATTTAGTGAGGCCGGCGCGGTTAGAATACGCGCTGCCCGATGCTCTAGGATTCGAACATATGAAGACCACGTTTCTGGATTTCGAACAGCCGATCGCTGAACTCGAAGCGAAGATCGAAGAATTGCGCTTCGTTCAGGACGATTCCGCTGTCGATATTTCGGAAGAAATCGAGCGGCTGTCGAAGAAGAGCCAGCAACTTACCAAGGATCTCTATGCAAACCTGACCCCTTGGCAGGTTTCGCAGATCGCGCGCCATCCGCAGCGCCCGTACACGCTCGACTACGTGAACGAGCTTTTCACCGACTTCCACGAACTCCACGGCGACCGCTCTTATGCGGATGACCTGGCTATTGTCGGCGGTCTGGCACGTTTTAACGGCCAGCCGTGCATGGTGATCGGCCAGCAGAAGGGCCGCGACACGAAGGAGCGCGCAGCGCGCAATTTCGGCATGCCGCGTCCGGAGGGGTATCGGAAGGCTGAGCGGCTGATGCGTCTTGCTGAAAAATTCGGTTTACCGATTTTCACATTCATCGATACCCCCGGCGCGTATCCCGGTATTGGTGCAGAAGAGCGTGGGCAATCGGAAGCAATCGGCCGTAATCTGTATGTGATGGCCGAACTGAAGACGCCGATTGTGGCAACGATCATCGGCGAGGGCGGTTCCGGCGGTGCGCTGGCTATTGCCGTTGCCGACAGCGTACTGATGCTGCAATTCGCAACGTACTCGGTGATTTCGCCTGAGGGCTGTGCGTCCATCTTGTGGAAGAGCGCCGCGAAGGCGCCGGAAGCGGCCGAAGCGCTGGGATTGACGGCTCATCGGCTGAAGGCGTTGGGACTGATCGACAAGATCGTCAACGAGCCGCTCGGCGGTGCGCATCGCGATCCGAAGGGCATGGCTGCGTTGTTGCGCCGTGCATTAGCAGATACCTTGCGCCAGTTCCACGGCATGAATGCGCTCGACGTTCGCGCGCGCCGCTTCGACAAGCTGATGGCGTACGGCAAGTTCAAGGAAAACCTGCCGGGTGCGTGAAGCTTGAGCCCGGCGCTCACGATTCCCTTCCTGCAGTTTCTCCTGACGGCCTGCCTTGATGGCAACTGCCTTGATGGCAAGCTAACCAGCCGATTCCCGTGACATCCGACACTGACACTCCCGCCAGCCGCCTCGTGATCGATGCGGTGCGCGCGGCGTTTGCCGATGTCCCGGCTTTAACCGATAACCCCATCGCCGTTGCGCTCAGCGGTGGTCTCGACTCGACCGCGCTGCTCGACGCCTCGGTCCGATGCGCGGGACCATCGCGTGTGATCGCGTTGCACATTCATCATGGTTTGAGCCCGAACGCGGACGCGTGGGCCGCGCATTGCCATGCGTTCGCGCAAACGCTGGGTGTGAGGTTTGCGTCGCGGCAGGTCGATGTGGTGCGCGAAGGCGGCGAGAGTCTGGAAGCTGCAGCACGCGACGCGCGTTATCGCGCGCTCGATGCGCTGTGCGAAGAGCAGGGCGCACGCGCGCTCTGGCTTGCGCATCACGCTGACGATCAGGCTGAAACGGTGTTGCTGCAATTGCTGCGCGGGGCGGGCGTGGCCGGGCTCGCCGCGATGGCGCCGCAACGCGCCGACGGTGCATCGATTCCACGCGCGCGGCCGTTCCTGCACTTGCTGCGCGCCCAGCTCGAGCATTACGCGCACGAGCGTGACCTGCGCTGGATCGACGACGAATCCAACGCCGATACCCGTTATGCCCGCAACGCGTTGCGTCACGACGTACTGCCGGCGCTCGCTGTGCATTTCCCCGGTTTTCGCGATGCGCTCGCGCGGACCGCGTCGCATGCGGCATCGGCGCAAAGGTTGCTCGATGAACTCGCGCGTATCGATATGGCCTCGGCCGAGGGCGACGATGAGGGTGCGCTGAGGTTATCGGCGGTACTCGCTTTCGACGACGAACGCGCGATCAACCTGTTGCGTTACTGGATGCGTTCGCTCGGGCTTCCGGCGGCATCGGCGGCGCGTATTGGCGAAGTGCTCCGGCAACTACGCGATGCCGCCGTTTCCCGCGATGGCCACGCGCTGCGCATCGATCACGCGGGGTTTTGCCTGCGGGCGTATCGCGATGCGATCTTCTGGGAAAAGGGCGATAGCGCGGATCCCGCCGATCTCGACGATGGCGCGAATCCCGCGCGCATGGCGAGCGTGCTGAACTGGAACGGCGAGAGTGTCTGGCGCCTGCCGCATTGGCGAGGGACGTTTGTATTCGAGCCGGTTGCGCAAGACGATGCGCACGCGATTTCCGAAGCCACGCTGCGCGCCGCGCCGCTTTGCGCGCGCTCGCGCGCGGGCGGCGAGCGTTTGCGTCTATCGGCGGATGGGCCGGGCCGGACCCTGAAAAACCTGTTTCAGGAGCGCGGCGTGCCGGGCTGGAAACGCGACGTGCCGCTGGTGTTTCTCGGCGAGACCTTGTTGTTCGTGCCGGCGATTGGTGTCAATCGAGGGTGTCCGGAAGCGAGCGGCGAGGGCGGATATCGGCGGATCGTGTGGCAACCGGACCTGGTGATTGCCTGAGAGCGTATCGGGCTGTTCCAGGACCGCATACAACGTACGCACAGTACTCTGCCCCCGATTTTTCACCGTTGGGGGGACGGGCATGAATTCCGGCCAACTTTTCTTCGCAACGCCTGCCCGCGGGCCGCAAAACGGTCCGAATCGCCCGTTCCGGCTTGTGTTTTAACCCTCGATCGGGTACGTTTACCGGTTTCCCGCAACGCTTTTCAAGCAGCTTTTCCGTCCAGAAGACGCGTTTTTAGCCGCCAGAATTGCATTTTGCGCGCGAGCCAACCTTGCGCGCGCGGCCACCGCGCTTCGTCGTCACGCTTAAGTCGTCGATCGCACCGATCCAGAGTTTGCTTGTGTTTTCGTCAAGCCGGCTTCTGATGCATTACGTGAACCACGTGCAGTACGCGGCGCATCACACGGCGCGCCAGCGCGGCAATTCCTCCTGTTCAAAACGACAATGGCACTCATCGTACATAAATACGGCGGCACTTCGATGGGCTCGGTCGAGCGCATCAAGAACGTCGCCAAGCGCGTCGCGAAATGGCACAAGGCCGGCCACAAGATGGTCGTCGTTCCGTCGGCCATGTCCGGCGAAACGAACCGCCTGCTTGGCCTCGCGCGCGAAATCACCGCACACCCCGACCCGCGCGAACTCGACATGATCGCCTCCACGGGCGAACAAGTCAGCGTCGGCCTGCTCGCGATTGCATTGCAAGCCGAAGGGCTCGAGGCGGTCAGCTACGCCGGCTGGCAAGTGCCGATCAAGACGGACAGCGCGTTCACGAAAGCACGCATCAACGACATCGACGGCACACGCGTGCTGGCCGATCTCGACGCGGGCAAGGTCGTGGTGGTCACGGGCTTCCAGGGCGTTGACCCGGACGGGCATATCGCCACGCTGGGACGCGGCGGTTCGGACACGTCGGCGGTTGCGATTGCGGCGGCGTTGAAAGCCGACGAATGCTTGATCTATACGGACGTGGACGGTGTCTACACCACCGATCCACGCGTGGTGGAAGAAGCGCGTCGGCTGGATCGCGTGACGTTTGAAGAAATGCTGGAAATGGCGAGCCTCGGATCGAAGGTGCTGCAGATCCGTTCGGTGGAATTCGCCGGCAAATATCAGGTCAAGACGCGCGTGTTGTCGAGCCTGACGGACCCGCTGATTCCGCTCGAAACCGAAATGCGCTCGGGCACCCTGATTACTTTTGAAGAAGACGAGACCATGGAAAAAGCTGTTATCTCGGGCATCGCATTTCAGCGCGACGAAGCGCGTATTGCCGTGATGGGCGTGCCCGACAAGCCGGGTATTGCGTACCAGATCCTCGGGCCGGTGGCGGATGCGAACATCGACATCGACATGATCATCCAGAACACGAGCGTGGACGGCAAGACCGATTTCACGTTCACGGTCGGCCGCGGCGATTACGCGCACGCCATGGAGATCCTGACGAACCAGGTGAAGGACCACGTCAAGGCCGAGCAGGTGCGCGGCGATCCGAAGGTGTCGAAGGTGTCCGTGGTCGGCGTGGGCATGCGTTCGCATGTGGGGATCGCGAGCACGATGTTCCGTACGCTGGCGGAAGAGGGCATCAACATCCAGATGATTTCGACCTCGGAAATCAAGATCTCGGTACTTATCGACGAAAAGTACACCGAGCTCGCCGTGCGCGCGCTGCATAAGGTGTTCGAACTGGATCGCGGGTAAAGGAAGGCGTGTAGCGGCGTGGGTGCGTGACAGCTCGGGGTGCGGTTTTTTCCTGTATTCGAAATAAGCTGCGCGGCGCTGTTCAATGACTGTGCAATGCACTTCACGAGATGAAAAATTTTGTCTCATGAAATTGACCCACGGCGGCTTACCCGCTATCATCTTGGCTTCGTCGCGCTGCCTCCCGCGCGACAAAAAGTGCAGGAGACGTGGCCGAGAGGTTGAAGGTACTCCCCTGCTAAGGGAGCATCTGGGCTAAAACCTGGATCGAGGGTTCGAATCCCTCCGTCTCCGCCATGAGTGGATAAAAAACCCCGTAGATTCAACGATCTACGGGGTTTTTGCTTTCATCGACCTACAAATCAACCATCAAAATTGCGTCGGATTTTACAAGCCGTTAGCGGTATCTTCCGGAATACGTACCGAGTGATGCGGGTCGCCGGACCTGTCGAAGAGGGGTCTTTTTTTGAGCCCTTCGCACGCTAACAGAAGTCTCTGCTGACGGTCTGTGAGTCACGGCCTTACCTCGCTTTTGTGTTGCCATGCGCTAAATATGTTTGTCGCTACACACCGACCGGACAAGACGATTGTCGCCGCCCACAAACTTGACAATAGCGGTGAGATCCCGACCACTATCCGGGTGCATATCTGCCTCGACCCATACGACGCCGCTTCATCGTGGCCGGGAGCTGGAGGTGTTTTCGGAGGCAACTCGATGAAGCAACCATTGCCGGAGACCGGCTGCATTACTGCTCTGAAAGAGGAGGTGCGGATCGTTCAGTTATCAAAAGGCTTCAGGGCAGCGGCGAAGGCGACGCCTGGAGAGACAGGGCCTGCTTAGCATTGCGACGCACCCTAAACGCTGCGAGTAACGGATGGTCACGGCGGCCGGGTCGTAAACGCGTCGTTGTTCCAATCCATCTTGGTCACGGCGAGCGCCTCCAGCGCGGTCATCTGAAGCAGGCCGACGCCAGCGTGACGCACGATGTTGAGCGGACGTGGAATGCTCTTCTCGCCCTGGTAGTAGTCGTTTTTGAAGGACGCCGCTGGCGCGTTGCCAGCCGCCCAGAGAAGCGCCAATGTCCCGGAGCGCAGCAGCAAAGTCCCGCGCGGTACCGGATATCACTATTACCGACGCGATCGGTGCACCATCACGAACATTCCGGATCTTCCGGGCAATGCCTAACGTGCGATTTCTTCCGTTCCCTGACGGCATCTAGTCCGGATGCATGTGTCGCGTGCCACGGAAAGTGAAAACTGTGCCAGGTAAGTGAAAAACTGCTGCCACAGTTAGTGAAATAATCCGGGCGGCCAACGCTTTTCTGCGTGGACTCGGCCGTCCGCCACTGTCGCTGATCGACCCGCATCGGCCCTTCGGTCCGCCGTGACGTCAACGGCAGCTACCAAGATATAACGGTCATTTGTGAAGCTAGGTCGGCCGGCATGTATTCGGCCTCAGCGGTCATTCGCGGCATCGCAGACCCCGCATTATCGAACGTCCCCTTCGGAGATTTTCGAACAGCCACTCTCGACTTATCAAGATATATTCAGACATTTATATAGCGGACGCTCAGCACGACGTCACATATTTCCCCGCTGCGATGATGTGTTTCACCTTACGTTATCCTAATAGTTTGATTGATTCGCGGGCTCCGATAACCCCTCGCCACGCATTGCCTTTCCCTCAAGTCGAACGACCGATTCCCCGACACGCCGCTTCTCTGTGTATTGCGCGACGACCTCGCATTGTGCGGTCCGCGTTTCGGCTGCGGACTTGGCCAGTGCGGTGCCTGTACTGTTATCCTCGATGGCATGGCTGTGCGCTCATGCCTGTACCCGGTTTCAGCCGCTGTGGGACACAAGATCACGACGCTCGAGGGGCTCGGCTCGACTAGCATGCCTCATCCGCTACAGCAAGCTTTCATCGACGAACAGGCCGTACAGTGCGGCTACTGCATCAACGGCATGATCATGACCGCGAAGGCGCTGCTTGACAGCAACCCGCATCCGACCGAGGACGAGATCAAATCGGCGCTTGCGGCCAACCTGTGTCGCTGTGGCACACATCTGCGCATCGTTCGCGCGATCCAGCGCACCAGCAAGGAGCGGGCATGAGCGACGTCGTGGCCAAACGATTCCTCTCGCGGCGAAGCTTCCTGAAAGGCAGCGCGGCATTTATCGTCGGCTTCACCCTTGGCGGTTCGGCCTTTGCTTATAGCCGCACCGAGAAGCCGGGCGCGCTCGCGCCGGGCAAAACGCTCGATCCGAATAGCGTCGATGCGTTCCTGTCAATTCATCCCGACGGCACCATCACGGTATTCACCGGCAAGGTCGATCTCGGAACGGGCAATATGACTGCGCTCGCCCAGGTCGTCGCCGAGGATCGAAGGAAGTGGGTTCTGTCGCAGTAAGAAAATTAGGAAGAGTCGGGACGCAACGGAGAGGAATGCTTATTTCGCCTACGTCAACACCTGCCCGCCATCGACCACCAGGGTCTGGCCGGTGATCCAGTCCGCGTGCGAGCTAGCGAGAAACAAGACCGCGCTGGCGACCTCCCCGGGCGTCCCGAGCCGGCCGAATGGAACCGAACGCAGTATCCGCTCATACAGCTTGGGATCGGAACCTTTGCGCTGTTCCCACGATCCACCAGGAAATTCGATCGAGCCGGGCGCGACCGAGTTGACACGGATTCGATCAAGTGCGAGTGTCAGCGCATTGGACGCCGTGTAGTGCATGACCGCGGCTTTGATCGCCGCGTAAGACTGGGTGCGTGACGACGGACGCAGCGCTGAGATGGACGTCACATTGACGATGGCGGCGTTGGCCGACTGCCGCAGGAACGGCAATGCGGCATGACCCGCGCGTACCGTTGCCATCAGGTCGACTTGAATACCGGCTTCCCAGCCGGCTTCGGTATCCCCGCCTCCGAATCCGGACGCGTTGTTGATCAAAATGTCGATGCCGCCAAGCGCCTCGCCGGCGGCCGCAATGTAAGCGCTGATCGCCTCGCCGTCAGCGAGATCGCAAGGTGCGGTATGGACCGGATGGCCATAAACGGCCAGCTCGGCCTCGACCGCTTTCAATCCTTCCAAATTGCGTGCACAGACGGACACCGCGGCGCCTGCCTGCGCGAACCCGAGCGCGATGCTGCGGCCGATGCCGCGCGAGCCTCCCGCGACGACCACGCGTTTACCGTTGAAATCGAACCCCATGAATTTGCCTCCAGGCGAATGACGTGACCGTCAGTATGGCCGGAATTGCTAGATTTCGTCGGCGCGCTTCGCCTTCTGGCAAGCGGACGTTTTTATGCGACATGCCTTTGATAAGCCATTGGACATTGACGTTCAGCCAAGATAACAGGACGGTAATTCAGGCGACGGGATCCGGTAACCTTGCGTCTCCTAAGATCGCTCGTTCATCTCCAGCCCTCCCACGACTTGTTAATACGCGCCGCGATGGGCTGATTCGACCTACGTTCAAACCGACGCTCTGGAGCGCTTTCCGTGCAACTCCGTCATCCTGTCGCCAACTCGGTTGCAACGATCGTTGCGACCCTCATCGTGCTTGCAATCGGTGCTGTGCTATTCAGTTTTTCGGGCGTGTACGATATATCCGCCGACTCGAAAGACGGGCCGTTCTTAGCATGGATGCTGCACAAAACGTATTTAGCGTCGTTGCATCATCATGCAGGCAACGACGTGCCGCCTGCCGATCTGATGTCGCTCAAGAATATCCAGGCTGGCGCACGCTTCTACGATTCGACGTGCGCCGCTTGCCATGGGGTACCCGGCACGCCATTGAGTTTCATCGGACAGGGGATTCAACCTGCTGCACCCGCGCTGTTGGCGGCCAATCGCCGCAACAATTCCAAGCTGATGTTCTGGGTGATCAAACATGGCGTGAACATGACCGCCATGCCGAGCTTTGGAAAGACGCAAACCGATCAGACAATATGGCAGTCGGCTGCGTTTCTCTACGACGCGCGGGGCATAACCAAGGAAAGATACGATACTCTTGTACAGAGTTCGAAGTAGAAGCCTGAGGGACCGCTTGAACCAACGGTCCTCGGCGAGCGTTTGTTAGCGGACATCCGCGCGCTTCGTCGAATAGCACTTCGCCGGCCGGGCTCAGGTCGACACGCCGCGTGCTGCGAATAAACAACGGCCCGCCAAGGTCTTCCTTCAGCGAACGAATCGACGCCGACAACCCTGACTGAACGAGATTGAGGCGCCGCGACGCGCGCGTGAAATGCCGCTCGTCGGCGAGCGCCACGAAATGCTCAAGTTGTTTCAGGTCCACTCGCCACCTCCTTGCAGACGCCATTCGATTAATCACAAATAACGCATAATTTAAGCACGATGTCTGTTGGAACGATAAGTCAAACTCCTTTATCGTCGATGGTATCGACGCATATGCTGGAAAAAAACCGTGCGTAGCACGGACTGCACCCGTACGTCCGGCCTATAGCCAACCAAGCGTTTCAAACCTGGCAACGTAACAGGAGGGCTTCACCATGGAATATCGTCAACTCGGCCGTTCAGGCCTCAAAGTGTCGACCATCACGCTGGGCACCATGACAATGGGCGGCAAGGGCAAATTTGCGAGCGTCGGC
>Ga0255336_101765_pt1 | contig 13531 bp, 9 predicted proteins | sample MeOH1_35cm_T3_17_FD_189102 | JGI IMG/M metagenome (GOLD analysis project Ga0255336, IMG submission 189102) | Sandy soil microbial communities from University of British Columbia, Vancouver, Canada - MeOH1_35cm_T3_179 | ecosystem: Engineered > Artificial ecosystem > Sand microcosm > Unclassified ...
ATCCGCAATCCGGATTTCTACGACCCGCAGCAGGCAATCTCGCCCGCTGTGCTGGCCGCGGGCTCGGCCTCGACGCCTTTCATCTACACACTCGATCCCAAGCTGCGCATCTCGCGCAACGTGCAGGCCGCGGTCGGCGTCGATCGCAGTCTGGGGCGTTACGGATCGCTAAACGTGAACTACCTGTATACGCGCGGCGTGCACCAGTACTACACCAACAACATCACCGCGCCGAGCTTCGACCCAGCAACCTACACGATCACCGGCGCCACGCCAGCCGTCTACAACTACCAGTTCCAGTCCGGGGGAGACTTCCGCCAGCACCAGCTGATCGTGACGTCGAACACGAACTACCGGAGGCTGATGCTTCACGCCGTCTATACCTACAATCACGCGCGAGCCAATACGCAGGGCGTCAACTACTTTCCGTCGATCCCGCAGAACCCTTCGCTGGATTACGGTCGAGCCGCCTTCGCGCCCGCGCACCAGCTGCAAGGCTTACTGACCTACAAGGGGCCGTATCGCATCAATATCTCGGCCATCGCAACGGTCGAGGCGCAGCGACCGTTCAACATCACCATCGGCAATGATTTGACGGGAACCAACCAGTCGAACGCGCGGCCGACCTTCGGAACCTGCGGAGCGGCAGATGTGATCGCAACCGCGTATGGCTGCCTGGATATCAATCCCATCGGCAAAGGCGAGAGAATCGTTCCCTACGGCCTCGGGACTTCGCCGACGAGCGCGACACTGCACATAACGCTGAACCGCGTCTTCAACTTCGGCAAGAGCGCCGTGGAGGCTGTGTCTGCCGCTGGCAAGCCGGCCGCTAGCGCCCCTCCGCGCTATACGCTGACGATGATCGTCGGCGCGACCAACATTCTGAACATGGTAAATCTCGCGCCGCCGAACGGTGTGTTGAGCTCGCCCCTGTTCGGCCAGCAGTTGAACCCACCGACCGGGGCCTTCGCGCTCTCGTCCCCCGGCAATCGGACGGTCTACTTCACGTCGTACTTCTCGTTCTGAAGCTTTTGTGCAGCGGAGGATTGTTCATTCGAATACTGTTTTCGTGAGGCAACCGCGTCCATGTTCAGGAAACAACCAAAGATCCACGCTTCCATTCAACCGTTCGATAAGGCTTGACCCGGTAAACGGGATGCGCCGCCCATTCATCATTCTTCGGTGAACGCCTGCATCATTGGCTTCCAACAGACTGTCCAGCAGTTTGACATCGATACAATTCAGAAACTCGACGCCATATGCGCAGTCGCAATAGCTCACAGCCCGAGACGGTTACCCCGGACGCATCCTGGTAAAGCCGCTTAAAGTTATCAGTTATCTCTTCGCGGTTGTAGGTGTCCGAGCCGTGGTACTAGCGGCGAGCGGTCTGCCTGCCAGACGAGCCGGAAGCATCGACCCATCGACGGCACATCGCGGAGTGACCAGTGGTTTAAAAACAAGGTAAGGGCCATGGGATCATGGCTTTCCCGTCATATTTTCCGAAACCGGACAATGAATGAGAACGCCCTTCTTGGAAGTGCCGACTATCAGCGATGCTAAATCGCCAGGCCGCTCATCGACAAGCGAGATTAACCGATGTTGCCATGTAGTCGACACGCACCGGGCCAAAGGTCGACGTTTATACGGGATGCTTCTCCTCGTGACTACCCTTAAGCTAGCCCTGGATCCTGGAACATTCTCAGCAATAGGGTGAAACTCCCAATGGGAGGTGCACCATGATGCGGCAATGTTATCAACGTGGCTGTCTGAGGTACGCAAAGCGTAAATCAGTTTCTGATTGCTGGGAGCTGCTGTGGCTAGAGATCGACGCGACTGGGAAGCGTGTGCGGCGCACTGCTTTTATAGGGACAATTAATGAGTATCCAACGAAGGAGTTGGCTCAGGGAGCAGCAAATGGATTGCGAATGCGACTGAATGAAGATCGCAATCGCGAGTTGGGGTACGCTCTCTTCGTCGAGGATTTGGTGGATCATTATTCGCAAACAGAACTCAGTGATGAGGCTGAGTGGCATTCTCTTGCAACAAAGATCGTCTATCGTGCCTTCCTGAAAAGATGGATATCTCCTCACTGGGGGAAAACGAGTATCTACGCAGTCAGGACGGTCGATGTTGAGCGCTGGTTGAGGTGTCTGAGGCGTACCGACGGTAATTATCTGGCGGATTCAACAAAAGCCAAAATTCGCAATCTCCTGAGCGTCCTGTTCAACCATGCGATACGTTACGAGTGGTTGGAGCAGGGAAGGAACCCGATTACGCTGGTCCGCCAGAGTGCAAAACGTCTGAGAACTCCGGAAGTCCTGGAGCCGGTTGAAATCCGACTTCTCCTCACAGAGCTAAAGTCATGTTTTCGTTTAATGGTGACTTTGGCGGTGACGACTGGCTTGCGTCGAAGTGAGCTGTTTGCCCTCAAATGGCGCGACATCGATTTTTCGAACTTACAGATAGACATCCAGCGGTCTATTTATCTAGGGAAAACCGGACAGTGTAAGACGGAGGGATCCCGCAAGCCAGTTCCTCTCGATGAGAGGGTAGCCGCCGACCTTTGGATTTGGAAAGAAATCAGCAGCTTCCGGGATTCAGATGACTGGATCTTTGCGAGTGCTCATAGTGCGGGAAAACGGCCGTTCTGGCCGGACGCTGTTTTGCAAAACGTCATTCGACCTGCTGCGCTACGAGCTGGAATCCGGAAGGCGATGGGGTGGCATACTTTCCGGCGCACCTATTCCACGCTTCTGATTGCCAATGGTGAGAACGTAAAGGTCGTTCAGGAACTGATGCGTCACGCCAACAGCAGATCCACGTTGGAGATTTATTCGCAGGCGCGCATCGAGCATAAGAGGCAGGCGCAGCAGCGTGTGGCCGAGGCAATTCTTCGCGATGAGGAGCAGATACAGATACCGCTCGTTCAACGAGGCTTCGAGACAACTTAGCTTGAATGGGATTCAATGGCTTGGGGCAGAGATGAATGTCGGTTGTAATGAATGCAAGCAGTTAGGGCCTTGTTGGAGCGATGCAGAATCCCGGAAAATCCCGCAAGTTGTTGGAAGGATGGTAGGCACGAGCGGATTCGAACCGCTGACCTCTACCGTGTCAAAAACCCGTCAATCTGTAACTGATTGACTTAATAAGGCCCTGATCGCTCCAGAAAGTCTTTAAAGTACCCTCGGAACCGCTAATTGTTCCCATGTTGTTCCCAAAAATCACCTTTCTGTTCCCATGTTCTAAGTCCTTTATTTTCGACGTCGACATCGGATCCGCTCCATGGTTCAGGTCATTGGTTCGGATCTAAAACTCGAGGGCTGATCCAGGGACGATTCCTTCCAGTGGTCGGATCAAATGTGTATCAGTGATGGTGGCCAGAGACGGGACCGAACCGCCGACGCCGGCCTTTTCAGGGCGTAAATCCCCAAGTGCCATGTCGTTGATTTGATGTGTCCTGGTCATCATTGCTGCCCTAAAAACGGCGGTTTTATTGGGATGAAGTGGAACGAGTTTCGGAAGGAGCTATGGGAATGAGCCCGTCCGCTACTCTCCGCTGCGATTCGGGGATGAACTGCCGGTAGACATCAAGGGTGGTCGGTGCGCGGGAATAATGCTGAAAATATCATCAGCATCTCCCAGGATATTCAAGTCACCGTAGTTGCAGATCGCACTCAAAGACCGGGCACATAGCCATGCGAATCCAATCCGAAAGCCACCGCTCCAGCATTGCAGCAGTATGGATACTCTGCCGCTAGACCTTACAGTAAACGAATGGATCGCGACTGGCGGTCTGGACCCTGCTCATGAATGTCAGGAGCTTCAGTTAATTTCCAAGATCGATTGCTTTGAGGGCAGTTGGAACTAGTCTAGAGCGTCTTTGCTGTGTGATCGATAGAATCGAGGAGGGATGGAAGCTGAATTCATCAAAAAAGAGACGATCTTTCTGTTCCTGCTTCTTTTCGTTGCTGTTTTCGCAGGAGCGGCACGCAGACTGCGTGTGCCTTATCCGATCCTCCTCACGATAATCGGAGGAGTTCTTGGCTTATTGCCAATTTTCCCCAACGTTGCACTTGAGCCAAACCTTGTTTTCTTTGTCTTCCTGCCGCCCCTTCTCTTTGCCGCAGGCTGGCAGCTTTCTTGGCGGGAGTTTCGGGCTAACTTCGGCAGAATCTTAGCGCTCGCTGTCGGTCTGGTCGTCTTTACCATTCTTGCTCTCATCGTGGCACGAATACAGATTCTTCCCGGTTTCGACTGGCAATCGGCTCTCCTACTCGGCGCGATCATCGGCGCAACGGACGCGATTGCAGCAACAGCTATCGCCCGACAATTAGGGCTTCCTCGTCGAATCGTAGACATTCTGGAAGCGGAGAGCCTGGTGAACGATGGAACGGGCCTGCTTGCGTTTCAGTTTGGGTTGGCGATTCTCGTCAGTGGCCATTCTCCAACGATCTTCGAAGGAGTTGGTAAGCTCGTTTATCTTTCTGGCGGAGGCATAATGATCGGTCTGTTAGTTGGACTGGTTGCATCCAAGCTGGAGCGTTGGATCGATGATGGTCCGATAGAGATAGTTGTGAGCGTTCTTGTCTGCTATGCAGTCTATATCCTTGCTGATCGTCTGCGCACATCCGGTGTTCTGGCCGTCATCGCATGCAGTATGCTGATGAGCCGGGAAAGTCACAACTATATGTCCCCACAGGTGCGACTGCAATCCGCCGTGGTGTGGGATGTTCTGACTTTTGTGCTCAATGGCGTCGTATTCATCTTGATTGGTCTGCAACTCCCGTTTGTGCTTGAGCAACTCTCTCAGATCGGAATGGGGACTCTTATACGAGTAGGGGCGGTGTTTTGCATCAGCATCATCCTGCTTCGGCTGCTCTGGATATTTGGAGAGACGTATGCCGTGTATTGGTATGGCAGGTGGAGTCATCATTCTGACAAGCCAACGCCTCAACCCAAGGAACTGATTGCGCTAACCTGGGGAGGGATGCGAGGCGTACTGTCCCTGGCCGCGGCATTCTCTGTCCCATACACCCTCTCTAACGGCATGCCGTTCAAACAACGCAGCATGATTGTCTTTTTGACCTTCTGTCTAATCGGCACCTCTCTCGTGTTTCAGGGGCTGAGTATGCCATGGCTAATCCGATTTCTTGCGATCGATGGTTCCAACGAGGAAGAGCGAGAGGAACGGCATGCACGACGGACGCTTGTAGAGGGAGCGATTCGCTATCTGAACCGACGCAGGCTGATCGAGCGTTTTGACCCGAGCGTCATTCGTGAATTGCTATCGGGATATGAACGACGTCTGCGCGATCTTCCCATGGAGGAAATTGAGCAAGGGAAGGGTTTCAGTCGGCAGCAACGGGATGCATTGTTGCTGGAAGTCCTGCAGGTCGAAAGGGAGTCGTTACTGCGTTTGAGAAATGAGGCTGCGATTAGCGATGACGTTGCTCGTATGATCCAACGCGATCTGGATATCATGGAGAGCCATATCCATACGGGATCAACACAGAACGCCCTCATGCAACACTTCTAACTTCACAATTTTGCAAGAAGAAACTCAGCGTTGAATCTATTCGCCACGAAGAGCAGGAGATTTCCGCATCTTTACTCCTCGCCTGGAGCTTCCTGCAATACGAAGCGTGAGCGAATGCAACCGAAGACCAACGATAAAGGCTTTAAACAAATGCGGGGCCGAAGCCCCGCATTTTGTTTGTTCTCCCTCGAATCAGAAATCAATTCTGAGGGCCAGCTGGCCTGTCCGATTGCCAGCATTTTCTGCCGTCTGTATCGATGTGATCTGACCGAACGAATCCGGTGCAGAGACGTTCACCGCAGGGGGTGCGAAGTTCGGATGGTTTGGCAAGTTGGTGAAGGTGGCCTCAAAACGCATGCGCACGGACTCATGAAGGTTGAAGGTTTTTGCTAATCCTCCGGCGACCGCTGCTGTCCCCGGCCCTACGAGGCTACCGACAGCACAGTTGCCGATACGGCCGGGCCCAGGAACAGGATTGAAGGCATTGATATTGTAGTAGCTCGACAAAGAACGTCTTGCCGGTACTGGGTTTCCTGTGCAATCAGGACGCAACGCAGCACCACGAAACACCAGATTGAGATTTGCCGTATCGAAACTCGGACTCGTTATCGGTGTTAGAAAAGGGCCAGTCTGCCAGAGCGAGACGGTGCTGATCTCCCATCCTCCAAGCATTGCTTCGCCAAAGGAATTCATGCCGCTCAGATACGCACGGTTCCGTCCAACCGGAAGTTGATAGATCGCTGAAGCCAGAAAGCGGTTCCGGCGAGTTCCAACCACATTGCCACGGTTAGCGCGCAGGTTGAAACGGTCTGCTACGGGGGTTCCATAGTTCACTTCAGGTGCGAAGACTGAAGGTGCATCACCAGCAGCATTGCTCAGATTCTTTGCCCAGGTGTGGTTCACTTGAAATAACAGTCCGTGACTCGTCCTTTGATTGAACTCGGTCTGAAGAGCCTGATAGTTGGCTCCGCCAGCGTTTTCACTCGAAAGAATCCGAGCCCAGTTCGGGTAAGGCCTTTTGCTGTAGTCGTTCGGGATCAGGCTGGCATGCTGTTGGTTGAGGTCGACGGTTTGTCCCATGCGATATGAGTTCATGCCAACATAGCTAACACGAAGGCTCATCGCGTCGGTCAACTGCCGCTCCACGGTCAAGTTCCACTGCGCTGCCTGTGGGTCACGGAAATGCAGATTCACATTCTGGTAGAAGTCTCCGGTACCGGCAACCTGTTCTGGAGTCAGATTGGCTTTTACATTCGGAAACTGAAAAGCTGGCTGACCGTTAGCCTGAAGATTGGCCGTAGTCTGCACTACTCCGACATTGATGTTGGTGGTGTTAAAGGAAAGCTGCCCGAGGCTGGTCATTGTAAAGATGCCGAAACCTGCACGAAAGACAGTCTTGTTATCTCCAAAGGGACGGTAGGCAATGCCGAGGCGAGGTTGAAAATTCTTCTTATAGAAGGCTCGCAGTCCATTGCCAACGCCGATCTGCCCAGCCTTCTCTATGGGGGCGCACGGAAGAGCCGGATTCACGCCGGGACAAGCATTGATCGTGTTCAGCATTGCCTCGCGAGCAATACCCTGGTTGGTAAGGATAAATCCGCCATTCGAAGGATCAAAGGCCCCCAGATTGTTATTTTCACTCGTGAACGGGGGTAAAGCTTGCCAGCGGAGCCCTGCGCTGAAGGTGATGTAACGGGTCATATGCCATTCATCTTGTGCGTAGAGACCAGCCTGATAGGCATGTAGCTTGGTGTCTGGTCCCGATTGTGCAACATAGCTCTTCGACGGCAGACCGAGCAGGAGATCCGTAAAGGCATTTCCACTAAAGGTCGCAGCATTGAAGGTGAACGCACCAAAGTCGTTTGACCCACCGAAGCTTTCTAGGTCGGTATAACGGACACGACGGAGATCAGCACCGAACTTTATTGTATGGTTGCCCTTAACCCAGGTGAGATTGTCCGTAAACTGCAGCGTCTGAGAACGTGTAGTGCCCGTCTTATCTCTACCGATGGGGGTGAAGTTGGTGCCGTCGCTGAAATCGAACGTGGGAAACGCATTTACGCCCGGAACGTCACCTAAATTCAGCCCTTGCAGGCCAAGTGTCTGGACCGCTCCAGCTCCACTGATGGGAAAATCTACGACCGAAGTATAGAAAGTTAAGCCAAAACGTGCCTCGTTGAGCAGAGTTGGACGAATGGTGTAATTGTGCGAAAAGATAAGATTCCGGTTTGATTCGCGATGGACTTCGGTTGGTAACAGATTGTTCGTGACGCTAGAATCGACGTTCTTCCAACTCCAGCGTCCGTACACTTGCTGTTTGTTGTTGATGGTACGGTCAACGCGAACGTCGTAGCCGTTGATGTTGGCCGGCGTGGGAGCCTGTACATGATAGTTGCCGGTCAGATCCGTTCCGTTGTCCGAGTTCGGTAGCGGAATATAGTTGTTGAACAGAGCCTTGGCGACCGAGCTGATGCGTTCGGGTTGAATCTGGTTGTTAGGGAACGGCAGGCCAGTTGATGGGTCAACGGTTGGAGAGCCCGGAAGGTTGGTGAGATTGCCATTCCGCATGTCGAGGGTAGGGACACTCAGAACCAATGGAGTGGTAAAGCGGCGCCGGTTGCCCTCGTAATCGGCGAAGAAGAATGTCTTATCGGTGCCGACTTTTACGTGAGGCAGACGAAGGGGACCGCTAAAGCTTCCGCCAAAGGTGTTGTAGGCTTTGTGCGGTTTGCTGTCGAATCCCCATGTCTTTGCATCGAGTGCGCTGTTCTGCAAGTACTCAAACAAACTTCCATGGAACTGGTTGCTCCCACTTTTCGTGATGATGGTTACGTCAGCCATCTGCGAAAATTCGGCGTTGTTATTGAACTGCGTCACCTTCATCTCGCTAATCAACTCAGACGAAGGGTTCATATTGTTCAGTGCACCGTTCTGCCGGATGTTCACTGTCGAAGTGCCGTCGACAGAATACTGAATCTGAGCGGAGGTGCCGCCGCCGATTGAGAGATTGCCGCTGCTGTCTTGCTGAACCCCAGGGACTGCGACCAAGGCGGTCAGTGGACTGTCGTTACCGCCACGATAGTTCATTGGCAGTTGCACTACCTGATTGAACTTCTTAGTGTCGCCAATGGTCCCGTTTTCAGTATTGACCGTCGAGGCATCCGCCTCGACTGAGACGCTCTGTTGATTACCAACGATCTGCAACTTCACATCCACGCGCAGCTGTTGCCGTGCGTCGAGCGTAATATCGGTGATTGTCGTGTCCGTGAAGCCAGCTGCTGCACCGGTAACGGCATAAGTTCCGGGATTCAGGTTTAGCACCTGAAACTCGCCGTTTTGATTGGAAACTGTATCGCGCGCGGAATTATCATTCAGGTTCTTGACATGCAATGTTGCCCCCGGAACGACAGCTCCAGATGGGTCTTGCACAGAGCCAACGATGCTGCCAAAGGTGGACTGCGCAAAAGCGGAGGAAGTCACTCCTAGCGAGACGCTCCACAAGATAATCCATCTGAAAGGATGAAGCCAGAGGTTCCGCCGTCCTCGGAAAGATACTGATTGCGTAATAGCCCTGGAAAAAAGCTGATAAAGCGTGCCGTGTGTCATTTGAAATCACCTCGAATGCCGGTATCGTCTCCGGCCTCGTATAGTGAATCGTGAAACCAATAAAACAGGCATAATCCGGCGCCTTATGTGTTCTTAACGGGTGGAGCAATAGACTATTCAAGAGTGGTAAATGAAGGTAGGCAATGCTCCTGAACAGAGCCCGTCAAACCGCAATCAGAATTATGTCTGGTATCGCGACTGCGTTGCTTATCACAGGAATTGCCTATCGCTTTCACTTCAATCTCTCCTCTGCGACTTCAGTCCACCTTTTTCTGATTACTGCAATCGCTTTGAGATGGGGATTTGCTGAAGCGAGTGCAGTCTCAGTCGTTTCCGTCGGCTGCCTGGACTATTTCTTTACGGAGCCTCTATTCCACTTCTACATGTCGGATTCCCATGACTGGGTTGCCCTCGCAACATTTGAGAGTGTCGCTCTGTTGGTCAGCAGGCTCTTCGATCAGATGAATCGACACGCCGAGGAATCAGAGCTGCATAGATCCCATCTGCAGCGCCTGTATCAACTCAGTCAGAACATTCTCCTTCTCAACTTTCAGGAGCCGATTGAGCCGCAGCTCGTGGTTCTGATCCAGCAAGCACTATCAGCAAACGGCGTTGCTCTATGGAATGCTTACGATCTTCGTTTATCGAAAGCAGGAGTCTGCGAATTCGCAGAAAATGAAGTGCGATGCGCTTTTTATACAGAGAGCAACGACGATAATGCGACGACGGGAATCTCACATCGCGTCTTGCGCTCCGGGACGAGGCCAGTCGGTGCTCTACTGATCCAGGGACATACTGCTGATCCTGCATCCGTAAACGCCACGGTTTCGCTCGTCGCGATTGCGATGGAGCGCGCCAGATCTTTCGCAGCAGAAAGTAGCGCCGAGGCCGCGAGGCAGAGTGAACAGCTACGCGCGACTGTTCTCGACGCTCTTGCCCACGCCTTTAAAACACCTTTGACTGCGATTCAGACATCTAGTTCTGGTCTTCTGGAGATGAATACACTGGCTTCTACCGAAAAAAGGCTCATTACGCTGATTGATCAGCAGGCCACACACTTAGCCGAGATTACGACACGGCTGCTTCGCACTGCCAAGTTCGACAATGCAAGCCTCAAGCTCAAGCCGCAAGATGTTGATATTGCGGAGCTCGTGCGTGAAAGTGTTGCGGAGTCAAACGTTCAATTCGCGTTGCCTACCGTCAACATCACCTTGGCTGGTAACCGGGTGCTGGCGTTCGCCGATCGTCATCTGCTGAAGATGGCACTCATACAACTTCTCGATAACGCTGCCAAATACGGCAATGCCGGGGCGTCAATCCTCATCGACGTTTGGGAGGAGCAGAATGAATCAAAGGTAAGCGTCCATAATGACGGATCGTTTATTCCGCTTGAAGAGAGAGAACGAATCTTCAAGCGCTTCTATCGTTCGCCCAGTGCTTCACACAAAGCTTCAGGGACTGGGATTGGTCTTTCCGTGGTGAAGCATGTAGTAGACGCACATCATGGCCGGGTTTGGGTAACCAGCGACACGGAAGACGGTACAGCATTCTTTCTCACCATTCCTAAAGGAAAACCCTGAGAGATGGAACAAAAGAGCAAGGTACTTGTCGTAGAAGATGACGATGGAATTCGTCAGAGTTTGTTTGAAACGCTGGGCGCGCTCGGATTTGCTGTAGGCGAATCCCGCAGTGGAGAGGAGGCTCTTTCTCGCTTGCCAATGACTGATTACGATGCAGTGTTGCTCGATATCAATATGCCAGGTATGGGCGGAATGGAAGCATGTCGAAGGATATCCCAGGCGTATCCCGGACTACCCATCATCATGCTGACGGTTCGTGAGGACGAGGACGACAAGGTGCGGGCTCTCGATCTCGGAGCTGACGACTATGTAACAAAGCCCTTTCAGGTCCGGGAACTGACCGCTCGTTTGCGTTCAGCCATTCGACGCGCCAAAACACCGACAAGATCTTCCGCTCCGGTTTTCTCTATAGGAGATATATGCCTGGATGCGGTCCGCCATCGGGTCGAGAAGCAAGGCGAGGAAATTCATCTCACTCCGAAGGAATTCGATGTGTTGCACCATCTGATGGCCAATGCCGGACGCCCCGTTCCCCATCAGCGATTATTGTCCTCAATCTGGGGGCCGGAGTATGGAGAGGAGCGAGAGTACTTGCGCGTTCTCGTCAATCAGCTTCGCAAGAAACTTGAGGATGATGCCTCCCACCCCGCATACATCCTTACTGATAGCTACATAGGCTATCGTTTTCGAGATGAGTAGCGTATCAGATCATAGATGATCCGCCGCGCTGGACTCCACCAATGGATTGGCTGTCTTGATTTGGTGTCGATTGTGTCCCGTCTTTATGCCTTTTTTAGCATTGTTTTCGTAGGCTGGAGCAAGTGAGCAAGGAGGTCACTTGCATGGCAAATGTACATGGTATTGAGTTCAGCTCTAACCAGTTCGAGTTGGTAAAAGGCCTGATTCGGGAGCTACTCAAAGACGGAAACTGTGCAGTCTACGCACTGCCTCATATGAAGCCGAATGGCGAGCTGCGAATGGCTTGCACTCCTCCTGCTCCTAGTCCAAGACATCAGCACGGTGTGTTTCTGCGCATTCGCCCTGGGGTGAGCGCCGCTGTCGCAATCCGTCCGATGAATGCAAAGACGGGAGCGGAGCAGACGAGTATCACGAAGTACACACAGCAGGAGTTACTTGAAACGATACGGTCGTGGCGTAGGGAGGTTTCCGGCGTAACGCCTGAGCCGCCCGTCAGAGTCGAACTCGCCAGGGCCGCTTAGAGGCTTGCCCAAAGTCGATCACACTGCAGAGTCGCGTGGTGAATGCGCCACTCTGCAGGTTGTGAGCACTCAAAGTGCAGGGATGACTTTAGAGCTCCGCGCTGCCGATATGTTCAAACGATCTCATCGCACATGGAAGCGCCGGATGGTCTGGTACACCATCTTTTGTCTCGCAGCATTGGCCGTTGCCGGAAACCTCTATCAACTTGTCTCGCTTGGACGTGAGAGAAGAGCCTATCCGATGCCCGGGCGCCTTATAGATGTTGGCGGATACCGTATGCACCTCTATTGCGTAGGAGATTCAGGTCCCGCTGTTGTTCTTGATTCTGGATTGGAAGATTCCTTCGCAGAATGGAAGAAAGTCCAGGCTGAGGCGAGTACGTTCGTCAGAGTGTGTTCGTACGACCGCGCAGGCATGGGCTACAGCGACCGAAGCCTTCAAGCTCGCAACAGTGCAACTTTTGCACGGGAACTTCACAAATTGCTGCACACGGCGTCAATTTCACTGCCCTATATCCTAGTCGGGCACTCGATGGCAGCATTGGACATAAGACTCTATGCCTCGTTCTATCCTGAAGATGTCGCCGGATTGGTATTCGTCGATGGATCGCATCCGGACCAACTGGAGCGCTTTCCTCCTGCGCTTCACGCCATGAATGCTGGATGGATTCGAAAGGGTAGGTTGTGGCAGTTCGTCACTCCTCTCGGGCTCGCACGACTCTTGGGATATTGTGAGGATGACCCCGAGGTCCGGGCTGTGGAGTGTCTTATAATAATGCACGAGAAAGCGCTGATGAACGCAGCTCCTTTCGGAAGAGCGCTGCGCTCGTGAAAGAGACGGCAATCTCTTCAGATCTCCCTGTACTCGTAATCTCGCATGATCCTAACCATCGCGATCCGGAGTTACCCTCGGACCTCGACAGGGAAATGAACGCGACCTGGACGGATATGCAGGAAGATTTGGCCCGGCTCTCTTCCAAAGGTTCGAGAATCATCGCAACAGACAGCGGTCACTATATTCAAAGTGATCGACCGAACGTCATAATTCATGGGATTCGGGAGATAGTCTGTCAGGCGAGGCAACGTTGACTTCAAGTCCATAAACTTCTCCCTATGTTCTTTGAGGACCACGCGAAGTGTCCCTTGACGAGGCGATCCGAATGGGAGTGAGGTGCGGCGGCGATCCAGAGAGCAGGAAGGAAATGGCATGAAGAGGTCATCGGTTCGATCCCGATCAGGTCCATCAACAACCCTTCAATACTAATTATTTACAGGCACTAGTCGGCTGCCTCCAACTGTGTCGAGGGTCCGGAAGGGAGCCCCGAAATTCCCCACTACAAACGAACATCATCGTAGGATTAAGGGAAAAGAGCACCTTTTTCTTTGGTTGAGGTAGCATCATCTCAACTACTTTTGCATTTGCGACCGCACGCCGATACAACCTCACTTCTGGCTATGCATCTCGGGCTAGCAGCTCCGCAACGGAGCGTGCAAGACGTGCGCCGTAAGGATCGGCGGCAGAATTCAGTGGAAGGAAGATCGCAGTCTCTTCTCTCCGGCATAAGATGTTGCTCGCCACAAGGCGCCGC
>Ga0255336_101766_pt1 | contig 13510 bp, 26 predicted proteins | sample MeOH1_35cm_T3_17_FD_189102 | JGI IMG/M metagenome (GOLD analysis project Ga0255336, IMG submission 189102) | Sandy soil microbial communities from University of British Columbia, Vancouver, Canada - MeOH1_35cm_T3_179 | ecosystem: Engineered > Artificial ecosystem > Sand microcosm > Unclassified ...
CACCCCCAATTACTTAAGGTCAGGAATAGCAGAATCTCTTCTGCCGCGGTCGGAGCGTAGCGCAGCCTGGTAGCGCATCAGACTGGGGGTCTGGGGGTCGCTGGTTCGAATCCAGTCGCTCCGACCACTAATAAAATCAATCACTTACCCATAAATTCGAGGTATGCAAAAGCAGGGCATTTTAAGGCCATAGCTACCATATAGCTACCGGCACAAATGGCGCATTTTTGCCTCTAGGAAGATGGGTAATAATGACTTCTCAGCGCAGCGATTCGGGGGCGGGTTAGTGGGTCAAATCAACGAAGACGCCTTTTCCGAGCCCGTGCGGTTTAAGACCGGCAAGGGCGCGGGACTTATACGGGACATAGGCCAGGCGCTCGATCTGTGCCTGGGGTGGCAAGATAACCGGATCGGTTCTCTCGGCACCTTGCAGGCGGCCCTGGACGCGCTCTATGCAGCTACCGATGACAGATCCGCGGCAGCCGTTGCGGCGGCCCGAGAGGCCTTGGTGGTATATCTTCGGGCATCCAAGCTGCTGTGGCTTTAACGCGCGATGATAACGGCCCTCACGGCATGAGAATCGGCGGCAAATACAAAGACAAAATCCATGTGACGATCACCGGCGAGGCCGGCGATCCGCCGTCATGTCGGCATGACCTCAAGGCCGACGCTGTCGTGACCTACCGTACGTTCAAGAAGAAGCCTCAGGCTGAGCAATGCCCGCACTGTCGCCGGCATGCTGATACGCTGGTAGCACTCGGTAATTGGCGACCGTAGAACACCATTCCTGAAGAGAAGCAGGCCGGCTGGTCGAGCTGGGTACTTTATTCCGGCGGCCCAAAGGTCTTCAAATAGGCCTGTATGTTTTCGAGATCGGTGTCGTCGGGCATCTTGCCCTTAGGCTTGGTCAGGCCGGTCTTGCCGAAGACAGGCATCGTCTTCATCTGCTTGTTTTCATCATCGATGCCGGTCATCACGGTACGCTTGAAGATTGGGAAGTCCCAATAAGCCGCATCGCCGACGAGTTTTTTGCCGACACCACCCTGGCCCTTGGCGCCGTGGCAGCGTTGGCAGTTGTCGACGTAGAGTGCCTTGCCGACCGTGGCATCGGCATGGGCGGGCAAGCCCGATGGCAGCTGCAAGGTTGCACAAAAGAGAAGCGCGGCGCTGAGGCCGTACCCAAGTTTCCGCGACATAACTTCCTCCCAGTGGAAGCTGAGGCCTATTAAAGAGCGGGCCCCTCCCGCACGGGGCCCGAGAGATAGATGCCTAAAACGGCTAGACGTTGAAGGGTCTCGCCGCCCGGATTGAACGAGCAGGAAGGCGCAGCAGCGCCGTGCTTGCCTGGGGACAATGGCAGCCCTGCAGGCTCGAGGCATCTCTGGATGCAATTACCTGCGTCATCATCTTTTTCGCACATTTGCCGTGGCGCCGCGTTGATGCAGATCAAAAATTCATGACGCACTCAGTTTGATCTGCGCCGACTATCCGTGTCGGGTTCGATGATTGGACTGCCAACGCGCCATGAACTTCGCTTGCGCTGCAGTCGCTCTAGGAAGCGGGGAGAGGCGATGGTAAGTTTCTGGCGGCCGGAGCGATAAACGACGCGCCTGCCGGTGATGCCCCGTTTCGCTCAATACATCTGGTCGTAGTGAACGCCATAGGTAGTGTGGAGATAGAGACCTTCGAAATAGGGCAGCCGGATGAAGAGGCTGTTAACGTTCCGCCCGACAGCGAGGATTGTAAGACCGCGACACAGGGCCATGTCGTTGGTCTGACCCATGCGGACACATATGGCGTCCGGACTATCAATGAAGTTCATGCCGGTGCCGCGCCAGGTCAGGACGGTCATACCCTGCGGCATCTTATCGATAGGTGGGATGACGAACAGGCAGGTGAAGCTGTAGACGGCAAGGAAGGCGATGGCGATCAGGCCCACGCCCAGAGCTTTCCAGATGACCCGCCGCATTTGCTCCCCGATCTGCGGTCTATGATTGCATCAAATCCCTTAGCCACTCGAAGGTAGAAATTGCATCCCGCTCGGCTGCCCCAGCATCGGCATAAATGCCGGAAAAATGTGTTGGCAGCCAATAACTATAACCATCCTCTGTATGCCAGCTATACTCGGTAAAGCGAAAGAGCGTGTCATCCTGGGTGACGATCTCGAGGCGTCGCGTCTGATCGGAGTTCTCAATGACCTTTACGGCTCGAAAGGGCACGGCTTGCTATCCATCTCATGGTGCCTGACTGACCCACCGATGATATGCGCCAATCCAATCTGTCGCTATCGCCTTCTGCGCCGTCTCGATGGATATCCGGCCGCTGCACACCAGTGCATGCAGTCGGTTCTCCAGCTTGTCTTTGACATGCGCGTTGAGCGGCGACGCCATATAGCTTTGCGGCCATAGGTTGGCGATGTCATTCGATCCGCCAAGCTCGAGGCTGATCAGATGGTCGACCTCATACTCGCCGGCCTTGTGACTCGTAATCCCATATTCGCGATAGACAGCGTTCTTCTCGGCCGCAGGGACGTTGCGGACGGTCTTTGAATAGCCAGGCGTGCAGATCCTGCCGCGATCGGTCGTCAGCACGGCGCCGGGCGTCAAGTGAGGGTTGGGGATTTGCGGAGGCAGGGCGAGGGCGGCTGACGGCAGGCCACTCAATAACAGCACAATAATAAGCTTTTTCATTCGTAATCGCTCAGCCGATGGCCTTTCTTTTAGAAGGCGGTGGGTTGGAGAATTATGTCGCCGGAAGTGGATACGCCCATCCTGTATTGTCGCATTTCGCCGCCCTTAAACATTGCTGAGATCTCACGTATAATGTTGGACGTGAATGCGCCGCATAGCCCTGCGCCGACAGAGCTTGCACCAACAATGTGCTCTCCGACAGGGATGTAGAGTGTAGCCTTCTGGCTCGTATCAAGGATGGCAGAAACTTTCCCGTCGACGAAAAGCCCGAGTGAGCATGCGGAGCCTTCGAACCCGGAATCCCGAACTACTGTTACTGTAGCGTAAGGCTCATTCGGGGCGGCCTGATAGGCGAGGGGAGTTACTGCTTTGGCCTCATTGACGGAGACGGGCGAGGTTGTGCAAGCGCCGAGCGCGAGTAACGCCAGCAAAGTGATAGACTTCATTTTTTACTCTTGGTAGGGCGCGATTTGCGCACTTGCTCCAGACCGAGTTCGATGAGCCGGCGCAGGGCCTCGGCCTCGCTCTTAAATCTATTTTCGAATCGATAATCCTCGAACGCCTTCGCCAAATCCGGCGGCAGAGAGACGATTTTGCGCGTCTCGCCAACTTTCGGGCGTCCGCGACCGCGTTTGTCTGGTTCGTTTTCCATACTCAAATAATAGCCGATTTACGGAATTGTTGTAACAGATAATCTTTGCATATTATTCCGATTAATCGCATCATCTATTCAGATGACTTGCTTTGCAGGTCATCTGCACTGCACCGGGCCGGCGGCGGCGCTGCAACGGCGTCGCCGGTTCCCAGCCCGGGGGACACTTAATTTGGGGAGTTGATCATGACCATGGCAGCATTGAAGCCGGGCAACGCCCGGACTCAACCTAAAATCCTCATCGGCGCGACAGATGACCTGGAGCGGGAAATCAAGTCCCTCTCCAAGTGTGCCGACGACATCCTGATGGCTGCAGAAATCATCCAGCACAGGGTCCAGGAGGTTTGCGAAACCGAGGAACCTGAGGTTGTCCGGTGGCACGTGGAATATCTGACGTGGCAAATCTGCAGCCATATCGACGACGTCAATAAGCGTCTCGCCGGGATCAGGGAGCTGATGCCTGCGGAGGCCGCGTCATGAGCGCGAAAGAGCAGCTACCGGATGTAATCGGCGATCAGTGCTTCCATGCCGAGTGCTTCGTCAGCGACGCGCAGCTCGCGGTGAAGATCATTGATCATGTCCTTGAGGATATCGACCGAGGATCACGAACGCCCGACGAGATCCGCGCACAGGTCTGGTATCTAACCAAAGACTTGACCCAGCACCTGGACGATCTGGGAGACTGTATCAGTCGGATAAGATCGGCCAGAGGCGAGAGGTCCGCATCATGATCGAAAAGTCGGTGAGCGGAAATGTCCCAGACACAACGGATATCGAATGGAAGCTGAAGGGGATAGCGGAAATCCTAAAGTGCATCGGCGAAAATCCTAGCGCCGGAGCTAGTCATAACTTCGAGAACGCAATGATGTTTCTCGGTGAAAGCCTCGAAGAACTTTCGGACGACCTCTTCAGCACAATGGACGAGGCCAGGGAAGAGGGGAGAGGGCGCCATGGCTGACGGTACAAAGCATGTTTTTACGCCGATCGCGGACTTGAGCATGAAGATAGATCATCTTCGTGCTCTGACCCTCTCGATAACGGGCGAGGGCTTCGATAACTTCAAGCTCATGAACGATACGAATCAGCTAAATTTGCTGTGGTTGGTCGATCAATTGGCCGTCGAAATCTCTGATCTGTTCGACAAGATGATTAACGAAAAGGCGGAGAAACGCCGTCAGGGTTGCGCTACCACTGAAGGGGACGCGAGGTGATCGCCATGACAGACAATCAGTTGAAGCCAGTCGTAGACTATCCCGATATTGAGGAGTCAGCACGCGTTGCTGCTCGTCTCTCGAAATGCCTGCTTTATGCGATCGAAGGCCTCCAGCATTCACCCCACGAAACAAAGGAAAGCGATTGGGAAGCGATATGGGTCCTCGCGGATATGGTGGCCGACAATGCTGAGGAGACCCTCAGTACCTTTGACGCTTGGGCGGCGAGTTAGATGCTCTCGCTCAACCTATGGCCCCGCTTCGGCGGGGCTTTCTTTCTATCTCTAGACCGCCTGCAACGCTTTACCTACCAGATCCGCCAACCGTTTCATGAGCGAGGGCGAATTGGGATGAAGGGACGCTTTCGTGTCGTCTGCCTCGGCTGCGATCTGTCCGAGCAATTGGCGAATTATCGAGCTCTTATTATGTATGTTCTCCTCAAGCGTTTTCTTGTCGTCATATGTCATCCCGAAATCGCCTAAGGCTTGATCGAGCGCGATCACGCAGCTTTGGTCGTTCATGTTAATGTAAGCGTCGTTGCCGCCTCCAGACCGCTCGCATTCCCAGATACGATCGCCGGTCCAGATGTCTCCAAGCACTGAAATTGAATTAGATAGCTTCTTCAGTTTTTCCACGGCCTCTTGCGACAAGCTGCCGCTTGGAAGGAGGTTGATCTCGGTCACGAGATCACCATGCAAGCCAGACAGCTCCGATGGGTTGAGACCGGTTGTCGTTCGCGCGCTAAGAGAGGCTAAAGCCCTACCTACAGCGGCCTGATCGTCTTTGGCTGGGCCAAGTAGCACCAAGAGAGCAATCGAAGCCAAAGCCAAGGCCGCAAGCGATACCAGTAAGGATAACGCCGCCAGAGTTTTCATATCAGCCCCCAAAGCCGAGATCAGACTCCTAGGAATAATGACACCGCTCCTAATCGAGCGATAGAGCCGTTTTTTCAGCCCTCAATTGAATACCGGGACGGAACTCTCGCGCTTTCCACAAGTTGCTCAAGAGGATCGACTCGTCGCGAAGCCCCCAAAATTCGCGATCGGACGCTTGTCCCAGCGTCGTTGTCGATCCTCGCCGACGGCCTAGTGACCGCTGGGCCGTCGGTACCATGCCCACAGGCTATTTGAAACCTATGCGGCCCCGCTCCGGCGAGGCCTTCTTCGTGCGGCTCTCTAATCGCCATCCGCGGCGGGCTTCTCGTCCTTCGGCGCCTCGGCCAGCACGGGCTCAGCATTGCCCGGCGCGGGCTCTTCGGGTTTCTTGGCCGCTTGGCTGTGCTGCGCGTCGGTCGCCGCCCAAACCTCGATGCACATGTTTTCGACCTTCATTGTCATGATTCACTCCTAGTTTACGACGGTAAAGAACGACCCTTGCGAGGCGTGTGATATGGAAAACCAGACACCGGCACCGATCGATGAAACCTGAAACTGCGTGCTGATCGTCGTATTCGTGACCCAAATTCCGGCGCCGATCTGCGTCACCTGATGGGCTGGGTCATTGCTCAACCAGACGCCCGCGCCAATCTGTGCCACTTGATGAACCGGATCGTTTCTGACCCAAACATCAGCGCCGATTTGGCTTGTCCTGAAATCGGTCATCAGGAAATGGTCTTCGGCCCAATCTGCAGCGCGTTGATCGCGGCAGAAGTCCAGGCGACACTAGTATTCGGATCGGTCGCTAAAAACATCGCAATGTTGCTCATCGTGGTGCTGAGTGTCACTGTCGCGCCATCCTGCGATGTAGAGCCAGATTTGACGGTGACAGTGCCGGTACGAGCGCCAGCGTCAGACTTGGCGCCGATCGCCCTGACGTCGACGCCGATAATCGCGCTCGGCAATGTCAACAGGTCGGCGACGTCATAGAGATCATAATGTCCGGCGGTGCTGTCATAGACATATGATGACGCGCCGTCTTCGATGAGCTCCTGGACACAGCCGACATTCGTTCCGGTGATCGTGCCGTAAATGATCGGCTGCAGGACTGAACCGCTTGAGCCGCCGAATGGATTCGTGAAGCCGGAACCATAGGTCTGCGCCTGGGTATAGGTCGTGGTGCTAGCGCCGGCTTTGATGACCGATGTCACATCAGCGAGGAAGCCGTGATAATAGGTATGGCCGTTTACGACGGTTGGCGGCGACGCGAAGGTGAAATCGTTCAAGCCGCTGGTTGGATTGGTCACCGCATTTGATGTCGCCAGCAGGGTCCCGGGCGCACCAGATGTGCCATCGGAATCATAGAGGCCGACGATCGCATGACCGGTGACGCCGGCATTGAAATTGACCGTTGCCTTGCCGAGCGTGCCGCCAAGTGGGCAAACCCATGCCGCGCCGGTACGGATATTGTTCGCGGTGATGGAGAGTGTATTGCTGCCGGTCTGCGTCTGCAGGCCAAAGGCCGTTGATGATGTCGGGCTGGCGGCAAACTGCTTCTGCGCCGTATCAGCGATCGTTGGAAGCCAGATATAGCGGACATCGCCAACCCAATCATTCGGCGCAGCCCCGGACCCGCTATAGATCAGGAGATCATCGAAGCGATTCTGAATGCCGGTGCCGCTATTCGTAAGCATCGCGATGGCATTCGCGTAATTGTTACTCGTGCCGGCGCGAGTATTCACACCAGTGACCGAGAAAGTATCCGAAGTGGCGCCGTTGGTTCTGACTTCGACTGACCCGGTCGAATTATTGATCACGGCCTTGAAATTGAACTGTGTCCAGGTATTGGCCGAATAGGCGCTCGTCCATGTCGCCAGAACCGTGCCAGCAACGCCACCGCTGCGGACGACAATGGCGCCGTCAGTTCGAAACATGACGGTCATCTGTGCCGTCGCGCCATCCTGTAGCTGAAACCCAAAGGTTTCACTCGCGGCCGCGAAGGTGCCCGCATATTTGAATAACATTGCAACGAAGACGGTTGATTCGTTGCTGCCGAAAAGCTTTCGAAGGAGCGTCGTAGTAGCCGATGCCGAACTCACCGACTGCCCCACGCCGAAGCGCGTATCGGTTGACATCGTCAGATTGGTTGACGTGTCCCAATAATTGAGACCGGCATCTGCTGCCGTCGCATATGTGTCAAAGCCATCGCCGTGGATGTACGCCATTGCGAAAGATCCTTCTCGCGACCTCTCCGGGTCGCCTCGGGACGCGGCGTCATCCGACGCTGCGGTGATGTGGAACCTAGATTCCGGGTAGGTGCTGGCTAATTGGGCCGGGCATCAGTCGAAGATGCGCTGGCTTCGGCTTCACGCCGCGGGCCGCCATATTGACCACCTCAGAAAGTTAATTTGGTTTTGTGAAAGATTTTGACCCCATGCGGTCCTGCTCCCCCTAGGCTGTGGACTTTTTACCCCACCCAGGGGAACAGGATGCTTGTTGGAGAAACTCATTTATTTGCGCCAGTGGTGCGCGTGACGGCAAAGGGCCTGTTACCCAATGGGGACAAGGCCGAGAATGGGCTCTCTTTCAAGGAACTGAGCCGTTCCATTGCACGCTTATAAGCCTTCGGCTTCTCCGGAATATCAATCACCGGACCAAGACGATCTCTGGCGCATGCGAGAAGCAAAACCGCCCGCGCACTCGCGGCAGGCCTTTTCGGGAAGAGATAATGAACCGTGCCCGCACTGATCGTGCGCGTCGGCGTTCCCTTGTTGGGAGAATTAAACCAACTCTTACTCATCAAAATCGCTCCGGGATAGAAGCCGGCACGATGAAGCCGGATGCTGCGATACTGTTGAGGTAAAGGCGGACAGAGCCGTAAGGGTCGTTCGGGTCACCAATGAAAGGGGGCTGGCTCGGCTTAAGCGATGTCCAAGCGACTTCCTTTTGATTCAGATCGTCGACGAGGCGGTAGTAGTTGGCGACCGCATGGCCCAGCTCGATCATCTTGGCGCCAATTTCTGCTACCAGCTGCCCATGATGGTCCGCGATCTGTCCGCAAATGATCTGGGAAGCATCTCGTCGTGCGGCGCGGAGGCGATCGGTAACGATCTCCATTGCGCGGCGCACGTCGCGCTCTTCCTCGACAAGCTCAGAGCAACGGGTTCGCTTACCGAGGATCGATTCATCTTCGACAACGTCACCGATCAATGCCGCAATGCGGATATCCGATTCCCTGGTGTAGGCCGAGACACCCGACCGAGCGGAAGTGGCCAGGAAATCATCGAGCCGCGCCTTTTCCTCATTGATATTGTTTAATCGCAGCTGCAGCTCGCTTTGAAGCCCCAGCAATTCACCATATTCAGGCGAGGCGTCCGCAAGCGTCGGCACGGCGGTAGATGCCGCGACCTGCTGCGATGCGAATAATTTTGCCAGTGCCATGCCGCCTCCGATGACAGATTTTCAGTCTGTGCGAATCATCGCAGCGGCAGGTTTTCCACGCATCTATTTGTGGAAAGCGCTCCATTTCCTCTGCAGGCGCTTGGCATAGCTGGCCGGATCGCCGCCCATGCAGCGCGTCTGGGCTACCACCAGGCACGCGGCCCAGGTCGACGTTGCGCGATCCTCTGCAAGGAGGGTCGCGACCTCGTCTAGCGCCAGTGAGTCATCGATCTCCGGCAGGCCTGGCGGGAGTTGAAAGAGGGTGCGGGCAGCGCGCATGTAGGTCTTGTTGCCGGTCCGGGCCGCCATGAACTCCAGAAACTGGCCCATCAGGTCCAGAAAAGCCGGATCGTCCTCAAGCATTGCAGTTATGCCTCCGGCTTGCGTCCGTTGTTGTTGAAGGCGTTACCGCCGCGCCGGCCGCCGCCCGGCGTGATCTTCTGGGATGTCGGCGTGTCATAGAACTCGGCCGCCCAGGTGCGGAACTGTCCGATCATGGCCATCGTTGGCGTGATCTTACGCCGGTATAGGGCGCGGATCGTCGCCTCGAGCGCACAGTAATGGGCCAGAGCCTCTTGAAATCCGTCGATCTTCTGACCGCGCTGGCGATACCGATCGACCTTCTCGGCCCAAATCGCCTTGGCATCCCGGCTCAGCCAGGGTGCAGGCGGGATATCGGCTGGATCCGGTCTGGAACTGAGATCGGGGAATAACGCGATCACCTTGCGGCATGGCTGGTCGGTGCCGCGAGCACGCTTTTGCTCGGGTGATAAGCCCTTCGGGCCTCTCTTAGCCATCTTCCTCTCCAAATTTAACTTGCTGGAAAATTTAACCCGCATATGCAAAACTTTGACCCCGGAACCGGTCCTAGGCCCCCACGACTGAAGATTTGCCCCTCCCCCGGGATATGGTGGCGCGCTATGCCTATCTGTCGATGTCTCAGCTACCCGAGTAGCCAGGAAATCAGCGGCCGTCCTCGGCAGTGCGGTCCTCATGAGGCACCGATCAGCTGCGCGACTTCATCGAATTGGAGCTCTCCGCGCCTTATCAGGGCTACTGCAACGGCTTCGATATCTCGCCAGTGAGTGGCAACGAGCCGGGAAGCGCGCTGCTCTAGGCGGTGCCTGGCGATAGAGAAGGCGTCTTCACCAGGATCAAAGAACCGTATGCAATTCTCGATCATGATCCGGTCGCCCTCAGCTTCCTTGTCCAGTATCAGCTCAGGTGAGCTATTGCAGAGCTTGGCTTCCGCAAGGGGGCCGGCGAAGGCGACTAGGCACTGGGCTTCCATATCTTGCCGGTATACGGCCTCAGCTCGAGGCTGTGGACCCGAGAGGATCCGCCTGGCGAAGTTCGCGAAGGTTCCATATTCAGCGCGCATAGAGCGGGCGGGGAAGAGTGCCGGCCCGATCACCGCCCCCGATAGGTGGCTGGCAGGCTGGTCACCACCGGGCCGATGGATGACGACCGATTGAAACCGGTAGTCAGGCGGTCCGACAATGATGGCAATGACGGCATGCCCAGCCTCGTGATGGGCCGTCTTCCGCAGGTCTGAGTTCCAGCTATCCCGGCCGACAGGCTGATTAATCGCCATGAACGTCACCATTCGCCAAGATGATCGGGCCTAATGCGATTCCCCGACTGCCAAGCCATTCCTTGACAATCCGCCGTTTGATTTGGGGGAGACGCTCGAGTGAATAACCTGCGCTTCGCAGCATCTGCAGCTCGGGCCGGAAAACGAGCCACAGGTCATGGGTGTCGGGGTAGAATTCCTGCACCTTCAGCCCTCCGTGTTCGGGTTTGAATATTTGAATAAAAATCAGACGCAAACATTTTGGATACATGCCCCCGATGCGGTCCTGACCCCCGTCGGAATTTTCAGGCTGAGACCCCCATCCTCTGTAACGATGTGCTCTCTTTGTTTCCGGCTTGTGCTGATCGGGACAAGCGGGACATACCGGGACAATGTCCCGCGTTGTCCCCGGCATATAGCGGGACATCGGGACATCTCTCTTAAGAGATGTCCCGTGTCCCGATGCCTGTCCCTCATCGTCCTGTGATCCACGTGAAGTCCTGCCATGTCCCGATGTGGCCGGCCAACTGGAGCCGCTCCGGCGTCCGTTGCATCATCTTCTTTTTAGAATCCTGGGTGCCTGTAGCGAGGTCATAGGCATATTTCCGCCACAGCTCGAAAGGCACGCCACGAACGCCGGCCGGTACATGGTTGATGGCAGCTGACGGGGGCGGCATGCCTGCTTCTGCTATCGCTGTCCGAAGGGCGTTGAGTGCCAGCTGATCTTTGGCGGATAGCCTTGGGGCATCCTCATCTGGCCGCGGCGTTTCATCGGTGGCGACGACAACGCAGCTGGTTATCGGATCTCCATCCTCATCAATATCGACCTCAATGACCTCAAGACGACTGTTGCTCTCGAAGTCCTCGGGGCCCTCTTTCATCTGTTCAGTTTTCGCGCTGACGATGTTTTCGTCGCGGTTGCGCTTGATGGCTATCTGGGCATCAACAGCACCGCCAAGGGAGGAATGGCCGCGATAGCGGTTAGCATCGATACCGGAATGATGAACAACCATCGTGCAGCATTTGAAGGCGTCCTTGATGGCGTCGGCAGCCCGGATATAGTCGGCCATGTCTTCGTCATTGCTCTCGCTGCCGACAAGCGTCCGATTCAGGGTATCGATCACCACCAGGGCCGGGAACTCCGACATCTGCGCCCGGATATCGTCGATCAACACCTGATACTGATTGATCAGGTCGACGCGGACGGGTAGGGCATAGAACGGCAATTTCGCCGGTTCTGAGAGCGTGTTGGGTATGTAATGACGTTGCCAAGCCTCGCGACGTGCGCCGATGCCGCTAGCGCCTTCCGCGAAGATGTAGACGACGGATCCTTGCCTAGTCCGGCGCCCGCGGTATTTGAATCCGGCCGCGATGTGCAGAGCGATATCTGTCGCCCAGAAACTCTTGCCTGTTTTCGGTGCGCCCCACAGCAAGACAAGGCCTTCAGATGGCAGCACACCTTTGACCAAATACCGGCCTTCGGCCTTGACCGCGATATCATCGAGCAGAATGAGCCGAAATGTGACCTTGCGGCGCTGCGTCTCAGCGTTAGCCGCGGGTTTGGATGACATGGCCATGACTTGGCCGGCAGCCATCAGGAATTCGTCTGGACTGTCAGTCATGAGCCGCCTCGCTGGCATCGAGCCAGTCACCATGATGTGGCGTAGCAATCCTCACTTCCCGGCCTGCCGCGGTCCAACGATCAGCACAAGTCTGTGCGGCGGCGATGCCGGTCGGATCTTGATCAGCGAAGATTGTCAGACATTCGATACCATCGAGGGCCGGGAAGCGGGCGATGCCGCCGGCAGAGCCAAGGGCCCAGATTGGTCGCCAGCCGCGGCCCATGAGCGCTAGGCCGGTTTCGATGCCCTCGCAGATGCCCAGGCCGGTGGTGACTTCATCGTCAAGGCAAAGCTTAATCGCGGCGCCGGCCGAACGGCCGAGCATCATTTTCGCTTGGCCCGGCGCCTTGCCCTTGCCATCAACCGTGAGATATGTGCGATGGACTCCGACGATCTCGTTGGTAAAGATATCGCGAAGGGGCCCCATCATCGCCGGCAGGTATTCGCGCTCATCTCCGGACCCACGGGGGCAGCGATCCTTATACCGGAGTTCCAGCGTATCTATCATAGCAACCCCCTTGAGCGGAGGTATGTTTCGACCGGCGAGCCGGCGGCAAGGCGACCCTCGTTCCATAACGCTCGGGCCATTGCGGAGCGATCAGACTTGCCGTGATCGACCCTTCGGGAAGGTGTCGCAGATTGCGACCCCTCAGGCGGGTAATCATCACCAAGAGCGGCAAGAATATCGAGCGGATTGCACCCGGCGAAGCAGTGAACAAGCAGGCGTCCGTCTGCGCCGTCGGCGATGGAACAAGACGGCGATTTATCATCATGGCAGGGGCATCGGATGAGCCAGCCGGAGCCAGTGCGTTGGCCTTTCATGGCCCTAGCGATCGCTGCTGCACTCATGGCGGCGACCCTATGCCGATGCCCTTTCACTGGTAGACATTCGGGATTGCGCTGTGGCCCAAGCCTCGATATCGCGCATGCTATAGCGGACCAAGCCGCCAAAGCGTCGGAAGGGCAGGCCAGAGCGGCCGTCTTGGCGCCACCGCTGAAGCGTGCGCACAGAAATGTTTAAGACGCGGGCCGCTTCATCCTCAGAGAGGAACGCATCTGCGCCGGACGTCGTATCCGTGAGTATGTGGGTGGGCGTGGTGAGTTTTGTCGTGTTCTGCATCGTTGCCTCTCAGTACGCCGCGCACAGATGGCGGCCTGAGGCAAGTGCTACAATGCGTGCCGGGCGTTGCGCGAAAGGTTTTTGATGCAACACCTAGTCACTAGTAGGTTTCTTCCAAGTTTCAATATCTTCGAAAAAGCCGCGGGCTTTGTGCGCCAACTCTTCCAATTCGCCTTTTTTGAACCACCTCAGGACCGTACTAGCATTACAGTTGCGTTTTTGATCTGAAGTGTGCACGCTGAGCGGTCGCCTGGTGAGCTCTACGCCAGAGAGACCATGTGATGATGTGTGCTGGTTGGATCCGCTTTCGAGCAAGCCTGATGGCG
>Ga0255336_101767_pt1 | contig 13502 bp, 19 predicted proteins | sample MeOH1_35cm_T3_17_FD_189102 | JGI IMG/M metagenome (GOLD analysis project Ga0255336, IMG submission 189102) | Sandy soil microbial communities from University of British Columbia, Vancouver, Canada - MeOH1_35cm_T3_179 | ecosystem: Engineered > Artificial ecosystem > Sand microcosm > Unclassified ...
CGGTGAAGGCTGGCGCCGCTACGCAGCGCCAGCCTTCACCACAAAACAACGGGTCCGTGACAACTACCCGGGAGTAACATCATCCCGTGAGGCAACACGACCGGACGTCCTGCTTGACGCTATCCACCTGCGGGTCGGCAGTCGCGTGAACACGTTCTTCAGATAGCTGCCCATTGGACTTTGCTGAGCGTAACAGGCTCATGATGGCTGCAGCACGTCGGCCTACTCGTAGCGAGCTGGCGATGGTGTACAGGCGTCATCAGCGAGTAGCTGGCGACGAAAAATGCCCGGGCTTGAGCCCACATCAGGGCCGGCCGTGGGAGAGGAATTACGGGAAATTCCAGATTGCCGCTCACAGCGAGAGGCCCCGTTGTCGCGTGCGAAGCCGAAGCTTTATGACGCGTTGCCGCCCCGCGTAGCCGTCGGGTTGCCCGCCCGGCGCGCCGACGCCCTATGCGGGCGGAGCCCCACAGCGTGTCAGTTGATCAGGTGGAGATTCCCCGATGCATCATCAGAAGTTGGTCTTGCGTTGCCCCCGGCTGCTGATAATGGACAATCCCAGGCCGTTTAGCGGATTTAACGCCGGAGATCGGCACATCTGTCCAATTCGAACCGTCGAACGTACACACATAGATCGTTTCATCATTGCCATTGCTACGGTGAGCAACGAGCATCTTCCCTTCAAATACCGCCATGAACGGCCCATCCGTAGAACTCACGCCGCCGGGGACTTGGGAACTATTGCCAAACCTCCAGCTTTGGTCGTCGAGAATGGCGTACCAGTAATTGCCGTGGCCTCCGCGATATACGCAATATAACCGGTCGTTGTACACACAAAGTGCCGTGCTCTCCCCATACCCAGCCCACGTACCGTCCAGCCGGGCGGATTCTCCCCAACCCGACGACGGATTGTAACCTATGGAATAAAGTGCATTGTCCGCGCCCACGTACACACAGACCAAAATTCCTCGATAAACAGCGACCGCCGGAGCCCCGTTAGTTTGGACATTCGGAATCGGAGCAGCATTAACAGTCCAACCCGACTTATTCGGGTCATTGGGATCATAATCATTGAAATTAAATGTTGCCACGTAAATTGGTGCAGTGCTAGAGCCCGCACCTTGGTACACACACCACAGCTGGCCGTTATAAGAAGCCAAACCGGGTGATTGCTGCGATTGTGCGCCTTGATTTAGATTATTGATTTGGCGTATTGGCGCATATGAGGTCCAAGTTCCACTGGTGCCATGGGTTTGTCCGTCGACCACGTCCGGTATGTCGTAATACATCCAATAAAGTGTTTCATCACCAATTGCCCCTCGAGCCACACAGAAGAGCTTTTCATCGTGAACTGCCAACGATGGGCCATCTTCTGTGTAGTCGTTGTTCATTTTCACCTCATCGGACCAACCAGACCCATCACTGTAAACAGACCATCGAAGCTGGCCGTCATCGAAATGCGCGTCATTTGGAAATGGAATTAACAGGGTCGGCGCAATCCACGGAGAAACGAGCTTAATGCCGCTTCCATTGTCTTCCAATTTAATGACGGCAGTGCGAAGTTTTATATAAGCGACTACGAGCTCTGCCACCCCCTCAGTGAGCTCGTCGCCTATCGATTCAATTATTTGTCCGGCAATTTTATCGAAATCGTTTAGCAATTGCGTGGCAGCTTCGCTTAGGCTAATAGTGAACCCCCACCAATGTGCAGCGAAGGTGACAGGGGGAGCATCTTTTCGAGCCAATTTGATTTGAGAGTCGCTACGCATCATTATGCTCCGGAAACGGACTGTTGGAGGAACAGCTGCATTAGATGGGAATATGCTGGAACGCGATCGCAAACGCAATTTATCAACTGCGCGATCGGCAATCCAAAATTTTCCCGTTGGCGGGTCTGTCGCTGTTCATTTTCTTTGGTTTTTTACCCGGGAACTTCGATAAATATTTCTCCCGACGGAGAAAATAGCCAAAGCATTTGGTAAATTATATAAACAACCGCAAATTAGAAATAACCTATCAATATTGGCAGGTATGAAATGTCTGCGGGGGGACGTATTGTCATCTGTTAATGTAGTCTGCCCGGCTCGGTCCGCCGGTTTCGCTGCAGTCTTACAGGGGCGGCCCTCTATGAATACCTACGAGCGCATCGTTGTGTTCGGGAGGGTGGGACGCGGCGGCGGCAGGAAATAGAGCCGAGGCGGAATTTGAACTCGCACGCCTCATCCTGACGTAGCCGGGACGGTCGCTGTTCCTCGGAAAGGGCCGTGAATAAATCACTGAGGCCAGTCGTCCGTTGACCAAGTGGTGTTGCCCGTCAACGCGGCCACATGACCAATGGCCGGCCTGGATCGCTGAACGGCCAACGTCGCGTGACACGCTGGGAACACGAAGCTCTTCTTGATGAGATGCAGGCGCGACTTGATCATGCGCCTGAGATGATGCGCATCCGGCGACAGGCAGTCGAGCATCCATACGGCACGATCAAGGCATGGATGCTGGAAATTCTTGAGCCTGATGTCGAATCCAGGAGACTGGAAAGACAGAATTGATGAGACTGCCGAGGACTGTCGTCCCGCGAGGCCGGGGCAGGTCGACGGTACCTACCAACATCGACAGGTTGTTCCGATGTACTAGCCGCGCCATCATTCGTATGATTATTGTGGAACTACCTCCACTTGCGGAAGAAGCGCCGTGGTCAACCGATAAACCTTTGCAATAACTCCAAAGTGTGCCTTTTGAGCTTAAACCACCAGGAAGCCGTATCGTTGAATCGGAGACTCTTCCGTTTCGATCAATACACTAGCTAGGCGAGGAACGAAATGATTTTGAAAGAAGGCTACGCGACTATACTTAGTCACGACAAGACGCTGCAATTCGCAAGATCACCAAATAGTGGGCCAGCAAACGAAAACATCGCCATTAATATCGTATCCCACAAGCAACGGAAATCCTGCTGAATTATTCCATATAGTTCCGGATCCAGAAAACGGTGCTATTCATAATATTTTAGCCGATGGTAATGCATACCTCGGAATCGTGGGCGATCTTTGGCCTATTAACGGAAATAATATGGGCGGGATCTTAATCGCTTGTGGCGTTAGTTTTGCAGAGAGAGCATACTTTATGCTGCTAGATGACAATACGTTATCGATTACACCAGGACCAGGTCGACAACTTGCTGCGGCGGCCTGGACCGATTTTGTCACTATCACGGGCGTGCATAACGCGGGAGATACAATTGAATTTAACTTCAATTACACAAGTTGACTAGCGGAAATCTAGTCATGCGAGCCTGACACCAGCGGATTGCCTCCAAATATTCGCAGCTAGTTTTTTCGGAGAATGTAACTGTGACGACAAGAGCTATTGGTTACTACTTTGTGACTTACACCGGTGGAATGGATGGATCGAATGGAACGGGGATAGGCTACTGGAGGGGTAGTGACTGGTGCTTTTTTATGGGTGGCAGTAATGGTTTTGAAGAAGTCGGTCACGTAAACGACGACGAGCTTACTTGGGTTTCTCCACAAATCCCGACTTTCGAACGCCCGCCCACATTCTACCGGTGGGTGAAACCGCCCTCTGGAGACTGGCTCATCGGTGCGACGCATGACGGTGGTGCCACATTCGACGTTCCGGACCTGAGCGGGGCTTCTCCCGGGGGTTCGTATTCAAAGCAGGATTTAGAGATAGGGGCATGGGTTCCTGTGCAAACAGGAAGTTAGCTAACCCCACGTCCCCATCCCGGGTCTGGACCGCAGCTATCGCCAGACGGAGCGGCCCTTGGCGACAAAGCCGCTGCGCTCGTGCGTGGTGATCATGAAAAACGAATACCTCTAGCGCAGTCGGATTACTCGCGAAGGTCGCTGCAGCTCAGCGCCGGTACGCGCACCAATGCAAGCTGCGGGGGCAAAGCTGGGCACTGAAATGACGGAGCTACGCCTATCCCCCATTGTGGCTGCAGATGGCTGCTTTGCACCAGGAAGCTGCCGATTAGGTAGGGCGTGACCCACCGTCCGTTGTGGGTCGTACTGAGCCGTTCAAGTTACTTTTGCTGGGTATTTTGCCGGCCGGCGATAGGTCAGGGGTGGAATGACAGGCGTAAGGCCTGGTCAGATAGGGATTCTCGCCGGCGACGGCGTGCGTACAGAAGCCCTCGCGACGCTCGCCGGCGAGGCCGCCGACTATGTCATCTGCTCCAAAGCAGGTCGCTCGCTTGAGAGGATGGGCCCCAGGTACGCGAGGCGTTTCGGCGTACCGATCCAGATCTACGCGCCCTTCACGTATGACGGTGCTTGGCCCATCTCTTTCAACCTCCTAATTTGATTCCCTCAAGGTGAACACCATCGTGGGATTGTCTCCGTTATATGAGCCAGGATTAGGCGGTGTACAGACGTAAATACCGCTATCATTCACATCAGATGTTGCCCTATTTTCCCCCAAAGATGGGACGGCCCAAAATAGTTCGACCTGGGCATCAGATCCGTCTTGAATAATGTAATTGCAGCGTCCGTGCGTCCCACCCTGCTCGTCTTCTGACTCTGATTCCCACTCGCCAGTAGATTGAGCCGGAATGGACTCCGGTGGACTGGTCACCCACTCTCCAGCTCCAAGAGAACAGTCATTGGGATCAAGCGACAGATCGTGGTTTGTCTTATTGACCAATTGAACAACGGCGCTTATTTGGGCCATCTTTGCCTCCACTTGGTTGAAAGTGGGTTCCGGTAAGGACGGAAGGTTCCGTAAGTGCAGGATGCACTCTCACATAGGGCTTTTAATTTGTCTAGAGAAACTCGCCCGCAGCGAACTTTTCAACCGTTAACAATCTGCAGCATCAAAAAGCATAATTCCAATCCCGATCGCCGTCGCCGCAGCCAGCACGGTGCTGAGCATGCGCCCTGAATAGCCAAGCACTAAACTGCCTTTCTCGAATCGCCAGCAAATTTAACAATTTAGCTATTCAAGTTATCCCGGAGAGGTGCGTGCGAAGGAGCTTTGATGTCGAAATGGTGTTGTGAGATTCGCACGAGCCTTGCATTGTTTGGCATCCAATCGGATTGATTCTTATATGAGGAGGCCGGACTCGAATCACCGGAAAGGTTACACCCGAGCCCTCGACAAGGACTCCGGCAATCGCTCCAAGCTAGAAGAGTCCCGCCGGCTGTGCCGCATCATCCCAGCTGAAAATAATCACCTCCTTTCGCGCAGCCTCCCGCCCTCCACCGCCCACGGTGTACCTGATATCCACCGTCTCGATGTGAAACCCCTCGAACGCCCGACGGATGTCCGGATGGTCGTTGAGGCTCACGATCGCCCTGCCCTTCAGCGATCGCAGACGGGCTGCCATCTCAAGGTATTCGGAGTATGGAAACGGCACGCCGTAGCCTTCAGTCTCCCAGTACGGCGGATCCAGATAGAACAGCGTGTGCGGCCGGTCGTACTTGTCGATACACGCCTTCCAGTCGAGCCGCTCGACGAACGTGTTGGACAGGCGAAGGTGTGCGGCTGACAGTGTCTCCTCGAGCCGCAGCAGGTTTAGCCCCGGTGGTGTGGTCGTCGCCGTGCCGAACGACTGCCCTTCGATCTTCCCGCCAAAGCAGTTCTGCTGCAGATAGTAGAAGCGGGCCGCCCGCTGGATATCGGTGAGCGTTTCCGGGATCGTGTCCTGCAACCATCTGAACACCTGCCGGCTGGTGAGCGCCCACTTGAACTGGCGCACGAACTCCTCGAGGTGATGCTGCACGACGCGGTACAGGTTCACCAGCTCGCCGTTGATGTCGTTGATCACCTCGACTTTCGCTGGCGGCCTCATGAAGTACAGCGCAGCCCCGCCCGCGAAGACCTCGACATAACACTCATGCTCAGGGAACCGCGGGATGAGATGGTCCGCGAGGCGGCGCTTGCCGCCGATCCATGGAACGATGGGAGTTGCCATATCTGGAATTGCCTTTTCTTTTTCGGTTAGAATTCGGCCCGCCTACCGGTAGGTAGCAGGGCCCTGGCTAATTCACTGGCTATCGCAGTGGAAAGGTGACCGGGAGAAATGCGCGAACATCATCCCGGTCGCCCTGTCTTTTCCCGCGCCACGAAGCGCGATCAAAGTAACTTTATGCTGCCCGCATCGGGCGGCCGATTGCCGGTGATACGCGCGTGTGGCATGCTGGATCCCCGTTTTGAACGAGGAACAGCCGGGTCATGGCACAGCCGTCGACACACCATCATGCCGCGACGCGGCACCAGCCGAAGCCCCACGTGGCGCCGGCGTACGTGCAGCAATTCATCGATACCCATCTGGCCGCCGCGCAGGAAGTGCAGCGCAGGTACCAGGTGCCCGCAGGCGTCGTCATCGCCCAGTCCGCACTTGAGAGCAACTGGGGAAGATCGGTCGTCGGCAACGCCTATTTCGGCGTCAAGGGCCGCGCGCCCAGCGGCGACAGCACCACGTTCACCACTCACGAAGTGATCAACGGCCAGGCGATCAGGATCGACGATGCGTTCCGCGCCTACGGCAGCTATGAAGAGGCCGCCGACGACTACGCGCAGATGCTCCGCAACAACCCGCGTTTCCGGTCGTGCTTTCTCTATACCCGCAGTTCGCAGTTCGCCAACGCACTCGCCCGCAATGGCTATGCGAGGGATCCGTCTTACGCGGTCAAGCTCAACGCCATCATCCGTGCGCATAAGCTCGATCAATACGACGCGCGCAGGACCGCGCCATGATGCGCCGCGCGGTCATCACGGCAGCGCTGATCGTCTGCACGCAGGCGTGCGCTGCCCAGCAACCGTTGGCAGATGACAATGACGCAGCCGCGCGTGCGGCCGACATCACGCGCACCTACGGGCTCTCGGAAGACAGGACCGAATGCCTGCTCTTCGATACCGCCGACAAGGGCGAATACTTTCTGGTGCGGGTGCGCGAAAACCACACCCAGGCCTGCGGCGGTGCCGCCGGCGTCTCGCCTACCCTGTTCTTCCTGAAGATCCGCAAACGCGACGGCTATACGCTCACCACCGCGTACGACAGCGAGCAGTACCTGCCGCTCAGAAGATCCGCAAAGAATTGAGGCGCGTACTGCTCCCCGGCTTTCAATACCTTCAATGTCGGCGGCACCTGCGACCAGTTGATACCGACGGGCCGGATCCGCTCAATCCGTTGTGCGCACCACGAGTCCCCTTTATTTTTTCGAACTGGTGACCTAGATTCGTATCCTGATAAGGAGGGAATCATGCTGCACGCATACAAGGTCTACACGATCGACGCGACGCCTGATTTTTCGATTGGAAAATTCTTCGCGCACGTCCGCATCAGCCGTCCGCCTCGCAAGGACGAAAGAGACGGCGAGACGTTTGAGGCCATCGATCTCGGCCAGTTTGACAACGAATGGTCGGCTGAGGCCTTCGGCCGTGCCTGGGCGGTCGCCTGGATAGACGAGCACTGGGACCAAAACACCGTGACAGCAGGCGATGCGCTCAGCCCGCTGGCCGATCCGGCCGGCTCGTGACCGAATCCGAGCGCGCCACCACGGTATCCGGCGACACCGCGAACTGTGTGATCGCCGCAGCCTGCCTGTCGGCACGCGACGACGACCCGAAGAAGTATTCCTTCGAGCCGAGCACCATCGCGATCAGAATCCCGAACAGCGTATCGAGCGCGCGCATCACGCCGTCGTCGAGCCTGATCTGTCTGGCCGCCAGCAGGAACTCGAGGCCAATCACGGCAAAGAGCGCGACCGTATACATATAGGCCAGATTGCGCGCCGTATGGTCGTGCTCCGCTGCCGCAAAATTGCGTGCGCTCGCGCGATCGTCGGCCGCTATCCGGTCGGCCTGCACCTGGATGCCGGCCATGTTCTCCGCATGCGTGAAACCCGCCTGCCGCATTTTCAGCGCGAAGTCGTCGTCGGCCTGCTTCAGCGCGAGCAGCTGCTCGGGCGTCATCTGCTGGCCGGTCAGTGCGGTCTTCACCGCGTCAACCGAACCATCTGCCAGCCCGAGCCTGCCGGCGATCGCCGAGGCGGCCATCGCAGCAATGCCCGGCACCCCGCCCGTCAATGCCGTGACGAGCCAGGGCGCGACCGTTTTCAGGACATCCATCATGCGCTCACCCCCAATGCCCGGTTGAGCTGCCAGCCGTATTCAAACGTTTCGTTCTCCACGCGCTTTTCGGCACACTCGATGTAATAGACAGACTGCTGGGCGGTCACCATGCCCAGCAGCACCCGATGGCCGTCCGCACCGCGTGCGGCGAGAAACGCCTTCAGCGCCGCGACCGACATGGCGCCGATGCCGCCGTCGACGGCGAGATCGGCAAACGCGCGCTGGTTCTGGTTCAGCACGTTCAGCGCACGCTGCAGGAAGCGCACGCCCGTCGCCGGCCCGGCGTTCACGCCGATATCGAACAGCTTCTCCGCGAGCGCCGGCGAGACCGCGTCGACGAGATCGAACTTCGGCTGCTGCCAGTAGTGGCTGCGATAGATCTGCACGGCCGCCGTTCGTGGCATGTCGCGCATCGGGCCGGTATAGCCAAACGCGCGCGCGACCGCGGCGGTGACGCCCCACATCGTTTCGCCGCCGGCGTCAAGCGCATTGTTCGCGTAGCCGCCCTCGCGGCCGATCAGCGCATCGATTTTTTCGTCAAGTGTCATTGCTTCGTTCCCTGTCTGGTTTCCCGCGTCATGGTCTGTTCCAGCACCTCGAGGCGCTGCTGCTGCAACCGGTTGAGGATGTCGCCTTCGTTGATGTGGGTGAAAGCATGCGAAGTTTGCCCCGCTGACGGACGTCGGTCACCGCTTTCTCATGACCGCGCAAGGCGTATTCATCGAAGTGCGCCGCCCCTGGCTGCACGTGATACAGCAACTTGCCAAACATAACGATGCGGGCCCGCGACCGCCCTACGGCGACATCGAACCGAAGATCGAACTCGCGTTCGGCCGTCTCGGCGCCGCGTTGCCATTCCTGCAGGCGTTTGCCGAGGAGGCGCGCGAGTCTCTGCCAAATGAGCATGCCGCCTGGATTGTGTGGGACCAGCAGAAGCAGCAACTCGCATACAAGGCGCTGCACGTGTCGAGCGCAACGCCCGGGTCGATCACCTTCGACCGGCCGCTGCTCGAGGCGCACGAGAGCCTCGCGATCGATATCCACAGTCACGGCGACGGCGCGGCGTTTTTCAGCGCGCAGGACGATGCCGACGATGCCGGCGAAGTGAAGATTTCGGGCGTGCTCGGTGGCCTCGGCGAAGGCGGAACCCCAAGCGTTGCATTCCGTCTCTGCGTGCTCGGCATGTTCGTGCCGCTGAAGGTTCCGGCCGACGCCATTTTCAAGGTCCCGGAGCCGGCGTGAACGAACTGGACATTGCTCAATACGCGGCACGCGCCGTGAACTGGGAATCACGCCGCTACTTCGTGCGCGAGCTCGAGGTCGTGCACGTGCGCCCGCGCCACGTCGCCGACGCACCGTGGAGACTGTTCGCTCCGCTGCAGAGCGACTCGGACGCGGCAGAACTGGCAGCCGCGGCACGCATCGACGTCAGCCATCACGACGCGTATGTCGCCGCGATAGCGGGCGTTGGCTCGATGCGGATCTTCACGCATGACGACATCGACGTCGACAGGCTGCCCGACTGGGATTGCGCAGAACGACGCCGAGCGATGCGCCGCGCGATTTCCGAATGCGCCGCGTTCATCGGGCGCGATCTCGGTCCCCTGTGGTGGAGAAAAGCATGACACACTTTACCCCCGCCCACTTTCTCGATCGCCGCGTGAATGTCGCACTGATCGGCTGCGGCGGCAACGGCTCCCAGATGCTCACTGGCCTCGCGAGATTGAACCACGCGCTCACTGCACTCGGACATCCGGGCTTGCACGTGACCGCGTTCGACGGCGATACGGTTAGCGACGCAAACATCGGCCGGAAGATGTTCAGCCCGGCCGATGTCGGGCAGTACAAGAGCGCAGTGCTCGTTCATCGGCTGAACGCGTTCTTTGGCCTCGACTGGCACGCGCGACCGAAACATGCCGGCGCCGACGAACTGGTTCATGTCGGGCCCGGCATCGCGATCGTGTGCGTCGACAGCGCGGCGGCTCGCGCGAAGCTGGCCAAAACTTTGCAGAGCACAGCGGCTTACGTGATGGATCTCGGCAACCGCGCGAGCGACGGTCAGGTGATCTTCGGTCAAGCCGGCCGGCCCAACGCGAAGGCAGCGCATCGCTGCGCTGGCCGTACGACGTGCTGCCGGAATTGGTCGATACGACGGTACCGGAAGACGACACGCCGAGTTGCGGCCTCGCCGAAGCGCTCGAACGACAGGAGCTTTTCATCAATCAGGCGATCGTGACGCCGGCGCTCGGGATCCTGTGGGAGTTTTTCCGTCATGGGCGGCTCAGCTGGTGCGGCGCGTTCGTCAATCTGAAGACCGGGCACGTTAGACCGCTGCCTGTTGATACTTGCGCGGAACGCCGAGGTGACAAATACCGGTTGATCTGATCGGCGGCGATCATGCCGGCCCACTAACCGCAGCAGCACAGCAAATTCTCGAAACCATACGCAAACATTAGGAGGTGAAATGAAAATCAGGTTGGATGAGTGGCTGAAACGCGAGTTCGATCCTCCGCCGGCGATCCGTACAGCGCGCCTTTGGATCAACGCGGGAAAAATCTTTCCCACGCCGATCAAGGTCGGGCGCTCTTACTACGTCGAACAGAACGCGGTCTTTCAGGACGGCACGGTTCGCCCACGTCTTGCACAACGAATTCCACAATAACTATGGCAGCACGACCACGCATTCGGCGCCGTGCCAACTGGCCGGCCAACATGCACGAACCACGCCCTGGCTATTACACCTGGCGCGACCCGCGTGACGGGAAGACGTATGTCCTCGGGCGCATCGACCTCGCACTCGCGATCTTTGAAGCGCAGGAGGCGAACGCCAAGGTAGTGGCTGGCAAAGTAGCAACGAGCCTTGCTGAACGGCTGGACACGCCGCGCGAGACTATCGGCGATCTATTGGACAAGATGCCCGTTGGCAAGGCAAAGCCCGAGACGGTGCGCCACAGGAAGTACGTGGATTCCGCGATTCGCGACGAGATCGGGAAGGTCCCGTGCGCGGCCCTGACGACGAAACACGTCGCCGACATGCTGGAGAAGGTGGAAGCGCGCGGCAAAATGCAATGGGCTGTTCACATCCGCAGTCGCATGCGCGCCGTGTGTCGCCGAGGGATGGCACTTGGCTGGATGGACAGGAACCCTGCCGACGCCACCGACAAGGCAAAAGTTACGGTGAAGCGCCGACGACTGACGTTCGAGGAGTTCCAGGCGATCTACGAGAAGGCGCCGCAGGTGGCTCTATGGCTGCAAAATGCGATGCTGCTGGCACTTGTTTCCGGGCAGGACCGTTCCACGATAGCGCGCTGGGAGCGCAGCTTCCAACAGGACGGCCATGCAGTGCTGACGCGTGGCAAGACCGGCGTACGCATCGCGATCCCGCTTGAATTGCGCATGGACGTGCTCGGGATGTCGCTCGCCGACGTAATCGCGCGCTGCAGGTCCACGGGGATCGTCAGCAAATACCTGGTCCACCACATCAGGCCAAACGTAAACGCGCCCAAAGGCGCTGCGATCAAGATCAAGACCTTCACGTCGAAATTCAAGGAAGCACGCGACCTCGCCGGCATCACGGGCGACGACGCGCCGACCTTCCACGAAATGCGCAGTCTGACGAAACGACTTTACATGGAACAGGGCGGCGTCGACACCAAAGCGCTACTCGGGCATATGACAGACGCGATTGCTGACCTGTATGCAAATTCACGTGGCCTTGAACCTCTGAAGGTGAAGATCAGCAAAAGGTGACCGGGGTAAGGGCGCTGGTATCAGACGCATATCGATCGTCACACAGGTGAACCATGATTGTGCCGCATCTAGGGTCCCACTTCGACCCACAAGGGACGGCCAAATCTTCAAAAAACGGACACCCCGCAAGCGCGCGCAACCGCGCACCGTTACTCAATGGGGCACATGAACAGAAGCAAAGACGCACCCTTAAAGGGTCCAAAGGTTTGACTGGGGCAATGCAGGGCGATCCGACGTTGAACAGAAGGCGTGCAATCTAACCCAGCTTCCCAAAAAATCGTTCAACCAGATCGGGCTTGTCTAGTTGTGCTATCCACCATTCCAAAGCATGCCCTATTTTGTCTTCGCGCCAGGCCAGGTAGCAATTTGTGTATTCGCGCACGCCCACAACGCGTCGCACCACGAGTTTCCCTTCGCGTATCGGCCCTTCCGCTACGCGATCGGGCAGCATTCCGACAGCGATACCTTCGCACAATGCTTCAACCTTGGCCCCCAGTGTCGGGACGACAATTACGATCTGTCCGTTATGTTTGGCCACGGATTGAGGTCGCAATTGGCGAGATGTGTCACTTATAACAACACCCCGGTATCTTGCGATCACCCCGCTATCCAACGGCTCTGGGAAATCGGCGAGTGGGTGGTCTGGTGCAACGACGAACACGTGACGGAGCGTGCCGATTGGCCGGGCTGCGATATTGGACGCATGCGGCGGCTCGCCAAATGCGCCCACGGCCAGGTCGGCGCGCTGGGTAACCAGCGCGTCCCATACCCCCCCAAGCACCTCGGTGGAAAGGCGCAACTGGGTAACCATCTCTAGATCATAGAAAGCGCGGACATGTGACCACAACGCTGCGGAGGGCAAGATAGCATCCAGGCATATTCGCAGCTCAGATTCCCAGCCGTCCTGTATCCCCTTCGTTTTGACTTCCAGATCCCGGGCGGTCCGCAGAAGCTGACGCCCCTCATTGACAAGAAAACGACCAGCCTGCGTGAGTTTTGCTCGTCTGCCGCTGCGATCAAAAAGCTCGACATCGATCTCGCCCTCCAATTTCTGCACGAGATACGTGAGGGACGAAGGAACGCGATGCAACGATTCGGCCGCTTCAGCAAATGTGCCGGTGCGGTCGATCGCGTCCAAAACCTCAAGAACTTCAAACGAAAGGCTTATCGCCATAGGAGCTTACGTCCTCAAGGTATTGCTAACAATTTGCAGCAGCGCTTTCGCGCTCTTATGCATGGGTTCACTCGGGGGCGGTTCAGGACAGGATTGATGCAGTCTTGCAAGCAAATTCTCTCGGCTGCACAGCCGCGGCCAATTGAATCGACAGGGCCCGCAACGGTGCGCGAGTCTAAGCTATTTGACACCGTTGGCATACTGTTGCGTGACTGCCGCGCATAACGGGAGTCACACCCGTCGAATTGTCAACGACCTAGGTGACCGTGTCGAATGTCTCAAACTGGCCGATTCCCGTCTTATGCAATTGGCATACGTCGCCCGCCTCGAAGGCCTCGGGCGGCCGGCGGCACGCGACCCATCGCGGCCCTTCGGGCCGAGCGTGGTGAATGACCGGTCCCAAGGTGTAGACACGTTCGAGTGATGCCAGAAGTCGCTTGAAATAGTCGGTTCGCGCGGCCTCAAGCGCGGCGGTGCTAGG
>Ga0255336_101768_pt1 | contig 13500 bp, 16 predicted proteins | sample MeOH1_35cm_T3_17_FD_189102 | JGI IMG/M metagenome (GOLD analysis project Ga0255336, IMG submission 189102) | Sandy soil microbial communities from University of British Columbia, Vancouver, Canada - MeOH1_35cm_T3_179 | ecosystem: Engineered > Artificial ecosystem > Sand microcosm > Unclassified ...
AGGAGGCCGAGCCGAAGCTGGCGATGGAAGTGCAGCGCTGGCTGACGCAGGCCGGCCAGGCTGACAAGGCGGAAGACCGCCAGCTCGGGCGCGCCAAGCGCGGCGATGAGATGCCTGACTGGGCGGCAATTCAATCTCTACTGCCGTGGCCTTGTTTCCGATCGAGGACTACAAAGGCCAGCTGGTGACCAACCTTTTTGAAGATGAACAGCTTTTCGCTGACACTGCGGTGTTTTGGGAGCTGCAGAACGCCGCTATTGCCGCACGCCGGGATAAGTACCTGGCGAAAGGGTGGAAGGCCGTTGAGGTCATGGAGCTTGGCCAGAGGTTCAGCCAATATCAACATACAAAGGCCGCAAAGAGAGACGGGGCGAAGGTCTTTGTTGAGATCGGTCATGACGGCAGCGTCAAATATTGGGAAGGGTATTTGACGGTTGCGGAAGCAAAGCGTGTGAAGGCTCGCGCCGCAGCTATCGAGGCCGGGGAAGAAGCGCCAGAATCCGTTACGAGCAAGGCCGAGCTGACACAGGCGCAGGCGGCTTATGTGGATGCCCATCGTCAAGCTGCCGTTCGAGCTGCCCTCGTGCAAAACCCAACGGTCGCATTTCGGTTGATGATCGCTAGTGCCATTTCCGGCGACCACAATTTCCGCGTTACGGAAGATCGCCAGATCAATGCTGGCGAAGCCGTGCAAAAGAGCCTTGCGGCTAATGGCTGCCATCAGGTTTTCACCGCTGCCCAAGTCGCCGCTTTAGATATGCTCGACATCGAAGCAATTCGAACAACGCAGGAGGCGGCAGACGACGCCGAAGAGCTAGAGCTGCAGGACGAGGTACAGGACGACATCGAGGATGAGGGCGATGAGGAAGCTTATGCCTTTCTGCCGCGACGCCGTCTGACGGTTACTGGGCATCATGGTTTGACAGCGCGCGTCTTCGCAAAGCTGCTGACACTCGACAATACCCAAGTGATGCAAGTTGCTGCTGTGTTGATGGCGGAAGCATTGACGGCTGGCAGTGAAATGGTTGAGGTCGCGTCAGTTGAGCTTGGCGCGAATCTCGCCGGCAGCTGGACCCCCGACGCTCTGTTTTGGGAGCAGCTGCGCGACAAGGCGGTTATCAATGCCATGCTTGGCGAGGTGGCAGGTAAAGCGGCTGCCGATGCCAAGTTGACCGCCACAGGCAAGCTACAGAAGCAGGCGATGCAGGAGGCACTTGCCGCAAGTACCGGCGAGGCATGGTTGCCGCGATGGCTGGCAGCGGTTCCTACCACTTACACCACGCGTGGCGGCGTCCGGCCGGCTGAGATTCATCAGCGGCTTTCATCAAAGCCATAATAACTAGTTCTCTAGTTATGAATTGCAAAACCACTTGGATAAAGGTATACAGTTGGATAATATTATCCAACTGTATCTATACCGCAGGAGAATTAAGGATGTCAGATAGCGTTAACAAGACCTTCTTTATGGGGGGCCTCTACAAGGATGTTGAGATAAACGGTGAGGGCAAAGATCGGCACGCCGTTATGAGCATCGTCACGACCGATGGCTACAAGGACGACGAGGGCAACTGGATCGAAACGAAGGACTTCCACACCGTCAAGACCTGGCTGCCTCACAAAGTGAACTATCTTGAGAAGCACGGTCGCAAGGGCGCCGGCATCTTTGTCGAATGCAAACACTCGACCCGGAAAGTGGGCGAGGGGGACAATGCCAAATTCTATGACAACTTCACGTCCCATATGCAGCACACGCTGACCATTACCCGTTTTGCCAAGGATCAAGACGACCAATAGCGGACTTCCCAGCAACTAGGGGGGCGAGCGATTGCCTCCCGCTTTTTTCCAGCTGCTCTTCTGCTCGTCACTACAAATCTCAGCAGGTCAACAATGTTCATATTGGTGCCAAGTACTCCGCCATCGAGCGACCAGAGACTAAAGCTAGATCGCCGCGAGCTACCTCGTGTGCTCATAGGGCTTGCTGCTACGGCAATCATCGGAATCGGCATCTACCAATTTTTGCCGGACTTCAAGCCCGACAGGTCGAAACTTCCCGCGTACATGCAACAGGCTATAGACGAATGCGCTGCCTATGTGACGCGGGAGCTTCCCCAAGTTACCGCGACGATGGCGCACGATCGGTGCGCTGCCGCCGCTCGCGACTGGCGTCAAATGCCTACCCGTGCCGGCGTCATGGCGATCATTCTTTCAGATCTACGGACACGGCAGCTTGAAGAGCAAATGCAGCTGATGCGCGAGAAGGTAGACGCCGACAAGGCGAACTGACGCGCGACACCCCGGAGGCCCAAATGATTCACCGTTACCTCTCGCAAACAGACCGCGAAATTCAGGCAAGCAGCAATGACAATGGCGGTCCCGCATATCGAGGACGCACGCCGGATGATTTCAAGTACCGCTTGGCGGCAAGCTGGAATGAAGCCGCCGGCGAAACCCCGCCGCCGGCAATACTTCGCAGTCTCAGAGAGCGAAATGCCGGCATTTCGCGAGTGGCTTACCTATGCATATCCCGGCACCAAGCGAAAGCCGAGCCGCGTCATCACCGGCCGGCGCTGCATCTACGTGGTACGCCTCACGCCATTCCTCAACCGGAAGCTCGGCCGGCAGAGCCACGAAAAGCCGGAAACATTCGATGAGGTCGAGCATCGACTAGTCGGCCTCTTCGGCGCGGCCCAGACCGCGCTGATCCTCCGCAATTTTTTTAACTAGAGAACAAGTTAACTAAATCTCTAGACGTTAACCATTGCGACTGGCACGGTCACCGCGTAATCAGACAAGACATTGCGCGAGGACAGGATGACCAAGAAAACCAAATCTAAAGAAACTCCCAGAACAACCCCGTCGCCGGCACAGCACGACCGAAGGTCGCGCTTGCCGGCGATCGTGCTGGACTATCTGCGGCCGGATCTACACCGGGCTGTAGCCATGCGCGCGGTCGCCGAGGGCGTGACCATGAAAACCATTGTATTGCGCGCATTGAAAAAAGACGGCCTGCCCGTCACCGAGGCCGATTTAATCGACGGCCGCAAACGAAGAGGACAATCATGATGCTCTTAGGTGACCCCTTATCGCGCTCTTCGCGCGATTGGGCCAAACTGTTGATCGCTACGATTATCGTTGTGGCACTCACCGCATTCCTTATTTGGGCGTTGGCCCCAGTGCACAGCTCCAGGATGGCCGATTGGCCGTGGATTCTGTGGTCGAGCATTTCTTACACATGGGAGTGGGGTCAATATATCATTGACGGCAAAGGCATTCACGACTTGCGACAATTGGAGTGGCTACCGTTTGCGCACGGCATTGTAACAATAAGCGGATTCTTGATTTCAGCTACGCTGATCGCCACAACAAGCGCCCTTTCTTATATGCGATCCGACTACGGCGATAGCCGCTATGCCACAGCACACGACGTGCGAAAAATGAAGCTGGACGGAAAGATGGGACCGGTGCTTGGTCAATTCCGCCGGCAAATGCTTATGCAGTCTTCTCCTCGCTCGATACTGGTCCTCGCGCCGACGCGCGCAGGTAAGACGCGCGGCTTGGTTATTCCTACACTTCTAACCTATCCGGGCACTATGGTTGTGATGGACCCAAAGCAAGAGCTTTTGCAAAAAACGGCCGACGCGCAGCGTGCTATGGGGCGGCGAGTTGAAGTGTTGGATTGGGCGAATCCGGATAGCCCGAGCGGCTGGAATCCTTTAGGCGCCGATCTACCACAAAACAACGTGGACTTAGAACGGGCGCTTGAGCGCCAGGCCGCTATGATCTTCGCTGACAAGGGCGGCGGCGAGGCCTCGGCCTATTTCAGGGACAACGGACGGCGCAACTATGTCGCCTTCGCCATGTTCGAAGTGTTGGAAGCTCGGCGCCAAGGTCGCGAGCCGAATCTTGCAGACGTGGCCGGGCATATCGGCAAGTTTCAGATTGAAGAGGACGGCGAGATTGAGAGCGATGCGCTTGGTACCATGCTAAAGACCATCGCCCGGACCGCGATGGTGCATGGATATCCTGAGCGAATATCGAGTGACTTGCTTGTACTAGCGCAACAAGCTCCAAAGCCGCGCGGGGAGCATATCAATACATTCCTCACAGGCGTTCAACTGTGGCGGAATCTGTCCGTTCGACAGGTTACCAGCAGATCAAGCTTTCGCTTCGCGGATCTACGCAAAGAGCCAACAACGGTCTATCTTCCGTTTCCGCAATCCGACGCAAAGGCTTTCGGGCCGCTAACGGCGATCTTTCTCGAATCGCTTTTCGCCTGGACACTAGATCATGAGCAGCAGCCCGGCGAGCATCCGATTCTGATCGTAGGAGAGGAATGGGCATCGCTCCCGAAAATCCCACTCGTCTTTGATGCCCTGGCTAAGGGCAATGGCATGGGCTTGCATTTGATGATCGTTCTGCAGGACCTCTCTCAGTTTAAGGAGCTATATCAAGATACCGGTGTAGATCAGCTGTTCACGAACTGCACATACGTCGTCGCGTTCAATCAGCCAAAGACATTGGAACAGAAGCGCCTATCTGAAACGGTGGGGCAGACCACCAGGCGCCGGAAGTCAGTCAACAAGAACGATGAAAAGCTTTTCGGATCGAGCAGCATGAGCTTTGAAGGCGTTCCGCTTATCCGGCCCGAACAGTGGGGACAGATTCCATTTGGCCGTCATGTGCTGTTAGCGCAAAGCCATTTTACGACACCGATATTCTGCAAGACACCATTTTGGGACCAGAACCCGAAGCTTCGCAAGTTGATGAATCGAACGAGCTGAGCTGGCGGGCATGCGGAATACTACGCGCCTTGTTGCGATCATCATCGGTGTTGCATTGACCGGGGCAGTCAGTACCGCCCCGGTTCTTGCTACGGATCTCACCAGGTGTTTTATCGGCGCCGGCCAAATGTATGGAGTATCGCCCAGCCTTTTGCGTGCGATCGCCTACGTTGAATCTACTTATCATCCGCAGGCACGAAACCTCAATTCAGATGGTTCTGAGGATCTAGGTCTGATGCAAATTAACTCGTGGTGGCTTCCGAAACTTGCGCCTTATGGAATCAACCGTGAGATGTTGCTTTCCGATGCATGCACTAACGTTCACATTGGCGCTTGGATACTTTCGCAGGAAATTCAGCAGCTGGGGCCAAGCTGGCGCGCAGTGGGTGCTTACAATGCGAAGTCATCCGATAAGGCCAGGAGATATGCCCGGCGCGTGTTTGAGGTGTTCCGCGCTCAAGGTGGGGTGGTGCGATCCGCGCCGAGGATAGAGGCACCTAGTCCCGTACAGCCCAAGCTTAATAGCCGCTGACAGCTGCCTGTTAAGTGACCCCCGTACTTTTGCGCGTAACCGTTACTGGATACAGTACGGGGGCCTGGCAATACCCTCGCGGTCATCGGCTCCGCAGCCTGTACCGCAGGCAAACGATATCGCCTTAACTCGTTAAGAAGAAGTCTAGGCGTTCTCTTTTTATTCTGGAAAGTCGGATTTCTATCCTGCTTTCTTAGAACATACCCTCTTCAAATACCGATCCAACCCGCTCCTGGTCCTCGATGGACCAGGAGCGGGTTCGAGGGCTTACTTGTCACCATCGGTTTGCGCGTCACGACAGATCATATCGACGCGACATTTTCCGCAGATCAGAAGTAGGTCAGGTTTTCCCCATGCATTTACCTTGCAGCCACGGCACGAGAATTTAAGTCGGTTGCTCTTGTTCTTAGACCTTGAGTTGGACCCTTCTTCGCCATCCCCTTCATCGGGCGCTGTCTCGTTATTATCACCCCATGGAATTTCAAATCTGCCGTTGAGTAAGGATTGTGCAGTTTTGTCATAGGGACCGGCGGCAACGATGTAATGGCTCATCCGATCGCCGACCCTTTTCCCTCCCTCCTTGCCAGTGTCTGAAGGCATGAGCCCGAGGGATTCCATTTTGTCGGCCCATTGCTTGTTGTGATACCGACCGCGACCAGGTTTCGCGAAATGGTCCTGCCAAAGGTGGACCATTTCATGGACAAGTGTTGACAGGCTTTCGATGTCCGATCGAGCGCGGAGATATTGCGGGTTAAGGGCTATTTCGTCCGTCTTAGCCGTCCTGCTGGCAAACCGATCCTTACAGAAATAGCCATAGCTTGCCCGTTGTCGCTGGAGGGTGATCAGGCAGCGAGGAAGCTCACTCATAAACAGCTCTTTGTTGAAGAAGTCATAGGCGGTTTGAAAGGCTTGGTAAGCTTCGAGGGTCGGTTTCATCGCTACCTGTATTGCACAATCCAATGATATTAATCCTACTGTATCAGAGCTGTTGTATTGCGCAACACAGCCCTTGCCGTGCACTACTCAGCAGCTAAATCCGAGGTATTGGGTGGCTATGTATTGTGCAATCCATATCCGGTCGCAATTTCATCGACCGGAATCGAGGTGTTGTCGATGTCGTGTTTTGCACAATCCAGATGAAGGAAGGGGGCGAAAATCAGTCCCGCGAGGTCCCTTTCGCTGGAGGGGCGGAGTGGTTTCGCTAACCTCAGAAGATCGCCCAGAAGTGTTGCGCGCTCTGTCGAAATAACGCCGGTGATTTTCGCGGTTTTTTAAGGATATACGGGATATCTGGCGATTTTTAGGAGGTATTGAGCTGGGACACGTGATTTAGGGCCGGTGACAGCAGGTTTAGCGGGGGTGACAGGCTTCTAGACGGCTGAGACAAGGCGTGCATCGAGCAAAACCAAATCTGTGACACGGCGAAAGACGTGTCGCTATTTCGATATGTCTAGGGTTTCTGCGGTTTGTAGAGGGTTCAGTGAGAGCTATTTAGAAGATGTTTAGTAGGGCAGGATACGCAGTTTGTCTGACAAACTGCTCGCCAGGATGGCGCTCCTATGCCATCCTCCCCCCTGACGGCGCCGGCTCTGCCGGCGGGGGATGATGGGGAAAGCAATTGCCGCTAGAAATTCGCGTCACTCTTCGATTGGCCGGCGACCTCGCCGACCAGATCGAAAACGAGCGCCACGAAGCCGGGGAGCAGAAGCTATCGGCGACGTTGCGCCGGCTTCTGCATCGCGGGCTGGGCCATCCCGCAATGCTCCCCTCAGATCGGCAATTGCTGACGACAATCGCTCGCGAGTTGCGACCGATCGGCACCAACTTGAACCAGCTCGCAATGAAGGCTCACGTTCGAGATGTGCGAACCGAAGTCGCAGCACAGGAGATTGATGACGGCTTGCGCGAGATCGATGCACTCAAAAATCGCCTTACCCACATCGCGAGTAAGTACGAATGAGCGCCCAAGGGAACGCCCGCGGCGACCGAAAGGGCGGTGCGTCGCGTGGCTTTTTTGACGAGTGGGCGCGCGGCCGGGTTATCAGCAAAAAGCAGCAGCAGGCGCATCGCGCCGACCGTCAGAGCCATCGCGCAAGTTCCCCATCTTCGTCAGCCGGCAAGCACCAGGCCGTGGTGAAGGTTGCCGGATGGGGCAAGAGCCAGCGAGCAGCCAGGCAGACGGCGGCCTACATCACCCGCACTCGTGCGGGGGATGCCGAGGAGCAGGCAATCCCGGCCTATACGGATGGTGGCGCTACAATACCACCAGATAAAATTCAGGATTACATCAAGTCATGGGACCTAAAGCCAGATAGCGAAAATCTATCCAAGGCAGCGCAGGAAGCAGATCCGGCCGAGCGTCGCGTCATGGACGAGAGCAAGAAGCTCGCCAAGCGACAATCGGGGCATATGATTTTCTCGATTCCTGCAAAGGCCAATGCAAATCCCGATCAGGTCCGAGAGGCCGTGCAAGATACCTTACGCGATACGCTAGGTGCAGCCGGCGTCAAGTATATTTATGTGATCCACACGGACCACAGCGCCCGCCCGCATGCCCACGTCATGTTTTCGGCGCGGAATGACGACAAGAAGCAGATTCGGATGGGTCCCGAGGATTTGCGGGCCATCCGTGGCATCTTCGCAAAGCATGCCCAGGAGCGCGGCATTCCGCTTATTGCTACAGCGCGAGAGGACCGGCGCGACCTAGCCCAGGAGATCGCGGAGGGCCGCGCGCCGCTACGAGAAAAGGGCAGTTATGTGAAGGCTAAGAGAGAGGGGCCTGGTCGATCGGCCGGCGCCACGCTCACCCCCGAACAGCAGGCCGCCGAGCTGGACAGCCGCATGTCGCAGAGTTGGGGCAAGGATTGGCGCCAAAAATTAAGCGAGCTGGAACGCAAGGGCGATAGTGTTGCCAGCCGCCCGATAACGCAAGATAAAGAGCGGATCGAGGGTGAACTACGCCGACCCATCGAGCGGAAGAAGCCCGTCGAACAGCAAAAGCGCGACTGGTTGCCGACGCAGGCGCCGATCTTTGCAGCTCGGCATGGCCCAGCTTACGAGCAACGGCGCGCCGGCATAGCAGAGAGTGCGCCAAAGCCTTCCAGTGTCGAACTGCCGGCATTGCACCCAAAGGCACAGGCGGCAGTTGATCGCGCGTTTTCAGCCTATGACAAGCAGGGTGAAGCGAAGCAACGATGGCTTGAGCTGTATGCTGAGAAGCCCCGCTTTGCCGTATGGGCGGTGAACAACCGGCCCGAACTATTTGGCAACGTCAAAGATCAGGCAGCGGCGCCCAAACTCTCACAGAAAGAGGCTCAGATACCTCAGAGCTGGAGGGAGAAGGCAGCCCGCGCAATTTCTGAAGCGGCACAGCCGGCGCCCTACGTCGCGCAAGCCGCCCAAAGAATGGCCGAGAGCGCACGTCGCACCGCGACCGTAGCTGCAGTTGATCGGCGGCAGGCGACAGCGAGGACGGCTATTAGGCGAGCTGCCGCGCGTCATGGCGAGATACCGGGCATGTCGCCGCCAGCGCCAACACAACCCACGCCGCCGGCGCCAACGCAGCGTCCCGACGCACAGATGCAGAAGCGGCCCAGCTGGTGGCAGCGTGTTACTGGTAAGGACGCCACAGAACAAAAGCCCCAGGCGCAGCTTGACCGCACACCGACGCCGCATCAACCAGCACCCCAAGCGCCGGCCGACAAGCGGCCAAGCTGGTGGCGTCGTTCGGCCGCTCCGTCATCACCCGACAATCAGCCGGCCACGCCTACCGTGAAAGTCGTTCCGCCTACTTCACCGGCGCCGCAGAGGACGCCGACAAAGACCCCCGACGAGCAAGCCTGGACCTCGCAGCCAGTCAACGTGAAGAAGCCGGCAGCAACCGAGCATGAGCAAGAAAAAGGCCAGTCACCTAAGCAGGCGACTGGCCAAGAACAGGCAAAGAAACGGAAGACTACGCAGCGCGATCGGGACGAAGATCGCGGTCGGGATTAAGACTCGATTGAGCAGCGCGCTCCAACGCTTCCTTAACGACCACACCGAACTTGGCATTGAAGCGTGTTTGAATAGAGGAGATCTGTTCAAACACGCTGTCGTCAAACTTGATCCGAACCTGTTTCAACGGCTCGGCGGCGCTCTCCGTTGTTAGCCTCTCGCTGACCAATAGATGACGCACACCCACATTGATCAGCGACGTATAGGCAGCTAGCCGTACGGGAACCCTGACGCGCTTTTCGATCATTAAAGATCGTCCTTGCTCAACCGGTATCCCGGCGCTTTTCCCTTTAACAACCTGAATCCCTTGTGGACCGCGTGCCCGATTTTTTCAGGCTCGTTCCTATACTTAGCAGTCGCCTCAATAAAAGTTTCCAGGGCCGCAGAGAGATTCACCCCGTTCTCGGCCGCAATGACTTTGAACGTTTGCCAGGTGTCCTCGTGGATGCGGACGTGTTGCGATTTCATGACGGATTTCGCGGCGACCGGTTCGCCGGGCGGAGGAGTTTTAGCCAATGAGAAAGACTCCATAGACGGATTGCCTCTTGAATTATCCAATGTATCCGTAGTATCCATATTATCCAAGTTATCCAATATCACCATATGGATACTTATGTACAGTGGTTACGCGCAATCCAACTGTATACATGAAACGAGGGGTTCTTTCCATGACTGTGAAGTCACCATTAGCTTTAAGAATTAAGTCTTTTTCTCTGGTTGCGGGCGGCGCTGCAACCAGTCTGATCATAAAAGCCCATAGCGCTCTTGCCCAAGCGGTCGGCGGCAATCCATTCGACAAATCCATTGACGTTCTTGACGACTGGACGACCAGGGGAACGAAGGTCGCGATTGCGGCCGCAGGTGGCGCCGGCGTCGTAGTCATTCTCATGGCGATCTTTGGTTATCTCCGTAAAGACTGGGCATTCCGAATTGGCATCGGCCTCATCTGCTTGAGCGGCTTAGGTTGGGTCATCACCCAGCTCTCAAGCTAAAGCCGTTACGTCGTGAACTCGGAAATATTTCGCCAAGTCGCTAAGCCAGCGCGCCTTCTCTACGTGTCTTACACGTTGTTCGGTGTTGAGCTGGTCCTTGGCGTCATTGTCGGCGTGCTCCTTGGATCACCGCTCGGTGCCGGCGCCGTTTGGCTCATCACCCATCCGCTGTTCCTCGTGATCAGCATGCGGGAGCCACATATCGACGCCGTCATCGAGGCACTTAAGGACCGGCGACCAACTCCCAATCATTGGAAGAGTGAAGAGCGAACATATGTCGCTTGATTTAGTGCCATTAATTGCCACTGCATCAGCGCTTGGAGTCGGGGCGATTAGCGCCCCGACTCTAACGCGCGCCATTTGGCCTCAACCAAAAACCACATTCTTGAGCGCCCGTATTCCTTGGGACCGTATCGAGGAAGACGGATGCACCGTGCGCACGCTAGGGCGTGGCGGCGGAGGTCTATTTCGTGTGATCGAGATCCAGGGTGAAATCTACAGCGGTGTTACAGCCGAAGAGATGTTAACCCGGTTCAAGATCCGCAAGGGCATGTTTGACGGCTTGGCTGAAAAGCCTGTCGATATTCGGTTTATCTCCACCAGATCCCACCTGGCTGTAACTCCGCCACCTGCGACAGACGGCCTGGCGCAGCAGATCGATGCCGTTTGGCATCAGCGGTTCGCGGAGTCTTACGTCACTACCCATCACATCATTTTGTCCGTGCCGACGACAAGCGACCGTAAGAAGCTCGATGACGCCGAACAGTTGATGCTCACGCAGCTCCACAAATACGGTCCCAAAAGATTAGAGGTCGCCCTTACCAACAAGGACGGCTCGATAATTGAAGACGAGCCATCGCCTCTCCTATCGTGGCTGGCGACCTACATCAACGGATTCCCGTTGATAGTACTGCCGGCGTTTGACCGGCTTGCCGATCGGCTTTCATTCGCAAACATCACCTTTGATAAGGCCGGATGCATCATTTACCGCGACGGGGACGACGAACTCTATAGCGGTGCCATCGGAATTCGCGCCCTTCCAGAGAGAGCGACAGCGGATATCATCAATGATTTGATGCAGATTCCGGCGCCAATTTCCGTAACTCTGCACGCTAAGCCATACACCAAGGAAAAAGCGGATGGCGCGATCCTGCATCGCGCCAAACAAGCGAAGCTCGCATTTCACAATCGACTTATCGCCGATGAATGGAACACCGTTCAGGAACAGGTCAATGCCGGCAAAGAGGCATTCTATAAGGCCGAACTAACAATTTTTGCCTCCTCCCGCACGAGAGACGGATTGAGTGAAGCCATCGGCGCCATCCGCACCACGCTTGCGAATCACGCTTCGCGCGCGGTCCGCGAAACGATGCTCACCGAACGGCTTTGGTGGTCGCGGCTGCCCGGCTACAACTACTATACGCGCGACTATCACCTTGTTTCGTCTAACCTCGCCGACTTTACGCCTCTGAAAGCAGAACCAAGGGGCCGCACAACCTGCCCATTTGGGCCGCATCCAACACGGTTTTTCAACACACTGAGCGGTTCGCCATACGGCTTCGTATTTCATGCACTGAATAGTGACGCAGGCCACACCTTGCTTATTGGACCGACCGGCCAAGGCAAATCTACCTTGATCATGTTCTTGATCACAGGCGCACTCTCCGCCTATCCAAATCTAAGGTCATTCGTCTTCGACCGCATGCAAGGCTGCCTCGTGCCGTTCGCGTGCTATGGAGGCGACTATCTCATTCCCGACTCTCAGAATATGCCCCTCAATCCGTTCCTGATTGAGGACAGTCCCGAGCATCGGGATTTCCTGCGGCTATGGTTGCAAATGCTAACGCAGATGAAGGATGACGACACCTTAGACAAAATCAACAACGCCATCACCATGATGATGAATGCGAGCCCCGAACACCGCATTCTATCGAAGCAGCTCAATCTGATCGCACAACCAGGTGATTTCAGAAAGGCGCTCTCGAAGTGGGCCGGTACAACCAAGTACGGACGAATTTTCAATGGTAGTCGAGACGCCCTGAACCTCACTGGTTCCCGTTTGGTCGGTTTCGATATGACGGAAATGCACAGCGATCCCCAGCTTTCGGCGGCGATGACCTACTATTTCCTTCATCGCATCCGTCAGATGGTTACGAAAACGCCGACACCACATATCGTTTTCATCGATGAAGCGCCGGCGATGCTCAAGGACGAGTTTTTTAACGCGCAGGCGGAGGTTTTGTTCCAAGAACACCGCAAGCTGAAGGGGCTCGTCGTGATGGCCGCACAGACGTCTGTTCCTTTTCAGAGCGTAGTCTTTCAGAACAATACAGCACTTAGAATCTACTTACCCAATCCCGGCGCTAAGGAAGAAGATCTACAGGCAGATGACCTTACGCCTGACGAAATCAATTACATCAAGGGCAGAGATAAGACGGCGGAACGGTTTCGCTATTCCGCCTTATTCAAGCGCCAGGGTGAGTCCGTAATTTTGGATACTAGCCTGGCATCTCTCGGTGGCTTTCTTCGGGCCTTCTCATCCTCTGCCGACGACAAGGCCACTCTCCTCCACCTCAAAGAAAAACATGGTGCATCATGGCTCAGAGAATTCTTACCCCTATGAAGTCCCGCCGCCGGCGCGCCCCCGGCTTTTTCCGCTTGCGCAATCTATTGCTTGGTGGTGCGGCCTCTGCCCTTTTAGTCAGCGCTGCTACAGCCGGCGGCATGGCCGTATTCGATGGTCAAAACATGGCGCAAAACATCCTTCAAGTTAAGAACATGATTGAGATGGTCGCTAAGGCGACAGAGCAGGTCAAGCAGCTAACGAGTTTGAATGGTGCCGTTGGCGCAGCGAAATCTTCCGTCAATGTTGCGATGCCTGGTTTCAATACCGGCGTCACGTCAACGCTCGCCTCTATTAAGCCAGATTACGGAAGTTGGAATCTGGGTAAGGACGTGACCCCGAGTGCGGCGTCACCAAAAGCCGCAGTCACGTTTCTAACGAAATCTCTTGACACTCCTCGCAAGGATAACGGCGATCTGAAGGGTGATCTGACGTCTGACCAGCTTCAGCAAATACTAGGGTTGGAACCCAATAAAAAGGTTGCTGCGTGAATCGGTTGCTGATTCTCTGCTCTTGATGATTCGGAGCGGAGAGGCGGATGCGACGCAACCTGTTTTGGCTGAACGACGAACAATGGGC
>Ga0255336_101770_pt1 | contig 13496 bp, 13 predicted proteins | sample MeOH1_35cm_T3_17_FD_189102 | JGI IMG/M metagenome (GOLD analysis project Ga0255336, IMG submission 189102) | Sandy soil microbial communities from University of British Columbia, Vancouver, Canada - MeOH1_35cm_T3_179 | ecosystem: Engineered > Artificial ecosystem > Sand microcosm > Unclassified ...
CCGCGACGACTGGCCGCGCGGCGATGTTCCGGTTTCCACATCGAGCACCTCATCCATAACAGAGTGCTCCAAGATGAATCACATCCGATTCATCCGACTCAAGAACTTTCCGGAACGGCTCTAAGACCGGTAGCTGCGGCACGATACCGGCCGCCGCCAGTCTCTGCTCCAGGGCGCGGCCGATACCGAGCACCTCTTCATCCGCGTAGCGTTTGCCGACGATTTGCAGGCCGACCGGCAGCCCGTCTGGCGCCAGGCCGACTGGCAGCGATAGAGCCGGACATTGCGGCAGCAGGTTAAATGGACACGTCACGTCGAGGCCCTTGAACTTGCCGTCCGGCAAGGTCGCGACGTAATCGTCATCCGTCTCGGCGATCAGAGGTGCCGTGACCGCGCAGGTCGGGCACAGCAAGGCATCGTAGTTCTTGAACAGCGCTGCCAAGTCGCGCCACATCTCGCTGCGTAGGATCTCCACGCGCTTATAGGTATTGGCGTGCATGTTGAGGCCACGTTCGATCATCGAGACGATTACCGGATCCATGCGGGACCGGAAGTCGGTCAGCAGATGACCGAAGAAGGCCGACATGAAAACGCACCACAGATCGAACCACTGGTCGTTGACGGCACGGGTCCAGGTGATCGGCACTTCGTCGACAATGGCTCCCGCTTCACGCAGTTCCGCCACCGCCTGACGGATGACTGCCTCGATACCCGGCTGGATGGCGTAATAGCCGAGATCCATCGACAGGGCGAAACGCCTGCCGGCGAGACCGCCTTGGCGGGCTCGATCTCCGGCAAAAACGAGGGGGACGGAAGAGATATCCTCATCGCTGGGGCCGGCGGTCGCTTCCAGGAAGCAGATCGCATCCTCGACTGTTCGGGCAAGCGGCCCGAAATGGGAGATGTTATCGAACAAGCTCGGCAGAATGGTCATGGGAATGCGGCCGAGGCTCGGCTTCAGGCCGACGACGCCGCAGAAAGCCGCCGGGATGCGGACCGACCCGCCCATATCGCTGCCTTCGGCAAAAGGCACGATACCTGCGGCAACCACGGCGGCCGAACCACCGGACGAGCCGCCGGGGGTCCGATCATGATCCCAGGGATTGCGGGTGATGCCCCAGCGCGGGCTCTGGGTAAAACTGGAATAGGCGAATTCCGGCGTCGTCGTCTTGCCGATCAAGATCGCGCCGGCTTCCTGCAGGCGCCGGACGGCAAGGGCGCTTTGATCCGGCACCCAATCGCCCATGGTCCAGGAGCCGAGCGTGGTCAGGTCACCGGCCGTCGGCGTCAGATCCTTGGCCGCGAAGGGAACGCCATGCAACGGACCAAGCACAGCCCCCTTGGCGACGGCCGCGTCTGCTTGCCGGGCTGCTTCCAATGCAGGCGCTTCCCGGATCAGCGTGAAGGCATTCAGCGGCGCTGCGGCACGGGCGCGGCGAAGCGCCTCACAGACGACGCTGACAGCCGTGATTTTGCCGGCACGGATGCCGGCGGCAATGGCCGAGGCCGGGAGGTCCAGATCATGCTGGACGGACTGTCGGGCGGATTGTGAGCTCATCATGGACGATCCTTCTGATGGCTGGGAGGCATGGTACCTAATGCAGGCATATGCGATAGTGCAGTCCTGAAACTGATCGCGCCTGCGGCGCGATTCCGCCGGAACTGTCGGAACACGAGGTTGTAGCTGGGATGCGCAAGGTGACGGCGAAAGGCGCGATGATCCCGTCCTTTGCAACCTGGAATGCAGCGCTGGCGCGGGTCACGGAGGCGCTCGGCAGTGCTGGTTTTACCCTGGCTCTGGAGGATCTGCTGCGGCAGATCACCTCCTTCCAGATGATGAACGGCTTCCTCTATACAGCCGATGGCCAGAGCTTCGATCTTCATAACGAAAGGATCGTCGCCGACCGGCAGACCATCGTCGATCACTATCTGGCCGGCGCCTATATCCTCGACCCCTTCTATGACGCGACGCGTCACCCGGAAGGCCGGCGTTTCATCGCCATCAAGCAACTGGCACCGGATAATTTCGAGCAATCGGAATATTACCGTCGGCACTACGAGGCGACCGGCATCACCGACGAGGTCGGCTTCCTGTTCTATTTTCCGGGTGGCGATATTGGCGTGCTGTCGCTCTGCCGCGTGGGCGACGTGCCGCCCTTCGACGCACCAAGCCTGCACGTGCTGACGGAAACCGCACCGATCGTCTGTGCGCTGGGTGAGCGTCATGCCTGGCCGTCCCCACGACTGACAGCGCGTGATGACCAGACTTCGCGCGGTACCATGGCAGCCGAAACGGTGCACCCGTTGCTGACCAAGCGGGAACAGGAGATTGTCACTCTGATCCTGAAAGGTCACTCGACCTTGTCGATCGCCGAGGTGCTGTCGTTGTCGCGTGATACGGTGAAGGTGCATCGCCGCAAGATCTACGCGAAGCTGAAGATTTCCAGCCAGGCCGAGTTGTTCCGCGTCTTCATGCTTGAGCACAGGATGGCTCCGGCTCTCGGTTGAGCTAAAGACGGAACCGGACCATGCTATGACATAGCCCGGTTCCAATCCAGCTTCAGGCCACTTTCTCTTCGAAGTCCATCTCCGGCGGCGCCTTGCGGAAGAAGCGCGTCAGATAGGCGAGGTAGACGATGCCAATCCCCAGCCAGATGACACCAAGGATCTTGGCATTGATGTCGAGGTTGACCAGCAGCAGCAGGTCGCAGACGGCAGCAGCAGCCGGCACGATGACAGCCAGTAGGAAGCCCTGCCCCTTGATCGCCGGATGCCCTTTGAAATAGAGCACGATCACCGAGATATTGACAGCGGTGAAGGCCAGAAACGCGCCAAAATTGATGAAGGAGGTCGAGGTCGTCACATCCATGTCGAGCGCTGCCAAGCCGACAATACCGACGATGGCCAGGTTAATCACCGGCGTGTGCCACTTCTGATGCAGCTTGCCGAAGATTGCTGACGGCAACACCCGGTCGCGACCCATGGCGAAGAGCAGGCGGCCGACACTGGCTTGCGCCGCAAGCCCCGAGGTGAATTGCGCGACGACCAGAGTTGCCAGGAAGGCGGTGACCATGATGTCGCCGCCGATCGCCTTGGCAATCTCGGTGGCAGCGGCATCGGCGGAATCGAACTGGTAACCCGGATGGGCGAGCTGGGTGATATAGGACGCCACGATGAAGATCGCGCCACCGGCGAGCGCAATGATGATGATCGCCTTCGGCATGGTGCGTTGCGGATCCTTGGTTTCTTCCGTCATGGTGGAGACGGCGTCAAATCCCAGGAAGGAATAGGCGGCGATTGCGGCACCGGCGATCGAGGCACTGAAGGGTACACCGCCGGTGAAGAAGGGCTGCACCGAGACGAGGCCGCCGGGGCCGTTGACTGCCATCACATAGCGCGCCGCCAAAGCGAGAAATGCCGCCAGCACTGCCAGTTGCACCACCATCAGCACGAAATTGACCTGGTTGGCGAAGGCGACGCCGACCATGTTGACAAGCGTGGTGACGGCAATAAAGCCGAGAATCCAGACCCAGGCGGGAATGGCCGGAAAGCTGGAGGTGAGATAGGCGGCGCCGATCAACCAGATCACCATCGGCAGGAAGAAGTAATCCAGCAACACGGCCCAACCGACCAGGAAGCCGATATTCGAGTTGATGGATTTCCGGGCATAGGTATAGGCAGAACCCGCCACTGGATAGACCCGCGCCATCATGCCATAGCTGATCGCCGTCAGCAGGATGGCACCCGCCGCCAGCAAATAGGCCATGGCCGTCGTGCCCTGGCTGGCCTGGGCCAGCGGGCCGAAGGTGCCGAGCACAATCATCGGCGTCATATAAGCAAGGCCGAATAACACGACGGACCACAAACCCAGGGTCCGTTCCAGTTTCACTTCTCCGCTCATCTTTCCTCTCCAGTCTGAAATGCTGTCCGCCCTTATGCGGCATAGACCGCACCGTCATCGGCACGGGCGGGACCAGGGCTTGAGGAAAGTGTGAGACTTGTCACCGGCTCGTCACAATAACCCCAAAGGGTTACGTAAGGTGGTCTGCCCTGCAGCAGGAGGGCAGCCGGTGTCGACAGGAGTCTGGCAGCAAAGATAAAGGTGGGGCCGGCGCATCTTTCGGCACCGGCCCCCGGGAGATTCAATTTGTAGATTGGATTTAGATAAGACCTTCGGCCTTCAGCGTCGCCTGTACGGCCGGGCGCGCCGCGATGCGGGCAATATAGTCGGTCAAGACCGGCCATTTGCTGAGATCGACACCGACATGCGAGGCCCAGCCCAGGATGGTGAAGAGATAGCCATCGGCCACGGTGAAGGTATTACCCGTCAGGAACGGATGCTTCTGCAGCTGCGTCGTCAGGTAATCGAATTTCGGCTTCAGCGCTTCCTTCATGATCTCCTTGGTGTCGTCGCTGTATTTCTTGTTGAACAGGGCACCGACAGCCTTGTGCATTTCGGTCGCCACATAGTTCAACCATTCGACCAGGCGATAGCGCGCCATGCTGCCCGCCGCCGGGGCCAGCTTCGTTTCCGGTTTCTGATCGGCGATATATTGCACGATCGCCGAGCCTTCGGTCAGGATCTCGCCACTGTCAAGCCTCAGCGCCGGCACCTGGCCTTTGGCCGCGATGGCGTAGAAGTCCTCGCCGGTTTCGGTTTTCTTGCTGGCGAGATCGACCTTCACCAGATCGACATCATAGCCCGCTTCGCGCAAGGCGATATGCGGTGACAGCGAACAAGCACCTGGCGCGTAATAGAGCTTCATGGCCCCTCCTATTTTGACTGACTGCGCAGAAAAAGCGCAAAGATCGACCGGCCGCGTTGAAAGCAGCCGGCGGCTGTCATCCTAGCGTGGAGCGCGAATGCGGCAATGCTTCATTTGCCGTTGGCGGTTATGCGATTTTCGGCACGATCGACGCGGCAAGCGAAACAACCCCGACGCGCGTAGTGGATATGGACATAGGCGACCTCAGGATTGGCGAAGAATTTCGCCAATTCCGCCTCCACCTTGGTACCCTCGACCACTTCGGCTTCGACGATGAGATCGTCCTGGTCATAGCCCCGCAACGACAGCAGGCGGCTCTGTAGCACCGGCGGGATCTCATCATGGTTCCGATAGCTCTCCACCGCGGCCTGGCGCACGAAGATCGGGCCCTCGGCCCGGTACGGCGATTTCTCCGCTGGCTGGTGGGCATAAGAGAGCAGGATGAGTGCTTCACCGGGTTCCGCATCCTCCAGGGTGACGCGACAGGGAAAGCCCGGCTTCTCATCGGCGATGTAGCGGCGCATGCCCTGCGCCTGCAATTCCGCGTCGCTGAGCGCGAACATGGCCTTGAAAGGTTCAAGCGGCAAGCCGGTGAAATGGAAATTCATGATCAGGCTCCATCGAGACGTATCTTGCCTTAGATATGAAGCAAAATCGGCCGCCGAACTATCCGGCGCTTGCGGTTTCCCGCAGCAAAAAGGGCCGCAAGTATTTGCGGCCCTTTTGTACTTTTCGTCAGGCTTACCCCTCACCCTAACCCTCTCCCCGCAAGCGGGGCGAGGGAACTTTGACGCGAGCCGGACTACCTCTCCCTCGCCCCCAGAGCCGACGAATGTCGGCCTACGCCGACGGCGGGGAGAGGGTCGGGGTGAGGGGCAAAAGCGAAAGCTCTTAACAAGCTCTTGTCCCTCCCCTTCAATCTCACCCGCGGATCAACGGCCGCGTCAGGCAGGTCGGACCGCCCTCGCCCGGCACCGAGATCGCATCCGCTTCGATCACATGCACCTTGCAACCGGCCGCTTCCATGCGCTTCTTGGTCTCCGGATTGCCCTTCACCATGACGACTTCACGCGGCGCGATGGCGAGGACGTTGCAGCCCATGCCGGCGAACTCGCTGTCCGGCACCTCGACCAGGTTCATGCCCTTGGCGAGCAGCCATTCGCGGAACGGGATCGGCATCAGCGGCGAATAGACCAGCTGCAGATCCTTGTCCAACGGGCTGATGATCGACATCAGGTGGAAGACGTCGGACTGGCCCTTGTAATGCGGCAATGCCGTCACTTCGACATGCACGTCGGGACCGACCATGTCCTTGAACTGGCGGATGCCCTCGTCATTGGTGCGATAGGTACGGCCGATGGCAACCGTCTTGTCGTCGAGCCAGATGAGATCGCCGCCCTCGATGCTGCCGCTGCCGGCAACAGCGCCCAGCACCGGAATGCCAGCCGACTCGAAGGCCTTGCCATGGATACCAGGCTCGCCGCGGCGCGCCGCCTTGCCCATGTTGCAGAGGATGACGCCCTTGGGCGACACGGCAGCCGCGTCACGGACATAGAGGCTGTCCATGGTCAGCGCCGCGTCATCCGGCAGATAGACGATCTCCGCGCCGACGCTGCGGATGACGTCTGCAAAAGTGTCATGTTCGCGCTGGGCGACACCGAAATCCGGCCGTGTATGATAATTGAGATCGCGCCATTCCGCATCGACCTTGGCTTGATTGCGCATGGCTTCCTGGGGCCGCCGCATGGCCAGCCGCTTAAGCCTTCCGAATTCGTTCATTCCTGTCAGCATGATGGCCGGCACTGTAGCGAAGTGCTGAGTGGAATCAAGCAGGCCGAAGGCGACGGCAGGGCATCCAGTGGTGAAATCGGCTCACCGGTGACAGGCAAATTGGCTCACGAGGTTAAAGCGGTGACTAGCGAGCGACGGCCACCAGACGATTGGATTGGCAGCTGAGACTGAGCTCCATCCCTTGCTCGACCCGTGCATCGGGGGGCAGGCGCAGGACGAAATCCTGTCCGCCGCTCTCGCTGCTGGCCAGGACCCGGTAATGGTCTCCCTGGAAGACTGCCTCGCGAATCTGGGCCTGGCCCAGCCCAACATCACCTGCTGCCCCGACCAGGATGTTCTCCGGCCGCAGGATCAGCGTCACCTCGGAACCGTCACCCGCATCGCCGACCGCCTGCAGATGGCCGATCCCGGTGGCAACATTGAAGACACCATTCTGGCCGCCGGAAATGCGCCCGGCGATCTGCGTGCTCTCACCCATGAAGGTGGCGGTGAAACGGGTTGCCGGCCGCTCATAGATCCGCTTCGGCGTGCCCATATCCTCGATCCGGCCTTTGTTCATGACGACTATCAGCGAGGCGAGCGCCATCGCCTCTTCCTGGTCATGGGTGACATGGACGAAGCTGCGGCCGGTACGCCGCTGCAGATCCATCAATTCATCCTGCATCTGCCGGCGCAGATTGAGATCGAGCGCGCCCAAGGGTTCGTCGAGCAGCAGGATTTCCGGCTCCACCACCAAGGCACGCGCGAGCGCCACACGCTGGCGCTGGCCGCCCGACAACTCGTGGATGCCACGCTTGCCGTAACCGGCCAGCCCGACCATCTCCAGCGCCGCGGCGATCCGCTTGCCGTAATCGGTGCCACCGACCTTGCGGATCTTCAGGCCGAAGCCGACATTGCTGGCGACTGACATATGCGGGAAGAGCGCGTAATCCTGGAACAGGGTCGTGGTCGGGCGCTGGGCCGGTGCGAGCGTTGTCACGTCCCTGCCGGCGATGCTGATCCGGCCCGAGGTGGGGATGATGAAGCCGCCGATCGCCGAGAGCAACGTCGTCTTGCCGCTGCCCGAAGGCCCCAGCAGCACCACATAGGCACCCTGCTCCACCGCCAGGGAAACGTCATCCAGCGCCGTGACCTCGCTATAGACCTTGCAGACGGCGGCGATATCGAGATGCGGTTGGGCAGTCATTCAAGGGCGCTTTCTGAACAACAATAACTCCACCACGATCAGCAGCAGGATGGAGCAGAGGAAGATGAAGGAGCCGACGGCATTGGTCTGCGGATTAAGCCCGCCCCGCAGCATGGTCCAGATGACGATCGGCAAAGTGACGTCAAAGCGCGTCACCAGGAAGGCGATGATGAATTCGTCCCAGGACAAGGTGAAGCAGAGACAGAAGGCGGCGATCATCGCGGGGGCGATCATCGGCATAGTCACCATGGTCAGCACCCGGAAAGTCGAGGCGCCGAGATCGCGCGCCGCCCATTCGATCTTGCGCTGATGCTCGCCCAATTGCGCGAGGCAGATGGCGAAGGCGAGCGGCATGTTGATGACGACATGGCCGATCACCACCATGACCAATGACGGCCCCAGGCCCAACGATGACAGGCTGACCAGCAACCCCATGCCGACCAGCAGATAGGAAACCGCCAAGGGCAGGATGATGACGCCCTGAAGCAGGCGCTTGCCGGCGAATTCATAGCGCGAGATGCCGTAAGCGGCGAGAAAGCCAAGGATCACCGACAGGGCCGACGATGACAGACCGACCAGCAACGAATTGCCGAGCCCGGCCATCAGCCGGTCATTACCCATCGCCGTTATATACCAGTTGAGCGTCGGGCCATGGAACGGCGGTACCGGCAGGCGGCCATCCTGGAACGAGAACAGGATGAGGACGGCAACCGGCAGCAGGATGAAGATATAGCAAGCCGTCAGATAGAAGCCGGAGACGAGATTGCCGAGGCGTTGGGTCCAGCGCATTGTCAGAGCCTCGACATGCGCATCTTGCGCTGCAATGCCAGATAGACCACGGCCACGATCAGGGTCAGCACCAGCGACATGGTCGAGGCCATTGGCAGATCGAGCTGGCGCTGGATCTGCATCATGATCACCTGCGGCAGCAGCAGCTCCTTATTGCCGCCGAGGATCTGCGGGGTAATGAAATCGCCGATGCAGAGCACCACCGTCAGGAAAGCGCCGACCGTCATGCCTGGGATGCTGAGCGGCAAGGTGACGGCGATGAAGCTGTGCCAGGCGGAGGCGCCGAGATCCTGTGCTGCCAGCACATAGCGCGGATTGATCTGCACCAGATTGGCATAGATCGTCAAAGCATTGAGCATGATGAAGAAATGCACGAAGCCGAGATCGGTGGCGCCGGGATTATAGGCCAAGGTGATCGGGTGATCCGTCAGATGCAGGCTCATCAGCACCCAGTTGACGATGCCGGTCGGCGCCAGCACCAACAGCCAAGCATAGGAGCGCACGACGTACGAAGTCCAGAACGGCAGGATGGCGCAAGCCAGCGCCAGACGCTGCCAGCGCTTCGGCACCTTATAAGCAAGGATATAGGCGAAGGGATAAGCGAGCAGCAGGCTGATCGCGACGACGATCACCGTCGTCACCACAGAATTCCAAATCGCCTGCACATAGGCCGGCTCGCCCAGGAAATGCCGGTAATTGTCGAGGCTGAAGGCGCCGTTATTCGCCAGCGGCATCAGGCTGTAGACGCTCATGATGACGAGGGGGGCGGCAAAGAACAGCGCGATCCAGGCAACGGCCGGCAGGGAGAAAGCAAGCCCTGCCAGGGTCGAGCGCCGGCTCGCCAGTTTTTCGTTATCAGATGCGGTCGCGGGCGGCACGAGCGAGGTCTCTATATCGTCAGGTTGCGGCAGGTCGACGGACAATCCGTCGGCCTGCCATCGGTCTTACTTGGCTTGCAGAACTTCGGCCCATAGCGCCTGCAGCTTCTTGTCGAAGTCCGGCGTCATCTGCAGATAGGGGTAGGAATTCTTGATATAGCCCGGCTGATCAGCCCAGCGCAGGATTGCCTTCTGCTCGTCGTTCAGCACGGCTTTGTTGTTGGCCGGCATGCCCCAATAGCAGGCGGATGTGGCAAGCTTGCCCTGGGCTTCCGGGCTGACGATGTATTGCACGAACTTGGTAGCGAGATCCTTCTTGGTCGAGCCGGCGAAGACGCCGAGACCTTGCTGCCAGCGGACACCGCCCTGGGTCGGGATGACATAATCGAGATTGGGATTGTCCTTGGCGATGCCCGCCGTCACCCATTCACCGCCACCGACCAGCATGTCGACCGCACCCGTCGCCAGCGCCTGTTGCACCGTAGTCACATCACCCACCATGGCGGCATTGGCTTTGAGTGCGATCAGCTTCTCCTTGATCGCCGGCAGATCGGCCTCGCTCAGTTCCGACGGCTTCTTGCCAAGGGCGATCGCCACATATTCGATTTCCGGCACATAGTAGTCATAGACGGCGACCTTGCCTTTGTATTTCGCATCCCAGATCGCGTTGATGTCTTCCATCGCCTTGGGATCGACGGCGGTCTTGTTGAAGGCGACCGTGTTGTAGCCGAACTTTTCCGGCACGGTGTAGAGCTTGCCGTCGACCGAGGTCAGCTTGGGATCGGCGATTTCCGCCGGGATATCCGCGAAGGGATAGTCCTTGGCACTCAATTCCTGCAGCAGGCCCATTTTCGCCAGGCGACCGGTATCCGTCTCGTCGACCACCAGCACATCCCAGTCGCCCGGCTTCGACTGGCCGAGCACCGCGAGGGCGGCTGCCGTGCTGTCAATATCCTTGAAATTGATCTTGACGTTATTGGCCTGTTCGAACGGCCCGAGCAGCGCCGGGTCCTCGTGATCGCACCAAGTGAGCACGTTCAGCGTATCCGCCGCTTTGGCAGAGATGGAAACGGATATCAACAAGCCGGCAACGGCCGCCGACGTTTTCAAAAAACGGGTGAACGGAGATGTGGACATGCGGATATACCCCCTGCGGATTGGCTTGACGCAGGACCGGCACTTCCTCAATGCCAAGACGGCGCCGTGCGATCGTTGGGCCGATCTTGTTCACGACGTCATTTCCTGCTTGACGAAAAATGAATGAACTACAAAATTAAGTCAATTCATTTTCTCACCATGAACAGCATGGGAAGTCGGGGAGCATGGCTGGCTTACGCGAGCGACAGAAAGCGACACGGCGCCGCGACATTCTGGAAGCGGCCGGAACCTTGTTTCAGCGCACCGGATATGCCGAGACCAGCATCGAGGCCATTGCCGAGCGCGCCGAAGTGGCGCCGGGCACGGTCTATAACTATTTCCAGTCGAAGGGCGATCTGCTGCTTGCACTGGTCGCGCTAGATGGCGAGGAAGTCCGCGCCAACGGTAAGAAACTCATCTCCAAGGCGCCGAAGGATCCGGTCAAGGCCATCCGCGGGCTCCTCGAATCCTATGTCGACCACTCGCTGGTCCATCTCACCAAGGAACTGTGGCGCAACGCCATTGCCACCGCTATCACCCAGCCGGAATCGCCCTTCGGCATCGGCTATGCCGAGCTCGACCGGAAACTTGCAGATCAGGTCGGCGAGCTGGTGGCAGCCCTGCAGGCCCGCGGCGACATCAGCACGGAAATTGACGCCAGCGTCGCCGGCGATATCCTGTTCGAAGTTTGCAACTGCCTCTTCGTCGTCTTCATCACCCAGGAAGCCATGCCGATCGTGGACATGAAGCGGCGCATGCTGGCACAGATTGACGTCGTGTTTACCGGCCTGCCGGTGGCCAGTATCACGAAGCGCCACAGCCACGCTGTCGTTTAAGGAACCCTGTCCGATGCAGATCGCCACGCCGGAGACCTGGTACGAAACCAAAGCCATGGGCGATGGCGTCACCTGGATCTGGGAACCGCATATCAAGCCCTATTATCGCTGCAATATCTGGCATGTGCGGGGCCGCGACCGGGACATGTTGATCGATTCCGGCATGGGCGTCGTCAGCTTGCGTGAACAAGTAAAGCTGGTGACGGAGCGACCTTTGCTCGCTGTCGCCAGCCACAGCCATTTCGACCATATCGGCAATCATCACGAATTCCCCGACCGCGCCATCCATATTGCCGAGGCGGAAATCCTGGCGCGACCGGATCGCTACAACACGGTGGCCAACGACTATGTCAGCGACGACATCTTCACCGCCCTGCCGCCGGGCGATTGGGACGCCAAACTCTATGCCGTGAAGCCGGCACCGGCGCAGGTCTTCCTCGATGAAGGGGAATTCGTCGATCTCGGCGACCGCAGCTTCGAGGTGCTGCATCTGCCTGGCCATTCGCCGGGCTCGATGGCGCTTTATGAAAAAGCCACCGGCATCCTGTTTTCCGGCGACGTCATCTATGACGGACCGCTGGCTTACGAGGCCTATCACACCGAGATGCAGCAATACATCAAGTCGATGAAACGCGTCCTCGAGCTATCGGTCAGCGTCGCCCATGGCGGGCATTTCGACAGCTTCGGCCAGGAGAAGCTGCGCGAGATCGCACAGGCCTTCCTGGCCGAACATGATCGCTGATGGCCGCTAGAAGCCGCTGCTCAAGCGGCAACGCCGGGCAGCGAATTGGTATAAGCGGCAATGCGCTTGCAGGCCTCGTCCAAGCTCGCCTCGTCGACGACGAACGAGACGCGCAGATGGCCGGCGGCGCTGGGCCCGAAGGCACTGGCATCCAGCACCGAGACACCGGTCGCCTTGTAGAGGCCCCAGGCATAGTCATAGGCCGACATGCCGGTCTTGCGCACATCCAGCATCATGAACATGCCGGCTTCCGGCACATGGCAGGAGAGGCCCGGCACCTGGTTGAGCCGCGCCACCGCAGTGTCGCGCCGACGCTGATAGGCGAGCCGCATCTCCTCGACTTCCGACACATCATGAGTCAGCGCATAGGTCGCCGCATGCTGGATGAAAGGCGGCAGGCCGTATTGCATGCTGAGGCCAAGCGCATGGACGTGATGCGCCAGATCCTCCGGCCCCACCATCCAGCCGATGCGCCAGCCAGTCATGGCGTGCGACTTGGAGAGCGAATTGACCGTCACCGTGCGCTCGCCCATGCCGGGCAGGCCGCCGATGCTGACATGCTGGTTGCCGAAGGTGAGCGCCGCATAGACCTCGTCGGACACGACCCAGAGATCGTGGCGAATGGCGATCTCCGCCACCGCCTGCGCCGTCTCCAGCGACATCATGGCGCCGGTCGGATTGCTTGGCGTCGCGAAGAACAGCGCCCTGGTCTTCGGCGTGATCGCCTTTTCGAGGTCCTTGGGATCGAGATGGAAATGGTTCTCCGGCCGCTGCGACACGCGGATCAGGTTCGCGCCCGCCGCCTGGATCGTCGCTTCGTAGGTGAGATACATCGGGTCCAGCACGACCACGTCATCGCCCGGCGCCAGCAGGCACAAAGAGGCAGCGAACAGGCCCGGCTGGCAGCCGGCGACAATGGCCACGTTCTTGGCCGTGACGTCCTGGCCGGACAGGCGCTTATGCTGCGCCGCAACCGCCGTCCGCAACTCGGGATAGCCGATGATGTCGGAATAATGCGTATCGCCGCGCCGCAAGGACGTAATGGCCGTTTCAGTAATCGCCACCGGCGTATCGAAATCCGGGTCGCCGATCGACAACACGATCACGTCCCGGCCGGCGCGCTTGTCCTGGATCGCCTTGTGATGGATATCCCAGGCAGCGACGCCCGGCCCACTGATTCGTTCACAGAATGGAGAATAACGCATGATTACCTGACCTGATCTTCTTCCCACGTGCTACTTGCTTAGCGCTACTGAACAATTGTCAAATAGCGCTTTGAGCGGACATTGCTGTATGTTGCAGTACTTGGTCAAGCGCGCCGATGGGGGCGCCGCCCCGTTCAAGGAACATAGCTGGGGCTGCGGTAATGTT
>Ga0255336_101771_pt1 | contig 13490 bp, 11 predicted proteins | sample MeOH1_35cm_T3_17_FD_189102 | JGI IMG/M metagenome (GOLD analysis project Ga0255336, IMG submission 189102) | Sandy soil microbial communities from University of British Columbia, Vancouver, Canada - MeOH1_35cm_T3_179 | ecosystem: Engineered > Artificial ecosystem > Sand microcosm > Unclassified ...
TGCCGGCAATTCGGGATGGGGCGGTCTTGCAGACTCGACACCGGCCGCCTGGGACACGATGTTCGCGGTTCACGCGCGCGCACCGTTCTTCACCATCCAGTCGGCGGTTGGCCGTCTTTCCGATGGCGGACGCATCGTCAACATCTCGTCCGGGCTCGCCACACGGCCACAGCCGGCCGTCCCCATCTACTCCATGGCCAAGGCGAGCATCAACACCCTGACCCATGCGCTCGCAATGGAACTGGGACCACGCGGGATCACGGTGAACGCTGTGGCGCCGGGTTGGACACGAACAGACATGAACGCCGCCGTCCGTGAGAATGCCGACATGGTGAAGGCGATCGAAGCCGACACGGCGTTCGGACGCTTCGGCGAAACCTCGGACATCGCCGCAGTGGTGGCGTTTCTGGCCTCCGACGAAGGCCGTTGGGTGACGGGCCAAGTGATCGAAGCGAGTGGCGGCTACAGGCTCTGATCCCGTTTGGTCCAGACCTTTTCTCCCTTGAACATAAAAGAGATTGTGTTATGGCGAACAAGGAAACTGACCTTACCCTAGAAATCTACGAAGCCTTCGCTTTGAACCAGCTTGATCGCTGGGACGGGCTCATACGCCCTGACGTGAAGGTCAACAGTCCCGCTGGAAGGGACATTGTCGGGATCGATGCCCTCAAGGCATTTGGTGCGGCGTTTCACGCGGCCTTCCGGCCGCGCATCGACCATTTCGTCGCCGGGCATCGCGCCCTGGTGACGATCAACCTGCATTGGCGGCATGACGGCGAGGAGTTTTTGGGATCGCCGCGACCGGTCAGGGTGGAACGTCCGTCGAGTCTTTCCTGCTTCGGCTTGAGGATGGCCAGGTCACGCACTGGGACGTCGCTGACCACTCGCTCGACCTCTCCAACTACCTACATGACCAGGGCCTGGATTTGCCCAGGGGCGTCACACCCCCAGCGCTGGTGGCAGGCAAGTCGGTCTGACCTCGCCTGAATCGTCCAATAGGGTGGGAGTCCATTCATGAATATCGGAATCATAGGGACTGGGCTAATTGGCGGTACGCTGACGTGCCGGTTGTCGAAGTTGGGCCACAAGGTTTTCATGGCCAACTCGCGCGGTCCGGCCTCGCTCGCTGACCTTGCCGCCGAGACCGGCGCCACGGCGGTAACCGTCCCTGAGGCAGCCCGCAGCGGTGAGATCGTCTTTGTCACTATACCGGTGTGGAAGATTCCTGAACTGCCGAAGGACCTCTTCGACGGGGTCAGTTCCGATGTCGTCGTCGTAGACACCGGAAACTACTATCCCCGAGAGCGCGACGGCAGGATCGATGCGATCGAAGATGGCATGGCTGAAAGCCGTTGGGTGGCAAACCAGCTTGGACGACCAGTGCTGAAGGCTATCAATACCTTGCACTGGCGCAGTCTCCTTGATGAGGGCAAGCCAACGGGCGCGTCCGGCCGCATCGCATTGCCGGTCTCTGGCGATGATGAGGTCCACAAAGCAAGGATCATCCGGCTCTTCGACGAACTCGGATTTGACGGCATCGACGCTGGCCGGCTTGACGAGTCTTGGCGTCAGCAGCCTGGCACGCCGGTCTACGCCGCCAATCTCGATGCAGAAGGTGTCCGCAGGGCACTTTCTGAAGCAAGCCCCGAGCGCAAGCCGGAATTGCGTGCGGCGCCGAATAGCAGCCTCGGCAAACCTGTTTGAGAATTGTGGTTTCCGCTTAGCTTCGCCGCGTGACGCAGAGACCGCCAGAGCCGCAGCCTGCGGCGATAATGCGGGAAGGCCCAACGTAGGGAAGCAACGATAGCCATGAACTGGGCGCGGCAACTGAAGTCCGACCCCGAAGATCAATTATTCAGCATCAGAACAGACACCTATACGGCGTCGCAATCTTAGGAGGTCGAATGGATACGCAGCTTAAGGGACGAGTCGCATTTGTGACAGGTGCCAGTCAAGGCATCGGCGAGGCGATCGCGCGAGCGCTGCACGGTGATGGTGCCAAGCTGATGAACTTTATGACTAGCGCTGTTTGCGTTGATATAGATTTTCCACTTATTCCGCCTGTGAGGAAAGCTCGAAGGAAGACATATTGGTGGCAACCGTTCCGTATGAGTCAGTCGTAGAAGGATAGTTTAAAATCCAACTGAGGTGACATTGGGAAAGTAGCGCGAGAGGGCGCGCAAGTTACGGGTGGGGAAATGGATAGCCGATCCTGAGGTTCACCCTTGGAAATACCTTGTGGTATTCAAATGCAGCGAACCTCCGGCAAGCAGCGAGCCAAACCTTTATTCTGCCTGCGCCCGATAGCGCTCTGTATCTGTTAGAGTGACGAGCGTATCGCCGCCCTCCGCGCCATTGTCGTGCTTGAGACTGGCGACTGCCTCTATCTCGGCGCGATGGGCAATGAAGATCTCAAGCACCTCGGTAGCGGGCAACGCAGCGTTTTGATGAGCAAAGTGCAGGACCGCTTCTTCGGTTACCTGAAAGTCAATATGCGACCCGTCAGCCAGCCCGACAAAGCGAATTGTCCGGCGATGCGGATTATAGATCGGCTGTTCCCCAATAAATTGGACCGGCATTTATGCCTCCATAGGGCTCCACACTTCACCTTGTACGTCGGTAACGCTTTCAATCGGTCAACCCCGCGCCTGATTCACAAAATTTCTAGGACCCGGTGTGAGCGGGACACACGCATATCAGCTTATGGTGCGAGGTGCCGTTGGATGCATGTGGACCGGCACCTCGCATTATGGGCACCGGTCGCGAGGCTATATCGGCACTACTTCTGGCAGATTGGAGTCAATCCGCCAGATCGATAGTCTCCCGGATGGGCGCCACGACGTTGATGTCGAGGTCTCGCGCGGTGCGGAACGGGATCTTGGGCGCCAGTCTTTGGACCTGCCAATTGCATCCGTCCCGACGTTCCATGAGAGGACAGATCGTAAGGTCCTCAATGACGCCCGGGCTGTAGGACTGCACTTTGCTGAGAAGGTACCGCTCAAGCGGTTCGCGATGCATAACGGCTTTGGTCATCAGACACCTCGCCGACACGTTGCACTGAACTGCGGGAGCATCATCCCCACTTGCCGGCAAGTGAGTCAACTGGCGACTTGGTTAAACTTTTTTCACCAACGCAGCAGTTGGCAAACATCGCGTCCTTAGGACGTCTGATGGCGCTTCGATCTCGGAGACCGGCATAACCGGCGCGACCGGAGAGGTTTGAGTTTGGGGCATTTCCCGCAGTCTAGCTATGCAAATCTGGCATCTTTCAAACCTTGAATATGGTTTGATAAAATGCTATTTTACTAAGTATGGCTGAGCAAATAGCAGGAAAACTAAACCAACTCGAAAACACCGTCCCCGAAGGCCTGCTGGTCGATGCGATCTGGATGGAGAAGCGCGGCTACTCGACGAGCCTGCGCAGCCAGTACGTCTCTGCCGGATGGCTGGTTCAGCCGGCGCGCGGCACCTACAAGCGCCCCCTTGGTGAACTGACCTGGCAGAAGGTCGTCATCTCCTTGCAGACCCTCCTTGAGCGGCCTCTGTTCGTCGGCGGCCGCACAGCCCTCGAATTGCAGGGTCTTAGCCATTACCTATCGGCAACCGGATCCTCCGTTATTCATCTGTACGGGAAGCAGTCTCCTCCCGGCTGGCTTTTCAAGCTGCCCCTGAAAGAGAAGTTCAAGTTTCACCGGTCCCAATCGCTGTTCAGGTCAGACCCCGTCACGAAAGGACTGACCAGTTTTGCCTGGGATCTACGGGACAATACCGGGACTGCCGCCGAAGGTTTGCAGGCGGGCGGGCTACGACAGCTGTGGGGGGTGTCGGACTGGCCGCTGACGCATTCCACCCCTGAACGGGCCTTGCTTGAATTGCTGAACGAACTGCCGCGACATGAGAGCTTCCATCAGGTCGATATGCTTGTCGAGGGTCTGAGAACCTTGAGCCCACGAAGATTGCAGAAGCTGCTCGTCGACTGCCGCAGCGTCAAGGTCAAGCGGCTGTTCTTCTGGTTCGCCGATCGGCACCAGCACACATGGCTGAAGCAGATAGACCGCGCCTCAGTTGATCTGGGCACGGGCAAACGCATGCTCGTCAAGGGCGGCAAGCTCGATCCCAAATATCTCATAACCGTACCAGACGACCTCGATGCCCCTCTCTGAACGCTATCGGCGCCAGGTGGCACTTCTGGTCGAGGTCATGGCCGCCGAAACCGATTTCGCCCTGAAAGGCGGCACGGCCATCAACCTATTCGTGCGAGACATGCCTCGGCTATCGGTCGATATCGACCTGACCTATCTGCCTGTAGCGCCACGGCCGGAGTCGCTCGCGGCCATCGATGCAGGAATGAAACGCATAGCGAGCGCTATCCGCCGAGGGCTGCGAGGCCTCCGCGTGATCGAAGTCCTGAATGTCCGTGAGCAGATCGTGACCAAGCTCACCGCCCAGAGGCTCGATGCGCAGATAAAAATCGAAGTCACACCTGTCCTGCGCGGCTGTGTTTTCCAGCCGGAAATGCGTAATGTGTCGCAGGGCGTGGAGGATGCATTCGGATTCGCGCAGATCCAGGTCGTTTCTTTCGCCGATCTTTATGCAGGAAAGATCATGGCCGCCCTCGACCGCCAGCATCCGCGCGACCTCTTTGATGTTCGGGACCTGCTGGCCAACGAAGGCATCACCGACGATCTGCGCCGTGCCTTCATTGTCTACCTCGTAAGTCACGACCGGCCCATTTCGGAAGTGCTCGTGCCACGCCGCAAGGATATTACGCAAGAATTCGCGCAGGGCTTTGACGGCATGACGGCGGAGCCCGTATTGCTCGAAGACCTGTTTGCGGTACGCGAAGTGCTGATCACCGCCATGGCGGGCGGTATGCCTACGGCGCACAAAGAGTTTCTCCTCGGATTCAAGCGTGGCGTGCCTGACTGGGACCTTCTGGGTGTTCCGGGTGCGGCGGACCTGCCTGCGGTGCGGTGGAAGCAGATCAATCTCGGAAAACTATCTGCCGATACCCGCGCCCGATTGGTCGACCAGCTCGCCAAGGTCTTGGAGGGTTAGACGAATAGCTTGAGGATGTGATCGACCGTTTTGAGCGCGTATGATTCGAGGCTGGCGGATTTCCGCCGCTGTTTGATGGCACGAACCGCTAAATGCCCGTGATCGGGGTGGACCGACCAAGTTCGAAGTAGCGGGATATCGCTCGCGGTACCAAAGCGTCCCAGGTTCGCCAACGCTTTCTCGATCACATCTTCGACGCGGAAGAACTCGAAATACCCGGTTTGACGTGTGGGTTGCTCAAGCGCCGCACGATAGATCGCAGCGACTTCATCAGGAAACTCTCGGTCGAACGAAGTGATGATCGGCTCCGATCCAGGCAGGCGCTTCGCACTTTCGGAAATCATGAGATCGGAGCGGAAGAACTCCCCGACCACTACCGCTGCCACCCTGGATTCGTGCCGTGACAATATCGCAAGCGGATCCGTACAGTTGTCCCTGCGCTCCGCTAGTGAAAGATCATTTCGGTTCAGCCAATAGAAAATCTCGCCACAGGCCAGGAGCGCTTTGTCGGCCGGCGATATGGCTGCAGCCGAGTGATCCGGCAACGGACAGCGCAGGCGCGCCAGCGCCGCATGCGCTATTTCGAAGCTACCAACGGCGTCACCTAACATGACTTCCTTCTTCGGTGGCAGGGCCGTCCAGCGCGCCAGAATGGGACCGGCTGCTGGATCCGCATACGACGCCACTTCTGCGATTATTTCCTTCCCTGCTCCGGAGCTTGCAAAGCATAATCATTGTCAGAAACAGGAAATGCTTGGGCGGACCAGCAGCTGTCGAGCGCTGGCCCGCACGGATCCGTTTGATTATCGCTCCGAAGAGCTTCGGTTCGAATCCTCGATTGCGCTCGTCTTGCAGCTTCGCTTGGCCATCTTGATCTTTAGCACGTTGGACGGTTGCATTATTTCCCGGAGCCGACCAGTATTTCACTCAAATCGAGCGATTAATTTCCGGATAGGCAATCATGTATGATCCAGGAATAACTCCTCAATGCTGACAAATTCATTATTCCGAACTTACTGATATCAATTGAAAAAAACGCGCTTACCTCCATTTCTGTCCGAGAATAATGGGTTGCTGTTTCCAGGAAATATGGCAATCGCTCGGTAGATTGTCCGGGAAATAACGCAATTGTTGATTTAGCGCGGTCGAAGCGTACCGGGAGCCCTCCTATAAGGAGCGATATGAAGCGCGGTCGAAACGTACCGGGAGCCCCCCTATAAGGAGCGATATGAAGAGAGGTTATTCGCTTAAATAATGACATCAAGCCAAGAGAAAATTTGACCGACCTCCATTGGACAGATCGCATGAGCTTATTTAACTGCTCTTGCGGGTAAATCGACTCTCAGATGCACTTTAGTCCTAATTTACAAGGTAAGATAATGTGCCTAAGATAACCCAGCTGCATCGAAGGAATAACTGACTAACTAACGGTTAAAGGCAGGAGTGCTGCCTCTTCCTATATGCCCGCCCTGCTGTAAAAAGAGGGTTCCTAAAGTGTCGCAGCCTGTGGACGACGTTAAACCGGCAGGTATCACAATACTGGCGATTGCGGCCTCGGTCGGCGCCCATATCCTGGCTCTGGCCGTTCCTCTCGCCTTGCTTCAGACCTATGACCGTATTCTTCCGAACGAGGCCTATGCCACGACGTTTGTCCTCGCCGCAGGTGTTATCGTGGCGATCTTGCTGGAAGCGTTGCTGCGTTATGGGCGTGCTGTTTTGTTTGCGCACGTCGGCGCCGCATTTGAAAGCCGGATGACCGTTCATCTTTTCGATCGTCTGATGCGAACCAATGCCAAGACCGTGCATGCTCTTGGTGTGCCGGCACTGTTGGATGCCGTGCGCGCGGTCGGACAGGTACGCGACTTCTGGTCCGGCAACGCCGCCGCGGCTTTGCATGAACTGCCTTTCGTGCTGATCTATATCGCGCTGATCGCCTATATCGCGTCCTGGCTGGCCCTCATTCCGCTGGGCCTTACCATCATCGCGCTGCTCGCGGCATTGCTTGTTGCGCGCGCGACGACCTCGGCAATACGCGACGTCGAAACGGCGGAAGCGCATCGGCGCGACTTGGCCTGGGGAATTTTCGGCGGCCTTGTCGAAGTTAAAGCAATGGCCGCCGAGACAATGCTGACCCGTCGCTACCGCGACGCGGTCGCCCACTCGATGAATGCCAGCGCGCGCGTCGAAAACCGAATGACTCTGATCCGCGAAAACGGCATGTTGCTGGCGCAGATTTCGACGATTGCCGTCGTAACCATCGGTGCGTTCATGGTCGTCAATGGTCAATTGACGACCGGTGGGCTGGCTGCCTGCACATTGCTGGCGGGGCGATCCATCGGTCCTGCCATGGGGGCTTTTGTCTATCTGAGTCGACTTGGTTACCGGGATGAGGCGAAACGCAAAATCGAAGGCGTTCTATCGCTGCCCGAGGCACCGCTATGGAGCGGGGGCAATGGCGAGGAGATATTTCATGGCGGCACGATAGACATATCCGGCAGGACGATTGGCGGCGGTCTGGTATCGATCCGACAGGGCAGCGTCGTTTACGTCGATGCCGCCGATGCGCTCACGGCTACCGCTCTGCTTGAATCCGTGGCGCGCTTGGATGATTCCCTCGATCTCAACATCACTTTCGACGGTCTACCGAGTGCGACCTATAACAGCCTGAGCCTCAAGCGCAGTATTGCCATGGTGAGTGCCCGCACTGAGCTGATTCGCGGCTCGCTGCTCGACAATCTCACCCTATTCAGTCCGCAATATAACGCCGATGCGATCAGCCTCACGCAGCGCCTGGGATTGAATGTCTTTGTCGATAGCCTGCGTCAGGGGCTGATGACGTCAATGGGGCCGGCCAGCAGAGGGATCGTGAGCCCGGGCATTGCCGTCCGCATCGGCCTCATTCGCGCCCTGGTGCGGCGCCCGGCGATTCTCTGCCTCGATGAGATCGGCGGTGCGCTCGACCTCGACGGCATGCGCAAACTTATCGAAATTTTGCAGGAACTCAAAGGACATATCACGGTCTTTCTGGTGTCGGGTAATCCGATCCTGTTGCAGCTTGCCGATCAGAAAATCCGTGTTGAGCGAGGAGTGGATCATGAACGATGAATCCATTCCGATGCCGCCAGTTCTCCATATGTCGTCGACCTCGCCGCAACCGCCATCGGGGTGGAGCGAGACGATTTGGCTGAATCGCTTGAAAGCCGTTGTCGGACTCGAACGCCAGACCAATTCCCCGGTGGCTGCCGCATTGCCTGAATTGCTGGTAGCCCTGGGCTGGCCCGGTACAGGGCGAAGCCTTGCCGCTCTGTTGCCATCACCAGAGGTTCCCTTCTCCATCGTGCATCTTGAGCGACTGTTGTCGGATATCGGCTTTCAGGTCAATCGCATCCTCGCACAGGGAAACGCTTCCGATACAAAGCGGCTGCGGGCTGGCAGTTTGGTCCAACGCGCTAACGAAGTAGCCATCTATCTTGGCCAGGCGGATGGCAAGGATCGTTGGCTGGTTGACGGGGTAGAGCAGGCATTCGCGCTGGTGGCTGGCGATACGATCCTGGCGGTCGATCCGGATCTCGATTTCCATCCGGTCGATGAGGCCCGGCCGAACTGGTTCCGCGGCTTATTCGAGCGGATGCGCGATGAATTATTCGAGCTCTTCGCCATGAGTTCGTTGATCAACTTGCTCGCACTCGCCGTTTCCCTCTATACGATGATCGTCTACAGCGTCGTGATCCCATCGGGCACCGCCGATTCCATCTGGGGTATCGCCCTGCTCGTGATCGTCATCGCGCTCGGTGCCTGGGCGTTGAGAGTTGGCCGTCAGATCGTTATCTCCCGGATGGGCAGTTGGGCCGGGACACGCATCGGCGAAGCGACGATGCGCAAGATGCTGAGTCTTCCACTCGATATCTCGACCAAGCTGGGTGTTCCAAACAATGTCATCCGCATGCGCAGCTTTGAAAATGCGCGACAATTCTTGAGCGGCTTCGGTGGCACCAATCTGATTGATTATCCGTTTCTCGTGATTTTCCTGGTGGCGATTGCAATTTTGGGGGGGTGGTTGGTTTTCGTGCCGATCGTCTCTCTCACATGCTATGCGGCGCTGGCTTTCCCGACGGCAGATTATGTCTCCAGCAAATCGAGCGCTGCCGGTGCCGCATCGGCGCGGCTCGAGGAACATGCCGGAGCTGCCTTTCTCGGTATCGATGCCTTCTATCATAAGGGCGCCGGCAGCCAATGGCTGAACCGCTTTACCGAATATGCCCGGGAGGCAGCGGCACGGAATTGCGATTACGCCATTGCCGTCGCTCGCGCCCAGGCGATCGGGCAGGCGCTCAGCATGCTCACCGTGCTCGCGACCATGTGCGTCGGTATCCTGCTTGTGCTCAATGGTGTCATGCATGCGGGTGGGCTTGTGGCTGCGATGATGTTGATCTGGCGGATCACCACGCCGGCACAGCAGGCTTTCGGTTCTCTGGTTCGCTTGCGGCAGATCCGCAGCTCGGTTCGACAGCTTGATCAACTGATGGCGACACCGGCCGAGCAGGCGGGCGTCGAAATCTCCAGTCCGTTTGGGCTTGCCAATGTCACGATTACCGTTGATCGCCTCTACTACCGCCCCGATGGCGATCACGAGGCCGCTTTGAACAGTGTATCGTTCACCGTGCAGGCCGGCATGCGCGTTGCTGTTGTCGGCCCCAATGGCGGCGGCAAGACGGCGCTGCTGGAATGCATGGCGGGGTTGCGCCGGCCACAAGCTGGACGCGTGCTCGTGAGCGGTCGGGACATCCGGCAATTTGATGCCACGGAATATCGCGCCTGGATCGGCTATGTGCCGCAGGTGGTGCCGGCACTGCCGATCACCGTGCGTGAGTATTTGCGGCTGCGTGCGCCGACGTTGCGGGATGAGGATGCCCTGCTTGCCTTTGAACAGGTACTCGGCCCTGACTGGCAAAAGATGCCGGCTTTTGCCGACGCGACAGGGAACCTGCTGGATCGGCAACTCAAGCCGTTTAGCGAAAACCATGCGGAGCTAAAGCTTCGGTATTTCGTCGCCTTCGTCGCAGCAACGCTCGGCTCGCCGCCAGTCCTGCTGCTGGATGGCGTGGGCTTGGGCGGCGACCCGGCCTGGGAAGCGAGGATCGAACGCTATCTCGATTCCATTCGCGGGCGGACGACAGTGATTTGGGCACCGTATTCGACCACTCATATCAAGAACAGCGATCGGATGGTGGTCATCGAACGCGGCAATGTGCTGCATGTCGGTCCGACGATGCAACCCGTAGACAAGATCGGATAGGAGGATCGCGTGGATAGCGATAGCCGGGCGGGCAAAAGCATTACCCTCGCCATTGCCGAGGAACGTCGGCCTGCAACGCAGATCGGTAGCGATATCGACTATGCGCAGGTGACGCGTGGCATCCGCATGCTGCTGATCGGCGTTATTGGTCTGGTGGCCATTCTGGTCGTGCTGTCGCTTTTCGTAAAAGTTGAAGAGGTGGCGCGTGCACGTGGTGAGTTTGTGCCGGTGCAACGGGTACAAGTGATCCAGACGCCGGAGGGCGGTGCAATGGAAGCTGTCTTGGTTCGCAATGACGAGGCCGTGCAGAAGGGACAACCGATCGCTAAATTCCGTGCCGCCGATTTGGTGAGTGCTCTCCAGCGCGCTGAGGTACGCATTGCATATCTGGAGATTCAGATAGAGCGGCTTAGCGCCTTTGCCAGCGGCCGTCCGACTCGGTTCGCCCGATTCCAGGATCGATACGCAAGCACGGTGAGAGAAGCTGAAGAGCTGAACGTGGAGCTGGTACGCCAGCGTGAGCGCAATCTGGAACAGGCTGACCGGCAGATCGATGAGGAAAGATCGGCGCTGACCGCTGCCCAGAGCGAGATTCCGGCGGCGAAGTCCAGTCTCAACGCTACGAAAGAACTGCTGGAGCGCATGCGTGGCGGCGTAAGCAAGGGCGTCATCGCGCCCAATCGTCTCGCCCAGGTCGAGGAACAAGCCGCACAGTCCGAGCGGATCTATACCCAGCTTGTCGCATCACTCGATCAGCACGCGGCACGCATCAAGAGCCTTGAAGCCGAACGCGGGGTGATCATGGCCAAGGCCGCCAGCGATGCCCTTAGCCAGCGCAGCGAGTTCATGGGGGAACTGAGCGAATTGGAGGCGACACAGAGGGCGTATCAAAGTCGTTCCTTCGATATCGAAGTCAGGGCACCCATTGCCGGCATCATACAGAAGATATCGGAGACACCGATCGGTACGGTGATTCCAGCCGGCGGCACAGTCTGCGAGATCGTGCCGACCGAGGGTGGTGTCTTGATGCAGGCGCGCGTATCGTCTCATGATATCGGCTTCGTGCAGGTCGGCCAGAAGGTGGACGTAAAATCCGATGCCTTCGATTATGGCCGGTTTGGCTCAATCACGGGCAGGCTCGCCCGCATCGCACCTTCAAGTGCGCTAAGTGACAACGGACAGATGCCGTATTTCCTGGTCGAAGTTGATCTCGATCAGCCTTACGTCGGCACGAACAAGACACATATCGTAACGCCGGGCATGACTGGCGAGGCCGCCATTCTGACGGGCGAGAAGAGTATCTTCCAGTATCTGCTGAAGCCAATCTACCTTGCGGCAGATACTGCATTGCGCGAACGCTGAAAGCGGATCATCGCTGAGGAGGAGCGCCGCAAAGGAGGATCATCATGGCCAAGTTCACGAAAGGTGGCATGGGCACAACTGGCGCATCCTTGACGACGAACACTAAGAAGGCCGTCGAAAAGCCGATCGGTCCGCTAGAACAGGCCCGGGAGGAATCGCCGATCGGCTGGGATTTTGGCCCCGAAGGCCAGCCGCCGGCGAGATCGGATGCCGGTGAGGGAGGGAGTGGCGCGACACCGGTAGAATCAGATCAGTTCGGATCGCCCCAGAAGGGGGCATCGGCCGAATCTGACGGCGGCATCAACAGTGATCATGCCTCCTCAGGGAGCGACGGCGATGACGCGGTCCATGCTGGCGGCTCAGGCAATTCTGATCCCGTCTCCGCTCGACTGCGTTCGGAATCACCCGATGGCATCCCAGTCAGCCTGGCTGACCCGATCGGCGGTGGGAACGCGATGCCGCCGCACCCGCCAGCTGGCCCCGCCCCGCCCGATCTGCCGCAAGGTGGCGCTGCAGACGATGGCGACCCGACTGACAGCGGCAACGGCGAGGATACGCGACCTCCCGGCCATTATCCGCCACTGGCAGGTGGCGATGACTTGGGCAGCGTCACGGAAGACGAGCTGCTGGAGGCAACCGGCCGATTAGTGGCCATGTCTCCCAATGGCGGCGCGATGACCTGGTCCATGGTCAGCCAGCCTGAGGGTCAGTTCGGTTCGTTCGGCATCGATCCTGCGACGGGAGCATGGACCTATACTCTCGATAACGATGCTGCGCAGTCTCTGCGTGTCGACCAGACGATACAGGAGATCTTCACGGTCCGGGCGACCGATCAGACCGGTGCCTCTGTCGATCATCAGGTGACGATGACGATCCTCGGCACCAATGATGCCCCCGTGATCGGCGGCACGGCGGCCGGCATGGTGACCGAGGACGAGGCGCCGACCGTCTCCGGTCAGTTGACTACCTCGGATGTCGATACCGGTGATACGGCAACCTGGCTGGTGGTCAGTGGTGGCAATCATGGCACGCTGAGCCTCGACACGGACGGTGCCTGGACCTATGCCCTCGACAATCCGGACAGCACGGCGATCCAGGGTCTCAGGGCCGACCAGACGGTGCAAGATGTCTTCACGATCCGGGTCACGGATCAGGCGGGCGCCTCGGTCCAATACCAAGTGGCGGTGACGATCGCCGGTACCAACGATGCTCCGGTGATCAGTGGGACGGCGACCGGCTCGGTGGTGGAGGACGAGTCTGCAACTGTCTCCGGCCATCTCACCGTCAAAGACGCCGATATCGGCGACACCGCCACCTGGAGCCTGGTCGGTGGTGGCAGCTATGGCACGCTGAGCGTCGGCGAGGATGGCGGCTGGACCTATACCCTCACCGATCCGGACAATGCCACGATCCAGGGCCTCGGCACCGATGAGAGGGTGCAGGAAATCTTCACCGTGCGCGTGACGGATGCGGCGGGAGCTGCCGTGGATCAGCAGGTAACGGTGACGATCATCGGCACCAACGACGAACCGGTGATCAGCGGGACAGCGACCGGCACCATAGCGGAGGACCAGGCATCGAGTGTCTCTGGGCAGCTCACGGTGACGGACGCCGATATCGGCGACACCGCCACCTGGAGCGTGGTTGGCGGCGGGAGCTACGGCACACTGGCCATTGGCCAGGACGGCGGTTGGACCTACACGCTGGACGATCCCGCCGGCACGGCGATCCAGGGCCTCGGCGCCGATGAGAGAGTGCAGGAGATCTTCACCGT
>Ga0255336_101772_pt1 | contig 13468 bp, 10 predicted proteins | sample MeOH1_35cm_T3_17_FD_189102 | JGI IMG/M metagenome (GOLD analysis project Ga0255336, IMG submission 189102) | Sandy soil microbial communities from University of British Columbia, Vancouver, Canada - MeOH1_35cm_T3_179 | ecosystem: Engineered > Artificial ecosystem > Sand microcosm > Unclassified ...
AGTAGAAGAGCTTGTCCTGTCCGCTATCCAGTCGACCCATCATGACGATTCGCTCCCGTCGTTTGATGTCTTCCAGGATACCCAACATTCCGCATCGCCGCCGACTTTTTCAACAGAATCGGCCGACACCGGACTATGCGCCGTTGGCCAGTCTCCATCACACGTGCCCCGGAAAAACGCGGAGAAGCACGCAGAGAAGCACGCGGCACGCCGCTAGGCCGCCGATGGCACGGTGTGTGCACGTGATTGGCTCGAGTGCGGCCATTTCCGCGCTCCTCGATCCACTCACTCCGTTGGAGATTCACCATGAAAACGCTCGTCCTCAAAGACCTGGCCCGCATCGACGAACTCGACCGCGCGGCGTCGCTATCCGTTCGCGGCGGCATTGCCCATCTGACACGTGAAGCACCCTCCGCTTGCCCCGGCGGATTGGAACCGGTGCTCGTGCGGCGCGGCTGGATTCCGTGTCCGCCGGTTCATCCCGGTTGCGGACCGGTCTACTTCCCGTTTGGCAACATGCCGTCGCACCCGGAACCGACCGTGGTGCCGCTGTAATGCACCCGCCCGGCCAGATGGCAACGGCGTGGCCTGTCCGCGCCGCGGCGTGGCGGAGCGCGCGAGTCTGAGCGCCGTTCGCCACGCCGCCTGTCGCGCTACCGGATCCTGTCCCGTTGCCGCAGTATCTGGCCGCTGGCGCTGTCTTCCACCAGCCAGCCGGCAGCCGTCAGCACGTCACGCAAACGGTCCGCTTCGATCCATTGCTGCGCCGCGCGTGCTTTTTCGCGCTCGTCCGCCAAGGCCGCGATGTCCGCGGGAATCACGGATGAGTCGTCAGCTTGCCAATCGGCGAGACCCAGTCCGAGCACGGCATCGAAGCAATCGACGCTGGCCCTTCGCGTCGCCGCCGGCAAGTCGCTCCTCACCACGTCCCACAACACCGCGAGCGCGCGCGGCACGTTCAGGTCCTGATCGATCTCGGCCTTGAAACGCGCCACGCTTTGCGCGTCCGGCGTGCCGCCTTGCGGCCATTGCACATAGGTTCTGCGCAAACGGTCCAGCGCGGATTGCGCGGCATCCAGCGCGGCCTCGCTGAAACGCAGGCTGCTGCGGTAATGCGCCCCAAGGCATAAATAGCGATACGCGAGCGGATCGTAGCCGCGCTCGATCAGCGTCTGCAAGCGCACGAACTCGCCGCTCGACTTCGACATCCTGCCGGCATCCAGCAAAAGGAAGTGGCCGTGCATCCAGAAGTTGGCGAGGCGCGTGTCGTGGCGGGCCTGAGTCTGCGCGATCTCGTTGCTGTGATGCACGGGAATATGGTCTTCGCCGCCGCAATGAATGTCGAACCAGGGGCCCAGATACTTCGCCGACATCGCCGAACATTCGATATGCCAGCCGGGAAAGCCGCGCCCCCAAGGACTCTCCCACTCCATTTGCCGGGCGACGCCGGGCGGACTGAACTTCCACAGCGCGAAGTCGGTGACGTTGCGCTTCTCGCCAGCGGCGACTCGTTTGCCCGCCTGCAAACCCGCCACGTCGAGCCGCGCCAGATAGCCGTAGTCGTCTTGGCGGCTCGTGTCGAAATAGATGCCGTCGGCCGTGCGGTACGTGTAGCCGTTGCGTTCGAGGTCCGCCACAAAGTCGATCTGTTCGGCGATGTGGTCGGTCGCGCGGCACCAGACGGCAGGTTCCAGCAGATTGAGCGCGCGCCAGTCGTTGATGAACGCCGCCGTGTACCGCCCGGCGATCGTCCAGGCCGACTCGCCGGTGCGCCGGCTACCCTTCTCCATCTTGTCTTCGCCTTCGTCCGCATCGGAGACCAGATGGCCGACGTCGGTGATGTTCACCACATGTCTGACCGTATAGCCGTCGAGCGTCAACGCGCGCCGCAGCACGTCTTCGAACACGTAGGTTCGGAGATTGCCGATATGCGCATGGTCGTACACGGTCGGGCCGCAGCAATACAAGCCCACATGGTCGGGATCGAGCGGCGTGAATTCGCGCACGGCGCGCGACCAGGTGTCGTACAGGCGAAGCGGCATGGGTTTTCTCCGGCACTGGGCGTTCAAACGCGTTGAAAAGCAAAAAGGCCACCGGTCGTGTGACGGGTGGCCTCGGGGAGACGGAGTGTGCAGATCGACTCGCTAGACGCAAGCTCCCCTCGGCAGGCAGTAACAGCATGCGCGCAAAGAATGCGGACGGGAAAGGATGGGAGCGGTCATGGAAACGATGCTAACGCGGCTTGCCGGGTTCGGTCAATCGCCCGGAGCGCTCGCACGGATGGCACGCTTGAGCTCGCCACGGAAAAACCCCGCAAGACTTTCGCCTTGCGGGGTTTCGCGATGCTCGGCCGGGTGCCCGTCTAGCGGGACATCATGTGCATGCTGACGTTATGCATGACCCACAACGTGCCGCCGATCACGATGACCGCGGTGAGCACCGTGAAGGCAAACGCCATCACATTCCAGCGCTGCGCGGACGACGTGTTCATGTGCAGGAAGAACACCAGGTGCACGAGGATCTGTACGAACGCGAGTCCCGCGATCGCGAACAACGCGTGCTCGCCGGTCAACTTCCCCGTCATGACGAGGCCGAAAGCCGCGACGGTCAGCACCACGGAGAGAATGAAGCCGGTCGTATAGCTGCCGATGCTGCCGTGACTTTCGCCTGCGTGTGCGTTATGGCTATGGTCCATTTAGATCACGCTCGCAAGATAGACAAAGGTGAAGACGCCGATCCACACGACGTCCAGAAAGTGCCAGAAAAGGCTCAGGCACGTGAGGCGAATCATGTCGCGTTCGGTCAGGTCGCGATGGCCCATGACCTGGACGGCGAGCACCACCATCCAGATCAGGCCGCACGTGACGTGCAAACCGTGCGTGCCGACCAGCGTAAAGAACGACGACAGGAACGCGCTACGGCTCGGGCCGGCGCCTTCGGCGATGAGGTGCGAGAACTCGCGCATTTCCAGCACGAGAAACGCGAGGCCGAGCAGGAACGTCACGCCGAGCCAGAACAGCAGCACGCCCTTCCTGTTCTTGTGCGCGCCCAGCATCGCGAAGCCGTACGTGATGCTGCTCAGCAGCAGCATCGTGGTTTCGAGCGCGACACCCGGAATCTCGAACAGATCCTTGCCGCTCGGGCCGCCCGCGAACTGGTGGCCCATCACCGCGAACACCGCAAACAGCGCCGCGAAGATGATGCAGTCGGTCATTAGATACAGCCAGAAACCGAATACCGATTGCGACGGCACATGATCCGGCGCGAGATGCGGCTGGACCGCAATAGTCTTCTGTAACATCAGTCCACCTCCAACGCGACCTGGGCACCCGTTCCGCTGCGCTTTTCTTCGATCAGCGCGACCGTGTCGGCCGGGATGTAATAGCCGTCGTTGTCCATAAAGCTATAGACGATCACCGTGCCGACCGCACCCACCAGTCCGACGATCGCCAGCCACCAGATGTGCCAGACACTGGCAAAGCCGAGCACCAGCGAGAACAAGCCCACCAGCAGACCCGCCGACGTGTTCGACGGCATGTGAATGTCGCGATACACCGGTTGTGCCTGCTTATCCTTGCGCGACTTCATGTCGGTGAACGCGTCGAGCTTGCGCACCGTCGGGATGATCGCGAAGTTGTACACCGGCGGTGGCGAGCTCGTCGCCCATTCCAGCGTATGGCCATTCCACGGATCGCCCGACACGTCGCGATTGCCCGGCAGATTGCGGTCGCGAACGCTCACGTACAGTTGCAGCAACTGACAGGCGATACCAATGGCGATCAGGCCCGCGCCGAACGCGGCCGCGATCAGCCACGGATGCCACGCCGGATTGTCGTAGTGATTCAGACGGCGCGTCATGCCCATGAAGCCCAGCACGTACAGCGGAGTGAACGCCAGCCAGAAGCCGATCTGCCAGAACCAGAACGCCGCCTTGCCGAGCTTTTCGTTCAGCTTGAAACCGAATGCCTTCGGGAACCAGTAGTTGAAACCGGCCAGATAACCGAACAGCACACCGCCGATGATCACGTTGTGGAAGTGAGCGATCAGGAACAGGCTGTTGTGCAGCACGAAGTCCGCGCCCGGAATCGCCATCATCACGCCGGTCATGCCGCCGATCGTGAAGGTGATCATGAAACCGATCGTCCACAGGATCGGCGTGGTGAATTCCAGACGGCCCTTGTAGATCGTAAACAGCCAGTTGAACACTTTCACGCCGGTCGGAATCGCAATCACCATCGTCGCGATGCCGAAGAACGCATTCACGTCCGCGCCCGAACCCATCGTGAAGAAGTGGTGCAGCCAGACGAGGAACGACAGCACCATGATCGCGCAGGTCGCCCAGACCATCGTCTTGTAGCCGAACAGCGGCTTCTTGGCGAAGGTCGCCACGACTTCCGAGAAGATACCGAACGCCGGCAGGATCAGGATGTACACCTCGGGGTGACCCCATGCCCAGATCAGGTTCAGGTACATCATGGCGTTGCCGCCCGCGTCGTTGGTGAAGAAGTGCATGCCGAGGTAGCGGTCCAGACCCAGCAACGCGAGCGTCACGGTCAGGATCGGGAACGACGCCATGATTAGCACGTTGGTGCAAAGCGCGGTCCACGTGAACACCGGCATCTTCATGAACGTCATGCCCGGTGCGCGCATCTTCACGATAGTCGCGAAGAAGTTCACGCCGGTCAGCAAGGTGCCGATACCTGAGAGCTGCAAGCTCCACAGGTAATAGTCGACCCCGACACCCGGACTGAACTGCAGCTCCGAGAGCGGCGGATAGGCCAGCCAGCCGGTTTGCGCGAATTCACCGATCACCAGCGAAATGTTGATCAGGATCGCGCTGACCGCGGTCATCCAGAAGCTCAGCGAATTGATGAACGGGAACGCCACGTCACGTGCGCCGATCTGCAGCGGCACGATGATGTTCATCAAGCCGATCATGAAGGCCATCGCCATGAAGAAAATCATGATGACGCCATGCGCCGTAAACACCTGATCGTAGTGATGCGGCGGCAGGTAGCCCGGGTTCGCATAGGCGAGCGCCTGTTGCAGACGCATCATGATCGCGTCAGCAAAGCCGCGGAACAGCATGATCAGCGCGACCACGATGTACATCACGCCAAGCTTCTTGTGGTCCACCGACGTGAGCCACTCGGTCCACAGATAGCGCCACTTGCCGAAATAGGTGATCAGACCCAGCACCGTCGCACCGCCGAGGGCGATCATCACGGCCGTCACCATGATGATCGGCTCGTGGTACGGAATCGAGTCTAGTGAGAGTTTACCGAACATGCGTTACCCCTTACCCTTTGGCGCACAGTTGGCGTCCTTCATGTTGTCGAGGACGTTACCGTTGTTGTATCGGGCAATAATGTTGTGAAAGAGCTTCGGATCGACCGTCGAGAAGTAGCGCACCGGCTCCTTCTCGGTCGGCGCGGATACCGTGTGGTAACGGTCCATGCTGAGGTTGTCCGACGAAGCGCGCACTTTCGCAACCCACGCGTTGAATCCTTCAGGCGTCGTGGCAAGCGCGCGGAATTTCATGTCCGAGAAACCCTTGCCGCTGAAGTTCGCCGCGGTGCCCGCGTAGTCGCCGGCTTCGTCCGCGATCAGATGCAGACGCGTTTGCATGCCCGCCATCGCGTAGATCTGGCCGCCGAGTTGCGGGATGAAGAACGAGTTCATCACCGTGTCCGACGTGATCACGAAGTTCACCGGCGTGCCGACCGGGAACGCCAACTGGTTCACCGACGCAATGCCGAGATCCGGATAGATGAACAGCCACTTCCAGTCGAGCGCGACGACTTCGACGTTGATCGGCTTCACGTTCGACTCGAGCGGCTTGTACGGGTCGAGTTCGTGCGTGGTCTTCCACGTCAACACGGCGAGGAACAGAATGATCAGCGTCGGAATCGTCCAGATGGCGATTTCGATACCGGTCGAATGCACCCAGCCCGGACGGTAATCCGCGCTTTTGTTCGACGCGCGGTAACGCCACGCGAACAGCAGCGTGAGTGCGATCACCGGCACGACCACGATCAGCATGGCCCAGGTGGACGTCGCGATCAGCTCGCGTTCCGCCAGACCCACACTCCCTTTCGGATTCAGAATATCGAGGTTGCTGCAACCCGAGAGCAACAACACGAGGCCGGCGGAAAGGAAACTTATCGACCCTCGCAGAGTCTTTCCTTTCATAAGCATTGCCTCTTTTTTACGACTTCAACGAACGTCATTCGACCGCTCTCCCAATAGTAAGCGCTCGCATAATAGTGGGACGTTTGGCCGGAATAAACCCTCGTTTTTGCAACGATCTATTGCGTCGCAGCACCGTGCGACACGTTGCCGCATGTGTGCGCGCGGGTGCGCGCGGGTGCGCGCGAATAATGCTCCATTGCAGAGCATCGGGACCATGCGAAGATCACAAAATCCTTTCAAACAAGCGCTAAAACGCGACGTGACCTGAATGGACACGTCGCGCATCACGCATGCGAAGAGACTGAATGCTGAAGGGAAAAAAACGGGTTGGCCGAGCAGCATTCGCGTCGCGAATGCTGCGATCGCACAATTTCCCGCCTCGCTCAGCCCGGCGAGCGGGTTTTCGCTGCCACGAGTGCCGGCGCCGCCGCCTGCAGGCGTTCGCCGCCGTCAGCCGGTACGGTGTCCGAAGGATGAACCGAGCGCTCCGATTGAGCCAGCAGCGTGCCGACCGACGGATCGATCGCATCGGTGAACGGCTTCGGATTGATGCCGATCGCGAGCACCAGCACCGCCATCGCGCCGAGCAGCACGAACTCGCGCTTGCCGAGGTCTTTGAGGTTCGCCACGCGCGCGTTGGCGATCGCGCCGAAGATCACGCGCTTATACATCCACAGCGTGTAAGCCGCGCTCAGAATCAAGGTGGAAGCGGCGATTGCGCCGATCCAGAAATTGAAGCGAATCGTCCCCATCAACACCATGAATTCGCCGACAAAGCCCGAGGTGCCCGGCAACCCGATGTTGGCCATCGAGAACAGCATCACGAAGGCAGCGAAGCGCGGCATGGTGTTGGCCACACCGCCGTACTCGGCGATCGATGCGGTCTTCGTGCGGTCGTAGAGCATGCCCGTGCACAGCAGCATGGCGCCGGAGACCACGCCGTACGACAGCATCTGCACGATCGCGCCGGCCTGGCCGATACGGTTGAAGACGAACAGGCCGAGCGTGACGAGGCCCATGTGCGCGACCGTCGAATACGCGAGCAGCCGGCGCATGTCGGTCTGCACGAGCGCCAGCAGGCTCGCATAGATCACCGCGACCAGCGACAGCGTGATCATCATCGGCGCAAAGAAGTGGCTGGCCTGCGGCGCGATCGGCAGCGCGAAGCGCAGCAGACCGTAGCCGCCCAGCTTCAGCATGCCGATCATCACGGCCGCGCCGGTCGGGCCGTCGAGGTGGACGTCCGGCAGCCACGTGTGCAGCGGCCACATCGGCACCTTCACGCCGAACGCAGCGAGAAAGCCGAGGAAGATCAGGACCTGCGGCCAGGTGCCCAGGTGCGTCTCACGCCACAGCGCGAGGTCGAAGCTATGCGTCTGCCCGTACAGATACAGCATCGACATCAGCATCATCAGCGAGCCGAGGAACGACACGAAGAAGAACTTCACCGCGGCATACGAGCGGTTCGATTGCCCCCACGTGCCGATCAGGAGATAGAGCGGAATCAGCGTGGCTTCGAACGAGATGAAGAACAACATGCCGTCGAGCGACGCGAAAACGCCCTGCATGAAACCCGACAGCATCAGGAACGCGCCGAAGTACTGGGCGGTCCGCTCGGTGATCGACTCCCACGAGGCGACCACGATGATGATCGTGGTAAGCGCGGTCAGCGCGACGAGCCACAGCGAAATCCCATCCACGCCCAGGTGCCAGGCGATATCGAACGTGGGAGACCACCTGACGTTCTCGACGAATTGCATCGACGTGACGTCGTTGCGGAAATTCGACACCAGCGGAATCACCGGCAGGAAAGCCGCCACCGCGCCGGCGAGCGCGAGCCACCGGGTGCGACCACGTGCCGCGTCGGATCCGGCGCGCAAAACGACCAGGCCGGCGACAATGGGGATCCAGATAAGAAGGCTAAGAAGAGGCAATGGCATGTGCTCTGTCAAAAACTTGAAGTACAAAACGCCGTCTCAACGCCTTCAGAATGCAAGGCATTGAAATGGATATGTAGGCTTGGTTTCGCTGAAATTGACGTCGAAGCGGTGCTGTCCGCTACACGTTTACCCGCAGTCGAATGACCGAGGGTGGGAGATTACCAAGATAAGAATACTTTTGCAGCGCAACAACCCGCAAACGCCGCTGGCAATGCGTTATTGCCCCGGCTGCGCTTGCGAAATGGATAAAAATGTGCAGACGCACAAACTCGCGGAATTATCTTGCCGGGAGCGAATTTGCACGACAAAGCCAGCAATTGGCAGCCTGTTGTCGACATTTGCGAGACCGCTTTCAGCATGCCTTCCGGTCCGGAACAGAAGGTGTCCACGCATAGAACGCCGTGGGCCTGCTTTTCGAAGCCGTGGAAAAAATTTTGCGCATCGGCGGACAAAAAATTTTTTGATCCGGCACTCTAAATAAAGCCGGCACGCGGGACCTGAGACGATCGGTGCGCGGATCGACCGGCTCCTCTTCGAACCAGTCGTAGCAGGTACGCGAGGCTTCTGCGCGCCTTACAGAAGCCGAATATACTTCGGCGATTCGGGAGCCGATGGGGTGCATGAGCGTGCCGCGTCATTCGCCTTTCGGGACGCCGTCCTGCCCGGCCACACATTTCGGAAACCGCATGCTGCTTCGTGACGAAGGCGCCGTTCCCGCACTCGAGTGCCGTGGGCTCTGCAAGACATACGGCGCGGGCCGCGTCGTGCTGGCGCAGCTGGATTTCACGCTCGCGCCGGGTGAGTTCGTCGCGATCATGGGCGACTCCGGCGTCGGCAAATCGACGCTACTCAATCTGGTGGCGGGGCTCGACAGCGCGGATAGCGGCGACGTGATCATCGACGGCAGCGCTGTTTCGCGTCTGGACGACAGCGCGGCGACGCGCCTGCGCCGGCAAAAACTCGGCTTCGTCTTTCAGGCGTTTCACGTGCTGCCGCACCTGACGCTTGCGCAGAACGTCGCACTGCCCCTGCTGCTCAACGATCTGCCCACCGCCGCCGCACCCGACATGCTCGCGGCTGTCGGTCTGGGCGGACGTGGCGAGGACTTTCCGCGCCAACTCTCGGGCGGCGAATTGCAGCGCGTCGCGATCGCGCGAGCCCTCGTGCATCGCCCGAAGCTGATTCTCGCCGACGAGCCCACCGGCAACCTCGACCCCGACACCGCGCACGACGTGCTCGGCCTGTTCCGCGCACAAAGCAAGGCGAGCGGCGCGGCAACGATCATGGTGACGCACTCGCAAGCCGCCGCCGCGGTGGCCGACCGCATCCTGATTCTGAGCGACGGCGGCCTGCACGCTTCGCCCCGGCCAGCCGCGCCTTTCGGCTCCCGGTTCCCGGCGCCTTCCGCCGATGATCTGCGCTGATTCACCGCTGCGTATGCGAGTGCGCGGACAAGGGCACCGCGTCCTCGCGCGCTGGCTGCTGGGCGCCGAATGGCGCAGTCATCGTGGACGCGCGCTGGTGGCGATCGCAGCGATCGCGCTCGGCGTCGCGCTCGGTTACGCCGTGCAGTTGATCAATAGCGCGGCCTTCAACGAATTCTCCGCGGCGGCCCGCAGTCTGTCGGGCGACGCCGACCTGCAGGTGCGCGGAGCACAACCTTGGGTCGACGAAGCCGTTTATCCGCTGCTCGCGAACGCACCCGGTGTCGCGCTGGCCAGCCCCGTGCTCGCACTGGATGTCACCGTGCCCGAGCGGAGCGCGGCACTGCCTGTGCTCGGCATCGACGTGTTCAAGGCAAGCCGTATCGCGCCGGATCTGACCGGCGTGCCCTCGCCGGATCGGCCGTTCGATACGCTCGCAGCCGACGCCGTGTTTCTCTCGCCAGCAGCCCAGCAGTGGCTGAACGTCAAAGCCGGCGACGCGGTGGCGCTGCGAAGCGGCACCGCGATCGTGCGTTTGCGGGTGGCCGGCGGCATTGTCAGAACGCGGCCCGGCCAGCGGCTCGCGATCATGGATATCGCCGCCGCGCAATGGAAGTTCGGCAAGCTCGGCAAGCTGTCGCGCGTCGATGTGCAGCTCGAACGCGGCATCGACAGGGAGCGTTTCAGGCGCGATCTGCAAACGCGGCTCGGCAGCCGGTGGGTCGTTGCCGCAACCCGTGACGCCGAAAGCCGCACCGATCGCCTCTCCCGTGCGTATCGGATCAATATGAACGTGCTCGCGCTGGTGGCATTGTTCACCGGTGCGTTTCTCGTGTTTTCGACGCAGGCATTAAGCGTCGTGCGGCGGCGCGCGCAATTCGCCATGCTGCGCGTGCTTGGACTGACACGCGGCCAACTGCTGCGCCAGATTCTGATGGAAGGCGCGCTGCTCGGCCTGCTCGGCTCGCTCGCGGGACTCGCGCTCGGCTATGCGATGGCGAGTGGCGCGCTGCAATTTTTCGGCAGCGACCTGGGCGGGGGCTACTTTCCCGGTGTCCAGCCGCACGTCGGTTTCGAACCGTTGGCGAGCGCGTTATTTCTGGCGCTTGGGCTCGCCGTGTCGGTGCTGGGGAGTCTCGCGCCCGCACTGGAAGCCGTGCGTGCGCGGCCCGCCGCGGCGCTCAAGGCCGGCGCCGAAGAAGGCGCGTTGGCGCGTCTTGCCACACCGTGGCCAGCGTTGCTATGCCTGCTGGCCGCCGCCGTGCTCACGCAATTGCCGCCGTTGTTCGATGCGCCGATTGGCGGCTACGCGGCCGTCGCCCTGCTGCTGGTGGGCGGGATCGCGATGATGCCGCGCGTGACCGCCCTCATCTTCGGCGCGGCGAGCCGGGCCGTTGCAACGCGGCGCCACACTGGCGCGGTCGGCACGCTCGCTCTCGCCCGTATTGCGAATGCGCCGGGGCACGCTTCGATCGCAATGGGCGGCGTGCTGTCGAGCTTTGCGCTGATCGTCGCGATGGCCATCATGGTGGCGAGCTTCCGGGTGTCCGTCGAAGACTGGCTGGTTCACCTGCTCTCCGCCGACCTCTATGTACGCGTGGCGCCAAACGGCGATACCGGCGGTCTTCGGCCCGATGAACAGTCGCTGCTGGCAGCCGTGCCGGGCATCAAAACCGCCGCCTTTGCCCGGATCTCGCATCTCGCGCTCGACCCGGCGCGGCCCGATATCGCCCTGCTCGCGCGGGAAATCGACGCCGCCGATCCGGGCGCGAATCTGCAGATGACGGGTGCAGTGCTGCCGCCCTCCCAGCTTCATGCGGATGAAACACCTGTTTGGGTATCCGAAGCAATGATCGATCTGTATGGATACAAACCGGGCCAGCGTGTGAGATTGCCGCTTGGCGAGCCCGGACACGTGTTCGTGGTGGCCGGCGTATGGCGCGATTATGCGCGGCAGACCGGCGCGATCCAGATACGGCTCGCCGATTACCGGCGCTTGACCGGCGACACGAATGCAACCGACGTGGCCGTCACCGTTGCACCGGGGGCGAGCGTCGAGCGCGTTGCCGCGGGACTGCGCGCACTGCCCTTCGGCGCGTCGTTGGACCTGTCGCTGCCGGGTGAGATTCGTGCGCGCACGCTGGTGATCTTCGATCGCAGTTTTGCGGTCACCTATCTTCTCGAGGCCGTCGCTATCGTGATCGGGTTGTTCGGCGTGGCGGCGACGTTTTCCGCGCAAACACTCGCGCGGGCCCGTGAGTTCGGCATGCTGCGGCACGTCGGCGTGACGCGCTCGCAGGTGCTCGCCATTCTTGCGCTCGAGGGCGGCATGCTCACCGCGTGCGGCATCGCCATGGGCTTCGTTCTCGGATTCGCGATCAGTCTGATTCTGGTATTCGTCGTTAATCCACAGTCGTTTCACTGGAGCATGTCACTGCACGTGCCCTGGACGGCGTTAAGCACTATCGCGCTGGTGATGCTCGCTTCGTCCTGTTCGACCGCGGTGATCGCGGGACGCGGCGCGGTGTCGGTGGATGCGGTGCGCGCCGTGAAGGAGGATTGGTAATGCGGGCGCTCCCGCGCGAGGTGGCGCGATGGATTTTGCGTGTGGCCGCGGCGCGCCTTGATCCTGTCTGCGGCGAAGCTTGCCTCGGCTTGCGGCGGCGGCGCGCTCCGCGGGCAGCAAGTCTGGCTTTGGCTGAGGCCGCGTCAAGCGGCGTATTGATCGCACGCGAGCGGTCGCGCCGGCCGTTAATTGAGTCCCGTTGCGTGACGCCACGGCGCAGAAGTCCGCGGCTTTGCGGCTGGCTGTCTATCGGAACGCTGACTCTCTCGACCGCGTTCGCCGCAACACCCGAATTCGCGGCGGTCACACCTGATCATGCGATCGCCCTTGCGCAGGACAGCGGCGCGCATGCGGCTTTTCGCACCGAGTGGTGGTACGCGACAGGCTGGCTCACGACGCCGGATAATCGGCCGCTCGGTTTTCAGATCACCTTCTTCCGTTCGGCCACCGGTCACGACGCTGCCGACCCGAGCGCTTTTGCGCCGTCGCAATTGATCATTGCCCATGCCGCGTTAAGCGACCCCGCGCTCGGCCATCTTGCGCACGATCAGCGCATGGCGCGCCAGGGCTTCGGGCTCGCTTATGCGAAGCCAGCCAATACCGACGTCAAACTCGACGCATGGAAGATGATGCGGGCCGCCGACGGTCACTACGACGTCACTGTCGATGCGAACGGCTTCGCGCTGCATCTCATGTTGACGCCGACTCAAGCCCCTTTGATCCAGGGCGAACGCGGCTACTCACGCAAAGGTCCGCGCGCCGAGCAGGCGAGCTATTACTACAGCGAGCCGCAATTGCGTGTGAGTGGCAGCGTGGTCCGGCCGGTCGGGGCGGGCAGCCCGTCGCATGGCGAGACTGCCGTGACCGGCATGGCGTGGCTCGATCATGAATGGTCGAGCACGTTGCTCGACGCCGATGCGGTGGGATGGGACTGGCTGGGCGCCAACCTCACCGACGGCTCGGCCCTGATGGCATTCAAGGTTCGCGGTCGCGACGGTCACGCCATATGGACGCACGCCGCATTGCGCAAACCCGACGGCGACGTGACGACGTTCGGTGCCGGCCAGGTCGACTTTACGCCGCTGCGCACATGGCGCTCGCCGCGCACGAACACCTCCTATCCCGTTTCGATGACGGTCAAAACGGGCACGCTAAGGTGGCGACTCGATCCTTTGATGGACGATCAGGAACTCGATTCGAGGCAATCGACGGGCGCCCCGTACTGGGAAGGTGCGGTACGGGTGAGCCGGGAAGGCGTGGAGGTGGGGCGGGCCTATCTGGAGCTGACGGGTTACGCGAAGGCGCTGCGGCTGGGGAAGGAGTGAAGGCGGTTTGCCGCGCCGGTA
>Ga0255336_101773_pt1 | contig 13453 bp, 12 predicted proteins | sample MeOH1_35cm_T3_17_FD_189102 | JGI IMG/M metagenome (GOLD analysis project Ga0255336, IMG submission 189102) | Sandy soil microbial communities from University of British Columbia, Vancouver, Canada - MeOH1_35cm_T3_179 | ecosystem: Engineered > Artificial ecosystem > Sand microcosm > Unclassified ...
AGGCTGCCATCCCAGAGGCTCTCGAAGGCGGAGCGGTCCAGCAGCTCCGGCCGCCCGCCCTCGCCGCGATGGATGAGCACCTTGTCGCCGTCGACCTTGGCGACGATCATCGCCCCGCCATCGAGCCGGCCGGCATAGGCCGGAAGATGGGTGACAGCGAGGCGGGCATAGGTGGTGACCAGGCGCCGCGCCTTCAGCCCTTGCCGGCGCGCGTACCGCACAATGTCATCGCTGCCGATGCTTCTCTGTCCGGCGAACTCCCGAGCCAAGGCCTCCCGACTGAGAGCAAGGCCGTGATAGCGGAACAGAAGGCTAAGTACGCCAAATATCTGAACGCGTGCTTCGTCGTTCGCGACCTGCGCGTTATTCAACACAATTCCGTCCCGGGGTCGACCGACCCACCCCTCAAAGCAGTCCAAACCGGCAGCCCCGCCGGTAACCAAAAGTGCTATCTGAAGCTGTGAACACGGTTGACCAGCGACCGCGACGCGCAGGGCAATCCCCAACAACTCACACTTTCGTGAAGGAAACTCTAACTATATTCTGACAAGAATAAAGTGCTATCTATAGTTAAGGTTATAAAATTTATTCTCAATTTGACGATTTAACCGGTAATTTTGAGACAGGTATCTTTCATATCCGATTAAAAGAGAGGATATTTTTCTCACACCGTCGTAATTCGCCATTCTTTTGGAAATGTAAACCGCCGTCCGAGCCGTTGTGAATGATGTGCGTTCGACTGAAGACACGTTTACGGATTCGCATAAAAGAAAATATACTTTTAATTGAGCCACTACCTTGATCGAGCTATCCGCTCTTTTGCCACAGCCTACATCATCTTCGGCGGGTTTCACCCTCTTCGCGGGAAGCTGAATTGCTTCGCCATCAGGCGGTCAATCAAAGCGGCGCTGCGAATATATTTCAGCCTTTTCCCGGTTTTGCACAATTTCTGGTCTCACGGCCCGACGTTGTAGCGTTTCAGCAATTGGACCACCGAGCTCGAACGCTTCATCAGGTGCAGCCACTGACGTTCCTGCGCGAGCACTTTGGAAAAGCAGCTACCTATTTCTATTGAGTCGCGCGCTGTATCGATAATCGGCCTATGCGGTCAAGCCGCATCCGGAAGTCAGTCGGTGCCGAGAATGCCTTTGCCGTAGACCTAGATAGCCTGAAGGCGCGATGTAGATGAAGGGCATGACGAAAGGCAGGGAAATATGCCGGAATACCTGCCAGGCATTGCAGCCATCCACCTTGGCGGCTTCGATCGGGTGTGGATCCGCCCTGCTAAGAACCGCCATGAGTGCCGAAGTGGCTCGCAGCTATCTCCGCCGCTCGAATATTTCCGGCCTTAATCGCATCAATGGGCCGCACTCCCCCAAGCTCGTCAAGGCGCATCAAGAAGAAATTTAGCTGCATCCATGGCCCTTGGATATCCAAACGCTTCATCACTCTGCCAATGGCAGCCATCATTGCTTGGCTTTCGAACTGAAACCTTGGCCATCCGACCCCGCGTTCCTGAGGCACGGCCAGTAGAGATTTATTCATTCGCTTTCCAAGTTCTCTTGGCGATAGCCCGGAGATGTCTGCGGCTTCCGCCGTGCTCAAGAGCCCGCCAGCTTCATCGATCATGTTCTCGCGCCGCGCTTCTCCTCTTTCTCTCGCGGCCGCGAGAATAGCTTCCACTTCCTCTTCGGACGGGGATGCTGCAGCATTCTCTTTAGATTCAAACTGATCGACTGAAGAAGTAGGCACCTTCGCATTTTCCTCTTCCGCTGTTGCGCGCCAGTCTTCTATGGATATCCATTCGATGTCGATGGGTATCCATGCTATCGCGTATGTCTGGCGAATTTCATAGCGCAGAATATCCGCAACCTCCGCCGACAGTTCAGGCGTGAACTCTTCCTTCAATAGCATTCGACCGAGGCTGTACGCACGAGACCGAGTCCTTGCATATTTCCCGTCCTTTCCAATCTCCTGTATCTCCGTCGTTACGATCTGGACGCAATCAGGCAGGCAGGGGTGGCCATGACTTATCCCTGTGAAGTGATATCGAGGCCGCTCGGAGTTGCCCGGTAGAGTTACTCGGATGATTGCCCAGTCCGATAGGCTCGGCTTGACTGACATCTTCTCAGCCTCCCTAGCGCGTCCTAGCTCCGGATGCCAGGAAGGAATCCTAGGCCGCGCGCGCTGTGCGCGAGCTTACGGCGGCTGTACTTTGGCGCCAGGTTGGACGTTGCGTTGTACCACTCCCGCCATGCTTGGAGGCCCTGGCTGAGCTCTTCACGTGAACGGAGCTGGTGGCTTAGCACCAATTCAACCGAGAGCCGCCCGAACACGCGCTCTACTGCACCCCGCCCCGATGGCGAGGATGCCCATATGCTATTCCAAGAGACGTCATTGGCCGCACACCAGGTCGAAATGACGCCCTGCCATACAAAAGCGTAGTCCGAGACGAGCCAGCTAGGCTTCTTTCGCTGACTGACAATGACGTCAAGCGCTGTGGTTATTTTCGACAATGATATCCGTGTAACGACCTCGAGATGGAGGCATTCCCGCGAGAAAAGATCAATTACCCCGAATATATGTACCCTTCGTCCATAAGCAATCTTGATGTCACAGACCTCAAACGCCCAGCATTCGTTCGGCACTGAGGCACTGATCGGGACTCCGCTATCGCTGAACCTTCGGTGTGCCATTTATGCCTCCAACACAGCCGCCTACTCTTCCGAAACTCTCTTAGTCACCCTCCGCCAGTCCTCAACGGACGTCCATTCAACATCGACGGCTCGGCCCACTCTCTGTTGAATGATTTCTCTGACCAGTTCGGCAAGCTCTGGGGAAAACTCTCGCCGATTTAATGGCTGCGTCAGATTGTAGACGCGTGACCTAGATCTACCCCAAGTCTCATCCTCGCCGACCTCCTGAATCGCCGTCGTCACGAACTGGAAGGAGTCCTGCAGCCGCGGATGGCCATATCCGATGCCCGTAAAGGAAAACAAAGTGACCTCGGGGTTACTCGCCAAGCTGATTTTGATAATTGACCATTCGACGAGGGTCGGATTGTTTTGCTCTGGCATAACGTCACCAACGGCTAGAGTTCGACGACGAGTTCGGGATCGAAACTCTGATTGGCATAACCCGGCTCATGTCCCCTCGGATTCGACAGAACCCTGGTCTTGCCAATCAGGTAGTCATTTGAAACGTGGACATGACCATGCACCCAAAGCTGCGGCTGAAACTCCTCGATGAACATATCGAGCGCTGAGGCGTAACGTGCTGCTGTGAGTTCGTCGCGCTCCTGCGGCGGCAGGCTCCGACCTGATGGAGCATGATGCGTCATAACAATCGTGATGCCGTCGAATGTCTGTGTCAGTTGCGAACAGAGAAACTCTCTCGTCAGACTGTGAATCGAGATAGCGTCCGATGGATCCATGCGGCGCTTCTCCCCAGTCCCCGCGTCCCTAATCTTCACGTAAACGAAATCGTTGAAGCTCTCATAGGCATGAGCGATTGCTTTACGCCGCATCTCGCGACCAAAAAGATCAAAATCAGTCCACAGCGTGGCTCCGAGAAGTCGTACCGGCGTTCCATCCAGCGCAACGAAAGACCAGACCTCCCGTTCAAGGTACCGAATTGGCAAAGCCCGGCCTCCACTCGCCGCGGCCGCTTGCTTGCGATTTTCTGCGATCATGGCGAAGAGGCTGTCCTGATAAGCTTCATGATTGCCGCCGATAATCGCCACTCGGTGACTGAAAGTGCGTGCCGCCCAACTGACGGCTTGGCGCTTCACGTTGATATCGCCGGCGAGCAGGACCAGCTCAGCAAGCTCTCCGGAAACCACTTCCGTCGGGAATGTGATCGCATTGAATTCGAGATGAAGGTCGGAAAACACGTGTAGCCGCATGAAGCTACCTCACTGCAGATCCAGATAGTGCCGTGGCCGCTTCGAGGTGCGCTTCATAGCAATATTGCCGCTAGGCGCGCGTTCTCCCACGATATATTGGCTGCCTGGAAAGCTGCGATCTCCTGCAAGCTTGCGCGCCGGCATCGGAATTCGTGCGGCTGCAGATATCTCCGCCTCTTCGATCGCGGCACGTTTCCGGCACCCAGCTCGCCTGCGATCAACCACGTCGTGATCGCGACCGCTTCTCTATTGCACTCAGTCATGACGACCGATGCCGGAAGATCATTCAGGAGAACAGTGAGATAAGTTGATTCTGAATTCATGACGCAATCCTCTCAAATAATTATTCGGATTACGCACCATCCTGGATTGCCCATTATATTGGGCACGCGCTTACTGCGAGTCGAATCAATTTTCTCTCGTAGCGTCGGAAGTGAAAAACTTTCACCCAATCTCTCTGCCATGTGACAGAGATGATATGAGGCGACAGATCCGTCGATAGCGCATCGCGTCCGCGGTGATTTTCTGTGTCGCTCTACGTCGATTTGCCGTCGTCGCGATAGGTCTCGACGAGGTGGATGGCGTTGTCATGATCGAGGTGAAGTGTGTCTCGCCCTAAGCTTTCGATACGAGACGAGCGAGATCACGAATGATGTCAGATGAACATCTGAGGCAGGGCGCGAAAGCTGCGAAGAAGATGGGTGGCATTTAAGTCAAACACGAGCAATCGCGCTGCGACCGACTGAGGAAATGGAAATCGCCTCATTATAAATCAACAAGCTTATTTTCGCGCGTAAAGCGAATTGCCGCTCGCCGGCAAGCTGTTGATTCGTCAACCCAATCGAATTCCGAGAAAGTCGTAAATTACGCAACGCGGCGATAACTCTTTGATTCTTAGCCTGGATTCGAACACCCGACCGAAATTCGAAATTTCGCGACTGAACCAATATCTGAGTCTCATCAACAACTTAGCTCGTGCGCTTGCCGGGGGATGGGAATAACAGATGGCTGCAAACAATTGGTACGTGTCATCAGGAAAGCTGGGAAGGGCCACGCCGAAAAAGGAATTCGTGCATCCGGTGAAAACGAACCGCACCAAGCGCGGTATCGGATGGCTCTCGAGCTTGATGACCAATTCCACACACCCATACCATTCCAGCCTGGAGTACCGGTGGCTTCGATATCTCGATATGAGCCCGCAATTCATCACCTTCAAGGCACAGCCGAGGTCGTTCGGGTTCCTGGAGGATGGTGTCCCTCGCAGCTATTGCCCTGATACCGGCGCGACCACCGTCTCCCTGGAAGAAGTGTTCTTTGAGGTGAAGCCGGTCGAGTTTGTGAAGCAGAGCAAGTTTGCGACCAAGTGGCCGCTGATGGTCCAGGCCGTCAAAGATGCCGGCGCCAAGCTCTTTCTCATTACCGACGAGTTCCTGCGTCAGGAACCCCGCCATACGACCATTCGTCGGCTGCAAGCATGCAGGAGCTTCCCTCCCGATCCCGGGATTACCTATCTGATCGACCGGGCATTCCTGGATGCAGACGCTATTGCCATGGGCGACCTCCTCAAGGTCTCCAGCGATCGCATTCTGGTCCAGCATACGATCGAGTCTCTCATCCTGCGCCGACACCTGGTCATCGACCTCATGCGACCGTTCGATGAGACCTCGATGATCTCGCCGGCGGCTACCCTCTATCCCAGTTCACTCCCCCACGCAGCTTAAGGACACCAGCATGTTTAGCGTATTGAAGGGCGACCAACTCGCCGCCAACGGCTCAATTTATAAATTCACGCATAAGACCACCCATGGTCGCTACTGCTTTATTAACGCCGAGGGATCACCGCTCGAGAAGACGGAAACTCAGCTCACCGCGGCTTGGATCGCAAAAGACCTGGTCCTCAATCCAGTGGATGAAAGCTCACCTGATTATCAGAAGCGATTTCTTATCGGCGACTTCAATTCACTGCCCGAGAAATGGAAGAAGGTTGCCAGGTTTCGGGAAAAGATTGTCAAAGCGATCGATGCGGCAAATGCACCAAAAGACCGTAAGAAGACCTGGGCGCCGATCATAGCCGAGCACACGCCTGAAGGTGAAACGCCTGTCAACCCAGAAACCGTGAATGATTGGCTTAAGCGCTGGAAGAGCCGGAATGGCGACATCCGAATGCTCGTACCTGGCTTTGCTGCCCGCGGCCCGGCGCCAATGTGTCGGCGGACACCCGACCAGGAGTTTTACTTAGGCCTGATTGATCGGCTGTATCTCAACGATCGGCGCGCCAAACGTGCCGCGGTCTTTCGCCAAATTGTGCTGGCTTATGAGGCAGCAAAGCTCGATGACCCAAATCTCGATTGGGTGACGCCGAAACGTGCGACATTCTATCGTGATATCGACCGTATCGCTCCTCGCGAGAAGATTGCCCGGCAATATGGCAAGAAAGCCGCGGACGATGCCTTCCATGCGGTTGGGAAAGGTCGAGAGGCAGCGTTCCGTCTTGAAATTGTCGAGATTGATCACACCGAACTCGACATCATCATTAAGGACGAATACGGCCGGGAACTTGGTCGGCCGACCTTGACGGTCGCGATCGACAAATTCACGCGCATGATCCTCGGCTTCTATATCGGAATGGAACCGGCTGGCACCTATGCGGCAATGCAGTGCCTTTACAATGCCATCATGCCCAAATCGTATGTGGCGGAATACTATCCGGAGATCGTCGGCGATTGGCCCGCCTACGGGGTTCCAGCGCTCCTCGTTTCCGACAATGCAAAGGAATTCTGCAGCGAAACTTTTCTCAATGCCTGCGCTGTTCTCGGAATCGATACAGACTTCAACCCGGTCAAAAAGCCTGAATACAAGGGCACAGTCGAGCGGTTTAACCGCACATTGACCGAAAGTCTCTTGACCTTGCTTCCCGGCAAGACGTTCCAGAGCGTCAAGGAGCGCGGTGATTACAATTCGAGCAAAAAAGCCGATCTTCAGCTACACGACATTCGCATGATCTTCACCAATTGGGTCATCGCCGACTATAGCACTCGCCTGCACTCCCAGACGATGAGAGTGCCCCGACAGGCCTGGGAGGAAGAAGTCGAGAAAAATCCCGTTAGGCTTCCTATGAAGGTCAGCGAACTCGACATGCTTCTCGGAATGTACGAAGTCCGGGTCTTGTCGAGGCAGGGCGTCAAATTCAAGGATATTTATTATAATTCCCCACAACTGACAAACCTCCTGAATATTCCTGGCTGGAACCGTGAGATTCAACTGCGCATCAATCCGGCGGATCTCAATACCATCTCTGTCATCCATCCGCAGACCGACAAGCTCTTCACGGTGCCATCCATTAACCCCGCCTACACTGATGGCCTGACACTCGAGCAACACAAGGCGATCAGGAAGCAGGCCCGAGAAAAGGGTGAGGATTACCGCAAGGACCGAGCCGCGGAGCGGAGTGCGTTCCTGAAGAACGTCAACAAGCTCTTGGACAATCCCCGGACAACACGGCGGAAGTCCAAAGCACGCGTGCTCGGTGGCGACAACACAACCCAGCCCAAGACCGTGGCTGACGTTGCTATTCCTAATCCGCTTTCCAGCATCGACGACCTGATGAAGGGGCCCGAAGCCGTCACGCCGCCGATCATCAACGCCACTGACGCACCTGTTTCACCCGCCCGCAAGATTGAACCGCGCTGAAGGAGATTTCCATGTCATTCATTGCACCAACCCAAAACCCATTGCTGCTTCCTGATTGCGGCATTCGCTCTCAATTTCTGCCGCATATTATCGCGGAGCACGCTCAGGCCCGAATCAAATTCTTTCTCGAGACCGGATATGAGAAGGACAGCACCAACATCAAGACGATGATTGGGCCGTCGGGATCGGGAAAGTCCCAGATCATCAAAGACCTTATGCGGCAGAAGATGTTCCGGCCTCATTGGCGATTTGGCGACACAATCGTCTACATGGATTCCGAGGGACCGAAATATGAAGGCGTGACGATCAGTGGAACACCAGGTGCAGGTCAGGTGGACTTCGTAGAGCGCCCGGCTACGCCGGAAGAGATCGCGCTTTGCCAGGCAAACGGCGTGGTCGTCCGACCGATCGCCTATGCCGAAATTCCGAGCGATACTTCCAGGAAAGGAATCCTCCAGAAGATCCTCAAAGGGCTCGGGATCGACGTGAAGACAAAGTCGGCAAGCGTGTCTGACCTGATGGCGCAAGCTCACCTTCAGTTGAAGAAGCAGAAGTGTCGCCTCTTAGTTCTCGATGAAGCGCAGCAGATCGCAACTGAAAGCCGTGTCTATGAATATGCTGAATTCATCCGGCAATTCGTCAACGAGGGCACCGTTCCCCTTCTCTTGGTTGGCTTGCCAGATGCTATCAAGCTCACCCAGGATAACGACCAGGTGGCTCGTCGTTCGAAAACTTGCCTGCCTTATGGCGCGTTGGACTGGAAGGTCCCCATTGAAAAGCAGGCCTTCGACGAGATCCTCGGTAACTACGAGGCCACGCTTCAAAAGGCCAACCGGCCGTTTCCAGTCACGCATGAGAAATATGCCAAGGCTTTCTATAGAGTATCCGGGGGGCTTATCAGCCGATCGTCGCAGTTCCTTGGCGCAGCCTTGGATATCGCCTACCTGACGCCTAGCAAGTTGCTCACAAACGATATTTTTAAGCAGGCATATCGGGAATTTCGGTTTCTCTATGCTTCGATGCATGCGGTGCCGTGCCCATTCACGTATGTGATTGAAGACGAGAAAGAACTCGTTCCCGCCGCCTTTGATACGGGGGCAAAAGCTCCGCCCGAGAAGCCAAAGCGAGCACGCGCAAAGAAGCCGACCCCCTAGTGGCGCTGTCGCGCTACCCGGTCCCCCTGGTACCAGATCCCTCAGAGAGCCTGATAAGCGTCATTCATAGGCTTTCTGAGGAGAACGGATACAAAGATGCGCTGGCGTTGTATGATGAGGCGGGCATTCATCACCTTGGTCAGGAATTTCCCCGCTCCAAGATCGACGTCATCGCTGAAAAAAGCGGCCTCGATGTCATCGACCTCGTAGCCAGACAGACGGAGCGCCTGCCAGATCAGCGGATTCGCTTTTTCGGAGCCGATCTCCGGCCGGACTTGGTCGAACGGCAGCACTTGAGGTTCTGCCTACGTTGCTTGCAGGAATTCGGGTTCCACCGCCTTATCTGGGAACTCGCCTCTATAAACACCTGTCCACTTCATCAGATACCTCTCATCAGCAACTGTCCAAGCTGTGGAGAGCTACTGATGAGACGCCAAAAGAACATCTTCATATGCCGCAAGGGTCATGATCTCAGGGAGATTCACCTGGCACTCTCCGGCCCAGTAGATGGCGGGCTATGCGTCGCCGCTATCTATGAGAAGTGCGGACTTGGGTATTTGCTGAGTGAGGCTCGGCATATGCCGACGGACTTTCAGACGCTGGCATTAGGCGAGTTCATCGCGACATTGCTGCTATTGGGGCGCATCAAAAGCTGCATCTTGCACGAAGAAGCCCGTGGAAGCAGAGTGCTGGCATCGCCGGAACTCCTCCGCCTGGCCGCTGATGCGCTCATCGACTGGCCGACAAGGTATTGTGCTGATCTGGCTTCGCTCCGTACGACCAATCAGTTTATGCGGTCACCAGCCGGCAAGCAGATCCAGGGCATACTCTGCTATTCAATGCGACGAGGAATAGGAGCCGCAATCGCCAAGGCCACATACGAGTTTGCGTCAAGCTGTGGTTTTCTTTTTCCTGCCGGCGCATTTGGCTATCGGCCAGAAGGCGTTGGCGAAGAACTTCTATCGATCGACGCAGCAGCGAAGATCATGAGGGTCGATAAGCGACGCGTTAAAGCCATCGCCATGCAATATCATTGGTCTGGCTGGCAGGGAATCACCTATACCAATCATTGCCTGCTGCATGCCTCCGACGTCTATCAGTGGCGTGACGAAAACAGAAATCTCGTGGCGCCAAACATCGTTGCGAAGAAGTGCGGTTGCTCTGAGGAATTGGTCAGAGAACTGGTAGCCCGCGGGGTTTTCGGGTCTGTCGCACAGGAGAGGTGCTCCGGCGATCGCTTCGGTCAAAAGATGATTGCGGAGCGCGAGCTGAAAACCTTCGTGCAAGCGATATCGGCGTCGGTCTGCCCTGCAAAAGGGAAGCACATCTCTTGGCGGGGATTTAAGCGGACAGATAAAACGCCGATCCGGTTTGCGGATTTGTTGAGTGCTATCTTGGAGCGTCGCATCCGACCCTGCAGTTGGGATGGTCACACACTCATTTCTCTAAGATACGAACGGGCGGCACTTGATACCCTTGCAAGCGACTTTTTGGCACAATAGCTATACAGCTTTCTGTAACTCACCTTCTGCATCTTGCAAACGCGGGAAGTGTGCGAGCGCTCCCAAGGCGATCATGTCCGCGATGCGGTACAGATAGAGAGCACGGGTTGCAGTGATGGGCATTCTGCAAGCCTTGTATTTGCCCAATTTGAACCTGGCTGATACGTCGCAAATTGAATGCGTGGCCGCCAATCTGGCGACCGTCGTATAGGCGCTGAGAAACGCATTCAGGCTGGCAATCTCGACAAGCGTTCCGCCGAGCGCCGGTTTTTGAACACTCTTCAAAAAGCCATGATTCAGTGCTGCGACCAGCATATCTCTGCCAATTTTGGAGCGCTCTACCGCATCTTTGATGCTCATTAGTCCCTGCGCGGCAAGCTGCAGAGAGATTGAGATATCCCCTGCCATCGCATCGACCCCTTCCTTCACATATTTAATGGAAGAGAATCTTCCTGGCACAGGATCGATCACTTTCAGCTCTCCCGCGGACGCGGCCAAAAGGAAATCAGCTGCGCTATAGTTTAGCTTTTCCCTCATTCGAAACTTGTATTGGCGGTACATATGCGCTTCGGCCGCGCTTTCGACACCTTCTGCTGAAGCGCTCCTGATTTTCTTCTCGAAATCTACGACGGCTTCCTCTGAAATCCGGAGACTTCTCTTGCGCTTAATGCGACGGGATTGATCGATTGCTCTGAACGCCCCCTTTGCGATCAACTCCTCAACGACCTCATGATCTAGCCCAAGACACTTTTTGATGTCTTGGGGCGACATTGTCTTTCGGTCATTTGCCGGGTCCCAATTTTTGACCTCGCTTAGTCTGAGGGAGAAGCTCTGTGAGTTTCGCTCGTTGATGATCGACCATCCGTTTTCCCTCGCTGCGCGGCGAACGATGCCGACACTCGTGTTCAAACGTCTCGCAAGTGTGTGACCGCTAATGAGGCGCTTTTCGGGTGACTTGTGCCACCGAGACACTGCCATTTCACCTTGGACGGTCCTTACGCACTCATTGAGTTCCTGAACGACAATCGTGGCACCAGGCGAGTCCCCGAGACGCAGCAGGCGACCAGCAAGAGTTCCATACTTAACGGCGTGATCCGGCGACGAACGCAGCTTCTCCTCAATCATAGCCCGGAAGGTGAATGGCCAATTTTGCAGAAGGTGAAAGCCACCAGCGAGTTCGCCAATCGGGTAAGAGAAATGAGCGGATCCCTGTCTGTTTTCGTAGCCGTATGCCAATGCACCGCATAAAGCCGCCGCATCCATCAAGTCATGGAAGCCCAGTTCTCGAAACCGCTTGTCCAGGCGGGCTAACTCAGACGGCCATGGTGCCGCCCGCCCGAAATATTCATACTGAATTCTTGATATGAAGAGCTCTGCTTCTGGCGCCGGTTCGCATTCGGCAGCCGCCAAGATGTCATGACCCTTCGCGCATTTAAAAAATTGTCGCCGGTATCTCTTCAAGGGGAGACCGCAATCTGGATGCGGGCAGGCATTGATTAGGCGCTCACCATGGTACGGGCAAAAATTAACCGTTCCCAGGAGCCATATCTGGCGGTGATAGCCATTCTCCCGCGCACAAGACCGGCAAATCCGATTTGTGTTCAGTCTAAGCGTGTAAGACCTGACCTGATGGCCGAAAAATTTGGTGTGCGTCTCGTCGCTGATGCATCGGTCTGTGATCGTCTTTAAGGGAATGCCCGATAGCGCTGAAAGCCCCTCCTGCTTCGCCGGGCTGAAGGACTGATGCATTCTGTTCGGATTTCCTAGGAATCTAAGTACATCCCAGCTTGCATAGAAGCCGTTCTCGGCTGCTAACCGGTAGATAAGGCTTTCAACACTTTCATCATCGTAAAAATCTACGATTTGCGGCAACCGATCCATGCCGGGTCCCCCGTTATCTCCACCCTATTAAGATTGGTTCAAAGCGGAAAAAAGGGGACCAATGGGGCGCAGATAGAAAGAAAACGCCGGGCTTTTCTCGCCTTCTGTCGACATCGTGCCGCAGCCCAGATCAGAAGATTAGCGAGCCGCAGCCCTGCCCATCGTCGGCTGCACTTTCCTCGCTCCGACCGTCGTCAAGCCGATACCGGTTGCAGGCCGATCAATAACGGGCCGTTCTGAATGCCTGCTTCCCTTATGACCGAAAGTCAGCAACGCTCATAAACATCACGAATCAATATTCGGCCGCCTCCGGTAGGGTGGCCAAGCCCGATGGTTACGACATAGACAAGCGAGGATGCTTGGCGGCTCAAAAACGAATTTTGCTATACCTGATACAGGTCGACATGGTTTTGACTATACCTGATACAGATCGGGCTCTTGGATGAGACGCGGCGGGATCGTAGATTCAATGGAATCAATAGATTAAGATTCTGCCGATCGGAACATCGATTGAGACGCAACAGTTGCGTCCGCGAATTGGGCTGCGAATCTTGGGGTTCTGATCCGAAAACCTGGGTGCTGCTGCTAATCGCTTCAGGCTGCGGGATTGAAATGCCCCGTCGCTCCTCGTCAAAGGGATCCAAACCGACCTTTGACGCAGTGGCGACGGGGCATTTCCTTTATGCTCACCGCATGAAGCTTGGATGGTCTCAGCGAGAGTTGGCGAGGCAGGCCGGTAGGTGGCACGGCGAACAAACACCGACATCGAACTGACCGCAGGCTCGGTTTCCCTTCATAGACTCGACGCCGTGGTGCCGGTGTTCGACCTGGATTTCCTGACAGTGAGTCAACTGTCCGCGAAGCAACGGTTCAGACCCGTATTGCCACGAATATCAGGTGCTCTCGATGCCGAAAGGGCGCCCCTGATCTGTCCATGAACTCCTATCCTATCTTCGAACTGATTGTGCTTGCTCCGAGGGGAAAGCGCAGCCGCGCCGCCACCGGATAGATTCGCTACTGGCCCGTCTTGAAACGACCTCTCCTTGTCCGGATCGCAACGAGGAGATGAGTTGGATCGCAGCGGCTCCTCGCCTCCCTGGCAGGCCTCAATCCCGCTATAGGCGACGTCTGCAAGCTCCGTTCAGTCTCCATGGCAGCGCGAGACCCACCCGGAAATCGCGTCCAAAGCCAGACACGCAAATATCAAAAGCTCTACATCATGTTGTTCATGTCCGGCCTTTTGCCGAAGCGGTGCTCAAACGCCACAATAAAAATCTTGCCTGTCACTGTTATCGGGCGGATGATTTTGATGATAGCCGGTG